>JADMIO011614254.1_pt1 | contig 16978 bp, 33 predicted proteins | sample 8958161 | NCBI WGS metagenome assembly JADMIO01 (sample SAMN16585339, study PRJNA669376) | soil metagenome | isolation source: Crop rotation soil | place: USA: Cullars Rotation, Alabama | collected 2011
TCCACGAGGAAATTGCCGAACGTCGGCCGCATATGGGGCGGCAACGCGCTCAGCCGCGGCGTCTCCGTCAGCCGCTTGTCGATCTTCGAGAGAAATTCCGGGTCTTCCGTCGTGGCTTGCTGGAGCTTTCCTTGAAACGTGCGGAAATGCTCCGTCTCGACCTGATGCAGCCGCTGGCGCTGGGCCTGCAGCACGTCGAATTGCCGGCGCTCCTCATACCGCTTGTCGGCGACGAACACGTTCATCGCGACTTGCCAGTCTTCAAAGGCTTCCGGCCCCTCAAACTGCGCGAGCTTCGGCGCGTCCGGCATCGCCTTGTAGCGCTGCCACTCCGCGGCGCGGCCTTCTTTGGTCGGTGGGGCCTGCTGGGGCTGCTCCTGCTGGGGCTGTGGCTGCGGACGGCGCTCGAGCGCGTCCAGTCTGGCCTTCAGTTCGGCCGCTTCGCGCCGCGCTTCGTCCCGTTCGCGCTTCGCGGCAGCTTCTTTGGCCGTCGCATCGAGCATGCGCGCCGTCGGATCGTTGCGCGGCGATTTCTTCGGCGCGGCCGGTTTTTCGGCCGCCGGATCAGCGGACTCAGCCTCAGAGGCGGCACCCGGGGGAGTCTCAGCCTGCTCCGACGGCGCGAATTCTGCCTCGAGTTCCGCCTGCGTGGCGTCATTCGAGGTCACGATCATGTCGTCCACGGTCACCGAGGCTTGCTCTGCCATGCGCTCCTATCGATGTCCCCACAACGACAAAACGCCGTGTTGCCACCTCTTGCGAGGGGGAACACGGCGTCCTGGCGTGTGGTCCTTGTCGGGGCGTCTGCGCTGGACTAGCGCGGTTCAAGCTGCAGGCTCTAGACGCTCCGCGAAGAAATCGCTACTTCATAGTCCAGTGAAACCCGTGGGAATCCACAAAAACCGTGGCACCAGCCGGCACCATTTCCGTCTTTGTTGAGTCAGTGAGCGCGAACGATGGATGTTTGGCGAGCCACTCGCTCAAGCGTTGCTCGCCCATCTTCACGTCGTGCTCATAGGCCGCTCGCGTCCGCGCCAGTCTCGCTTCAGGCATGTGTGGATCGGGCAATAGTATGCGCCGGATAATTCAGAGTTTCAAGAGCGATTTACGGGGTGGCCTTTACTATCCACTCAATGATTCGATACTTCGTGTCGGAGCACGGATGATCGAGGTCGCCGAAGACGTGCGCCCGGCTACAATCGCAGGCTCCGTTGCCATCTGACCAATAGAATTCAGAGGCGCAATAATCGCTCACCTTCGTGGCGCCGTCTGCAAGGCGCTCGATCCGCACGAAATACTCAGCATGGTCAGGCTCTGTCGGGTCGGCCTGCGGTGGCGAGGGGACGTCATACACCGTGTCTCTCACGCCCCGCTCCCGTTCTGCGTCGGTGGCGCCAACGCCGCCTGCTGCGCGCCCTGCTCCAAGGCATGCGCTTGCCCCTGGTCAGCCTGCTGCAGCGCTTCCCCGTGGTCCTGCTGTGAGGCTTGTGCGGCGGCCCTGGCGGCCATTTGCTGCTGCGCCATCGTCTGCGCGTGCTCTTGCGCGGACAGCGCCACATCATGCGCCTGTGAGCCGATGCGCTCCCGTTCCTCAAGGAACAGCATCATGCGATCGACCTTCGCCCCGAGCGCGGCGACGGTCAGATCCTTCTCGCGCTCCTTGGCGGCTCCCTCAGCCCCTGCCGAGAGTTTCATGGCTGTGCGCTGCGTTTCCGCCTGCTCCTGCACCTGCGTCTGCTGCAGCTTGCCTTGCTGCTCCACCTGCTTGGTCTGGATCGCCATGCCGGCCGCTTTCAACTGCTCCATGAGCTGCTGATTCTGCGCCTGAAGCTTCTGCAGCTGCTGTTGCGCGTCCGGCTGCTCGTCCTGGTCGGCCAGGAACGGCATCTGGTGCTCGCGCACCTTCTTCAGAATCTCTTCGGCTTCCTGATGGCCGGGGAAATCTTGAAAGTGCATCCAGTTCGGCCCGAGAATCGGCACCAGCGCTGGGTCAGCCTGCAGGATCTGCCCGAGGCGATCCGAGCCTTCCTGCACGCGGGACTGATACGCCTTCCCGATCGTCACCACGACCCCGTAGCGGCCCTTAGTGAGGTCGAAGTGCTTCACCTTGCCTTGGGCCTGTTGGGACATCTGCTGCGGCATGCCGGGCTGTGGTGGGGCTGGCTGCGGCACCATGCGCGGGCGGCCGTTCGGCCCACTCGTAAATGGCGCGTTGAGAATCACCTGCTTGCTGTTGCCCTCGAGATCGAGGATGCGCTGCACCCGGCCCGGCCGATCGTAGACCCGCGGGATCAAATCCAAAATCACCTTCGCTTCGTAGGTCAGCGAGATTTCTGCCAGGTTGTCGAGCCAGTTACTGTTGCCCTGCTCGTGCTGCTGCTGGAGCAGCTGTGTCCCGCCCTTGGTCTTGTTGTTGGAGGCGGATTGGCCCAACGCCGCTTCCCACGCGCCCGTCCCTTGGTGGATGAACTCGGTCGCGCTCTGATACAGCGCCATGTTCATCTGCACTTTTGACATGTCGGCTTGGAGCCTGGTCGGCGCCGGCAGCACTTGGCCGTGCAGAAACTTGTGCCGCGGCAGATAGGGGAAATTGCGCGTATTGGCTTGATCCCAAAATGGCTCAAACCCAGAGATTTCCTCCGGGTCCACGTCAAACGGCGCTTTTGGCTCGAGACTGGCGCTTTCCACCACGCCCGAGGCGGCGTAGTTCGCCATCCGCGCCGCGTCCATGTTCGGCTCAATCACCCCGACAAAGCGACGCTCGCCATCGAACGGGATCAACTCGCGGCCGATGCTGGGAATCAGCGGAATATACCGGCCGTCCCATTCCTCACTCTCGAGCTCGTCCAGCGCGGTCAGCTTCGACCACGTGATGACGTAATCCTCTTCCTCGCGGCTGAACGCACTGTCGCCGGTCGCTACCTCATCCTCGTCGGTGAGCTCGTCTTTCCACTTCGGGGAACCATCCGCCAGCGCCACCTTCGTGCGGCGCGTGAACACCTTGCGGATGTAGTCCACGACGAGGATCGCTTTCCCGTCCTTGTCCTCACGGAACCAATCCGGCGTATCCGTGATGCAGTCGTTGAATTCCCCGTCGCTCAGGCCGCTCACCGCCGCATCGGGCCAATGGCGCTTGAACCGCGACAGCGGCATCCAACTGGTGACCATGCCCCAGTCGGCATCGGACCAATCCGGTTCCTGGGCATACGGATCGAGCCGCAGCGCTTCCTGATACAGCAGCCGCTTGATGACGATCTTCTGATCGCTCGGATGCCCGCCGTCGGGGTCGTATTCCTTCAGGATGCGCCAGCCGCCTCGCCCCGCTTTCGTGCTGCGCTCAAACGCCCACGACCGCGCCAGATTCGCCCGCGAATCCACCTCAATGTGCCGATACAGCCCCTGAATCACTTCTGCGGTGTCGTCGTCGGCATCCTCTGAAATGGGATGCACCGTCGGACTGAGGGACGCCGCGCGCTCTTGGTTGAGAATGAGCTGAATGGGCTGATCAAGGGTGGGAATCGACAGCATCACCCGCGGTGGTAAGGGCACGCCGTTCACCAGCTGGCCGATCCGCATCGCGCGGGCTTCTTCCGGCCACTGCTTTTCGGGGACTTGGAACTCTAAGGCGAGGCGTTCACGCTTCCGTTGCTCGGCTGTCGCTTCTTCTTCGAGGCGGAATCGATCAATCGCCTCTTGGCAGACATCAGGAATGGACAGTGCATCAGAATCAGCCATGTCGTTCTAGCTCATACCCCCATCCATGATGTGCCTGCATAGGATACACCCGAACTCGTCGTTTTCTCGCGCGGAACCTGATGGCGCACCGCTAATCCGCGGAACGCATCAGCTCCATGGGACGCCCAATCGTGCACCGGCGTTGGCTTGAACTCGTTCAGCTTCTGGTTGTAGTCCCGCCGATACGACATCAGCGCCTCAATCCCCTTCTGGCACTTCACCGCATCGAACCAGCAGCGCGGCAACAGCAGCCGCACCGCGTGTATCCCTTCCTCCACCTCAGACCCACGCATCGCATGCACCCGCGGCGTGATCTCAAACCGCAACCCAAATGACGCTGCGGTCTCGAGTCGGCTCTTGCCGGTCCCGAGCTCACGAACCGCAATGTCATGCGGCGCCCAATGCGTGCCGTAGACGTAGGGCTTCCGAGCCAGCATGGCCGCGTAGTGCGGGAAGCCTTCCCCGCTCGCGCTGTAGTAGTCGATGAGCCGGATTTCCCCACTCCGCGTGCTCTGGCTGAACCAAATGGTCATCGCGTCCCCGATGCCTAAGTCCCAATCGGTATCAACAGGGAGCGCCGGATCGTAGGGAACCACCGTCACGCGCCCGCTCGAGCGGATCGCCTCCATCTCGGAGGCGTAGATGGCGCCCTTCACGCTGGCTTCAAAGGAGCATTCAAACTCCTGGGCGTATTCGTCTGGCGTCATCACCGCTTGGGCCGAGGCGAGGTAGCCGGCATCAAGGAGCCCCGTTTCTGAGGCTTTGAACTCGCGGAAGAACCAATCCGTATTGCCCTTCGCTTCCTCTTTCTTGGCATGCTGGGCGATGTCGTAGAACTGATTTTTACCGTTAGGAGTGCCGAGAAAGAGAGCAGATCCCCCTCGGTCCACCAATGTAGGCCCGATGACTTCAGAGAACGTCTTAGCCGGATGCATTCCGTACTCGTCAAGGACAGCTCGATCAAGGTAGATCCCGCGTAGTGCATCAGGATTATCCGCCCCATAGATCCGCGCTTGGCCTTCATTCGGATAATCCACCCTGAGCTCTGACTGGTTGAACGCCACCGCCGGGATCGGCCGGGCGTAGTGCTGCATGTAGTCCCACGCGACCGCCTTCCCCATCGTGTAGGTGGGGGCGATATAGGCGCAGCGCGGCCGAGGCTTGCTCACCATCAGCGCCGTCTGCTGGTTCACGTTCACCCCCAACACCGTCTTGCCGAAGCGCCGGTGACACACGAGCACCCCGAAGCGGTGCGCCCGGATCAGCTTCCCGACCTCGCGCTGGAGCGGCCGCGGCTTATAAGGGATCGAGACGATGCGTTCGCCAGCGCTCACACCGCCCCAACATCAGCCAACACGGATTCGTCCGACAGCTCCTCGGTCTTCACGAACTCGCCGGCGGCCAACAAGTGAAACGCACGCTCAGAGAGCCGAGGCATCAATTGCTCGCCGAAGGTGCAGGCGCCAAACCGTGCGCCAGGAATACCTTTCAGGCCGTTCGCGTACCGCTCCATGAGGATGTAGGTGTGAAAGCAGTCGCCGCTGTGTTGCAGGCACAGAGCGACATCGCCAATCCTCACGCGTCCCGCCATCCAGCAGGACCCCATCCGCTTCAGGTCATGCTCGTCCTTGAACTGATACAGTTGCCCGATCGATGCGCCGCCACCCCAGTTGCCCATTCATTCCTCCTCACCCAACTCATGCCGGAACGCTAGTGTCCCCGAATGCTCCTGCTTGTCGATCAGCAGCCCGAAGTGCTTCGCCAGGCTCTCGAGCGCCCGCGTCTTGTCCCACACCTTGAACTTGTGCACTGTGTCGATCACCCCGTCCCCCGCTTCCGCGTTCTTCTTGATCACCTCAAAGCTGGCCAACGCTGAACCCTGCTCCGGCGTCAAGTCCTTGATGGATTTCAGGTTGCCGCGCTCATCGAAGAAAGAGCGGAGATCCACCAACGCGAGGCGGCGGTATTCCTCGAGCACGCGCGCGGCGGTCAGGTCGGCCTTCTCGAGCTGCTTGGCCTTGCCTACCCGTACTGCCTCAGCGACGTGAGGAACCCTTAAGAGTTGGCTGGCCTGCACTTCCGCGGTCTTCGCCTTGTAGCCGGCCCGGATTGCGGCCTGCTTCCCATTGAGATCAATGAGATATTCCGCGACAAACCGCGCTTGTTTCGGGTTCAGAGGCATGATGTCAGTGTCTCATCAGCCAATCGCGGTAGACATCCGCAATCGGGTGTTCCTGTTGCGATCCGAGTGCCAGCCGTCCGAAGTGGGCGGCGAGACGAGCGTAATGCCCAGCGCCATCAGGGTCTGGGAGTTCATCCCCGAAATCTTCCCTGTGGTGCTCGCTGGTGAACACGCGGGCCGTCTGCCCATAATGCCCAGCCATCTCCACATACCACGCGCGTCGCTGTTTAGTCGGGGTCACGGCTTGGGCTCCGGCTCAGTGCGGATGACCTCGGTGATGATGGCCCGCGCCATCTGCACGGCCTCTCGTGCGACGTTCTCGTAAAAGTCCGGATCATCCGGGTTGAACTCCACATGCATCGCCGAGACGATATTCCCGGCGATCCGCGCCACGGTCGAATCGTATTTCCGCTTCTCAGTCATGCGGTTTTCCTGCCTCGCTTCGGCGGCGCCGGCTGCTCCCGTTCATGCGCGTGACGCGCGCACAGTTCATCGAGTGTTTCCAGCGCCTGCCTGGCCTGCACCATCGTCCGCGACAGCACCACACCGAACTGTAAGGCCGTCACCTCGTCTTCGCTGAGGAGCAGGTAGTATTGCTCCTTCCCAGAGGCGCGGAGGGCTTCATATGCCGGGTGCATCCAAGGCTCGAGCTTCACGCTGCCACCTTTCGTCGCAGCCCGTAGAACAGACTGGTGGCAATCGTCCCCTTGAGCGGCACGGGAATGCGGGGATGGACCTTCAACACAGAGACGATCTGCGGGATCTCTGGCGCTGGTTCCTGATACCCCAGCGACCGCAGGATCGCCTCGTAACACCTCGAGCAGGTCAGCTTCGGCGCCCGATCGCGGAAGCGTCCACAGGTCGAGCAGCGGCCTTCCTCCCGATACCGGGCGCGGAGCTGGCGTTGATAGGCGAGCTTGCGGCGTGGCACGCGATGGACAGCGGTGTCTGAGGTATAGCGGGCCTGGATGCTCATGAAATCGCCTCGATCGCCTTCAGGGCTTCGATCTCGTCGCGGACGAACTGCAGCGGCCACCCCTGCTCGATCATGCGCTCTTGGGCGTCTGTGGCCTTCCCCTTGCCGGTCTTGGCGTCGAGCATGAACAACCGGCGGTGATGGTAGACGAGCAGGTCGAACTCGTTCAGGTGCATCACCAGCGCGCCGGCTTTCCGCAGCGCCTTCACGATGGCCGGCTCGGAATGGTCGCGCTTCGCCGCTCGCATCAGCCCTTCCGCCCTTACTTGGTGGTCGTCAGCGCCAGCCGCAGATACCGCTCCACGTCCTCTTGGTCTATCCCGTAATCCAGTCTCAACGCTTCGAGCGATTCCCCCGCGAGGAACCGATCGCGGATCGCATCCCAGACGCGGTGGCGGGCGTCAGGATGCCCACAGAACGCGCAGGGATTGGTCTTCTGCGCCATCAGGGCTTCGGCTCCTGCGTGGGTGCTACTTCTTGATAGAAATCAGGCATCGTGAATCGACCGTCACAGCTGAGGCAGTGCCATTGAACATTCGATGGCGTTCGGCGTATCTCGAAACTACGACAACTGGGGCAGGCTTCCAGCAGCTCGCCGCGTCCTTCCTGATCCGCGAGGAGCGCGAGCACGGCTTCGGCTAAATCGTTCCCCTCGTCACGCCATTGCCACTTCTTAGACGTGGCGAGGTATGCCTCAGCGAAGGCCTTCAGCGCCTGTTTCTCGGCGTTCGTCATTCGACGACCACCGTCATCCCGCACCACGGGCAGGCCTTGCCTTCTTGGGGAGATTCCTTGACCCTTCCACCGCACGTCGTTTTCCACGCCCCTGTTCGGGTCTGTATCCAGAGACAAATACCGCCGCTCATTCGCTCACCCCCTTCAGGGCCTGCTTCTCGGTCTCCGTCATCATGACCACCTGTCAAAGATACGAAAGAAAGGACTTATGCGCGCGTGGTCAGTCATGGGTTGACCCATCGGTACGAGCTACCGCGCCGGCCGGCACGGGTTCTTCCAGCCTTGCAAGAGCCTTCTCGTATCGTGGACGCAGCCGCGCAGGGCAATTCGGCTGAAGATGATCGCGGAGATCGGCGAGCTTCACCGCGAGCGCCAGCGGATCGCCGGACCGCTTGATCGATTCGATATAGCTGGCGTAATCGTAGGGCGGCCGGCGCGTCAGTAGTTCGACCGCCACCACAATACGCGCCGGAATGCCCTCAGCCAGCAGATGCCGCGACGTAAATGCGCTGTCCTCCAACACGTCATGCAGCCATGCGACCGCTTTCGCGTCATCGCCCTCGACCATCTCGGCGACGCGCTGGACGTGATTGATGTAAGGCTCACCCGTCACGGTGTCCTTCTGGCCTTCGTGCGCCTCGTTTGCGAACCATTCAGCGAGTCCGAGCACCACGTCACTCATCACATCCCCTTCGCGAGCTTCCCCAACACACAATAGAAGACTTAGACGCGCGTGGACGGCTTTCCCTCAGATTCACCATGGGGATCTACCGCGTCCGGCGCTTGTGGTTCGTCCAGCGGACGGAACAGCCGATGTGGGCCTTCATGCCCTCGTGGTAGCACGCAGAACGTGAAACTCGCGACGTTGAAAGCCCCACACTTCCCCGACGCTTGTCTCGCTTCCAGCACGCCGATTGGTTGTGTCATCACCCCTCCTCACCTGGCACCCGTTCATTGAACCGAGCATCAGGGTCCACCAAGACAGCCACCTGCGTCTTCCCGTATTGCCGCGCGCGAGCGAAGAACCCGTCTCTGGCGTCAATCCACCGCTGCAAGCGAAAGCCGTGCAGCCATTCCCCGGTCTGTGGATCGCGGCGCCGCTCGGTGGTGGTCATGCCCGCTTGCCGGCATTCAGGGCATTGACAGGGCGGGGCGAGGATGTCCTCAACCCTCATCGACCAACACCAACGCGGAGACATTCGGCCAATACGGCTTCCTCGTCGAGTGCTCCACCAGCGGCAGTCCTGGGCGGCTCGAGTGCGTGCGAAGGACGACATAACTTTCGTGCCGCCGAGAGCAACCGCAGCCCGCGCTTCGATGCAAGTGTGTCCACTCCCGAGATGGCTTAAACCCTGGCCGCACCACCTCGACTATTCGGCCCATCTTCTGCACCGTCGAGCCTTTCGCTTGGCTCGTCCACCGCACGCGATCGCCGATCTTCATAGCAATCTCCCTTGCGCCTCTCTCCGCTGGCCGGTATACACCGTCGAGGGCGCTGAGATGGGCACCCCGTATTTGCTCAACAGCTGCGCCCCTTCCTCATGCGTGAACAGCCCTTCCTTGATGCTCTGTTCGACCTGGGTGCGTAAGGCACAGAGCCAGCGCGAGGAGGTCTGACAGTTGGGACGGTGGCGGCAGTCGGTGAGGGTCACGGCGGTTACCGCAGCACATTCGTCTCAACGAGATCAACGTGATAGGCGTCAGGTTGATCGCGCCACGGTATAAATGGAGTCCTCCCCACAGGCGAGCCGCCGATAAACATCAGCGGAGACGAGCGAGGGCGCGGATGCTTGCCAGTCTTACGGCTCGCAAGCACTGCATTACCGCACGTGATCATGCCGTGATCCTCGTCACGGCTTGCGATGAACACCAGCACCTCGAAGCCTTCAGCGCGGAGCTCTGAGGCGACATCCTGGTATGGCCGAGGGTCGACGTAATCGCCGTGAGTCTCGTGGCCGAAGCGCTTCGCGGTCGCCGTTTCGTGCATCGGCGTCAGCTTCACGATGAAGCGTTCAGGCTCAAAATACTGACGCAGTACCTTCGGGTTGATCGTCCAATCGCACACCGGGAAGTTCAGCACGATCTTGCGCCCGACCGGCACCATCCCGTCTGTCATCCGCGCTATCTCAAGCAGCGAAAGGGCGTTGCCGCTAAAGATGCGCTGACGCTCAGACTCGTCCGTGCTGTTGATGCTCAACTGCAATCCGGCGTTGCCGTGATATACGCGATTCTTGATCCGCATCCACGCATGCAACATGACCTTCAGCCACTCATTCTTTCTCGGCATCATCGTTGTCAGGACCGGGTGCACGTTGTATTCTGGGTCGATGTGGTCTTTCATCCACCGCGCGTGGTCGAGCACATGCGGGTTGAACGTCGGTTCTCCCATCCGCGCGTAGTGAATGTTCAGCCGGTTGCTGTAGGTCACTTCCGGGTGCCGCTTTAGCCCCGCTAGCACCATCTGCTGCATGTCGTGAAGCGTGCAGTTCTTACCAGGGCCAACGCTCGGCACGTCGCAGAACTGGCAGCCCATCGAGCACCCGTATTGCGTCGAGATGGTAATCACCCACTTATCAGTCAGCGGAATCATCGGCAAGTCGTCGCCAACCGGCTGGTTCTTGTTCAGATTCACGTCCTTTCCGTAATCCCCGATCGACAGGAACTCAATGGGTCCGAGAGCGCCAAGCCCCACAAGAATCTCTCCGGTCGGAACCTCATAGCATTCAAGGATCTGCATCTCTTCCTTCTCTCTTCTAGTCGATCGGTTTGAGCCTTGAGCAAGGCGAAGCACTCCCCTAGGGGTGCATGCGTTCGCCTGCAACGGATTCCAGTCGATTCGGAATCGCCCGTCGCGTCGGCACCGAGGTCCATGCAACAGCCTCAGCTCGTCCAGACTATCGGCCGGGTTGATCCGACCCCTCTCCACGCTCTGGACGTTGCGCATCCACGTTGCCAGCTCTGGAGCCCGGTAGCTGGCCCTTCCACGCACTGCCCCGGCTGGTTGTCCCTGCCTGCAGTACGGCACGAGGAGTTCCGCGTCAGCGGCCTCGTCTCAACCAGAACGTAGGGCACTGGTCGCCCGGATAGGTTTTAGGGTAGTCTTGCCGGCTAGCCGTTCCTGCGACCTCCATCGCGGGGCGGTTAGGCGTCATGCGGCAGCTTCCAACCTGCTGCTTGACGCCGCATGAATTTTAGCATAGCGCCCACCGTTTTCATCCCCTGTTTCTCTCTCAGTGACTCGAATTATTTCTAACTCTGATGACATCTGGCCAGATTCCCACTGGCCGCAACTGGCATTCCCCCCTTTGGCTCCAGCCGTCGCCTCTTGCAAGCGGGCTAGCGTGCGCGTCACGCCGCAGATGTCGTAACTTCGATCGAATCAGCTTGTTCGCCGACGCGGTAGATCCCCATGCCAGTAGCACGGGAAAACTGACCACGCGCGTCTAAAGCTTCGTCGTCTCTTCTTGCACTCGTATGGCTCCTCCCAAAGATTTCACAGAGCACGGCCTGGCTCTTGGGAGGTTTCATGCGGTCACCAGTTGACGAAAACTAAACCGCTCTTGATACCGCGCCCACGCCTCGCTGACGGCACCAGAACCAGGGAAGATGTCTACGAGCTCATCCCCAGATTCGACACCGAGCAACTCAAAGATCCAGTACGAAAACGGAACGGGCTTCGCGCCGTGTAGTCCTCGCTCCAGCGTGATGTTCGCGGCCACCCAATCGCGGCCGGTCGCTTCTGCTCTGGTTCGTCGTCGCCCGCCTCGCCAGATCACCGGCTCCCACGCATACGCAGGGTTGACACCGGGCTTGAAACTGGCGAACGGCTTCACCCACGCCCCGACACGCACATCGGGAGGACACATCGGCAGCAACTCTCGGAGTGAGGGCGAGGAACACGACAGCGCCCACCCATCTGGAAACTCATCGCAGAGGTGCGCGATCAACAGCCGATGGTTCACTTCCGCCCCACCGTAGTGCTTGCGCGATTGCCCCACATACGGCGGGTCTGCATAGGCAACTCTCATGCCTGCCCCTTCTCAGCCATCCGATGCCCTGAGACCGTGGCGCGCCACCTGCATGTAGGAGCGCCGTGCCGCCCCTGCACCACGTCCGCGAACACCACAAACCCCTTGAGCATCAGCCCCGCCCGCCGTGCGCTGATCCGTCCTTCCGGCAAGCCGAGCCTCAACGCCATGTCCGTATCGCTCAGAAACCCGTGCTCTGCATACGCGACGAGCATCCGTGAGGCTTGGGAGCCGGCCTTGACGATCGCCGCCCTGGCGCCAGCCTGCGACGTCCTGCGGGTCGTCTGACGGCGGCCGTTGAACGGCAGCGGGAGCGGTTCAGCATCGAGGTACGGCATGGCCTATCCGAACAGTTCCGCGTTGCCTTTGGCCGCTCGTCGCGTCACGGCGGCGTTGCGCTGATGGTGCTTAGAGTCGTGCCGCAGGTGATGCAGTTGGCAGCCGGCGCGCAGGTTGTCGTCGGCGCAGTTCTCCGGCTGATGGTCCAAGTGCGCGACGGTCAACACGACTTTCACGAGATAACCGTCATCGGGCCCGTCGTCGTCACGCACCACGTTGTAGTGTTCGGGGTTCGAGCGGTTGCGACACACGACCGTCAGATCTGGCGCGTTACAACGCGAGCCGTCAGCCAGCACGAACTCGCAGCGGCCCTCAGCGCGGGCGAGAATCCGCGCTCGGATCGCCGGCCAGTCCTTCGGATACCGCGCCTGCTCACTCGCTCGAATCGGCATCACGCCACCAGCCGCACGTCGAAGAGTTCGCCGGCGTGGTCCTGAATCCGAAGCTGCGCGTGGACCGTCGCATGGGGCTGCAAGAGAGCGAACCGATCCGGCTTCCCTTCGACCGTCACGCGGTAGGCTGGCCGAGCCCCCGCCATGATGCTGGCGATGAAGGCTTGCCGGTCCTGCTCGCGGGCGTTCATCAGCATTACGCCACCTTCCTGAAGATGACGGGCTTTCGCGCGTCGGTGTATTCGTGATCGCCCAACGTGAACGTCACGGTCGGAATGATGATCAGCTTGTCGTTCACGCGCCCCGTCAGACGTTCATGGCAACCCAAACAGACGAGCAGCGCCGCCCGTGACTCAAAGCGCAGATCGCCGGTCCTTCCGTGAATGTGATGGGTCTCTCCGCGCTCAGGCACACGGCCCATGACCTTCGCGACTTTCCGGCCACAGCAGCGGCACTTGCTCTTGTCGCGCGCCCAGACTTCGGCCTTGAACGACTTCTCGTCCACCTTGACCAAGGGCCGCGCGTCGACGTGCTCTTGCAGCCGCGTCTTCCCTTTCGGCTGCGCTCTCGGCCGACTCGCTTCCACTTCCGCCAGCGTCATCAGGTGCTCGAAAGCCATGATTGTTAGCGCGTGAGGCGCATCTCCTCGGATCGAGCATTCAGCCAGTACTTGAGGGACCGCACCAGCTCCACCACGATCTCTTTCGTGTCGCGGGCTTCCCGCTTCCGCAGGTATTCCGGCGACGTCTCCGCACGAATCCGGGCACGGCTGGCGGCTTCCTCAGACTCCAGGCATTCGAGCAGCCGCAGCGAATAGGCCATATCCGCCTCACGAATCTCGGCCGCGCAGTTCCCGAGGATCGCCGTCAGCTTCACCAGCAGTTCAGCCGCGCGCCCACCTTCGAGATCGGTGTCCCGCACTTCGCGCTGCATCGCGCCGACCATGTCGCGGATCGTCGCCATCAGAAGACGGGTTCTTCACAGACGCACTCAGCCGCGAGGCGTCCGCAGATGGAGCAGCGCTTCTCCGCCTTGTCGAGCCGGTGAATCGCCAGCAGGTCTTCGCCCCACTTCGAGGTCTTGGTTTCGACTGTGACCGGCACGCCTTCCTGACAGACCGCTTCCGCCAGCACGCCGAGCATGCCCTTGATGGTGGAGACTTCTCGGCCATCGCTCAGCACGACGAGGTATTTCGTGATGTTTGCGTTCTTCGTCGGCTTGCACTCGACGCTGATGACCTTGACGGCGCCTTGCGGAAGCTCTATCTCATCAGCCGGCACTTCGACATCTGCATAGACCGGATCGCCGTCCTTGTCGTGCTCGTTGCCGGCCACCAGCACGTCGCGCTGAATGACTGGCGGCGCGGTCACGGTGTAGCCCTGCGTCTTCGCACCGGGGATGGACTCCACCTCCGTTTCATCGAGCATGCCCAGCCCGCAGATGCTGAGCGTCACGCGGCGCTTCGCCTTCGTCTCGGCCTTCATCAGCGCGTTCGCCAGCGCCTCACCCTTGAGGCTGCCGAGCGGCACGGCGCCCGTGGAGGCGTCGGTGCGGCCTGTCCGGTCGCACGCCTTAGCGGTGACGACATAGACGTCGTCGAACTTCTGCGTCTCGATAGCGGTGATGCTGACGCCGTGAATCTTCCGCAACTGCTCGGCCGCGTCTCTGAGTGCGTAGAGCGTTTCCTTCCCGCTCAGCTTCAAGTAGGCGAATGGTTTCGTCAGCGGGTTCAACCCCAGCGACTCGCAGACGCGGTTGTAGTAGCTGACGCGCTGGTCGGCGTTGAGCTGCGAGAGGTCACCACCGATCAACACCTTCTCAATCGCCGCGCTCGATGGCGTAGTGGGTCGTTCTGCGAGTGCTGTGCTCATTGGTCGTCCTCGTCGTCTTCGATGGTGCCGGTGCCTTTACAGCGCGGGCACTGGATTTCCAGCTCGCCGCTGTGATGCTGGCGAGTCGTGACGGTGTAATGACCGTAGCCGTGGCAATCTGGGCAGGTCATGCCACATTCCTTTTTGCGAACCATTTCTTCGCGGCCTCGAACTTCGCACGCTGCGTCGGGCTCTCGAATGAGTACGCCGGGTAGCCGCCCTCGTCGTAGGCCGCAGCCGTGAGCCAGACGCCGTCCGGAAACGTCTCAACCACCGCGCCTGTATCCTGCGAGGTCACCGTGAGCACGCCGCCCTCGAAAATATCGACATCGCACCGCGCCGCCGTAAACGAACCGTGGACGAGAATCACTTCAACTGAGGTCATATCCCAACCTTTGGATGCGGTAGAGCGATGAACCGCAGCACGTCGCTGTCATCGCCAACAACAACGACAGCGTGCCCTAGATTTCTCGCCGTCCGGACCACTAGAGGCTCCGACCCGGAAAAACGGCAGCGCATAAGCTCGACACCGCCGAAATACTCCTGTGAGTACGCTCTACGCTCGGCCCTAACCGCCTCTTCTAGCCGCCTAAGCAGCTTCCAATTTCGGCGGGCCTCTCGCTGGGAGATATGCCGACTCACGCGATCTCCTTCGGCCCGATCACGCCCACGACGTTCCCTCTGATCGGCTCATCGAACCGGCCCAACGTCCGCGCCCCTTCCGCCGCCACCTTGAAGTAATCGAACGGCTCCGGTCGGCTCTCACGCGCCGGCACTTCCCAGTGCTCGGCCGCCTGCAGCGCCAGCCGGATCAACGACTCGAAGAACACCTGATGCACCGAGGGCAAGGATTCAAAGATCGGCCCCTTGTCCTCCGCGCCTCGGTTCAACTGGTGGACGTAGTAGAGGCTGGCCGCCAAGCTGTGAATCCGGCCCTCGTCGCTGTCGATGGAATCGGAACGGCCGTTCATGACGCGCTCCCTTCTGCCCTACATCTGCCGGATCGACCGTCGTTCGCTTTCCACGCGCCACAACGCTTACAGCGCCATCGCCGCATCAGGCCGGACATCACCCACCGCCACGAGTGACGACCAACCATGCCGAATTTGTGCGATACTTCAGTGCTCATTGCGGTTTCACCCTTTCTGAATCCGTGATGGTGAAGGGCCGGTGCTCGCAACACCGGCTCTTCGTGTTTAGTGCACCGGCTGTGGAAGCGACGTGCCTTCCGCCGATGCCGCCGCACGCGGCAGTTCGATCGTGTTTGGCTTGTAGTAGTCCCGCATGTAGTTCGTATTCGCCGTCTTACAGATGTCGCACCGGCAGCCGTGATTGGTGTAGCCGCTCCGGCCGTGCTGCCATGGCCTCTGTGATTTCTGGATGGCGCTCCGGTTGTGCCGCTGTTCTAGCGGCGTCGCCCACCGGCAGTTCTCTTTTTCGTAGTTGCCGTCAGGGTCTTTCCGATCGACGGTGTGCACTGGAGACGGCTTTGGACCCATGTCACGCGCGAACGTGGAGTAGCTGGAGCGCCACTCCGGGCAGACCGTGATGCCACGCTTCCCGTAGCGTTCGTATTTGTGATGCTTCGGGTCGTAGCAGCGGCCGACCATCGCTCGCCATGCTTCGCGCGTGACCGTCATCGACATGGGCTTGCTCTTTTCTCCTGTCTGAGTTACGCTAGTTCGTAAGGAAGTTATTGCCCCATAAGATGTTGAGCGCGTTGAGGATAGCGTTCTTGAAGTCCCTGAGAATCGCCGCTTCGTGCGTATGCATCACTCATCTCCCCTTCTCTTCACTACCGTTGAAGCCGCAGTACTGCGCCGCCAACAACACGATCACCGTGTAGACCACGAACCCGAGGATCACCGCCGCTGTCACACGCCAGCCGAACCGTCGCCAGACCAACGCCAAGCCGAGACCTGCGCAACAGGCGAAAAGCACCCGCCAGGCGTAATCCATCACCCACAGGAGCAGGCTCGGTCCCCACGGCAGTCTGAACATCAGCCAGGACATGACGCGGTAGCACCAGCGCGGCAAGGCCATTACGCGAGCTTCCGTGCGCCATCGACACGTGCCATGCGCTTCTGCCCGCCGACCGCGTCAGCCGACACCCGCAGGAACTGCATCGCCGCCGCGGCCAGCTTCTCGGCGGCCTGCGTCACCAGATCGAGCGATTCCTGCTCGGCTAGGCGCTGGATGAATTCGCGTCGCATCTCGCGGAATTCGAGATGGCCGCCGAGCTCGAGCACGAGCCCGAGGAGATCGCCCTGCTTGCCGTTGGAAATCTTCGAGAAGTAGCCGAAAGACATCCCCAGCGCGTCAGCCATCGCCTGCTCTTTCACGCCAGAGCGGTCCACGATTTCGCGCCAAATCGCGACGTGGACGAGACGCTCACGTGCTCCTTGGCCTTGTTCATCACTCACGACGCTGCCTTCTTTCTCGCCATCGACTGGGCATTGCTGTGGTCCTTGCAGTGACGACACGTGCGCACGACGCGGCCTGACGCGAGCGTCCATCGCACGATGTTTTCTGGAGCCCAAATATGGCCGCGCTTGCAAGTGGGCCTTGCGTCCGCCGCGCGGCGCAGGTTCTCACTGCGCGTGACGATCTCGATGTGCGCTGGGTTGACGCAGCGCCGTACGCGGCACAAGTGGTCACACTGCAGATCGCGCGGGAACGCCTCGACGAACCACCCATAGCTCCAGCGGTGAGCCGGAACA
>JADMIO011096050.1_pt1 | contig 16976 bp, 9 predicted proteins | sample 8958161 | NCBI WGS metagenome assembly JADMIO01 (sample SAMN16585339, study PRJNA669376) | soil metagenome | isolation source: Crop rotation soil | place: USA: Cullars Rotation, Alabama | collected 2011
GTCGGCGTCCTTCGCGAGCCGCTCGAGCAGGAGCGCGCGCGTCGGATCGTCCTTCGCCCCGCGCGCACGCGCGACGATGCCGGTCGCGACGCGCCGCACGCGCGCGTCGACGTCGTTCGCCGCGAGCCGCGCGACGGCGGCGAGCGCTTCGTCGGTGCCGATCGCCGCGCACGCGCCCGCCGCGGCGGCGCGCAGCTCCGGCGATGATTCGGCGAGGAACGGCTGGAGCGGCTCGAGCGCGGCCGCAGCCGGGAGTGCGCGCGCGCCGTCGCGCTCCGCGCCGAGCACGCCGAGCGCCCGTGCGACGTGGACGCGCGCCGGACCGCTCGCCGCCTTCGCCAGCGCCGCGCGCACGGCGTCGGCGGCATCCGGGTGCGCGACGAGGAGCGCCCGCAGCGCCGCGTGCACGCGCCGCACGACGACCGGCTGCGCGGCCTTCGCGTACTGACCGGCGAGGAGCTCGACCGTGCGCAGGTCGCCGCTCGCACCCGCCGCCTCGACCGCGAACGCGCGCACCGCGACGTCGCCGTCGTCGATCAGCTTCGCGAGCCGCGTCGGCCGCTCCTCGCCCGCGCACGCGACGAGCGCCGCCGCCGCCGCGCGCTTGGCCGCGACATCACGCCCGTCGAGCAGCGCGTCGAGCGCCTTCGTCGCGACCTTCCCCTCGAGGTGGGGACCGACGCTCGCGAGCGCCTCGCACGCGCGCACCGCCGCGTCCTTCGTCGCGCTCTTCGCGAGCTTCTCGTACGCCTCCTTCGCGTCGATGCGCGCGAGCGCCTCCGCCGCCGCACGCCGGACGCTGCGCACCTCGCCCTCGAGCGCGAGTTCGACGAGCGGCGCGAACGCCTTCTTCGCCCCGAGCGCACCGAGGCCGCTCGCCGCGACGCCCGCGACCTCCCAGTCGTCGTCGCCGAGCGCCTTCAGCAGCAGCTTCTCCGCCTCCGGCGGCTTCGTCTCGGCGAGCGCGCGCGCGGCCACGAGCCGCACCGCCGGATCGCTCGCCGCGATGTCCTTGACCGGATCGTTCGCCGCCGCGACCGCCTGGAGGAAGACGAGAGCGAGGGCCGCGATCGACATGCGCGCGCGATCCTACTCGGCGGCCGCGCTCGCGCGCGCGTCGCCGTCGCCCGGCCCGATCTCCTTCCACACCTTCGCGAGGTTGTCGCCGTGCACGGCGAGGTCCCACGCGCACGTCCAGCCGAACGGCGTGATCCACACGGAGTACCCGGTCGCACGCAGCCGCTCCGCCAGCTCGACGAGGAACGCTCGTGCGAACTCCGCCGGCGCGCTCGCCGCGCCGAGGTGCGTGAACGAGTGCAGCACGACGTTCTCCATGCCGCGCTTGTTCGCGAGCCATTTGACGTGCTTCAGCGCCTTCTTGAAGACGCCCGCGCGCTCGCCCGCGTCACGCTCCTCGGCGTGCACGAAGACGACGACGGTCTCGAGCACCTCCTCGTCGACCGCGACGTCCTCCGCCTCCGCGAGCGTCTTCGCGTGGTTCTTCCAGCGGAAGCGCTGCGCCTGGAAGGTGAGGAGCTTCATGGGCGCGTACGATAGCGGCCACGGAACGAGGGGATCGCACCAACGATCGGCGCGCAGCGTCCATTGAGAGCCGGGATGAATCGCAAGGCATGTGGAGCGGCACTGGCCGCGTGCATCGCGGTCGCCACGATCGCGGCCGTCGCCACGCACGCACGCGGCTCCCAGCCTGAGCCGTCGGTCGGTTCGGCGCGTCTGGTCTCCGCGGAGAGCCTCGTCGCGAGCGCGGCGAGCACCGCGCCCGAGCGAGAGCCGGTGCCGCAGCAGAGGCCGCCTGCCCTCGAGCAGTCCGAGCCGACGCCGCTGCTCGTCCGAGCGACGATCGTGGACGCGGATGGCTCGCCCGTCAGCGGCGCGCAGATCTCGGTCGGGCCGACGCGGACGCCGAGCACGTGGCCCGCGCGCGCGCTCGGCTCGCGCATGGGGGCTCCGGCACGGATCGCCCAGGGCGAGAGCGCGTCCGACGGCGTGTGCGAGCTGCGCGTCGAGCCCGCCGCCGATCTCGTCGTTGCGGTTCGAGCTCCGGGCCGCGCACCGCTCGATCTCGTCGTCGGAATTGCCGGCCGCACCGAGCTCGACGTCGGCCGGCTCGTGCTCGTCCGCGGGGCGCGACTCGCCGGCCGCGTCGTCGACGACACGGGCCGTCCCGTCGCGGGCGCGGAGATCCTGCGTCAGGGCACGACGACGCTCTCGGACGTCGTGCAACTCGACTGGACCGACACCCTGCTCGCCACGAGCACGGACGACGGGACGTTCGCGATCGACGAGCTCGCCTTCGGCCGTACGACGCTCGAGGTGCGCGCGCCCGGCTTCGTGCGCCTGCGCCGCGATTTCTTCGCCGACGGCGAACGGCCCGAATGGCACGTCGAGCTCGCGCGTGCGGCGCCGATCACCGGCCGCGTCGTCGGCGCGGCCCCCGGCTCCGAGCTCGAGGTCTCCTTCTGGCTGCAGGACCTGGTGGAGCAGCGGACCGTGCGCTGCGCGAGCGACGGCTCGTTCGTCATCGACGACCTGCCGCCTGACGGACCCGAGCTCGATCTCGTCGCTGTCGGCCCCGCCGTGACTCGCGGTCTCGGTGGACGCGAAGCGCTCAGCCGCTCGGTCCGCGCACGTCCCGGCGCGCGCGACGTCGAGCTCGTCGTCCCGCCGGCCACGACGTACCGCATGCAGGTCGTCGATGCGGTCACGCGTGAACCGCTCGACGACGTCCACGTCGGGTTGCTCGAGTCGATGGACTTCGAGAGCGGTCGCACGTGCTCCTTCGAGCGGACGGGACCCGGCGCGTACGCGCTCGCGATCGTGCTGCCGCAGGTCGACAAGGGGACGGCGGTCGCCGTCTCTCACGCGGGGCATCAGGGCATCGCTCTCGCGGCGCAGGTCGAGCCCGGATCGACGCGCGATTTCGGCGTGGTTGCGCTCGAGCCGCTGGAAGCAACCGTTCTACGCGTCGTCGACGCGGCCAGCGGCGCGGCGATCGCAAACGCGAAGCTGATTGCCGCGCTCGAGGCACGCGAGGGCGACGACTGCTTCTACGCGCACGTGCGCTCCGAGTGGGCCGAACGCAGCGACCGCAACGCCGGTTGGAGCGGCGTCACGGCATCCGACGGCACCGCCACGGCGCACCTGTCACGCCGCCAGCGCTACTGGGTCTCGGCCAGCGCGGCCGAGCACGCGCCGGGCGGGACATGGATCGACGTCGGCGAGAGCGCTCCGCGCGAGATCGAGCTGACGCTCGGACGCGGCGGCACGGTCGCGCTGCGACTGCTGGATGCGGAGGCGCTGATGCCGCTCGCCGGCGGCGCGATCGAATGGGAGAACGTCGGTGACGGCGAGTGGGGCCCGCGGGAGCGGATCCACACCGATGCGCAGGGACACGCGCGGCTCGAGCACATCGCTCCCGGCCGGCACCTCTTCTGGCCGAGCCACTCCGACCGCAGGAACGCGCAGGTCGCGGACGTCGTCGAAGCGGGGACCGCGGAGCTCACGCTCCTCCAGCGCGTCGAGCGGAAGGTCCGCTTGCACGGCCGCATCACCGAGCACGGCGTGCCGGTCGTCGGCGCGATGGTCGCGTGCGCGTACCGCGAGACCGCGACCGATCTCGACGGGCGCTACGCGTTCGAGGGCCTCGCACCGGAGGAGAGGGAGCTCGAGATCACGCACCCGCGGCTCGGCCCCGTCGCGTCACGCACCGTGTTGCTCCTCGCCCCCGAGACGCGCGTCGACGTCGACCTCGCGCCGCAGATCGTCGCCGGCAGCGTGCGCGACGAGGGCGGAGCTCCGCTCGCGGGAGCGGCGGTGTGGATCGGCGAGCGCTACGCGGACGGGACGACGCGGGCCCTGTACTCCGAATCCGCGCGCGCCGCCCTGCATACGACGACGACCGGCGCCGACGGCCGCTTCCGCTTCGAAGGCGTCCAGCCGCGCGACGGCCTGTGGCTCGTCTGCCAGCGCGCCGGCTCCTGCGCGGCGCGCATCGGCCCGCTCGCGTTCCCGCCGGAGGGCTCCGCGCTCGAACTCGCGCCCGTGCTCCGCCGCGCCGCGGAGCTGGAGGTCGTCGTCGAGGGGCTCGATCCGCAGTCGTTCCTCCTCGGCCAAGTCGTTGCGCGTTGGCGCGGGACGGAGGAGCTCGCGCCCGAAGACCGCGAGCAGAAGGGTGAGGGCGTGAAGAACACGCTCCAGTCGACGTCGCTCCGCTTCCGCTTCGACACACTGCCGCCCGGCGCGTGGCGCATCGAGGTGCGGGACTTCTTCGCGCTCGACGAGGGCGAACCGCGCGCTGCCGCGGACGTCGAGCTCCACGCGGGAGCGAACGAGAGGCTCGTGCTCCGCCCCTGAAGTCGCGCCGCGAGCGACACGCGCAGCTGCGGGACGACCTCGTTCCGACGCGCTCCGCGATGCGGCGCCTTCCTGAAAACGCCGGCGCGCCCGCCCGCGTCGCGCTCCTCGGCGTGCACGAAGACGACGACGGTCTCGAGCACCTCCTCGTCGACCGCGACGTCCTCCGCCTCCGCGAGCGTCTTCGCGTGGTTCTTCCAGCGGAAGCGCTGCGCCTGGAAGGTGAGGAGCTTCATGGGCGCGTACGATCGTCCGCGAGGCTGCGCATTCATGCCAACAGGAGCGGTGCGCACGCCGTTCTCGGGAGCGATGAGGACGAAGCATTGGGTCGGGATGCTCGCGCTCTGCGCCGCCCTCGCCGCGGCGCTCGTCGCGTCGCAGCGGAACGCGGAGCGCGGCGCGCGCGCGACGGAGGGCGAGGCCAGCGCACCGGCGGCGAGCGCGACCGAGCTCTTCCCCGCGGACGGCGCGCGGCCCGCGGGCGGCGACCGCAGCGCCGCGGCCGCGGAGCCGCGCGTCGCGCCCGCGCCGGCGCTCCTGCTCGTGCGCGGCCAGGTCGTGGACGAAACCGGCGCGCCCGTGCCCGGCGCGGAAATCTCCGCCGGCGCCGCGCGCCATCGTCCGAACGAGCGGAACCTCGTGCTCGCGCTCGAAGCGCGGCCCGACCGGCCCGGGCTCGCGTTCGCACCGCTCGAGCGCGCACTCACGGGGGCGGACGGAGCGTTCGAGCTGCGCGTCGCGCCGACGAAGGACCTCTACGTCGCCGTGCGCGCGACCGGCCGCGTCGGCGTCGATCTCGTGCGCGCGGCGGAGGAGGGCGAGCTCGACCTCGGTTCGCTCGCGCTCGCGACGGCGGTGAACGCGCCCTGCCGCGTCGTCGACGAGTCCGGCCGCCCGATCGCCGGCGCCGAGGTGCTGCGCACTGGCTGGAAGCCGTTGGACGACGACGTGAACATCGAATGGCGCGAGGCGCTGCTCGCGACGAGCGCGGCGGACGGCACATTCGTGCTCGACGGTCTGCCGCTCGGCCGCACGCCGCTGGAGGTGCGCGCACCGGGATTCGTACCGATGCGCGGCGAGCTCTCCGTGGACGCGCTGCAGATGCCGGAGCGCACGATCGTGCTCGCGCCGGCCGCGCACATCACTGGTCGCGTCGTCGGCGCGCCGGCGGGACTGGACGTCGAGGTCAGCTACTGGTGCTACGGCGAGAAGCAGAGCGAGTGGTCGCACGTCGCGTGCGCGCCGGACGGCGCGTTCGTCATCGACGGTCTGCGCCGCGACCCGCAGATGGTCGCGCTGCACGCGCTCGCGCGCACCGCGACGGCCGAGCGCGAGATCTCGCCGGGACTCCAGGCGCAGCCGGGCGACGCGGGTCTCGAGCTACGCGTGCCGGCGCCGACGACCTGGCGGCTGTGCGTCACCGACGCGAAGACGGGCGCCCCGCTCGCCGACGCGCACGTCGTGCTGCTCGAGGGCTGGGCGACGAACGAGGAGGAGCGCGCCATTCCCGCGCCGGACGGCGCCGCCGGCTGCTTCTCGTTGTCGTTGCTGCTGCCGGAGCAAGACTCCTACATCGCGCTCTCGATCGCGCACGACGGCTACGAAGGCGTGGCGCTCGGCGCGCTGCCCTTCGCGCCCGGCGAGACGCGCGACCTCGGCGTCGTCGCGCTGGAGCCGCTCGAGACGACGCTCCTCCGCGTCGTCGACGCGACCACGCACGCGCCCGCCGCCGGTGCGCGCGTGCACGTCGAGCTCGCGCCGCCGGAGGAAGAGGAGTGGAACGACCTTCCGAAGGAGTGGCCGGCGCACACGACGTTCCCGGCGCTCTTCGACGGCGTCACGGACGCGGACGGACGCGTGCGCGCGCCGCTGTCGAGCGGCCAGCGCTACGTCGCGAGCGCCGAGCACGCGGACCATGCACGGCGCGAGGTGCGCTTCGAGACGAGCCCGCGCCCGCCGGCGGAGCTCGAGATCGCGCTCTCCGGCGGCGGAGCGCTCGTCGTGCGCTGCGTGGACGCGCGCACGGGTGCTCCGGTCGAGGGTGCGCGCGTGGACGCGTACCCGGACGACTGGCGCGGCCGGACGGACGACCCGTCGCACGAGCGCCGCACAGGTCCCGACGGACGCGCGCGCTACGAACATCTGGCGCCCGGGCGCCATCGCATCTGGGCGAGCGACCTGGACGACGAAGTCCACGTGAACGTCGCCGCGGACGAGGAGCGGGAGGTCGAGCTCCGCCTCGCCGTGCAACGCGTCCGGCTCCGCGGCCGCGTCACCGAGCACGGCGTCCCGCTCGCCGGCGCGATGGTCGCGTGCGGCGGCTACGACACGGCGACCGGCCTCGACGGGAGCTACGTGCTCGCCGGCCTCTACCCCGGCGACGAAGAGCTCGAGATCACGCACCCGAAGCTCGGTCCGCTCGACGCGCGCTCGATCGAGCTCATCGCGCCCGTCACGCACGTCGACGTCGACCTGACGCCGGTCGCGCTCGCCGGCACCGTGCGCGACGAGTCCGGCGCCGCGCTCGAGGGCGCGACCGTCTGGCTCGGCCAGCGCGGCTACGACGGCGCGCTCGAAGGCCTCTACTCGTCGTCTGCGAACGCGTTCCTGCACCTCACGACGAGCGGGCCCGACGGACGCTTCCGCTTCGAAGGCGTCCAGCCGCGCGACGGGCTCTGGCTCGTCTGCCAGCGCGCCGGCTCCTGCGCCGCGCGCATCGGGCCGCTCGCGTTCCCGCCGGACGGCTCCGCGCTCGAGCTCGCGCCCGTGCTCCGCCGCGCCGCGGAGCTGGAGGTCGTCGTCGAGGGGCTGGATCCGCAGTCGTTCCTCCTCGGCCAAGTCGTCGCGCGCTGGCGCGGGACGGAGGAACTCGCGCCCGACGAACGCGAGCAGAAGGGCGAAGGCGTGAAGAACACGCTCGAGTCGACGTCGCTCCGCTTCCGCTTCGACACACTGCCGCCCGGCGCGTGGCGCATCGAGGTGCGGGACTTCCTCGCGCTCGACGAGGGCGAACCGCGCGCTGTTTCGGACGTCGAGCTCCACGCGGGAGCGAACGAGACGCTGGTGATCCGCCCCTGAGGTCGCGCGACACGCGCAGCTGCGAGACGACCTGACGCGCTCCGCGACGCGACGCATCCTTCGGTCGCGCCGGCCCCGCCGTCGCCGAACCAACGCTCGATCGCTTCGCAGTACGCCGCGCAGCCGCGCTCGCCGTTCGGAGCAAGGACCGCGCTCGTCGCCGGACGCGCGAATGCGCGTCGGCGCAGCCTACCGGTATCCTCCTCCCCGTGCGAAACCACCTGCTCGTGCTCGCCGCGTCGATTCTCTCCGCGTGCGCGTCGTCGGCTTCGAACGATGAGCCCCACCTCCCGCCGCGCGCGCTCCACGTCGGCGTCCTGATCGTCGACGGCGTGTCGGACTCGGAGATGACCGCGTCGATCGACGTGTTCGAGCACACGGGCGCGCACGCGCAGCCGGGCATGAAGGTGTTCACCGTCGGGCCGACGCTCGATCCGGTGCACACGGCCGAGGGGTTGCGCGTGTTGCCCGACTACACGCTCGTCAGCGCGCCGCCGATCGACGTCCTCGTCGTGCCGGGCGCGCAGCACAGCACCGACGCGGACCTCGAGAACGCGGAGCTCGTCCAGTGGGTGCGCACGACAGGCCTGCGCGCGCAGTTCGTCGTGTCGCTGTCCGACGGCGCGTTCGTGCTCGCGAAGGCGGGCCTGCTCGACAGTCGCGCGGCCACGGCGTTCCCGGCCGACGTCGCGCGCTTCCGCGAGACGTTCGGCACGGTCAAGGTCCATGGCGGCGTCTCGTTCGTCCACGACGGCGCGCTCGTCACCTCCGCCGGCGGCGCGCGTTCGTACGACGCGGCGCTGTACGTGTGCGAGCGGATCTACGGCGAGGAGGTCACGCGCGCGATCGCGAAGGGCCTCGTGATCGACTGGGACGTCGACGAGGTCGCGCACGTGGAGCGCTGATCAGGGGAACTCGAGCTCGGGCTCGCGCGCGCGGCTCGCCACGACGTCGCGGGTCCAGCGCGGCTCCTGCGCCGAGTCGTCTTCGTCCGCGGCCGGCGCGATCTCGATCGTGAGTGGGCCTTCCGGCACCACGAGCACCCGGGTCGTACCGCGCCCGACGAGCGTGCACGCGACGACCGAACCGTCCTGGAGCGCGCGCGCGACCGACCACGGCGTGTCGTCCCGCACCGTCACGCGGACCGTCGCCGCCGGCGTGAGGGCGAGCTCGAAGGTCGGCGCGCGCGCGGTCGAGGGCGCGACGGCGCGCGCTCGTCCCCAGGCGCCCGAGTCGTCGAACGCGACGAGGTCGTAGGTCCCGTCGGGCAGCCCGTCGAGGACGAACGTGCCCCGGCGGTTCGGACCGCTCTCGGCGAACCCGCGCTCGCCGCGGCGGAACGCGAGCACGCGCGTCTCCTCCGACCATGCACCGGTGAGCCGGCCGCGGATGGCGCCGGCGGGAGGCGTCGGCAAGCGCACGACGACGAGCTCGTCGCTGGGACGGGCGCGCACGGGCTCCGAACGGATCAGACCCGAGAGGCTCGCCTCGATGACGTAGTCGCCCGGGAGCAGAGGACCGAGCTCGAAGCGCCCATCGGCGAGAGTGTCGTCGACCGCGTCGTACCCCCAGGACGTGCCGCGCACGCGCACGGTCGCGCGACGCACGGGAGCACCGCTCGCGTCCTCAACGCGCCCCGCGAGAAATCCGCCCGAGCGGACGCGCACCTCGATCTCTTGCACACCGGCTCCGGACCGGAGCTCGACCGCTTCGCCGTATGGCACCACTTCCGACGCCCGTGACGGCCCGATGCGCCAGACGCCGGGGAGGACCTCGGGCAGGACGAAGCGGCCGTTCTCGTCCGCCTGCGCGGTCGCGACCGGCGTGTCGAAGCTCATCCATCCCGCGGTGCGCGCGTCCTGGACCTGCACCTCGAGGTTCGGCACGACGTCCCCGTCCTCGTCGCGCACGACCCCGTGCACGATCAACGGCGCGGGCACGACGAGGTCGAGCGTGCGCTCCTCGCCCGGCTCCAGGATCGGCTCGCGCAGCGCGAGCGCGGCGCGGTCCACGCGTGCATCGCCGACCTCGACGCACAGACGCGCGTGCGCGGGCAAGCCCGACACGCGATATCTGCCGGCGTCGTCCGTGCGCATGGTCCAGCGCGGCAGATGCTCGCACTCGAACGACGTGCGCGCAGGACCCTCGAAACAGCCGCTCGCGTCGGCGACGACGGTGAGGCTCCGCCGCGGGATCGGCGCACCTCGTTCGTCCGTCACGCGCCCGGTCAGGGTCGCGCCGGCGGCGAGCGTGAAGAGCTGGGCCTGCTCGGGCGCATCGTGCCCGACGCGCAGCACGCCCGGAGCGGCGCCGTAGCCGTCGGCCTGCACGAGGATCGGCCACTCGGCGCAGCGGCGCGAGGCGCGGATTTCGAAGCGGCCGTCGCCGTCGGTCGCGACTCGGAGCACGAACGAGTCCGCCGCGAGTCGCGATCCGCTGGTCGCCAGTCCGACCTGCGCATTCCCGATCGGGAGGCCGCGCTCGCGATCGACCACCCGCCCGCAGAAGACGAGGTCCTCGATTGGCACGCGCAGTTCGATCGTGCGCGCCTCGCCGGGAGCGAGCGGGTCGACGTTCACGCTGCCGGTGCCGATCCGCGGCTCGGTGCCTTCCGCGACGACACGCAGGTCGGTTCCGGCGGACACGGCGTGCGTCCACGTGGCGTTCGCATCGGTGATTCCGCGAGCGAAGCGCCGAGCGGGGTGGCGCCCCGCATGAGGGCCCGGCGGCACGACACGCACGTGAACGCCGGCTAGCGGCGCTCCCGAACCGGCGTCGAGTGTCCGCACGGTGAGCTGTGCCTTGGTCACGACGTCCCTCTCTCGTCCGGCCGGGGAGCTCGCCGTGGGGACGCGCTCGCGCACCTCTTCGGACGCGAGGGAGCCAGGGTCCGCGAGGCCGCTCGAGCCGGATCCGGCAGACGTCTCGGGCTCGGCCGTGCGGGCGATGACGTGCTCTTCCACTGGACGCCCGAGGAGCGATACCGCGACCAGCGTGGCGATCAGCGCTGCGGCGACCGCGCTCCAGAACCACCTCTTCGCAGAGCTGCGCACGTTCACCGCGCAATCAACCTAGCAGCCGGTCCCGCGGCTCGGTGGCGACGCCGGTTCGTCGATGCTGGCGCCGCACGCCGCTGACCGCTCGCCGCTCACGGGCCCGGCAGCGCCAGCTCCAGCACACGCTGCTCGCCGGGATCGAGCGTCACCTTCGCGCTGCCGACCTGGTGGCGTTGCCAGCGCGGGCCGGCGATCGCGTAGAGCGTGAGCGGCGCGCGCGGCGGCAGGCCCTCGAGGCGGAACGAGCCGTCGGCCTCGAGCCAGCTCGACACGCCGGGATCTCGATCGGCGGAAGGAGCGAGCTCTTTGCCGGTCGGCGTGGGGAAGAGCTGCTCCGCGCGACAGCCGGCCCAGATCGCGACCTCCTGCTCGGGCATGCCGCTCGTCCATACGACGCGGCCGACGATCGTCGCCGGCCGGCACAGCGCGAGGACGAGCGCGCGCGCGGGCGTGTCGTGGTCGGCGGTGACCGCGCCCCACGCGGGCGCGTAGCCGTCGGCCTCGATGCGGAGCCGGAACGTCCTCTGATCCGACACCGCGAGCTCGAACCCGCCGTCCGCGACGCTCGTCACGAGTGCGACGTCGGAGTACGCGTCGCCCTCGCGCACGCCGACGCGCGCGTCCGCGATCGGCTCTCCGCTCGCGCGGTCGATCACTCGGCCGAAGAAGTGCTGGCCGCCGACGGGGAGTCGCACGTCGAGCGCACGGCGCTCGGCGGGCGCGAGCGGCTCGACCTCCACGTGCACGGGGAACCCGAACTCGGCACCGCTGCCTCCGGCCTCGACAGCGAGCGCGACGTTCGAGGGGACGTGGTACTCGACGGCGCCGTCGGAGCCGGAGAACAGCGTTTCACCGAGCACCATCGACGGAGAGCGCAGGTCCGAGAGGAAGCTCTCGAGCGCGTGGTCCGCGAGATCCTGCTCCTGCGCCCACACGCCGATGTCCGCGAGCGCGGCGCCGTCGTCCGCGCGGATCGTGCGGACGAGCAGGACGGCGTCGCGCGCCCGCGAACCGTGCCCCGCGGAGGCGGTGTCGCACGGCGAACTCGCCGGCAGCGGCGTGGAGGGCTCGCGCTCGATCTCCGCCGAATCGAGGAGCGGCGACGCGGCTTCCAGCGGCGCGGCCGTCGAGAGATCGGCGGTCACCGCGTCCGGGGGTGGCGCGCTCGCCGCACCTGCATCTCGCTGCGGCACACGCGCGACGAGCAGCACGACGACGAGGACGAGCGTGACAGAGAGGAACGCGAGACCTGCGCGCCCGCCGCTCACGGGATCACGACCTCCACCTCGCGCCCGAGCACCGCGAGCGCGTCGCGCGCCCGGATCTCGCCGTTCGGCAGCGCCGTCCAGCCGTCGATCGGGACGGCCTCGACGACGAGCGGACCGACGGGGACGTGCAGCACGCACGCGGTACCGCCGGGCACGTCCTCGCTCGTCGCGACGATCGCGCCGTCGCGCCGCGCGCGTACGCGTACCCATTCGGCGCCGATTGGAGCGACGACGCGGAGCGTCGTGCACTCCTCGAGCGCCATCTCGACGAGCGGCTCGCCGTCCGCGGATGGAACGAGGCCCGCGACGCCTCCGAAGCGGCCGTCGGAAGTCACGACGAATAGGTCGTACGTGTCGGTGTCGAGCCCGAGGAACTCGAACGTGCCGTCGGCCGCGACTTTCGCGTTCCGCGGGACGAGCTTGCCGAAGCGGCTGAGCAGCGTGAGGTCGCCCTCGCGGACCTCGGTAGCGTCGCACCGGACGCGGATGCGAGCCGACGGGAGCTCGCGCGCCGCGAGTCGCAGGACGACGTCCTCGGCGCCGGCGTCCACCTCGACGCGCTCGGACTGCACGTGGTCCGACATCGCGATCAGGCCGTGACGCCCCGGCGCGAGCGGTCCGGCGGCGAACGTGAGGTCGTCCTCGACGTAGACACCGATGGCTCCGTTCCGCTGGCGATCGTCCGTCATCACGAAGAGCGACTCGGGCCGCTCGCCCGTGAGTTCGATTCGACCGCGGATGTAGAGCGCGCGCTCGACGCGCAGGTCGAGCTCATGCTCGGCGGTTCCGGGGCGCAGCTCGACGCGCACGCCGATCGCCGGAACGCGCTCCGACTCGGGAACCTTCCTCGGATCGTCGAGCGGCGCGGGCCCGACGCGCCAGGCGCCCGGCGCCGCGGGCTCGAAGTGAAAGCGCCCGTCGTCGTCGCTCGTGCACCGCAGCCCGGGTCCAGAGTCCAGCCACATGTCGGGGAAGTAGCGCTCCTCCGACGTGGCGTCGCGGGCCGGCTTCATCCACAGCTCCACACCGACGACGGGACGCGCGTCCTGGTCGACGACCCGACCGACGAGGCGCACGTCGTCGTGCAGAACGATCTCGAGCGCGCGTCGCTCGCCGGGCGCGAGTGTGAGCGTCTGCTGCCAGCGCGGCGGGCCGCTCTCGCGCGGGATGCTCGCGTCGATGCGCGCGCGCACCGGCAGGTCGGGTACGAGGAACGCGCCGCTCGCGTCCGTATGGACCGTGCACGCGCGCGGCGAGCCTGGCGAGTCGTGCTCGGGCGCGGGGAGGAGCTCGAGGGCCTCGTACTCCGCCCGGATCTCGACGTCCGCGAGAGGAGCGCCGCGCCCGTCGACGACACGGCCCACGAGCGCCGCTCCTCGATCGAGCGCGATCACCTGCGCCCGCGCGGGGCTCTCGTGTCCCGGCTCGACGCGGCCGAAGCTCGGGCCGAAGCCAGCCGCGTCGACGCGGAAGTAGAGGTGCCGCGCAGCGACGCCGTGCAGCACGAACGCACCCGCACCATCCGAGCTCGCGCGCGCGAGCTCGGCCTCGCTCCCGTGCTCGGTGACGACAATCGTGGCGCCCGCGACGGGCGCGGAACCCTCGCGCTCGATCACGCGCCCGAAGTATGTGATCTCCGCCGTGTCGAGTCGCAACTCGAGCGTCCGCCGCTCGCCGGGCTCGAGCGGCTGGACGAACGCGTGGGCGCGACCCACCGCCGAAGTCCGACCTGCGGCATCTACGGTCACCATCAGCCGCGCGCGGACCTCGATCTCGACCCGGCCGCTCTCGTCCGTGGTAGCGACCTTGGCCTTCGCGTCCGCTTCCGGCTGCCGCGGTCCGCGCTGCTGGACGGTCACCTCCACGTCCGCGAGCGGTCGGTCCGAGCCGGTCGCGAGCACCTTCACGCCGAGGGTCGCGTGCTTGCCGCGCGACGAGCGCTCGCTCGGTTCCGCGTCCGACTCCGCCGCGAGCGGCGCGCGCTCGTCCTCGTCGTCGCCCGCGTCGAGCAGCGCACCGGGGTCCGCGTGCTCGGACGCCCCCGCGCGCCCGTCGCTCGCCACGGGAGTCGCCGGCGCGTCACGGCGTGGTCCACGCGAGCGCTCGAGTGAGACGAACAGCGCCACGCCCGCGAGCGCCGCCGCCGCTCCGCTCCACATCCACCTCCTCGCACGCGCGCGGTTCACCGCCGACTCAACTTAGCACCGGCGCGCCGGTCTCGATCTCAATGCGCGTACTTCGCCTCGCGTGCCACGCGCGCGAGCTCGGCCTCCAGCAGCGCCAAGTGCGCGCGCTGCTGCTCCGTCAAGCGGTCCAGCGCCAGCGCCGGGCCGTCGTCGTCGCGGCCGGAGAGGTCGTGGAGCTCGCGCTTCCCGTCGAGGTCCAGCAGCTTGTAGCGCTCGTCGCGGACCGTTCTCCAGTCGAGGCGGTACGGGCCGGCGGCGTCGTCCTCGAAGCGGTCGAAGCGCTCGCAGTAGACGAAGCGGCGCGGGCCGGGGTCGTCGGGGTTCGCGAGCACGGCGGCGAGGTCGAGGCCGTCGAGTGGCGCGCTCTCCTCGTCGCGCGCGACGCCCGCGAGCGCGGCCAGCGTCGGGAAGAGGTCGACGACGTGCGCGAGCGCGGCGGTCTCGCTCCCGCGGCGCGCGACGCACGTGCCGGCGACGATCAGCGGGACGTTGACGCCGCCCTCGTAGAGCGTCGCCTTGCCTTCCTCGGGATCGCGCGGCGGGCGGATCGCGTCGGGGTTCGTGCCGTTGTCGCCGAGGAGCACGATCACGGTGTGCGCGCGCTGCGCGGGCGCGAGGCCTTCGAGCAAGCGCTCGATCTCGCCGTCGACGTGCTCGACCATCGCGTCGTACTCGTCGGCCTTCGGCGCGTCGGGGGCGAGCGACGAACCGGGCGGCGCGTGCAGCGGCGCATGCGCGGCGTTGTAGGCGACGTAGAGGAACCACGGCTCGGGGAGGCGCTCGAGCTCGCACAAGGCGTCGTCGGTCGTCGCGCTCGTCGCGTACTCGTCGACGCGCGTCGTCGTGCCGTCGATCGTCTTGTCGTAGTGGAAGTAACCCGGGCGCTCGGGGCCAGCGCCGAAGTAGAGGTTGTGGAGCGCACCCTGGTAGTGCGCGAAGCCCTGGCGATTCGGGTGCAGCGCGACCTCGGGTGCGCCCGGCCCCATCAGGTGCCACTTGCCGACCGCGGCGGTCGCGTAGCCGTGCGCGCCGAGGAGCTCGGCGAGCGTGACCTCCTCGAGCGGCAGACCCCAGCGGCCCTTGTCCGGGATGTTGCCGCCGACGCCGGTGCGCCGGCCGTAGCGGCCGGTGAGGAGCGCCGCGCGCGTCGCCGAGCACAGCGGGTTCGCGTAGGCGTTGCGGAAGAGCAGTCCCTCGGCCGCGAGCGCGTCGATGCGCGGCGTGCGCGGGCACTGCGGGACCTCGTGGTACGCGCCGATCTTGTCGGTGCCGACGTCGTCGAGCACGACGAGGAGCACGTTCGGGCGCGGCGCCGATTCGTGGAGCTCGCCGGACGCGGCAAGGGCGAGCAGGAGGGCCGGGAGCACGAGGAGGAGCGCGACGCGTGGGCGGCGGCGGATCTTCGCGTCGAGGTGGAGGAGGCGCAAGGCGAGTGGGAGACACGGAGAAAGAGCCACGCTGGAGCGTGGCGCTCCCAGGCGTCCGGCTTTCCCTGGGTGTCGACGTGTTCCCTATGCGTCGGCGATTCGTGGGGGGGAGCATTGCGGCAAGACGGATCGTTCCGGCAAACGCGTCCCCTGGGAGCGCCACGCTCCAGCGTGGCTCTTCTCTTGTTCTTCCTCTCATGGTGCCGCGCTCCTCCACGCGCGCAGTTGCACCGCTCCCCTTCGTCCTGCGTCATGTCCGTGATGCAAGGACGCTCCGGGCGATCCGCGCGAGCAGCTCTCGCGGCCGCGGCCGTGGTCGGCGTCGCTCTCTGGCTCGGCCGGCCCGGCGTCTCGACGGGCGTCCTCTTCCCCGACTCGTACGCGTACCGCGACTGGCCGAACGACTTCATGCTCGCCGGCCGCACGCGCGTGCTCGGGGCGCGGCCGATCGGGTACGCGCTCTTCCTCGACGTGTTCGGCACGGGAGCGGCGCTCGTCTGGGCGCAGACGTTGTTCTCGTTCGCGGCGTGGAGCGCCCTGGGGTGGGTCGTCGCGGGAGTCGCGGGCACGATCGGCGGCTGCGCGCTCGCGCTCTCGTCGCCGCTCTGGCGCTGGAACGCGTGCGTGCTGAGCGAGTCGACGTCGCTGTCGCTGATGGCGCTCGGGCTCGCGCTGGCGCTCGCGTGGGCGGAGCGCGCGGCGCGCGGTGAGCGCTGGAGCTGGCGCTGGCCCGCCGCATGGTGCGCGACCGTGCTCCTCTTCGGCTGGTCGCGCGACGCGAACCTCGTGCTCGTGCCGGCGCTGCTCGTGCCGGCGTTCTGGCTGCCGGCGCGCACGCGCGTGCTGCTCGTGGGAGTCGCGCTCGTCACGCTCGCGGTCGGCGCGTGGGACGCGGCGCGCAACGACCGCGCCGACTGGGCGCTCGAGAATGCCGTGCTCGCGCGTGTGCTGCCCGACGCCGAAGCGGTCGAGCGTTTCCGCGCCGCCGGCATGCCGGTCACGGCGCCGGTGCTCGCCGCGCGCGGCGATCCGGGCAGCCGCACGCAGCGCGCGCTGCGCGAGAGGGAGCCCGAGTTCCACGCGTGGGTCGCGCAGCACGGCGCGCGGCCGTACTGGAGCTGGGTGCTCGGCAAGCCGATCGCGAGCGTCGGCGCGGCGGCGGCGGCGATCGAGGAGCACGACGGCGAGGACCTGCCCGCGTACGGAGCGAAGCTCGAGGTGCCGTGGATCGTCGACGCGGTGCGGCGCGCGAGCGCGTCGATGCCGCCGTTGCCGCTCGTGATGTTCGTGCCGTTCCTCGCGCTCGTGGCATTCGCGCTCGAGCGGCGCCTGCGCCCGGCGATGGTCGCGGCGCTGCTCGCCGTTTCCACGGCGGCCATGTACTGCTTCCTCGCGTACCACGCGGACGCGGTCGAGGTGTACCGGCACATGCTGCTCGGGCTCGTGCTGCTGCGCGTGTCGTTCTGGGTCGCGGTCATCGCGGTCGCCGCGGTGGCCGAAGATTGGCGGCGCGCGCGCCTGGAGGCGGTGCAGTGAACGGGCCCGGGACCGCGAGCCTGCCGCCGGGGGCGCGATCGGCGCTGCTGC
>JADMIO011430604.1_pt1 | contig 16976 bp, 19 predicted proteins | sample 8958161 | NCBI WGS metagenome assembly JADMIO01 (sample SAMN16585339, study PRJNA669376) | soil metagenome | isolation source: Crop rotation soil | place: USA: Cullars Rotation, Alabama | collected 2011
ATCCCCCCGCCGCCGCTGGACGCCGCCGACCCGCGTCATCCACGCAACGATCCGCGCTATTCGGCGCTTCCGCCGTCCGAGCTGCCGCTCACTGAATGCCTCAAAGACACGGTGGGCCGCTTTGTGCCCTATTGGCTCGAGACGATCGCCCCCGAGGTCCGCCGCGGCAGCCAGGTGATCATCGCCGCGCACGGCAATTCCCTGCGGGCGCTGGTCAAGTACCTCGACGGCATCGACGACAAGGCGATCATCGACCTGAACATCCCCACCGGCGCGCCGCTCGTCTACGAGCTGGATGAGGCCTTGAAGCCGACGCGGCACTATTACCTGGGCGACCCCGAGGCCATTGCGGCGGCCGTCGACGCAGTGGCTAACCAGGCAAAGGCTCGCGTTTGAGGCCGTCGCGGCTCGCCGCAACCGTCCTTTCAACTGCGCTCTCCATCACGGCCTTTTCCGCCCTGTCCGCGGAGGGCGCTGCCGTCGATTCGCGCCGCGAAGCCCTTCGTGCGCGAATCGAACGCCTGCGCACCGAAATGGCGGGCGCCGAGGAAAACCGCGACGAGGCGCGTGAGCAGCTCCGCGAGTCCGAGCGCGCTATCTCGGACGCGAACCGCTCGCTGCGCGACCTGCGACGCCAGCTCGCCGCATCCCGGGCGACCCTGGAGAGCCTCGCGTCCAGGAGAAGGAAACTCGAAGCGGAGTCCGAGGCCCGCGAACAGGACCTTGCGCGCCTTCTTGTTTCGATCTACCGGGCGGGCGAGCCAGGCTATCTGAAGCTGCTCCTGTCCGGTGACGATCCGGCCCAGGCAGCCCGCAACCTTCATTACATGAGCCACATCTCGCGGGCGCACGCCGCCCTGGTCGAATCGCTGCGCGAGGATGTCGCCCGCCTCGCCGAGCTGGAGTCCCAGGGACGCGAATCGGCATCGGAAATCGCCTCCCTCGAAGCCGCCGAGCGCACCGGCCGCGAGGAACTGGTCCGCCAGCAATCGGCACGCCGCAAAGTGCTGCAGCAAAGCGCGGAACGCATCCGGCTGCAGCAGCGCGAGGTCAAGAGGCTCGAGGCGGACGATGCGCGGCTGGCGCGGCTGGTCGAGCGCATCTCCAGAGTGATGGCCGCCCCCGGCGTCCGCAACGACGCGGTCCCGGAGCGGGATCAGGGCGAACGTCCCTTCAAGTCGCTCAAAGGCTTGCTCCGCCTGCCGGTTCGAGGCACGGTCGCGAACCGCTTCGGCAGTTCCCGCCCGGATGGAGGCCCTTCCTGGAAAGGGGTCTTCATCCGCTCCGCGGCGGGCACCGAGATCCGGGCCGTCGCGGCTGGCGTGGTCGTGTTCGCGGACTGGATGCGAGGCTATGGAAACGTACTGATCCTCGACCACGGCTCGGATTACCTCACCATCTACGCGAACAGCGAATCGCTGCTGAAAACCGTGGGCGAGCGCGTGAAGGCCGGTGAGCCGGTCGCCACCGTCGGTGCAAGCGGAGGGGGCAAGGAAAGCGGGTTATACTTTGAAGCGCGCCACGAGGGTAAGGCCTTCGATCCCATGAGCTGGGTGTCGCTGCGCTAAACGTCCCCCGGGAGCCCCTCCTCCACCGGGTCCGGATCGCATTGGAGCAAACAAGATGACGACCAAATTCAAGCAGGCAGGCCTGGTCCTTATCGGGGTGCTTGCCGGGGTGCTGCTGAGCCTCAACTTTTCGGCGGTAGCCCAGCGTGAATCCGCCCGCTTTCCGCTCCCGCTCGACGAGCTGCGCGCTTTTTCCGACGTTTTCGGCTCCATCAAGAGCAACTACGTCGAGACCGTGGACGACAAGAAGCTGTTCACGGGTGCGATCAACGGCATGCTTTCGGACCTCGATCCGCACTCCGCGTACCTCGACCAGGAGGCCTTCAAGGAGCTCCAGGTCGGGACGCAGGGGGAGTTCGGCGGCCTGGGCATCGAAGTCGGCATGGAAGAGGGCTTCGTGAAGGTCGTGTCGCCGATCGAGGACACGCCGGCCTTCAAAGCAGGTTTGAAGCCGGGCGACCTGATCATCCGCCTCGATGAGACCCCCGTTAAGGGCATGAGCCTGAACGACGCGGTCAAGCGCATGCGCGGCAAGCCCAAGACCAACATCAAGCTCACCATCGTCCGCAAGGGCGAGCAGAAGCCGCTCGAAGTGACGCTGATGCGCGACGTCATACGCGTCCAGAGCGTCAAGTCGAAGCTCATCGAGCCGGGTTACGGCTGGGTGCGCGTTTCGCAGTTCCAGGAGCACACCGTCGAAAACCTCGTCAGCCACATTCAGGGGCTGTACAAGGACGGCCCGCTGAAGGGCCTGATCCTCGACCTGCGCAACGATCCGGGCGGTCTGCTCAACGGAGCAGTCGGCGTCTCGGCCGCTTTCCTGCCGCAGAAGTCGCTGGTGGTCTCGACGGACGGCCGGACCGAGGACGCGAAGCGCAAATTCTTCGCCAGCCCGGAGGATTACCTGCGCGGCAGCCGCGACGACATCCTGCGCAGGCTCCCCGAAGGCGTGAGGACCGTCCCGATGGTGGTGCTCGTGAACGGCGGCTCTGCCTCCGCCTCGGAGATCGTCGCGGGGGCGCTGCAGGACCACAAGCGCGCCGCCATCATGGGCACGCAGACCTTCGGCAAAGGCTCGGTCCAGACCATCATGCCGCTGGGCGGCAACACCGCGATCAAGCTCACGACGGCGCGCTACTACACGCCCAATGGGCGCTCGATCCAGGCGCGGGGCATCGTTCCCGACGTGATGGTCGAGGACCCGGGCAGCGCCAACCAGGTCCGGCTGCGTGAAGCGGATCTCGACCGGCACCTGATCAACGACAAGGAAAAGGATGTCGAGGCAGCGCGGGCAGCCGTCGAGGGCTCGCGCACCAATCCGGCGGCTCCCGCGGTGAGCGAGGAAAAACCGCCTGCGCCGCTGGAATTCGCCTCCGAAAAGGACTTCCAGTTCCAGCAGGCGATCAATTTCCTGAAGGGCCGCCCGGTCGCGCAGCAGCAGCAGACCGCCCAGGCCGGCAACAAGAAGTAACTCCCTTCACTGGCGGATGGAAATGGGCTGCCGCGCAGCCCATTTTCGTTTCCGCGCCATGCGCCCATGAATGACGAGCAACTGCTTCGCTATTCGCGGCACATCCTGCTCACCGAGTTCGGGGTGGAAGCGCAGGAGGCGCTGCTGCGTTCCCGCGCGCTGGTCGTCGGGGCTGGCGGCCTGGGTTCCCCGGCCGCGATGTATCTCGCAGCCGCCGGCGTCGGGAGCATTACACTCGCCGATGGGGATGCCGTCGACCTCACCAACCTCCAGCGGCAGATCCTTCACGCCACGAGCGCCGTAGGCATCGATAAGGCCGTCTCCGGCCGCGACACACTGAAACGGCTGAACCCCGAGGTCGACGTGCGTGCGGTGACCAATCGCCTGGAGGGCGAGAGCCTCGAGCGCGAGGTGGAGCTCGCGGACGTCGTGCTCGATTGCTCGGACAATTTCGCGACGCGGCATGCCGTCAACCGCGCCTGCGTCGCCCATTCCCGCCCGCTGGTGTCCGGAGCGGCCGTTCGTTTCGATGGACAGATAGCGGTCTTCGACCGTCGCCATGCGGACAGCCCGTGCTACGAATGCCTGTTCCCGGAGGATTCCGAACTCGAGGAAACGCGCTGCGCGGTCATGGGGGTCTTCGCCCCGCTGACCGGCGTGATAGGCACGCTGCAGGCCGCCGAAGCCCTCAAGCTCGTGGCCAACGTAGGCCATTCACTCTCGGGAAGGCTGCTGCTCTTCGACGCATTGGCGACGCAGTGGCGTGACATCCGCCTTAGGCGCGACCCGGAATGCAGGGTCTGCGGGAAGGTCAGCGGGATTCCCGGCTAAATCAGCAGGGGGATCTGTTTTTCCATCCCCTCGGTCGGCTTTTTCTTGAACGCGCTTTTGGCGAACTGGTGCCAGCGTCCGGTCACGTAGCACATCAGCATGTTGGCCCTCGAGGCAGGGTCGGGCTCCTCATGGCCCTGGGTCGAGGCAACCCGCAGGCACTGCTTCAGCGTGGCCTCGACACGATCATGAAGCTGGTTGATTCGTGCCTGCAGCCGGTCGTTCTCGTGGACCAGCGCGTCGCCGATCAGGACTCGGGTCATTCCCGGGTTCTTCTCGGCGAACCCAAGCAGCATCGCGAGCATTGCCTGCAGCTGCTTCAAGCCGTTTTCCTCCTCGGCCGTGATCTTGTTGGCGAGTCCGAAGATGGAGTTCTCGATGAATTCGATCAGCCCTTCGAACATCTGCGCCTTGCTGGCGAAATGACGGTAAAGGGCAGCCTCCGAGACGTCGATCCGCTTGGCGAGCGCGGCCGTGGTGATCTTCTCGCCCTTGGGATCCTCGAGCATTTGCGCGAGCACCTGCAGAATCTGCAGCTTTCGCTCTCCGCGCTTGATGGCCGGCATTGCTGTCCCCCCGGAATGGCTTGTCGCGGCCGATGACCGCTACGCCGCTATCTTATACTTTAGGGTGAGCGCTTGCTCACTACACGCGCGGCCCAGGCCCGGAGCCCATGCATATATCAAGAAGAATAAGCCTCGAACGGCTCACGCGTTCGGATACGGCCCGCGCGCGCCGCCTTTCCAATCGCCCGCGATTCGCTGCCCTGCGCAGCCTTCGTCGCGTCGCCGCCGGGCTCGATGCCGTGGAGCGCCGGCTCGGACACCGGATTCGCATCACCAGCGGGTATCGCTCCCCGGAGCTGAACAGGCTCGTCGGCGGAGTCGGCAGGTCACAGCACACGCGCGGAGAGGCGGTCGACTTCACCTGCTCCAGCTTCGGTTCGCCGCTCGAGGTTGCCCGTGCATTGCTGGGCTCGGACATCCGCTTCGACCAGCTGATCTACGAATACGGCTGCAGAAGGGACGGTGGCTGGGTGCATCTGAGCTTCGCCCCGAAACCGCGCCGCCGCACACTCACCATCTGCTCCGGCCAGCGCGGCTATCGTGCCGGCCTGCACCCTTGCTTCAGTTGCTCTTGATGTGCGTGCCGACGCCCTGGTCGGTGAGGATCTCGAGCAGCAGTGCATGCTCCACCCTCCCATCGATGATGTGCACGCTGCGTACTCCGCCGCGCGCGGCATCCAGCGCGGAGCTGATCTTCGGCAGCATGCCGCCCGAAAGGGTGCCCTCCGCCACGAGCGCGTCGATCTTCTTCGGAGTGAGGCCGGTGAGCAGCTTGCCATCCTTGTCGAGCACGCCTGGCGTGTTGGTGAGCACGACGAGCTTCTCCGCCGACAGCACTTCGGCGAGCTTTCCAGCGACGAGGTCCGCATTGATGTTGTAGGACTGGCCGTCGCTCCCGACGCCGATCGGAGCGACCACCGGTATGAAGCCGCCGGTTTCGAGGACCTTGATGACCTGGGGATCGATCGAGGCGATCTCGCCCACCTGCCCGATGTCGACGGGCGCGCCCTTCTCGGCGCCAGCCAGCAGCATTTTCTTCGCGAGGATGAACACGCCGTCCTGACCCGTCAGCCCCACGGCCTTGCCGCCGGCCTGGTTGATCAGGGTGACGACTTCCTTGTTGACCTGCCCGCCGAGCACCATTTCCACGACATCCATGGTCTCGGCATCGGTCACGCGCATTCCCTGGACGAATTCGCCCTTCTTGCCCAGCCGCGCGAGGACGCTCTCGATCTGGGGGCCGCCCCCGTGCACCACGACCGGGTTCATCCCGACCAGCTTCAGCAGCACGACATCGTGCGCGAAGCTAGCCTTCAGGCGCTCGTCGGTCATGGCGTTGCCGCCGTACTTCACCACGATCGTCCTGCCGTGGAAACGACGAATGTAGGGAAGCGCCTCGGCCAGCACCTGGGCCTTGGTCTGGGCGCTCGTGACGTTCGAAGGCATGGGCTTTCCGCGCGGTGGCACTGCAAGGAAAAGAATTGTACCGCGCAAGAAAAAGGCGGCCTCGCGGCCGCCTTTCAAACAGCTGAAATCCCTGCTCGACAGTACTTACTGGATGGTGATCTGCTTGGAGGCGACCGGCGCCTTCTTCGGCAGGCGCAGTTCCAGAACGCCGTCCGCGTACTTCGCGGAGACCTTCGCGTCGTCGATTTCCTCGCCCAGGCGGAACGCCCGCGCGAGCTTCCCGGCGTAGCGTTCGCTGTGCAGCACCCGCTCGCCGTCCTTCGCTTCACGCTCGACTCGCGCTTCGGCGGAGATCGTCACCTGGTCGCCGTCGACCTGCACGTTGATGTCTTCCTTGCGCACGCCGGGCAGTTCCGCGAAGACCTTGTACTCGCCGTTGTGCTCGGAGACATCGATTCGCATGCGGCGCACCGTCTCATTGGGCTCGTAGGCCACGGGCTTCACGAAGAAGCCTTTCAGAAAGTCGTCGACGATTTCCCCGAACGGGTCATAGCGGTTGAGGTTTGCCATAACGCTTCTCCTAAAGAGGCGGGGCTATCGCCCCATGCCACGATAGATGGGGAAGCGCGGGCCGATTTCAAGACCGCTTGTCCGGATCGGCGCAATCGGGCTAGATTGCGCTCGCCATGCCGAGCAGCCCCGCCACCCCCCTTGAACTGGAGCCTCATCGCCCTTACCTGTTGCGGTTTGCGCTGCTCCAGCTGAGAGACGCGAGCGCCGCCGAGGACGCGGTCCAGGAGACGCTCCTTGCCGCCCTCCAGGCCCGGGAAAGCTACGCCGGACGCTCGGCAGTGCGCACCTGGCTGGTGGGGATTCTCAAACACAAGGTGATCGACCACCTGCGACGGCTGCGACGAGAGCCATCGCTGGAGGACCTGGCCGGCGAGGCGTCGTCGGAAGACGTGGACGCGATGTTCGAAGCGGATGGGCACTACCGGGAGGCGCCGTCGGCATGGGGGTCCCCCGAGGAGTCCCTGGACCAGCGGCTGTTCTTCGAAGCGCTCGATCGTTGCATCGACGCCCTTCCTCCGAACAGCGCCCGTGCCTTCGTCATGCGGGAGGTGATGGGCCTCGAAACCCGCGAAATCTGTAAGGAACTGGCCATTTCCGAGACCAACTGCTGGGTGCTCCTGCACCGTGCGCGCATGGCCCTGCGCGCGTGCCTCGAGAAAAGCTGGTTCGCCGGCAACGCGCGCGGATGAGACTCACATGGGATTGAAACGCCTTACCTGCAGGGAAGCCAGCCGGCTCCAGTCGCGCGCCATGGATTCGAAGCTTGCGCTTCCCGAGCGGATCTCATTGCGGCTTCACACCACCGTCTGCGACGCGTGCACGCGGGTGGAACGCCAGTTCGCCTTCCTCCGCCGCGCACTGCGCGAATACCGCGGCCCGGACGATTCTCACAGGACGTAGCGCGCCAGGTCCTCGCTGCCTGCGAGGTCCTTGAGCCTTGCATCCACGTAGGCAGCATCCACGACGACCTTTTCCGCGCCCCGCCTGCCGGCCTCGAAGCTGATCTCCTCCAGCAGCCTCTCCATGACGGTGTAGAGCCGGCGCGCACCGATGTTTTCGGTCTTCTCGTTGACGGACCAGGCCACCTCGGCCAGCCTGCGCACGCCTTCCGGCGTGAATTCGAGCGCCACCTCGTCGGTGGCGAGCAGCGCCTGGTACTGGCGCGTGAGGCACGCATCGGTGGACGTGAGGATGCGCTCGAAATCCTCGACCGAAAGCGAATCGAGCTCCACCCGGATCGGGAAGCGTCCCTGCATTTCCGGTATGAGGTCCGAGGGCTTGGAGAGGTGGAATGCGCCGCTGGCAACGAACAGGATGTGGTCGGTGCGCACCGTGCCGAACTTCGTCGTCACCGTGGTGCCTTCCACCAGGGGAAGGAGGTCCCTCTGCACGCCCTGGCGGGAAACGTCGGCACCCGCCATCTCGCCGCGCGAGGCGATCTTGTCGATTTCGTCGAGGAACACGATGCCGTTCTGCTCGACGTTGGCCACCGCCGCGGCCCGCAGGTCCTCCTCATTGACCAGGCGTGCGGCCTCCTCGTCCGTCAGCGCCTTGAACGCCTCGCGAATCTTCATCTTGCGAAGCTTGCGGCGCGAGCCGGAGAGGTTGTGAAACATGCCCTGGATCTGCTGCGTCAGCTCTTCCATGCCCGGGGGAGCTAGGATCTCCATCTGCGGCGAAATCGCGGCCACTTCGATCTCCACGTCGCGCTCATCCAGCTCGCCTTCGCGAAGCTTCTTGCGGAATTTCTGCCGCGCCGTGGAATCGGCCGCCTCCGCCGGCGCGGCGAAGCCCACGTCACGCGCGGGGGGCAGCAGCACGTCTAGCAGCCTGTCTTCGGCGGCCTCCTCGGCCCGCGCCTTGACCTTTCGCATCGCCGCCTCGCGCGTCTGCTTGACGCTCGCCTCGACGAGATCCCGGATGATCGTGTCGACATCCCGCCCCACGTAGCCCACCTCGGTGAACTTGGTGGCCTCCACCTTGATGAAAGGGGCATCGGCGAGCTTCGCGAGCCTGCGCGCGATCTCGGTCTTGCCGACGCCCGTCGGCCCGATCATCAGAATGTTCTTCGGCGTGATTTCCTGTCGCAGCGGCTCCTGCACCTGCTGGCGCCTCCAGCGATTGCGCAGCGCGACGGCCACGGCGCGCTTGGCGCGCGATTGGCCGACGATGTGCTTGTCCAGCTCATGGACGATTTCCTGCGGTGTCATCTGCGACATTGCGTTGTGTTCCAGAACTCAGCCCAACGTCTCTATCACCAGGCTTCGGTTCGTGTAGATGCAAAGGTCGGCGGCGATCTCCAGGGAGCGTCGCACGATGTCCTCGGCGGACAGGGGGGTGTTGTCAAGAAGCGCCCGCGCCGCGGACTGGGCGTATGCGCCGCCGCTGCCGATCGCCAGCAGCCCATGCTCGGGCTCGAGGACGTCGCCGGTGCCGGTGATGATCAGTGACGATTCACGGTCGGCCACCGCAAGCATTGCCTCGAGCCGGCGCAGCATGCGATCCGTGCGCCAGTCCTTCGCGAGCTCGACGGCCGACCGGAGCAGATGCCCCTGATGCTTTTCCAGTTTGCCCTCGAATCGCTCGAACAGCGTGAACGCGTCGGCCGTGCCCCCGGCGAAGCCGGCCAGAATCCTGTCGTGGTAAAGCCGGCGCACCTTGCGTGCACTGGCCTTCACGACGATGTGGCCCAGCGTGACCTGGCCGTCGCCGCCGAGCGCCACTTTGCCGTCGCGCCGCGCCGACAGGATGGTCGTGCCGTGAAACTGTTCCATGAAGGTCCGCTTGAGGTCCGAAGAGGGTAGCTGGGGGCTCCCGGCAAGAATTCAAGTGCCCGATCCGCCCCGGCTCTCCGGGCGACTGTCGCCCGGACGCGACAACACCGCCACGACCAGCCCGACGAGAATCATGGCGCAGACGATCATCGATCCAGACGGCAGGTCGGTTGCCGCCGAAGCCGCCAGCCCCAGCGCGTAGCCCAGCGCGCCGATGCTGTAAGCCTTCAAATCACGGTGGCCGCGGGAGTAAAAGGTCATCAGGGCAGGCACCACCAGCGTCGCGAACACGAGATAGAGGCCCACGAGCTGCACCGACAAGGTCACGGCGCATCCAAACAATACGTAGAACCCCATGCGACCGATCGCAGGCCGCATCCCGTGCCAGATGGCGAGGATCACCGCATAGGCGCACGCCACCCACGCGAGGTTGTCCGGGCTGGTCCACAGGATCTGCCCCACCAGGAGATCTTTCAGTCGCTCACCCCCGTGGGCGTTGTCCGCGAGCAGCAGGATCGCGACATTCGATGCAAGCACGAACACCACGCCGATGACGGCCTCCTGCACCGAGGGCCACCGGCGTTCCGTCCAGGTGAGCAAAAGAGCGCAGGCGAGCGCGGCCCCGAGGGCCGCAACCTGCACCGCGGCGCCCGTCGGCTCCCATCCCAGAGCGTCTGCCAGGATCACGCCGACGCCCGCGACCTGCGCGACTGCGAGGTCGATGAACACGATGCCACGGTCGAGCACCTGCATGCCCATCGGTACGTGGGTGGCAGTGACCAGAAGGCCGGCGACGAGGGCCGGCAGAAGAATGCCCAGGTGAGCCGCATCCATGTTCATTGCATGGCCTTGATCAGCCTGGCCAGCGTGTCGTCGTACAGCGAGAAGAGGTCCTTCGCCTGCGCGCTGCCGCCGATCGTGAAGGGCAGCATGATGGCTGGGATGTGCGTTCGCTGCGAGAGGAATTCGCCCGGCTTCGAATCCTGGTAAGCGGCATAGATGATCGCCTTGGCCGGCGTGCGCTGCATCTGGCCGACCAGCTCCGCCAGGTGTCCGGGCGACGGCGGAATGCCCGGCTTGGGCTCGAGGCTTCCGGCTTCCTTCAAGCCGAGCCAGGCGAGCAGGTAGGCCCAGTCCTGGTGATAAACGACCACCGGTGCGCCTTTGAAGGCCGCGCCCTGCTTCTCCCAGCGGCTTATCGCCTCGTGCCAGCGCGCCTGAAAAGCCTTGCCGCGAGCCCGATAGGATTCCGCTCCCGCGGCATCCAGCTGAACGAGGCGCTCAGTCAGACTTTCGGCCACCCGGGCGATGTTGCGCGGGTCGGTATGGATATGCGGGTTACCCGAAGGATGGATGTCGCCCTGCGCGCGATCGAGGACTTTGGGTACGTCGAGCTTGGCGACGAACTGGGACGCCTCGAAAAAACCCTGCGAGCCCGCCTGGACCCGGCTGTTGCCCGACTGACTGAGCAGGAGCGGAAGCCAGCCGGCCTCCAGCTCCGCGCCCGTGCACACGACGAGATTCGCCGATCGCATGCGGGCGATCAGGCTGGGACGAGCTTCTATGCGGTGAGGGTCCTGAAGCGCCGTGGTAGCTGAATACACCGACACGCGGTCTCCGGCCAGCTCCGACGCCAGCGCTCCCCATTCGGGCTCGCAGGCGAAAACGTTGAGTGCCGCATGGGCGTGCAGCGACAGGAAGAAACCGAGACAGAGGGCAATGCTGCCTGTTGTTTTCATGTCCCTCCCTCAGAACTTGTGTGCGCCGTGCGCACCCAGGCTCATGATGTATTGAACGAAGAGCTGGTTGTCGGGCTGGCCCGCTCGTGAGTTGTCGCGCGCGACCTGCAGCCGGAGCCTGCTGAACTCGCTCGGGCTCCAGTCCGTCATCAGGGTGTTGCGTTTCGGGTTGTAGGCCGACAGGATTGGAAAATCGGTGGCCCTTCGCGCAGCGGAATCCACCAGGCCAATGGCCGTCGAGCCCGAGTCCAGGCGGTCGTGGCGATAACCCACCCGCCATCGGGGCATGAATTGATAAACGCCCTGCACGTACCATCCCGACTGACGCGTGGTCAATGCGCCGGTCCGCGTACCGAGGGAAGTGGAGGCCGTGTCGTAAGTCAACGTTCCCTCCTCGCTGCGCTGGAAATATTCTCCCTGGAGCTTGAGGTTGGTGTCGAACGAATTGCCGTTGGGCGCCCACTTGAGGATGCCGCTGAGTGCCGTAAGCCGCGAGCGGCCGCTGAAGCTGTTGCTCACCTGCACGCCCGCGGAATCCAGGTCGTCGTACCCGCGCCCCTCAGGCGAAGTCCGCAGGTGCGAAACGCCGACCTGCCAGGCCGTGCCGGTTCCGATATCGCCGCCGGCGTGCGCGAAAAGATTGGCCGCTCCCAGGCCATTCTTGTCTCGACCGCCTGCAGGACCGGCTGGAAACTGCCGGCCGCGCCCGGCGTCGACGCCGACGTCGAGGTAAGTTTCGGTCGGCGCTATCCAGCGCAGTTGCACGCCGTCGTCGGCGAACTGGCTGCCGAGGAATGCCTTGCTGGCGAGGGGCGCGTCCGCGAAATCCCAGGCGTGCGGATGGATTTCGTTGAGGTAACCCACTGCTGAAAGGAAGCGGCCCGCCTTGAGGGTGAAGCCTTCCGGCATGGCGAGGGCCTCGATGAACGCCTCCTCGACCCCGACCGTGTTGTCGGGCGCCAGGGCGACGATGGCCGTGCCCCTGAACATCGGATCGATGTTCGCCGACGCGACGAGCTCGGATTCAGCCAGCCCGAGCCCGCGCGGCGGAGGAGCGACTTCGCCCTGAGATGGCAAGAACCCGTTGATGCGGAACCCGTCGCGCGCCCGCGGATAGGTGTTCGGGTTGCGCTGAAGGTTCGCGTAACTGCCGTTGAGGATCAGCGAGATCGCCGGATTGAATGCGTTCTCCCCCGCCGGGCGACCCGCTGACTGGACGGGCGCCTGTTGCGTGGAGGCCTCCGTTGCAGCAGCCCGGCTGACCGCCGCGCCCGACGACTTTTCAGCCTGGTCGAGACGCTTTTCCAGGGCCTCGATGCGCTTTTCGTATTGCTCCCTGATCTGCCCGAGCTGCTCCCGCAATTCCCTCAATTCGTCTTCGGGCGCGGCCGCGGCCGCGCACGACGTGCCCAGCGCCGCCGCGAGTGCGAGCGCGAGGAAGCTTTTGTTCATGGACATGAGTCGCCCCGATGCGAGTGAAGGGCGCACCTCGCGGCGCGCCACACGAACGCCGGCAGGCCGGCGCCATCACGAACCGCTAGGAGGCGAGAGGGGGAGCGCGCGAATCGAACTCGATTCGCGGTGCCCGGGAAAGCGGAAGGCGGGTGAAGGCGGGCGGCAGCGGGTCGATGCGAGGCGGATCGAGCGCGACCTTGCTGCACGGCAAGACACTGTCGACCGCATGGAACGCGAGGCACTTGGCACCCAGGTGCTGACCGGGCAAGGATCCGTTACCGTCGTGGATGTGCTTGAGCGAATGCAGCAGCGCGCCCTGCTGCGCCAGCAGCAGGGCAACGACCAGCAGGAGATGCCGCCAGGTCCTCGTCATGGCGGCCAAAGTGTAGCGCCAAAAAAAAACGCCCGCATTCGCGGGCGTCCCATTCGGCGCGGCGACCTTCAGTCCCCGTACATCTTCTGCTTCAGCTCGCGGCGTGCCTGCGCCTCGATGGTGAGCGTGGCCGTGGGCCTTGCCAGCAGGCGAGGAATCCCGATCGGCTCTCCCGTTTCTTCGCACCATCCATAGCTGCCGTCGTCGATGCGGCGCAGCGACTCGTCGATCTTCTTAAGGAGCTTGCGCTCGCGATCGCGGGCCCGCAGCTCCAGGGCATATTCCTCCTCGATCGTCGCCTGGTCCGTGGGGTCGGGCTCGACTTCGTGCTCGCGCAGATGCTCGGAGGTGACGTCGGCCTTCTCCAGCAGCTCGCGCTGCATGTCCAGCAGACGGTCGCGGAAGAACTGGAGCTGTTCCGCGTTCATGTATTCGGACGCGGGCGCGCTCTTCAGGTCCGCTTCCGTCATTTTGGAGGACTTGTCCCGGGGCGCCTTTTTCGCGTCAGCGGCGGCGCGCGGCGTCGCGCTCTTCGTAGCGGTGGTCTTCACTGCGGTGTCACGAGACATTGTTCCAGTCCTTTTACGAACAGATCCTCGGGGAGCTTTCGGCCGATGAACACCATGGTGCTGGAGCGCTTCTCGTTCTTGCCCCAGGCCTTGCCCATGTCGCCGCCCATCATCATGTGAACCCCCTGGAAGACCACCCGGCGCGGGTTGTCCTTCAGGTAGAGAACGCCTTTGTAGCGCAACATGTCGTTGCCGTATACCTGCGTGAGCCCGGAGAGGAATTCCTCCAGCTTCACGCCATCGAAGGGCCGGTCGGAGCGGAACACGAAAGAGCTGACGTGCTCGTCGTGCTCGTGCTCGTCCTCCTCGAGGAACTGCGGATCGATCTCCAGGATCGCGTTCAGGTTGAAGCCGCGGATATCCAGGATCTCCTCGATCGGCGCGTTGCCGAAGTGCACCTTCTTGATGGGGGCACGGGGGTTCATGCGCATGAGCCGCTGGCGAAGCTTTTCAGACTCCTCCTCCGACACGAGATCGGTCTTGGAGATCAGGATGCGGTCCGCGAACCCGACCTGCTCCTGCGCCTCTCGGAACTGTGTCAGCGTCTGGTCCGCGTGCTTCGCGTCGACCAGCGTCAGCACGCTGTCGAGCAGGAAATAATTCCCGATCGCCTCATCAAGGAAAAAGGTCTGCGCCACCGGGCCCGGGTCCGCCATCCCCGTGGTCTCGATGATCACGCGGTCGAACTTGAGCTTCCCGGAATCACGCTTGGTCCTCAGGTCGCCCAGTATCCGGATGAGATCGCCTCGCACAGTGCAGCAGATGCAGCCGTTGTTCATCTCGACGATCTGCTCCGTGCCGCTCTCGAGCAGGATGTCGTTGTCCACGCCCGCTTCACCGTACTCGTTCTCGATGACGGCGATGCGCTGCCCGTGCTCCTCCTTGAGGATGCGGTTGAGCAGCGTGGTCTTGCCGCTGCCCAGAAACCCGGTGAGAATCGTGACCGGGACCATCTTTTCCTGTTCCATCTGATCTCCACTGGCCGGAGGGGTGCGCCAAGGTCTTGATTCGACTCGGCTCCAGCCTCGCCGCTGCGACGCTTTGCCCCGGGGGCCGCCGCTACAAGGGGCGAAAGTGTATAGGGGTAACCGTGACGATGCAATTAACGCACATGCGGCGCACAGATCATCCTTCAGGGCGCCTTTCGCTCATTCGACCGGCTGGATGTTCGCCGCCTTGACGATTCGACCGGCGGAGCTGACTTCCCTGGCGATCATCGCGGCGAATTCCTCCGGCGTGTTGCCGATCGGATCGTAGCCGGCGTCGATCACCTTAGCGCGCCCCTCCGCGGACGTGAGCGCCCTGATCGCGTCGCCCGATACCCGCTTCAGCACCGGTTCCGGCAGGTGGGCCGGGCCGAACAGGCCGACCCACGTGCGGATGGGTTCGAACCCCGGCAGCAGTTCCGTCACCGCCGGCACGTCGGGTAGCGCCGGGACGCGCTTGTCGCCGACCACCGCAAGAGCCCTGACTTTGCCGGCCCGGATCTGGGGCATGGCAGGCCCGATGACCGTATAGGAAAGAGGCAGTTGCCCCGCGGAAACGTCCACCAGCGCCTGCGCGCCCGCCTTGTAGGGCACGTGGACCATCTGTGCCCCCGTCAGGAGGCCGATCTGCTCGCCTGCCAGGTGGTGCTGCGAGCCGACGCCGGAGGTTCCGTACGAGAGCTTGCCCGGATTGGCCTTCGCATAGGCGATGAGTTCCCGAAAGCTGGTCGCGGGCACCGACGGGTGCGCCACGATCAGCACCGGCGAATCGCCCATCGCGGTGACGGGAGTGAAGTCGCGCACCGGGTCGAACGAGCTTTTGCGGACGAGGTACACCCGGACGACCTGCGTACCCGGGCCGGCGACCAGGAGCGTATAGCCGTCAGGAGCGGCGCGAGCGACCGCCTCTGCCGCCACCACGCCGCCCGCTCCCGGGCGGTTGTCGACGACCACGGGCTGGCCGAACGAATCAGCCAGCTGATTCGTCAGGATGCGCGTCAGGATGTCGCCCGCGGCACCGGCGGCGAACTGGGTGATGACGCGCACCGGCTTTCCCGGGTACCCCTGCGGGTACGCGGAGGCAGGGGCGCAGAGCGCCGCACTTAAGAGCATTGCTGACGCGCGGTTCATGAGCTTCTCCTCAAGAGCACGACTCGACGCGGATACCGGCGATATGCTGTCGTTCAATCATAGGCCACCCGAGGACGACGCATGCCCCGTGACGCAATGGTCGACCTGATCTTCTCGCACTTCAATCCGCGCTACCTCGCCACGGGCGTGGATGCCAATGACCTGCAGCGGCTGGCTGCGCGCATCGACCGTTGGTCCGGCTGGTGCCGCGCCTGGTCGGAGGAAGCGTCGCGCCACGAGCAGCACGGCGCCGAGTCAGCGGCAGCGGGACGACGAGCCACCGCGGCGGAAAGCTACCTTCGCGCCGCGATCTATTATCACTATGGCAAGCACCTGTTCGCCAATGCCCCGGAAGAATACCGGGCGGCCCATGAGAACATGCTTCGTTGTTACGGCCTCGCCGCGCGCGAAACCGAGCACGGCATGGAGCGGATCGAGTTTCCGTTCGAAGGGGCCCGCCTGAGTGGATGGTTGCGCAAGCCCCGGGGAACCGCCCGAGCGCCGGTCGCGATTGTCCTGCCCGGCCTCGACGCATGCAAGGAGGAGCTGCATTCCTGGACGAATGCCTTCCTGAAACGCGGCATCGCCACGCTCGCGCTGGATGGGCCGGGCCAGGGAGAAACGGCATTTCAACTGCCGATCCGCACCGATTGGCACCGGGTGATCGGGGCAGTATTGGACGGGCTCGAGAAGCGGTCCGACATCGAGGGCGGCACCGTCGGGATCGTCGGTCAAAGCCTCGGCGCGTTCTATGCGCCGCTCGCGGCCGCTGGCGAGCCGCGAATCAAGGCCTGCGTCGCCAATTGCGGGCCGTACGACTTTGCCCCGGTGATCGTGCAGATGCCGCTGGTCTCGCAGCAGGTCTTCCAGGCACGCTGCCACGCGAAATCCTTTGACGAGGCGATGAAGACAGCGCGGGAAATGACGCTGGAAGGCAAGGCGCAATCGATCGTCTGCCCGTTGCTGATCGTGTTCGGCGCCGGGGACCGGCTCGTCCCGCCCTCGGAAGGCGAGCGGCTGAAACGCGCCGCCAAAGGTCCGACAGACCTCGTGGTCTACGAAGAAGGAAACCACGTGTGCTTCAACATCCCGTACAGGTTCCGGCCCTTGACCGCGGACTGGATGGCGGAGAAGCTCGCCGCGGCCGGCTGACTCAGCGTTCCTTGCGAAGGAGCAGCCCCTTCAGGTATTCCCCCTCGGGGAATTCGAGCCGCACCGGATGGTCCGGCGCCGCCTGGAACCGCTGCAGCAACGTTGCTTCGATGCGCGCGTCCGCGGCAGCGCCGGCGACGATCTTCTGGAACAGTTCGTTCGAAACGCCGCCGGAGCATGAAAACGTCGCCAGCAGCCCGCCCGCACGCAGCAGCTTCATGGCGTTCATGTTGATGTCCTTGTAGCCGCGCGAGGCCGACTCCGCCTGGCGCGCCGTCGGGGCGAACTTCGGCGGATCCAGGACGATCAGGTCGAAGGTCCGGCCCGCGTCCCTCAGCTTGCGAAGGGCCGCGAACACGTCGGCCTCCTGCCACTCGGCTC
>JADMIO010866717.1_pt1 | contig 16973 bp, 17 predicted proteins | sample 8958161 | NCBI WGS metagenome assembly JADMIO01 (sample SAMN16585339, study PRJNA669376) | soil metagenome | isolation source: Crop rotation soil | place: USA: Cullars Rotation, Alabama | collected 2011
GACTTCGGCGCCAAGCGCACCGGCGTCGCCGTGGGCAACCGCCTGCTGCGCACCGCCACGCCGCAGGCCACGATCCGCGCCGAGGGCCAGGCGCAGCGGCTGGACGAGGCGGAAAAGCGGGTGCGGCAATGGCAGCCGGACGCCCTGGTGGTCGGCGTCCCCTTCCACCCGGACGGCGCCAGCCATGACAATACGGCCCGCGCCCGCAAGTTCGCGCGCCAGCTGAAGGCCCGCACCGCCCTGCCGGTCTACGAGGTGGACGAGCGCTACAGCACGACGCAGGCGCAGGCCGACGGGGCGGCCGACGCCGATGCCGGCGCCGCCTGCGTGATCCTCGAACAATTCCTCAGGAGCCTGCCGACATGAACACCCCTGCACCCGCGGCCGCCGGCGCCCTGGCGCTGGATGCCGAGGCCCTGTGCGCCGAACTGCAGCGCGGCGTGCAGCCCCTGCTGGCCGGCGGCGCCCACCTGGTCGGCGTGACCTCGGGCGGCGCCTGGCTGGCGCAGCGCCTGCAGCAGGCGCTGGGCCGCAGCGGCGAGGCCGGCATCATCTCCTCGTCGATGCACCGCGACGACTTCGCCCGCCGCGGCCTGGCGGCCAGCCAGCAGACGCAGCTGCCCTTCGACGTCGACGGCGCGCACATCGTGCTGCTGGACGACGTGCTCTACACCGGCCGCACCATCCGGGCGGTGCTCAACGAGCTGTTCGACTACGGCCGCCCGGCGAGCGTGAAGCTGGCGGTGCTGGTGGACCGGGGCGGGCGGGAGCTGCCGGTGCAGGCCGATTTCGCCGCCGCCCGCGTGGCGCTGCCGGCGGCGCAGTCCCTGGCGCTGGCGCGCGACGCGGCCGGCCGTTTCAGCTTCGAGGTCGAGCAAGCCTGATGCTTTCCAAGCGCAACCCCCAACTCAACAAGAACGGCGAGCTGGTCCACCTGCTGTCGGTGGAAGGCCTGCCGCGCGACATCGTCACCCACATCCTGGACACCGCCTCGCGCTTCGTCAGCGTGAGCGACCGCGAGGTCAAGAAGGTGCCGCTGCTGCGCGGCAAGAGCGTGTTCAACCTGTTCTTCGAGAACAGCACGCGCACCCGCACCACCTTCGAGATCGCGGCCACGCGGCTGTCGGCGGACGTGATCAACCTGGACATTGCGCGCTCCTCGGCCAGCAAGGGCGAGTCGCTGCTGGACACCATCGCCAACCTGTCGGCGATGGCCGCCGACCTGTTCGTGGTGCGGCACAGCGAGTCGGGCGCGCCCTACCTGATCGCCCGGCACGTGGCGCCGCACGTGCACGTGATCAACGCCGGCGACGGCCGCCACGCGCACCCGACGCAGGGCCTGCTGGACATGTACACGATCCGGCACTACAAGAAGGATTTTTCGAACCTCACGGTCGCCATCGTCGGCGACGTGCTGCATTCGCGCGTGGCCCGCTCGGACATCCACGCGCTCACCACGCTGGGCTGCGCCGAGGTGCGCGTGGTGGGCCCCAAGACGCTGGTGCCCGCCGACATGGCGCAGATGGGCGTGCGCGTGTGCCACACGCTGGAGGAGGGCATCCGCGGCTGCGACGTGGTGATCATGCTGCGGCTGCAGAACGAGCGGATGTCGGGCGCGCTGCTGCCTTCGTCGCAGGAGTTCTTCAAGAGCTTCGGCCTGACGCCGGAGAAGCTGCAGCTGGCCAAGCCGGACGCGATCGTGATGCACCCGGGGCCGATCAACCGCGGCGTCGAGATCGACTCCGCCGTGGTCGATGGCAAGCAGAGCGTGATCCTGCCGCAGGTGACCTTCGGCATCGCGGTGCGCATGGCGGTCATGAGCATCGTCGCGGGGAACGAAGCATGAGCAAGGGGGCGGGGGCATGAAGATCCTGATCCGCAGCGGCCGGGTGATCGACCCGGCAAGCAACTGCGACCGCATCGCCGACGTGGCGCTGGCGGCGGGACGCGTGATCGCGATCGGGCAGGCGCCGGCGGGCTTCGCGCCCAACAAGGTGATCGACGCGGGCGGCTGCATCGTCGCGCCCGGCCTGGTCGACCTGGCGGTGCGGCTGCGCGAGCCGGGCCACGAGCACGAGGGCATGCTGGAGTCGGAGATGGCGGCGGCGGTGGCTGGCGGCGTCACCAGCCTGGTGTGCCCGCCCGACACCGACCCGGTGCTCGACGAGCCCGGGCTGGTGGAGATGCTCAAGTTCCGCGCCGAGAAGCTGCACCAGGCGCGCGTGTTCCCGCTCGGCGCGCTGACGCGCGGCCTGGCCGGCGAGGTGCTGACCGAGATGGCCGAGCTCACCGAGGCCGGCTGCGTCGGCTTCAGCCAAGCCGAGGTGCCGCTGGCCAACACGCAGGTGATGCAGCGCGCGCTGCAGTACGCCGCCACCTACGGCTACACCACCTGGCTGCGCCCGCAGGAGCTGCACCTGGGCAAGGGCGTGGCCGCCAGCGGGCCGATGGCCACCCGGCTCGGGCTGGCGGGCGTGCCCGTCGCGGCCGAGACCATCGCCCTGCACACCATCTTCGAGCTGGTGCGGGCCACCGGCGCGCGCGTGCACCTGTGCCGCATCTCCAGCGCGGCCGGCGTCATGCTGCTGCGCGCCGCGCGCGAGGAAGGGCTGCCCGTGACCTGCGACGTGAGCATCAATTCGCTGCACCTGATCGACCAGGACATCGGCTACTTCGACAGCCGCATGCGCCTGGCGCCGCCGCTGCGCCAGCAGCGCGACCGGGAGGCGCTGCGCGAAGGGCTGGCCGACGGCACCATCGACGCGCTGGTGTCGGACCACACGCCGGTCGACGAAGACGCCAAGACGCTGCCCTTCGCCGAGGCGGAGCCCGGCGCCACGGGCCTGGAACTGCTGCTCGGCCTGGCGCTGAAGTGGGGGCAGGAGGACGGCGTCGGCCTCACGCGGGCGCTGGCGGTGCTCACCAGCGAACCGGCGCGCGTGCTGGGCGGCGCCCTGGGCACGCTGCAGGCCAGCGCCGGCCAACTGGTGGAAGGCGGCGTGGCCGACGTCTGCGTGTTCGATCCGCAGGCCGACTGGACCGTGGAGGCCTCGGCCTTGCGCAGCCAGGGCAAGCACACGCCCTTCTCCGGCTACGAGCTGCCGGGGCGGGTGCGCTGCACCATCGCCGCCGGCCAGGTGGCGTTCGAAAGCCGGGAGCGCGCCTGAAGCGGCTGCGCGCGGCCTGGCGGCTGGGCCATGCGCTGGCCCACGCCATCCGGGGCTGGGCCACGATCACCTTCCTGTTCCCGCGGCTCGACGCGGCGGGGCGCGCCGCCAGCGTGCAAGCCTGGGCGGCGCGCATGCTCGAGGTCATGGGCGTCGCGCTCGAGGTGCAGGGCACGCCGCCGGCCGCCGGCCCCGTGCTGCTGGTGGCCAACCACGTCTCGTGGCTCGACATCCTGGTGATCCATGCCAGCCGCCACTGCCGCTTCGTGGCCAAGTCGGAGGTGCGCCACTGGCCGCTGGTCGGTGCTCTGGCCACCGGGGGCGGCACGCTCTATGTCGAGCGTGCATCGCGCCGGGACGCGATGCGGGTCGTGCACCACATGGCCGAAAGCCTGCAGGCCGGCGACATCGTGGCGATCTTCCCGGAGGGCACGACCAGCGACGGCGCCGGCCTGCTGCCCTTCCACGCCAACCTGATCCAGGCCGCAATCTCGGCCCCGGCGCCGGTGCAGCCCGTGGCGCTGCGCTTCGCCGAACGCGGCAGCGGCCGCCTGAGCCGCGCGGCGGCCTTCATCGGCGACGACCACCTGGTGGGGTCGGTGTGGGCCGCACTGTCCGGCGAGCCGATCCTCGCGACGGTGCGCTATGGCACCCCGCAGCATGCGCAGGGCCGCGACCGCCGCGCCTGGGCGGCCGACCTGCAAGCCGAGGTCGCGCGGCTGATGGCGCGCTGAACCCGGCCTGCCCGCGCGCTCAGGACGACAGCGGCGGCGCCGCCGCCCCGCCCCCGCGGCGGAAGGTGACGACGTGGTCGACCTCGGGTCGGATGCCGATCCACTCGCCGACCTTGTGGTCGTGGTGGCTGGGCACGTGGGCCAGCACCACGTCGCCGCTGCGCAGCCGCAGCGTGTAGAGGAACTCGCTGCCGCGGAAGGCCTTGCGCAGGATCTGCGCCTTCACCGGCGCATCGTCGTCGTGCACGATGTCGTCGGCCCGCAGCAGCACCTCGCATTCGCCGCCCTCGAAGGCGCCGGGCAGGGGGCATTCGGCCACGTCGGTGAGCGCGCCCAGCGGCGTCTCCACCACGACCGCGCCGCCGCTTTCGCGCACGGTGGCGGGCGTGAACACGCCGTGGCCGATGAAGTCGGCCACGAAGCGGGTGGCTGGCCGGTGGTAGAGCGTGTACGCGTCGTCCCACTGGTGCAGCCGGCCCTCGTGCATGACGCCGATGGCGTCGCCGACCGCGAAGGCCTCGAGCTGGTCGTGCGTGACGAACAGCGCCGTGGCGCGGGCCGCCTTGAGGATGCCGCGGATCTCGTGGGCCAGGCGCTCGCGCAGCTCGACGTCGAGGTTCGAGAAGGGCTCGTCCAGCAGCAGCAGCTGCGGGCGCGGCGCCAGCGCGCGGGCCAGGGCGACGCGCTGCTGCTGCCCGCCGGACAGCTCGTGCGGATAGCGGCGCTGGCTGCCCGCCAGCCCGACCAGTTCCAGCACCTCGTCGACCCGCGGCGCGCGCTGCGCGCGCGGCAGGTGCTCCAGGCCGAAGGCCACGTTGCGCCCGACGTCCAGGTGCGGGAACAGGGCGTAATCCTGGAACACCATGCCGACCCGGCGCGACTCGGCGGGCACGTGCAGACCCGGAGCGCTCACCGGCTGGCCGGAGATGCGCACCTCGCCGGACTGCGGCCGTTCGAGGCCCGCCACGGCGCGCAGCAGCGTGGTCTTGCCGCAGCCCGAGGGGCCGATCAGCACGCCGATGTCGCCGGCCGGCAGGCGCAGCGACACGCCGTCGACCGCGGGGCGAGGCCGTCCGGGGTACTGCACGCGCAGCTGCGAGACCTCGAGGTGCATGGGGCTCGATTCTAGATGCGTACAATTCGCATTTGCATCCAAGGGCCTCTGTTCACCCGGGCCGCCCCTCCTTCATGCGCGCCCGCTGGCTCCAAGACTCGCTGTTGCTCCTGCTGGCCGCGCTGCTGGTGCTGCCGGTGGTGGCGGTGCTGGCCTCGTGGCTGCAATGGGATGGCGCCAGCGCCGACATCCTCGCGCAGATGGCATCCACCGTGCTCCCGGGCTACGCGGCCACCAGCCTGGCGCTGTGCGCCGCCGTGGCCCTGGGCGTGGCGCTGGTGGGCACCGCGACCGCGGCCTGCGTCACCCTGTTCGACTTCCCCGGCCGGCGCAGCTTCGAATGGGCGCTGCTGCTGCCGCTGGCGATGCCGGCCTACGTGGTGGCCTACGCCTACACCGACTTCCTGCAGTTCAGCGGCCCGGCCCAGACCTGGCTGCGCGCCAGCTTCGGCTGGCAGGGCCGCGTGCTGCCGGAGATCCGCAACACGCCCGGCGCGGTCTGGGTCTTCGTGTTCTCGCTCTATCCCTATGTCTACCTGCTGGCCCGCACGGCCCTGGGCGAGCGCGCGGCGCACCTGATGGAAGCGGCGCGCCTGCTCGGGGCGCCGCTGTCGCGCCGCATCCTGCGCGTGGCCCTGCCGCTCGCGCGCCCGGCGGTGGCCGCCGGCGTGGCGCTGGCCCTGATGGAGACCCTGGCCGACTTCGGCGTGGCCAGCTACTTCGGCATCCAGACCTTCACCACCGGCATCTACAAGGCCTGGCTGTCCATGGACAACCGCATCGCCGCGGCGCAGCTGGCCACCCTGCTGCTGGGCGTGGTGGCGGTGCTGCTTGCGCTGGAGCACCGGGCCCAGCACCGCCTGCGCTTCGCCGCCTCGGGGGCCGGGCGGGGCGGCGCCGCCGAGGGCCAGCCCGTGCCGCTGCGCGGGGCGGCCTGCCTCGGGGCCTGGCTGGTCTGCGCCTTGCCGGTCCTCATGGGGTTCGTGTTGCCGGTGCTGTTCATGCTGCGGCCGCTGCTGGCCGATGGCGGCGCGCCCCTGCCCTGGGACCGCTTCTGGGGCTGGGCCTTCAACAGCGTGCGGCTCGGGGCCGTGAGTGCCGCCCTGGCGGTGGGGGCGGCGCTGCTGCTGGCGTTCAGCCTGCGTCGCCGTCCGGGCCCGCTGGTGCGCGGCGTCGTGCGGCTGGCGGGCCTGGGCTACGCCGTGCCGGGCGCGGTGATCGTCGTGGGCCTGCTGCTGCCGGTCGGCTGGCTGCAGGCCGCCGCGCCGCAGGCGCCCACCGTCTACTGGGTGACCGGCACGGTGCTGGGCATCACCTGGGCCTACCTGGTGCGCTTCATGTCGGTCGCCCTGCAGTCGGTGCAGAGCGGCTACGCCCGCATCCCGGCCAGCATCGACGACACCGCGCGCATGCTGGGGACGGCCGGGTTCGCGCTGCTGCGGCGGGCGCTCCGCCGCGGCCGCGGCGCTGCTGGTGTTCGTCGACGTGATGAAGGAGCTGCCGGCGACCATGCTGTTGCGCCCCTTCAACACCGACACGCTGGCGGTCGTGGCCTACCAGCTGGCGCGCGACGAGCGCCTGGGGGAGGCGGCGCTCCCCTCGCTGGCGCTGGTGCTGGTGGGACTGCTGCCGGTGATGCTGCTCAGCCGCACCCTGCGCCCGCGGGGCTGAGCCGCCCGGCCCGGGCGCGCCCGGGGCTTGGCCGCCCCGCCGGCCATCCCTTATCCTGCCCGGATGAACTCAGCCGTGGCACGGGGGCTGTGCCGCCTGCTGGCGGCGGGATGGCTGCTGGCCGCCGCGGCGGCCTGGGCCGCGCCGCCGGCCGCCGCGGGCCGCATCGACCTGCGCGGCTGGGATCCCCAGCGCGACGGCATCGCGGCCCTGGACGGCGCCTGGGCCTTCAGCTGGTCGCAGATGGAGGACCCGGCCGCGCCGCCGCCGCCACCGGCCGGCTTCCTCGAGGTGCCGCGGCCCTGGAACCTGCAGGGCTACCCCAGCAAGGGCCATGGCAGCTACCGGCTGCGGATCGACTGCGACCGCGCCGAGGGCCTGGCCCTGTCGCTGCCGTTCCAGCACAGCGCCGTGGCCTGGTGGGCCAACGGCGTGCCGGTCACGGCGCAAGGGCGGCCGGCGCCCGACAGGTCGCAGCACACGCCGTCGATGGAACAGAAGATCGTGGCCCTGCCGCGGGGCGCCGCCTGCCCGCTCGACCTGGTGGCGCACGTGGCCAACCACGACGTGTTCCGCGGCGGCCTGGTGCGCAGCGTGCAGCTGGGCGAGGAGCGGCAGCTGCTGCAGCGGCGCGAGTCGGCGCTGATGCGGGCCACGCTCGCGCTCGGCGCGGTGCTGGTGGTGGCGCTGCTGTCGCTGATCTTCTACAGCTGGCGCCGGCGCGACCGCACGCCGCTGTACTTCGGCTTGTACTGCCTGAGCTTCGGCCTGAGCCTGGGGCTGTCCGGCGAGCGCCCGCTGCAGGGCCTGGCCGACGGGCTGGCGTTCGAGGCGCAGCTGCGCCTGCTGTTCGTCAACTGGTTCGCCGGCCTGTGCATGTACCCGCTGATGCTGCAGTCGCTCTACCCGCGCGAGGTGCACCCGCGCGCGGTGCGCGCGATCGTCTGGTTCAGCGTCGCCGGCAGCGCCTTGCCGCTGTTCACGCCGGTTCACGTGTTCACCCTGGCCACCCCGGCGCTGCAGGGCGGCAGCGCGCTGACGATCGCCTATGTCGCCTTCGTCCTGATGCTGGCCGTGCGGCGCCGCCGCGCCGGCGCCGCCACGCTGCTGGTGGGGCTGGTGCTGCTGGCGGCCTCGATGGTGCACGACGTGGTTTTCTTCCAGCACCTGCTGGCGATCAGCCTGCTTCCCTACGGCGTGCTGGGCGTGGTGGTGGCGCCGGCGATCCTGCTGGCGCGCCGCTTCGCCCAGGCCCTGGCGGCCGAGGAGTCGCGGCTGATCGCGCAGCGCAGCCGCACCGACCTGCTGGTGCGCGCCACCAAGGCCGGCCTGCTGGACTGGGACACGGTGCAGGACCGCATCGCCTACTCCGAGCGCTACAAGGAGATGCTCGGCTTCGGCGACGTGCCCGACGCGTCGCTACCGGGCCTGCGCGAGCTGCTCCATCCGCAGGAGCGCGACGCGGTCTATGGCCACTTCCTCGCGCAGCTGAAGGCGCGCGACTTGAAGGACGGCCTGCGCCAGTACCTGCCGCAGGACTTCCGCATGCGCCGCGCGGACGGCCAGTACATCTGGGTCCACGCCGAAGCCACCGGCGTGTGCGGGGCCGACGGCCGCACGCTGCGCTTCATCTGCTCGCTGATCGACATCACCGACAGCCACCGCCACGGCCTGGAGATGGAGAACCGGGCCAAGTTCATCAACGACCTGTTCGATTCCGTCCCCCTGGGGCTGGCGCTGCGCGACGCGCAGGGCCGCTACCTGGTGGTCAACCGCACCTGGGAGCGCTACCTGGGCCTGTCGCGCGACAGCGTGGTGGGCACGGCGCTGGGCGACCTCGACGACCCGTTCGCGCGCGAGACGCTGGAGCGCGACCGGCAGGCGCTGCAGCTCGGCCCCGATGCCCAAGGCGTGGCGCACGAGTACGACTACCAGGGCCGGCGCTACCTGCAGACGCGCACGGTGATGGTCGACGCCCAGGGCGTGCGCATCGGCGTGCTGGCGGCCAGCCTGGACATCACCGAGAAGCACCAGGCCGAGCAGGCCCTGGCCACCGAACGCGAGCGGCTGCGCCTGCTGGTGCGCTCGAGCCGCGCCGGCTTCGGCGACTGGGACGCGCAGGGCGACCGCGTGAGCTACGACGAGCGCTTCAAGGAGATGCTGGGCTACCCGGCCGATTTCGACACCGCGGGCTGGCCCAGCATCTTCGAGATGATGCATCCGGACGACCGCGAAGGCGCGCGCGAGCGCTTCCGCGCCATGATCCGCCGCCGCGGCGGCGCGCCCGAGCAGTGGCCCGGGGAGGCGATGTCCTACCGGCTGCGCCGGCGCGACGGGCGCTACATCTGGGTCCACGCCGAAGGCATCTCGCAGGTCGACGCCCAGGGCCGCACCCGGCGCTTCATCACTTCCTACATGGACGTGACGGCCTTCCGCGAGCAGCAGGACCAGCTGCGCGAGTCGCACGACCGCATCGCCGCGCAGGCCGCGCAGCTGGAACTGCAGAACGAGGCGCTGAAGGAGAACGTGCGCCTGCGCGAAGAGGTCGAGCGCATCGGCCGCCACGACCTCAAGACCCCCCTGAACAGCATCGTGGCGGTGCCGCGGCTGCTGCGCGAGGAGCGCCGCCTGGGACCGGAGGCCGACGAGCTGCTGGGGATCGTGGAGCGCGCCGGCTACCGCATCCTGTCGATGGTCAACCTGTCGCTGGACCTGTACAAGATCGAGCAGGGCAGCTACGTGTTCCGGCCCGACGCAGTCGACCTGGCGGACCTGGCGTCGAAGGTGGTGGCCGACGTGCGCATGCACGCCGCGTCCAAGCAGGTGCGGGTGGCGGTGGACGTCGATCGCGCGCCCTACGCCTGGGCCGAGGAGCTGCTGTGCTACTCGCTGCTGGCCAACCTGCTGAAGAACGCCGTGGAGGCCTCGCCCGAAGGCGGCGTGGTGCGCCTGTCGGCGCAGGCCTGCGACGCCGGCGTGCAGATCGCGATCCACAACGCCGGCGAGGTGCCGGCGGTGCTGCGCGCCAACTTCTTCGGCAAGTATGCGACCCTGGGCAAGGCCAGCGGCACCGGGCTGGGCACCTATTCGGCCCGGCTGATGGCGCGGGTGCAGGACGGCGACATCCGGATGACGACCGGCGAAGCCGGCACCACGCTGACCATCGTGCTGCGGGCCGCGCCCGCCGGCGCGGTGCCCGCCACGGTCCGCCACGTGGCCGAGCGCAGCGGCAGCAGCCCCGACGCGGTCGCGGCGCTGCCGCCGATGCGCGTGCTGCTGGTGGACGACGACGAATACAACCTGCTGATCGTGCGGCGCTTCCTGCCCAGCCCGCCCTTCACGGTGGACACGGCGATCAACGGCAAGGTGGCGCTGGCGGCGGCCGAACTGCAGTGGCCCGACGTCGTCTTCATGGACCTGGACATGCCGGTGATGGGCGGCCTGCAGGCGGCGCGCGAGTTCCGCGCGCTCGAGCGCGCCACGCTGGCCCGCCGCTGCACGCTGGTGGCCCTGTCCTCGCACGACGACGAGGAGACCCGGCGCGTGAGCCTGGCCGCCGGCTTCGACCGCTACCTGACCAAGCCGGTCACCCGCGAGCTGGTGCACGAGACCCTGCTGGAGCTGCACACGCTGATCGGCGGGGGCCCCGGCGGCGCGCCGCCGCCCATCGCCACCCGGGCGCCGGCCGTGCCGCGCATGCAGGACCCGGTGGTTGCCGACCCCGACGTCGAGCCCGTGCTGGCCGAGTTCCTGAAGTCGCGCCGCCAGCTGGTGGCCGACATGGCGCGCGCGATGCAGGCCGGCGACCGCGGCGAGGTGCGGCGCATCTCCCACCAGCTGGCCGGCAGCTTCGGCCTGTACGGCTTCCTGTGGGCGAGCGAGCAGAGCCGCTGGATCGAGAAGAACTTCAGCGAGGTCGAGGACGACGAACTCGGCCGCATCGCGGCGGAGCTGGGGCGGCACCTCGACACCGTGCAGGTGCGCTTCGGACCGTCGCCGTAGCCCGCCGCGGCTGGGCTATCATCAAAATCCACCCCGGAGCCTCCCATGAGCGAGAAAACCAAGGTCCTGCTGATCGACGACGACGACGCCGTGGTCGCCTACCTGGTGGCCAAGCTTTCGCGCTACTACGAGGTGGTCTCCACCATCGACCCGCGCGGGGCCGTGGCGCTGGCGCGCGCCGAACGGCCCGATGTCATCCTGTGCGACATCGACATGCCGGAGATGGGAGGAGGGGAGGTGACCGCCGCCCTGGCGGAAGACCGCAAGACGGCGGGAATCCCGGTGATCTACCTGACGGCCCTGGTGTCGCCGCAGGAGGCGAAGGACCTGCAAGGCACCGTCGGGGGACGGCCGGGGGTGTCCAAGCGGGCGCCGCTGTCCGAACTGATGTCGGCCATCGACGACGCCCTGAAATCCTGAGGCTTCAGTAGTCCTCGGCGGCCATCGGCCGCACGGTGGACGCTTTTCGGAACACGACTTCGCCGGTGGGCACGTGCACCACGCGGATCTCCTGGCCACGCGGCCAGGTCACGCTCTTGGCGGCGACGGACACGGCGAGTGCGCGGTCGCTCATCAGGTAGGACTGCGACCCGGGGAAGGGGAGGAGCCGGCTTGCGATGGGGTGGCTGCTTTCGATGCGATAGTCGGTTGGCGTCATCTGGACCTCTCTGCTTGTCTGCCTCGGCAAGGTTCTCTTCCGCAGCCGACACCGGTCGATGGCACCTTCGGGACGCTGGTGTTGCGGCGGTTACAGCTGCTACGGCGTCGGACTGCAGTAGCCACAGGTTAAAGGTTGAGGCGACGCGGTCTGTAGGACGTTGCTGATGGGATTTGTAGGAGGCGCAGGTCGGCTTGTCGGAGACGCCTTGCAGTGCAGCAATTTACAATGCAAGCCCTGCCGCCGTAGTTCAATGGATAGAACGAGCGCCTCCTAAGCGCTAGATACAGGTTCGATTCCTGTCGGGGGCGCCAAGCTCTTCGTCGCCAAAGTCGCTGCGCGACTTTGGCTGCGGTGCTGGTCGGTGCGATCGGACCGGCGGAGCCGGACCGATCGCAAGGGGATTCCGCTGCGCGTTGCTTCGCGGAATCCGCTCGCAAGCGGCGTTGCCGCTCGCAAGCGGCGTTGCCGCTTGCGTTGCTCACTTGGTGAGCAGGCGCATGGCCTCTTCGAGGCCCTTGATGGTCAGGGGGAACATGCGCTGGTTCACCAGCTGCTGCATCACGGCGATGCTCTGGCGGTACTGCCAGACGCCTTGCGGCTCGGGGTTGATCCAGACGAACTTGGGAAAGGCGTTGGTCAGCCGTTGCATCCACTCGGCGCCGGCTTCCTCGTTGTTGTACTCGACACTGCCGCCGGGCTGCAGGATCTCATAGGGGCTCATGGTCGCGTCGCCGACGAAGACCAGCTTGTAGTCCTTGTTGTACTTGCGGATGATGTCCCAGGTGGCAAATTTCTCGGAGAAACGCCGCCGGTTGTTCTTCCACATGAAGTCGTACACGCAGTTGTGGAAGTAGTAGAACTCCAGGTGCTTGAACTCGGCCTTGGCGGCCGAGAACATCTCCTCGACGCGGTGGATGTGCTCGTCCATGGTGCCGCCCACGTCCATCAGCAGCAGCACCTTCACGTTGTTGTGCCGCTCCGGCACCATCTTGATGTCCAGCCAGCCCGCGTTGGCGGCGGTGGACTTGATGGTGTCGTCCAGGTCCAGCTCTTCGGCCGCGCCCTCGCGCGCGAACTTGCGCAGGCGGCGCAGCGCGATCTTGATGTTGCGGGTGCCCAGCTCCTGGGTGTCGTCGTAGTCCTTGTAGGCGCGCTGGTCCCAGACCTTGACCGCGCTCTTGTTGCGGCCCTTGTCCTGGCCGATGCGGATGCCCTGCGGGTTGAAGCCGTAGGCGCCGAAGGGCGAGGTGCCGCCGGTGCCGATCATCCGGCTGCCGCCTTCGTGGCGCTCCTTCTGCTCCTCGAAGCGCTTCTTGAGCGTCTCCATCAGCTCGTCCCAGCCCATCTTCTCGATCTTGGCCTTCTCCTCGGGCGAGAGTTCGAGCTCCAGGTTCTTGCGCAGCCACTCCAGCGGCACGTCCTTGGTGAAGTCCGCCACCATCTCCACGCCCTTGAAGTAGGCGGCGAAGGCGCGGTCGAACTTGTCGTAGTGCTTCTCGTCCTTGACCAGCGCCGTGCGCGACAGGTAGTAGAAGTCGTCGATGTGCCAGCCGTCGTCGCTGTGCGGGCCGACCACGCCGGCCTGCACCGCCTCCAGCAGCATCAGGTATTCCTTGACCGAGACCGGCAGCTTGGCGCTGCGCAGGGTGTAGAAGAAGTCGATCAGCATGGCAGGCCCCCTTGCATCAGGCGCGCGGCTTGTCGCGCAGGTCCAGCAGCTGTGCCCGGGCCTCCGGCCATTCGCCCGAGCGCATGCTGTACATCACGGTGTCGCGGATGGTGCCGTCGCGCCGCAGGGCGTGGCCGCGGATCACGCCGTCCTTCTTCGCCCCGAGGCGCTCGATGGCACGCTGGGACGCGAAGTTGAAGTTGTCGGTGCGCCAGCCCACCACGTGGCAGCCCAGCGTGTCGAAGGCATGGCCCATCATCAGCAGCTTGCAGGTGGTGTTGACGTGCGTGCGCTGCACGCTCTTGCGGTACCAGGTGTAGCCGATCTCCACCCGCCGCACCGCGGGCAGGATGTCGTGGTAGCTGGTCGTGCCCAGCACCGTGCCGCTGGCCTGGTCGGTCACCGCGAAGGCGAAGCGGTTGCCATCGGCGCGCATGCGCAGGGCGTCCTCGATGTAGGCCCGGGTCTGCAGCGGCTCGGGCACGGAGGTGATGCGCAGGTTCCAGAGTTCGCCGTCCGCGGCCGCGGCCCGCAGGCCGTCTTCGTGCTCCAGTGCCAGCGGCACCAGCAGCAGGCCGCGGTCGGCGAGCGTGACGGGCTCGACGAAGGCCATGCTCAGTCCTTGCGCGCCTCGCGGCCGCGGCGCCAGCGGCGCGCCAGGTGCAGGCCTGCGCCGCCCCCCAGCCCGGCCAGCACGATGCCGCCGATGGCCGCGTTGCCGTAGCCCGGCGCCAGCGGATCGAATCCCAGCAGGCGGCCGATGGCGAAGGCGAGCAGCGCGCCCGCCACGAAGCCCACGGCGTCGGACAAGCCTTCGACGAGCAGCTTGTTCATGAACCCCTCACCGGTTGTGGCGCTGCATGAACACGAGCTTCTCGAACAGCGTGACGTCCTGCTCGTTCTTGAGCAGCGCGCCCACCAGCGGCGGCACCGCCACCTTGTCGTCCTTGCTCTGCAGGGCTTCCAGCGGGATGTCCTCGGCCACCAGCAGCTTGAGCCAGTCCAGCAGTTCGCTGGTCGAGGGCTTCTTCTTCAGGCCGGGCAGGTTGCGCACGTCGTAGAAGGTCTTCATCGCGGCGGCGAGCAGCTCCTTCTTGAGCTGCGGGAAGTGCACGTCCACGATCTGCCGCATGGTGTCGGCGTCCGGGAACTTGATGTAGTGGAAGAAGCAGCGGCGCAGGAAGGCGTCGGGCAGCTCCTTCTCGTTGTTGGAGGTGATGAACACCAGCGGCCGGTGGCGGGCCTTGACCAGCTCGCGCGTCTCGTAGACGTAGAACTCCATGCGGTCCAGCTCGCGCAGCAGGTCGTTCGGGAATTCGATGTCGGCCTTGTCGATCTCGTCGATCAGCAGGGCCACGGGCTGCTCCGCCGTGAAGGCCTGCCACAGCACGCCCTTGACGATGTAGTTGTGGATGTCCCTGACCTTCTCGCCGCCGTCGAGGTCCTTGAGCTGCGAATCGCGCAGGCGCGAGACGGCGTCGTACTCGTACAGGCCCTGCTGCGCCTTGGTGGTCGACTTGATGTGCCATTGCAGCAGGGGCATGCCCAGCGCCTGCGCGACCTCCTCGGCCAGCATGGTCTTGCCGGTGCCGGGCTCGCCCTTGACGAGCAGGGGCCGCTTGAGGGCGATCGACGCGTTGACGGCCAGCATCAGATCCTGCGTGGCGACGTAATTGCTGGAGCCTTGGAATTTCATGGGGGAGGAGGGCTGGAGGCGCGCGAACAGCGGCCGATATAATCAAAGGTTGATCAGAGTCTGACCTCCTTCGGATTGTGCGCGCAAAATGAACAAGTTGTTGACCACGCTCTGCGGCCTCGCTGTCGCTTCCGTGACCGGGCTGGCCCTGGCCCAGGCACCGGCCGCCCCGGCGCCGGCCGCACCGGCCCAGGCACCGGCACCGGCCGCGGCCGCCAAGCCCGCGGCGGCCCCGGCCAGCCCCAAGTCGGTGGAAGCCAAGGTGGCGATGTGCATCGGCTGCCACGGCATCAAGGGCTACCAGGCCAGCTTCCCCGAGGTCTACAAGGTGCCCATGATCTCGGGCCAGAGCGCCAAGTACATCGTCGCCGCCCTCAACGCGTACAAGGCCGGCGACCGCAAGCACCCGACCATGCGCGGCATCGCCGAATCGCTGTCCGACCAGGACATGACCGACATCGCCGGCTTCTACGAATCGCACGCCAAGGACTCGGGCAAGACCGTGCCGGACAAGCAGAGCCGCGAGCCGGACGCCCGCGTCGCCGCGCTGCTGCAGAAGGCCGCCTGCGTGTCCTGCCACGGCGCCAACTTCGCCAAGCCGATCGACCCGGCCTACCCGAAGATCGCCGGCCAGCATGCCGACTACATGTTCGTCGCGCTCAAGGCCTACAAGACCGAGAACAACCCCGCCGTCGGCCGCAACAACGGCGTGATGGGCGCGATCGCCAAGCAGTTCTCCAATGCGGAACTGAAGGCGCTGTCCAACTACATCTCGTCCCTCGACAGCGACCTGTCGGTCAAGCCGGAAAGCCGTTTCCGCTGAGCGTTGCGCGCCCTGGGGGCGCGTGCAGGGTCGGCACTCGAGCCGCGCGGCCGTTCCACGGCGCGCGGCTTTTTGCCGCCTGCGCCGGCTGCTGCTCAGCCCGCCGTCGCCCGCCGTCGGACGCAGTCGATGTAGGCCTGACCGTCGGGCGGGCGGCCGGCGCGCTGGCTCTCCCACAGCATCCGGCCCAGGCATTCCATGGCTTCGTGGTGCGCCTCGTGCAGCGAGTTGCGGCGCGCCGCCAGCAGCTCCACGGCCTGCCGGATACCGTGCGGCTGGTCGATCGAGCATTGTTCGCTGATCGACAGGTGCATGGACAGGTGCAGGAAGGGGTTGGTCCGCCCGTCGGCGCCGTCGTAGGCCCGCGCCACCGCCGCGGCGGCATCGGCCAGGTCCGGATCGTATTCGGGGTGCTCGGCCAGCCACTGGCCGGCCAGGGTCTCGAGCGCATCGAGCGGCTGCCCGGCGCGCGACTTCTCGTGGACGGCGCAGAAGAAGCGCCGCACGTCTTCCTGCGATGGGTTGAACATGGCGGTCAGGCTATCACGCCTGCTGCGCGAGCAGCCGCGAAATGGTGCGGGCGCTGTCCAGCAGGGCCGGCAGCAGCTGTTCCTGCGCCGCCTTGGCGCTGGTGCGGTTGGCCTGGCCGCTGATGTTCAGCGCGGCGACCGCGCGGCCGGCGCGGTTGGTGACCGGCGCCGCCACCGAGATCAGGCCTTCCTCCAGCTCCTGGTTGACGATGCACCAGCCCTGGCGCCGCACCTGTGCGATCCGCGCCAGCAGGGCGTCGGGGTCGACGACCGTGTGGCGGGTGCGCGGCTCCAGCCGGGAGGCCGCCAGGCGGGCGGCCAGCTCGTCCTCGGGCAGGTCGGCCAGCAGCACGCGGCCCAGCGAGGTGCACCAGGCCGGCAGGCGCGAGCCCACGCCCAGGGTGATGCGCATGATCTTGTGCGTCGGCACGCGCAGCACGTAGACGATGTCGGTGCCGTCCAGGACGGCCGCCGAGCAGGACTCCTTGACCTGCGCGACCAGCGCCTCCATCACCGGCTCGGCCAGGTTCCAGATCGGCATCGAGGACAGGTAGGCGAAGCCGAGGTCGAGGATGCGCGGCGTCAGGCGGAACAGCCGGCCATCGCTTTCCACGTACCCGAGCGCCTGCAAGGTGAGCAGGATCCGCCGGGCGCCCGCCCGCGTCAGCCCGCTGCGCGCGGCGACTTCGGTGAGCGTCTGCTGCGGCGCGCGTGCATCGAAGGAGCGGATGACCTCCAGGCCGCGCGCGAAGGACTGGACGTAGCCGTCCCCGGGACGCGGACCGTCTTCGGAGCGGGGAGCAGGGTTTGCCATGGGTCGGGTGGATCGCCTAGAATTCATTATACGAACACTTTCCAGCACATTGGGATCCTAAGCTTAGAATTCCACGTGGACAAGTTGTCGCG
>JADMIO011121726.1_pt1 | contig 16973 bp, 17 predicted proteins | sample 8958161 | NCBI WGS metagenome assembly JADMIO01 (sample SAMN16585339, study PRJNA669376) | soil metagenome | isolation source: Crop rotation soil | place: USA: Cullars Rotation, Alabama | collected 2011
CTCATTTCTAAATGAGCAAAGCTCTTTAGAAAGAGGCTCCGCCTCATTTCTAAATAATGTCAAAGGAGTAAATTTAAATGTCTAAATGCTTTGACATTTCTTAATTGGGATTTATTTAGGATTTAGAGTACTTAGAAATTAGAAATTTCTTACCCTTGATCTCACCTCAGCGTTACATGTTAAACTTAGATAATGTCTGTCCAGGGGGTTTTTGCTTTATTTCCCGATCTTGATACCATTTCGGCTTCAGAAATTGCTGAGTTAAGTCATCAGCAGTTTGAACATCATAATATTGAAAATCATTTAGCTAACCGGATTCTCTATCCACAATCCATCGCTCAGACTAAATCCGAGCTTGATATTGATTTTTGGATTCTGACATTGGCTATCAGAAAACATCCGGAAACCTTTTTTGACTCCACCCAAAATCGGATCGTTATTCCTGAAGTAGCAGCCGTTCAACTATCGCCTCTAACCAGGTTGATCTCAGTAATTTTACAAAACATTCCAGCTCAGAACATCACTGATATCTGGGTTAAAGATGGAACTCAGCAAATTCTTGGCAGTGCTATCCCCTGGAGGCTAATTCAAAGTCTAAACTTACCGGAAGGATTTGATTTATATATTCCCGGTGAATCTAAAACTTTAGTTCCCGGGCAGTTAAATTTAATCCCGATCAAACAAAAACATCTTTTGGTGAAGCTTGGAGAAAGTGCCGAACTGAGTGTAGTAGGAGGCAGTCTGGGCCTTTTTGTTGATTTGCGAAAAGATATATGAGCATTTTAATCAATTATCGCCCCCGGGTTTTAACCAATCAATGTGTCAGAGTTATCCGGAAAATAAAAGGAACCGGTACTCTCAGTGTGAGCAAAAATCAGGAAGTCTCACCACATGACATTATTGGGGATGCCCTGTTAAATCCCGGATTTATTATTATCAATCTATCAAAGGAATTAAAAACTTCAGCCAGGGAGGCTATTAAAGCTATCCAAAAAGCAATCGGTGTGCCAATTTATAAAGGTGAATTGCTGGCTCAAAAAAAGAATCTGTTTGGAAGCAGTCATTTTCTGGCTCCGACTGATTGTATGATTGAACAGATCAACCAGCAGAGTGGCGAGATTACCTTAAAAATGCTGCCCAAAAAAGTTCCTCTGCTGTCGGGAGTATTTGGAATAATCGATGGAATTAATACTTTAACCGGAGAAGTCTATATCAAAACCATTGCCACCCAGATCCTGGGACTATTTGGATCAGGCAGGCCCAGAAGTGGTTTTTTAAAGGTTTTGGGCAATAAATCCAATTTAACGGATGTTAACCAGCTTAATTCAGCTATGAAAGGAGAGATTGTGGTAACGGGCGGATTTATCTTTGGAGCGGCTTTAAAAAAAGCTATGGAGTATCAGGTGGATGGATTAATTAGCGGTGGCTTAAATATGGATGACTATGTCTCAATAACCAGCTCCCTTTATGAAGATCATAAGTCCCATAGCGACATTGGTATGTCACTGGTGGCAACCGAAGGGTTTGGCCCTCTATCACTCGGTAATGATATCTATGATGTCTTAAAAGGGTCGGAAGGCAAATTTACATTTATTAACGGTTTTACTTCTTTAATAATAATTCCTGACTCGACGCCGGATGCCATTATCAAAGCCAGAAAGATCGCTTTACCAGCAATATCAGCTCAACCTTTTGCCGGGCATAAGTTACAGGCGATAGAGTTAAAGATTAATCAGCCCGTTCGTATTGTCTGGCCTCCATTTGCCGGTGTTCAGGGAGTAGTAACGGCAATTGACGGGAAGCCCACACTGCTTAGTTCGGGGATATCATCACTATGTGCAGTGGTTGAAATACCTAACCGCAAGTTAAAAGTTCCGATCAGCAATCTGGAAGCAATCTGAAATCGGTTAAAGATTGAATTCTCTCTTGATACCTTTTCTGCTACCTGATACAGTGTATCAATCAAAAAATTACCTTAATCTGGTATTTTTGCTTACTCTGATGATGAAATTTCTGGAAAAAATAAACGGTCTGACTATCTTAATCGCCGCCTTAACCTTTTTAATCGGCTGGCAGCTTGGCGGGTATCAGCTTCGGCTAAAAACAAACGGCGGAGTTCCTCAGGTCAATTTTATTAATCAAAATATTCCCGGGGACAAACAACAGGTTGATTTTAAAGAGTTTTGGGATGTCTGGGATCTGGTGTCCAAAGATTATGTTGATAAAAAAGCCATTGATCCTCAAAAAATGTTTTATGGTGCTATTCAGGGGATGGTAGCTGCAATTGGAGATCCTTATACCGTCTTCTTACCTCCGGAGCAGCAAAAAGCCACCCAGGAAGAGCTGGGAGGCAGTTTTGAAGGAGTTGGTATTCAGCTGGGTTATAACAAAGATAAACGGCTGGTTGCTATTTCAGCTTTAAAAGATACTCCGGCTTTTAAAGCCGGGGTTCAGCCAGGTGATATCTTCGTTAAAATTGATAATAAAGATGCCACCACCTTATCAATTCCGGATGCTATTAATCTGATCAGGGGCCAAAAAGGAACTGATGTCGTCCTTGAGCTCTACCATGATGGAGATGATAAAACCAAAACCGTCACCCTTAAAAGAGATACCATTGTGGTCAAAAGTGTCGATTTTGAAGCTAAATCAACACCTAAGGGTAAAAAAGTTGCCTATATTCAGTTAACTCGCTTTGGTGAAAGGACTTTTGATGAATGGAGTCAGGCAGTCTCAGACGCTTTGGCAACAGCTCCCCAGGCAGTTATTTTAGATTTACGAAATAATCCGGGTGGCTTTTTGGATGGAGCAGTTTACATTGGGTCAGAATTTATCCAGAGCGGAGATATCGTCCTTTGGGAAAATTCAGCCGGAGAGCGAAATGGGTTAAAGGTAAACCGGCAAGGTAAACTACTTAATCTGCCGCTAATTGTACTGATCAATAAAGGTTCTGCTTCTGCTTCAGAGATCGTTGCCGGAGCCATTCAGGACACTAAACGGGGGAAGCTATTGGGCGATCAGTCATTTGGCAAGGGGACTGTTCAGGACACTAAAGATCTTCCGGGCGGAACCGGAATTCATATTACCACAGCTAAATGGCTAACCCCCAATGGCCGGTGGATTCACAATGTGGGACTGACACCAGATATTAAGGTAGTTCCAACAGATGATGATCTAAAAGATCAAACCAAAGACGTCCAGCTGGATGCTGCTTTGAATGAGCTTGACAGGTAGTTATCAGTCTTCTGCTACCGGTTTTCAGACTAAAGTAAATCTGTTATCAGTTCTTCAGTTTAAACAAATTCCAACTCGAACAGACAAACTGAAAACTGATGACTTTCTACCGAAGACAGATAACTGAGAACCAATAACCGGATTACTCTCAGTTTTCTCTCAGAAATTCTATGATAAAATAATCCAAATATGTCTGAACAGTTAAGAAAATTGCTGGTAGTAATTGTTATTTTAGGACTGCTGGGATTTGTCTTTTATCAGCTGGTCAAATCAGGCAAACTCCCCACCCAATTTAATCCGGCGACCATTACCCAGAATAATCAGACCAGAACCGTAGTTAGTGAAGAAAGCGCTGTCATTGATACGGTTGAAAAAAGCTCCCCCTCAGTTGTAGCAATTGGTGTTACCCAGAAAATTTTTAATCCCTTCAATCCTGATCAGTTGCCACGTAATCAGCAAAATACAATTGGCACCGGTTTTGTAGTTAATGCCGAAAAGGGAGTAATTATTACCAACCGGCATGTCGTAGCTGATACCAGCCTTAAATATTCTGTGGTGACTAAAGATGGTAAAAAATTAGATATCCAGAAAGTGTATCGCGATCCCAATCTGGATTTAGCGATCGTTCAGGTTGATCCTTCCGGAAGCAACCTGAAAGCGCTGGATTTAGGTGATTCATCAAAGCTAAAAGTAGGGCAAACAGTGATTGCGATCGGGAATGCTTTAGGTCGATTTGATAACACCGTTACAACCGGAGTAGTATCAGGTTTAGGCAGAAGTATCAGCGCCGGTGATCCTTTTTCGACAGAAACTGAGCTGCTGGACAATCTAATCCAGACTGATGCCGCGATTAACCCCGGAAATTCCGGCGGTCCGCTGCTTAACTCAGCTGCCCAGATTATTGGCGTCAATGTCGCCACTACCGAAGGGGCTCAAAATATTGGCTTTGCTATTCCGATTAACTCAGTTAAACCAATTGTTGATGAATTCGTCGCTAACGGAAAAATTACCAGAGCTTATTTAGGAGTCCAATATCGATTAATTACTAAAGATTTAGCCCTGCTTAACCAGGTTCCTCAGGGAGCTTACATTCAGGATGTCATGCAGGGATCTCCAGCTGATAAAGCTGGTATTCAGTCAGGGGATATTATCACCAAAATTGAAAACCAGCCAATCGATTCAGATACCAAAGTTTCTGATATTATTGCTCAGAAAAAACCAAACGATACAATTTCTCTTGAAGTGTGGACTGATGGCAAAACCAAAACCGTCTCAGCCACACTCCAGGAATCTCCCAATCAATAATTAGTGCCCCTGTTGAGGTGCACCTCCGCCATTTTGCGGAGTATTAACATTCACATCGACCTGTTTTGGTACATTGATTGATGGTCCCTGTGACACACCTCTTAAGATCGGACTGACAAAATAAAGCAAAGCAATAATCACCAATATCACTAAAAGGGCTGTCATTAAAGGCCCGGTAGATGAAGCTGGTCGATCTTCAACATAGTGATCATGAGTTGCTGCCGGTGTATTTACGATAGTAGCCATAAGTGGGTAATAATCAAGAAACAAGATATAAGTATCCAAACTTTTTTGTATCTTGGTAAATTGTTTCTTGTATCTTACTTTTCACCTCCTTAACTGCTAAGAGTATGCCTGAGTTAAATAAATTATGGGTTAATCAATTGTAAGAGAATAACGAGAAATTAGAATATTATAACCAGAAACCGGGCTTTTTTAGCCAAGTCCGGTTTAATTTCAGCCGTAGCAGCAGGGAAGTATCGTCTGGCTTCAACCAAGGCAATATCACGCTGCCCGGAATCGATCTCGCCGATAAATAACTTTGGAATTATCCGCTGATTTTTCATTTGAGAAAACAATTTACGGTACAGTTCAAATCCATCATAGCCGCCATCAAGCGCCAGTTTTGGTTCAAAGTCTCGGACCATGGGATCAATATGCATTAATCTGGCTGTCGGAATGTAGGGGAGATTGGCGGTAATAATATCCGGAGATTGGGTAAAACCAGTCAGTAGATCGTTTTCCATAAAAAAAATCCTTTTAGAGAGATGGTGTATTTCAGCATTCTTTTTAGCTATTTCTAAAGCTGCAAAAGAAATATCAACGGCAATAACTTTCAAATCAGGCAGATTTTTAGCAGTTGCAACAGCAATGCATCCAGAGCCGGTCCCAACATCAATCAGGGTCCGACCCTGAGCTTGAGAACTAATTATTACGGGGGCTTTGAAGCCAAGTTTAGGGTCGGACCCTAAAGCCGACAGTACGAAATCAACTATCAGTTCAGTTTCAGGACGAGGGATTAACACAGCCGGAGTTAGCTTGAATTTAAGTTTGTAAAACTCAGTATATCCCTGCTGGTATTGTTTAGGTGCTGTTAAGTTCATGGGTTCAATCAATATGTAGTCCTTCGACTTCGCTCAGGAAAGAAGTTATTTTTAGACTCAGAGTTCCAAGTTTACAAATAAGCAAAGCTTGCGGCTTCGCCTTAATTTCTTGCTGAGCGGAGCCCTTCGACGCATTCCATTTGCTGAGGGCGGAGTCGAAGCACAACATTATTTTACTTTTTCCTTTGAGCAACTACATAGATTTCACTACTGCGATCCCTGGATGCTTTAACTTTGACGGTTGTGACATAGCCATATTTTTGCTGAAGTGCATGATAAAAGTCTTTAAAGTCTTCACCCTGAAAAACTTTCATCACTAAAGTTCCCTTTGGCTTTAAAAACTGATCCGCCGTATCAACTACTATTTGAGATAATTCAACGCTTCTAGCCTGATCTACTCCGGGAATTCCAGTTGTTGAGGGAGCTATGTCGGAAACAACTAAGTCAAATTGTTGAATTGTTAAATTGTTGAATTGTTGGATGAAAGATTCAGTGTTTTGAATATCCTCCTGAATAAGATGAACGTTATTTGAGATTGGTTTAATCTCCTGAATATCAACTCCTACTGCAATCCCTGTGTCACCAATTTGCTGAGAAATATATTGTAACCAGGAACCAGGAGCAGCGCCCACATCCAAGATTTTCTGTCCTTCTTTAAAAAGCTGAAATCGCTGATCAAGTTCCTGAAGTTTATAAACAGACCGTGCCCGATAACCCTGAAACTGGGCCCGCCGGGAAAACTTATCATTATGTTCGTATTGCTTTGGCATATAGACGTCATTGCGAGGAGCTGATTGCCGATGAAATTCCGCGACGTGGCAATCTTTTTAATCGCTTGAATCTTCCCCCTGTTCAGTATTAAGCTCAATACCTGATCTCGCAGCTTCCTGAATTGCTTCAATAACTCCGCTTAAATTACCTTCCAAAATATCTTCCAGATTATGCCAGGATTTGCCAATCCGATGATCGGTAATCCGGTTTTGAGGAAAGTTGTAGGTTCTAATTTTTTCAGTCCGGTCACCGGTTCCGACCATCGCCAGCCGGGTAGAGCCAACAGCTGCCAGTTTTTCAGCCTGTTCCCGTTCCCAAATCCGGGCCCGAAGCAGATTCAGGGCATTTTCCCGGTTTTGAAGTTGTGATCGCTCGGTCTGGCAGGTAACCACAATACCGGTGGGTTTATGGACCAATCTGACAGCGGTATTAACCTTGTTCACATTTTGTCCGCCGGCTCCGCCTGAGCGAAACGCTTCAAATGTTATATCAGCCGGATTGATATAGACTTCAGATTCATATACTTCAGGCATCACCGCAACAGTTGCAGTCGAAGTATGAATTCTGCCTGAACTTTCTGTTTTGGGAACCCGCTGAACCCGGTGAACTCCGGCTTCATATTTAAATTTGGAATAAACCCCCCGTCCTCTAATCTGGATTGTGACCTGTTTGATTTGCCCTAATCCACCTTCAGAGCGGTCCAACTCTTCTACTTTCCATTTTTGAGTTTCGGCAAATCGGCTATACATCCTGAGTAAATCACCGGCAAAAAGTCCGGCCTCATCACCGCCGGCAGCAGCCCGGATTTCAATAATCGCTACATTCGGATTAATATTCGCATCCTCTTCCTCATAGCGATCATCACCATCGTTTGAACTTTGAGCAGACGAAACCAACTCCGCCTTTTGTCTTTCCAAATCAGAAATCTCTTCAGCAGCAAGTGTAGTCATTTCAGGATCCTGCAGCAGGAGTTTAACTTCCTCAATGCGAGAATCGAGGGCTTTTATTTGTTCATCTAAGTAATTCATGGGTTTTTATAATCGTTATAAAAATTATAACCGCTATAAAGATTATATTTAGAGGGGAATATCTAAGAACGGGCTGCACCTTTGCGGACGGCCATCAGAAGGTCTTTCAGAGATTGAGTTTCTTTTTTCTGATCACCTGATCTAAGTTTGCGAGCTTCAACAATAGCTCTCTTCTCTTCGGATTTCTTCTCAGCCTCTTTTTTGCGTCGTTCAAAACGCTCAACCTGACCCAGTGTATCAACAAATTTTTGCTGACCGGTAAAAAGTGGATGACATTTAGAACAGATTTCAACCCTGATATCACTCAGAGTTGACCCCGTAGTAAAAGTAGCCCCACAAGCGCAGGTAACTTTAACATCAGTATTCCAGGCAGGATGTCCGGTTGCTTTCATATATTAGCTATTATAACAGGTCTTTGAGCCTAGAGCAAGGATTATTAGTTTTGAATATTTTGAAGTGATGGAACTGGATAGATTTTTAAATAATTCTTTTTAGAGACTACTTTTATGGAATTGTGAGGTAATATCCATCCTTCTTCAGCTTGAATATGACGATTGGCATCTGGTGTGATGTTTACCTCTTCAATAGGTTCAATTTTCTTCAATCTTGAATTAATTAAAAATGTTGCACTTAAAACTGCAATGAAAATCAGGTCAGAAGTTATTATGTTAATATCGCCGGAACTAACATATCGAAGAACGTTTGGTAGTTCCATTCCAGTGGCTATAACACCCAAACCCATTAAAAGTTCATACTTATTAAATCTTTTTAAGCTGGAGAACATCTCTTTAGACATCAGAAGAATTATAATAAAAACCTATAGTTAAATCAACTACGTTCGTGTTTGTGATGAATATGATGATGCTCCTGCTTTCCTAAGGTTCCCCAATAAACACCCAGGGCAATCATACAGAATCCAACTATGAACGAATAAGAAATTCTTTCGTGAAGAAGGGGTACAGCCAGAGAGGCAGCTACAGCTGGTTCAACATATTGAATGATGGTAGCATGGGAAAGTTCAATTTTTGAATACCCCCACATCATCAGAAAATAAGACACAACTGTTGCTAAAACAGCAATATATAACAGACCAAATAATCCAACTAAACTAACCTGACCAATCCAGTTGGGATTAGCAATATATTCCAAAACTGCTGGAACAAAGAAAGCCACTGCTGAGGTCAAAAAAGTAAAAGCTGTAATCGATAAAGGAGAATATTCTTTAAAAGCCGGTTTAAGTGTTAAGGCACCGGCCACAAAAGCTACCCCTGATAAAATCAACAATCCATTACCAAACATCTCAACCGGGGAAAAACTGCTGGTGAAAAGCAGCGGCAAGCCAATGACAGCCGCTGTTCCCAAAAGGGAAAGAATAATCCCCATTAAATTGATCGAATAAATTTTTTCTTTCAAAAACCACCAGGCTCCCATAACTGACAAAATCGGTACAACCAGATTGAGAACTGAAGCGTTAATTGCCAGGGTCTTGGTTATTCCTAAGTAGAAAAAAGTAATATTAACGGCTCCCAGAAGAAGAGATCCAATAATTAACCGGGGCAAATGAGTATATTTTACCCGTTTCATTTTGGGATCCATATTCAGTAAAAAAGGGGAGATTAGTAAACAAGCCAATCCAAATCGCAAAAAAGACAAAGTCATCACCGGAACTTCATGCAGAGTGACTTTAGCCACAACGTAATTACCTCCCCAGACAATATGAGCCAGGAGCAAAGCTACATAAGGAAGAGGAGTTTTGAAAATCTCAGATTTGAACATATACATTAAAGGTACCAAAAGTGGAGTAGTAGGAAAAGTATCAAAAGTATCAGAAGTACCAAAAGTACCAGAAGCCATATAAATAATTTCTTTTTCGGGTTGCTTACTCGAGAAAATTCCTTCTTAATTCTATTTTAAAGGGATCTCCTCACTGGTATTCAATAGAAATTCTGTTCGAAGTAGAAATATTTCTTTTTCGACCGAGTAGGGTTACTTGGTATTAACACGAGTGGAGAAATACATTAATTAGTTTCTCTTATTTTAATTTGGAAACAAGTTCTTCTAAAGAAACTTTGTCCTGGCTTCTTTCTGCTAAATTCTTCAGTACAACCTGACCAGACTGAACCTCGTCAGGTCCGACAATTACCACAAAGGGAATGTTCTTGTTATCGGCATATTTTAGTTGCTTCTCAAGTTTTGCCATAGAATCTAAATAAAGTTCGCTCTCAATATTTTTCTTCCGTAACTTAGAAATTACCTCAAGTGATTTATCTAATAACTCTTCAGAGAAAATAGTAACGAGTACTTTGGTTGACGAAGTCGAAGTATTTAAAACTCCTTCCTCCTGCATTGCTTCAATAGTTCTATCCAAACCAATCGCAAACCCAGTTGCTGCCATATCTAAACCTGATAGCTTACCGATTAAATTATCATATCTACCACCGCCACACAGGGAAGAAGAGTTAGGATTGGAAGCTAAAACAACTTCCAAAATCAGACCAGTGTAATAATCCAGCCCCCGAATCAACGTTGGATCAAACTGGAGCATTTCTTTTGAATACCCCATTTGTTCATAGAATTTAATAATCTGCGTTAAATTCTCAGTAACCTGGTTTTGGGTAACTTTCTCAAATAATGCCTCAGCCTCACCTTTTGATAAACCTTTGTTTACCAATTCTTCAACCACACCATTTTGTCCAATTTTATTTAACTTATCAATTGAAGCTAAATATTTTGGTTCAATTCCTTTCAAAAGTTCACGGTCGTTGATCTTAATTACAACATTTAAGCCCAGGTTTTTGTAAATTTCAGAAGCCAAAGCTAAAAGTTCAGCATCAGCCAGTGGGGTAGAGGGCCCAATAATATCCGCGTCGCACTGCATAAACTCCCGATAGCGGCCTTTTTGAGTATTCTCACCCCGGTAAGCTGGCTGAATCTGATACCTTTTAAAAGGCATTGCCAGCTTCTGGGCACCGTTTGGCCCATATTGAGCAATTACCCTGGCTAGGGGAACGGTTTGATCATATTTCAAAGCCACTTTATCGCCACCGGGTGTTTCAAATTTATAGATCAACTTCTCTTCTTCACCATATTTACCCGTCAACGTCTCTTCATATTCAAGAGTAGGAGTCTCCAGGGGATCAAATCCAAACTTCTGAAAAGTCTGACTGATTTTCCCAATCACCACCCGCCGGGGCAAAGCCTCTTCCGGTAAATAATCTTTAAATCCTTTTGGTGCTGTCAGTTTCATAATTAGTGATAAATTTTCCCCATCATATTCATAATATCACGATCATCCTTATCCGGAACTACTTTCTTTACAGGATCTTCTAAAATACCCCTTACTCCCATTTCCAGTAATCTTTCCCTTAACATTCTAGAGTCATTTTGTTTAACTACTGTTTCAAATGCAAAATTTCCATCGGCTAAACTAGACATGGTTGGTGATTCCAGACCAGGAAGCGTATTAATAACTTCATTAGCGATTGCCTTGGATACATTCATCTTCATTAAAATATTTTCCCGGCCTCTCATGACGGCCACTATCTCACGTAAAAATGTTTCAACCAAACGCTCTGAACCAAATTCTTTCAATTTCGGACTTGCAATAAGTTGAGCATTCGCTGATTCAACAACGGTCTTAATAGGTCTAATACCATTTACTCTCATAGATTCTCCGCTTGAAGTAATATCTACGATACCTTCAGTCCAGCCTTTAGGAATCGATAATTCAACTGAGCCCTCTCTAACTTTTTTTTCAATAGAGATAGCTCCAAAAGCTTCATCGGTGAGGCGGGGGTAGGAAGTTGCAACTCGGAATCCTGCTAAATCACCAAGTTTTTGGAATGGTGAATCTATTGCTACTCCAACAACCAGACTACAACGTGCAGCCTTAAGATCAAGTAAAGGAATTACATCAGCTCCTGTTTCACGGATTGGAATCTGATGACTTATTCCAAACAAAGCATCTCCGTCTTGCACCATAGTGGGAATGTCTTTATTTCTAACAGTAAAAATTTCTAACGGAAAATCAGAAACAGTCGTCCAGTCCACCCGTTCGGATAGGTTAAACTGGAAATTACCATCCTGAAGGAGCTTAACTGACAGCGGTCCCAGTCTGCCCCCTTTTTGTATAGCCAATGTTAAATTCTTTTGTTGTTCTGCCATAAAAAATCCTCCCGTTCTTTGTATTTAAATTGCTAAACTGTTAAACATTAAATTGTTCGTTGCCAGGGAAACCTAACAATTTAACAATTCATCAATTTAACAATTTTCTTAAATACAAGGAACGAGAGGCTAGTTCAGATCAAATCAGATGAGATCGGATAGATCAGAATAAATCTGAAATATACGATTCTGATTAAAAAAAAGAACCGCTCCCGCGGTCCCATCCTTGTTCCAGGTACCGTTACTGGTACGTGGCTCTTGTTGGCAACTCCGCAGATAATCTGTGACATTGTCTGTTGTATTATACGGATCAACTTTCCGTCGGGTATTTGGCCCGCAGCTGGTGGATCGTGACTCCACTCGTTACGCTTTGTTTATTAAGTTGTATAACCATTATAATACTTATGATCGCTATAAGTCAAATTCTAATCTTTTTATTACAAATCCGGGTTGTTTTTTACGGCTGAGTGAGTCATAATATATCAACTGCTCAGTTAACAATGGAAACATCACCGCATTATTATGCAGTCATTATCGCCGGAGGGTCAGGTACCAGACTCTGGCCTAAATCACGCAAAAAATCTCCCAAGCATCTGCTTGATCTTTTTGGAACCGGTTCATTACTTCAGATGACTTATAAAAGAGCATTACCTCTGTTTGATAAAGATCATATTTATATCATCACCAATGAAGCTCATGTTTCTCAGATTAAGGACCAGTTGCCTGATATTGCGGAGGATCATATTATTCCTGAACCAATGGCTAAAGGAACTGCAATGGCAATGGCAACTGCAGCAGCTTATGTACACAAGGCTGATCCGGAGGCAGTGATTTTTAACCTTTGGGCAGATCAGATGTTTGAACAGATGGACAAATTTGAAGAGGCGGTATCAGCTGCATTGACATCAGCTGCATCAGGAGACTATTTAGTAGCAATTGGAGTCAAACCGACTTTTGCCCACACAGGATTGGGTTATATCCAGATGGGAGAGGAACTCGATGAAACTAATAGGGGAATTAAGCCGAACTTTGTCTATAAAGTCTCTCAGTTTAAAGAAAAACCAGATACTGAAACAGCTCAAAAATTTGTTCAGAGCGGCCAATATTTGTGGAATACCGGTCTTTATTGCTGGTCAACCAAATCAATTCAGGCAGCATTTAAAAAATACGCTCCAAACTTAGCTGAGGCTTTTGAGAAAATTGTCGCTGAACAAAATCCATTGGGACTCCAGTTTTTAACTGATTTATTTAACAGCGTTGGCAATCCTGATGCTATTGATTATGAAGTATCAGAAAAAGCCGACAATATTTTAGTGGTTTCGGGCGAATTTGGCTGGTCAGATGTCGGAGACTGGAAAGTGGTTGACGAATATAAAGAAAAAGATTCCGAAGGCAATGCAGTGATCAATAATACAGCCGACTGTATCATGGTTAAAGCCAAAGATAACTTAGTTGATTCAAACGGCAAGATGATTGCAGTGGTTGGATTATCCAATATTGTAGTTATCGAAACAGATAACGCTATCCTGGTCTGCAATAAAGACAACTCCCAGGATGTTAAAAAAGTTGTCGAACAGCTCAAAGCCGAGAAAAAAGGTCAATACCTCTAAAAAATTTCAAATACTACCAATTTCAAGTATCCAAAGACGGAGTCGCAAGCTCTGCTTATTTCCAATAATAGGAGATCGTTGGAGAGAGCCTTTGTCTCATTTCCAATAAGAATATCCGTATTTGAAATTACAAATTTGAAATTAGAAATTGGAAATTTATTTCTTCTTGGGTGAAGCAGATGGAGAAGCTGCAATGCTTGGCAGCGGGGTTTTTTCTGGTTTAGAACTTGAGGAGGAGGGAACTACATATATATAGGAAGCACTGAGGCCGGCATTTTTGGTTGGCTCTCCACGGGCAATAATTGTCCTGGCAGTTTTAATATCCAGCAGGCTGGCTTCTTCCTGACCCAGAAAAATATCACTCTGGCCGGAACCGGTAATAGTCTGATCGCTGCCATCAGCTCCTCTAACAGTTATCAATCCACCACTAATTTTTTGAACGACTCCCCAGACCAATCTGGAAGAATCAGTCGCCATAGGAGAAGACTTAATAATTTTCTTAGCTTTTAAAACTCCTTTGTCATCGGCATCTCCTAAAGCTGCGATAAAATCACCATCGGAAAAATCTTTTAAAGCCAGCGTGGCGATTTTTTTGGTTGTTTTAATAGTTGAAGCAAATGAAGTAAATTCAGTGGTTGAAATCTTTTTATCAGCTCCAGCATAAGATAGGGTCACATTATCGCCGTCAACCGAAGAGATAGTTCCAAAATAGGCCTTATTTTGCAGCTTTTTAGTCACTTCACTCAGCAGCTCAGAGGCTTTTGACGCGGCTTTTTCTTTAATCTGATTTATCTTATCAAGCAAAGAAGCCGAAGAAGTCGCCTCAGGTGAAGGTTTTGCTGATGAGCTAGCAGTTGCAGCAAAAACTGAATCACAAATTATGAAATTATAAATTATAAATACTGCTACCACGAGTTTTATAAGCGAAGCTTGCGAGCTTACGCTCTTAATTTGCAATTTATAATTCATATTTTTTCTACTTTTCATCTTCCAGCTTCTCCTTCGAATAATAGACCTGCTTTGTAACGGTTTTAGTCTGGCCATTTTTATCAAAAGCGGTAATTGTCAAAAGATGTGGCCCTTCTGTCAGAGGAATAACTTTCGAAAAATCCCCGTTGCTGGTAACTTCAAAACCGGTTGTCTGATCTCCATCGGCCACAATTACCGAGGTGGCCGGGGTAGTTTTTCCGGTCAGTAAAATATTACTATCAAAAACCAGGGCATTATCTTCAGGCGAATTAATTTGCAAATTAAAACTGTTTGGTTCCTGGGAAACAGGGGAATAATTGGTATCTGATTTTAGAGGGTTACCGTTTAAAGTGTAATAAAGCCAGCCAATAAAACCCATTCCAGCTGCAAAAACAGCGATTAAAGCTACAATAAATACCACCGGTGATAAAACTTTTCCCATGCCTACTATCTTAAGAGTCCTTGCGCTTCTTTTCAAGGGTATGCTAGTATGCAGTAACGAAAAAGGTTTAGAGTTAGCAGGTATAGAAGCTGGTATGGTTTAAAGGTTAGGTTATCAGTGTGTTGATACCTTTACCCAAACCTCCTCACTATACTAGCTTCTATACCCGATACCTTTTAACCAACAAACTATGGATATCTACTGGTACGGCCAGGCTTGTTTTAAAATTAAAGGTAAATCTTCAACTGTTGTAGTTGATCCGTTCGATCCAGCCACCATTGGTCTTAAACTGCCTAAAGATGTTCAAACTGCTGATCTGGTTTTAAAAACTCATGATCACCCTGACCACAACCATTTTGCGCTTATCAATCCGGAAGCAGTCCAAATTGCCGGACCAGGGGCCTACGAAGTGAAAGGAACCGCTGTCACCGGTGTTACTACTTATCACGACACCCAAAAAGGAGCTGAACGGGGAAAAAATACTGTCTATAACATTGAAATGGATGGGGTAAATATTGTCCATTTAGGCGATCTCGGTCATACCTTAACTGAGGAACAAATTGATGCCATCGGTTCAACCGATGTTTTATTAATTCCGGTTGGAGGTGTATTCACTATTGATGCCAAAGATGCGTCCCGGGTTGTTAATCAACTCGAACCCCGAATAGTGATTCCTATGCACTATAAAATAGAAGGTCTGTCGGTTGAACTTGAACCACTGGAAAATTTTCTCAAAGAGATGGCAGTCGAAAAAGCTGAACCTGTCTCAAAGCTTTCTATTACCAAAGATAAACTGCCGGATGATACTCAAGTAGTCGTCCTGAATAAGAGTTGATTAGTAGATTAGAAATTAATTAATTAGGAGGATAACCAAAGTTAACACCTAATTAACTAGTCAACTATTTAACTAATTAACTATTTTTTACTCATAGTTATTTACCTGACTTGCAACTTTTCTCCAGCAGTGTTATTTAATAGTTCCTATGCCATCCAGATCTTCTTCATCCCTAAACACCTCAAACTCCCTAAATTCCCGTTTGCAACCTAAACTTCCGCCGCAAAATATTGAGGCAGAGCAATCTTTACTGGGAGCTCTTTTAATTGATAAAGATGCTATTGCAGAAATTGCCGAATCCTTACGTCCTGATAACTTCTATAAATCAGAGCAGCATGGATCGATCTATAGCGCTATTATCACTCTTTATGAAAAACGTGAACCGATCGATGTGGTTACAGTCACCGAAAGATTAAAACAGATGGGCGCTTTAGACAAAGTAGGGGGTCCGGCTTACCTGACCGAACTGGTTAATATGGTCCCAACCGCCGCTCATGTTGAAACCTATGCCAAAATTATTCGTGAACACGCAATGAGAAGAACTCTGATCTCTTTTTCAACTAAATTTACAGACATGGCTTTTGACGAGGGTGTAGAAGTAAATGAGGTGTTGGAGGAGTGTGAGCAGTCAATTTTTGGTCTCAGCCAGCAGCATGTCAAACGGGACTTTATTCAACTCAAAGATGCAATTGCTCAATCTTTTGACAGGTTAGACGAATTACAAAAAACCTCCGGTAAATTAAGAGGGGTTTCAACCGGATTTAAGGATTTAGATAATAAATTAGCCGGTCTGCAGGACTCAAATTTGGTTATTTTAGCCGCCCGGCCAGGTATGGGAAAAACCTCTTTTGCCCTAAATATTGCTCAACATGCAGCAGTTAATGCCGGAGTCCCGGTCGGAATTTTTTCTCTGGAAATGAGTCAGGAAGAATTGGTTGATCGTTTGCTGGTTGGCCAGGCTGATATCGATGCCTGGAAGTTAAAAACCGGGAAACTGGATGAAAAAGATTACGACAAACTTTCGCATGCGATGGGTGTTTTAGCTGAAGCGCCGATTTTCATTGATGATACGCCAGGTATTTCCCTGGGGGAGATTAGAACCAAAGCCCGCAGACTGCAGGCTGAACATGGGTTGAAATTTATTATTGTTGATTATCTCCAGTTAATTAAAGGCAGGGGACAGGAAAACCGGGTTCAGGAGGTTTCTGAGATCTCACAGGGACTAAAAAATTTAGCTCGTGAACTCAAAGTCCCTGTTTTATCTTTGTCTCAGCTAAATAGATCAGTCGAAAATAGAACCGGCAGCAAAAAACCGATGCTGGCTGATCTGCGCGAATCAGGAGCGATTGAACAGGATGCTGATGTAGTAATGTTTATCTATCGTGAGGATCCGGAGAACATGGAAGCCGTCAAACTGGACATTCAAAAACATCGTAACGGTTCAACTGGTGAAATTGATCTGATTTTCCGTGGTAATAGAATGAAATTTTACGGCATGGAAAAAACCCGCCG
>JADMIO011127004.1_pt1 | contig 16973 bp, 11 predicted proteins | sample 8958161 | NCBI WGS metagenome assembly JADMIO01 (sample SAMN16585339, study PRJNA669376) | soil metagenome | isolation source: Crop rotation soil | place: USA: Cullars Rotation, Alabama | collected 2011
CTGAAATCGCGGCGACCGGCAACAATGCTGTGGGCCAGGCGATTCGCGCGTTGACTCCCGATCAAATCGCCGGCGATCTAAATGCAGTTGCCGATTACGTGGCAAAGGTGCCGGGCGCCAACGGTAAAGTGGTCGCGGGCGGTTTCTGCTGGGGTGGCTCTACGACATTTCTGTTTGCGACACGACGACCGACGTTGAAGGCTGCTTTTGTATTCTACGGATCAGCGCCGCAGAGCAATGCGCAGGGTCAACCTTATGCGCCGGACAAAACTGCGCTCGGAAACATTGGCGCACCCGTCTATGGTTTCTATGCCGAGAACGACATGCGTATTGACGCGACGATCGCGCCGACCACCGATGCCATGAAGGAATTAAAGAAGATGTATGAACCGGTAACGTACGCTGGAGCGGGTCACGGCTTCATGCGCGCCGGCGAGCCGAACAATCCACCGCCCGCCACTGCCGCCGCGGACGCGGACGATGCCGCTAAGAAGAAGGCGGCTGACGCGATGACTGCATACACGGCCAACCGCAGGGCCCACGACGATGCGTGGAAGCGATGGATGGCAATTCTCGCAAAAATCTAACCATGAATCGCGGAATCATAAAACTGAAAGCGATTGTCCAGGCCGTATTAGTACTCGCTCTGGTTTTAGTTGTCATCGAGACAATTACGCCAATTGCCGCGGGCGTCCCGAAAGCCGAAGACGACTTTCAAATCGTCAAAGTTGCCGAGGGCGTCTACGCGGCGATTGCGAAACCCGGCGGGTTGGCCCAGGGTAACGCCGGCTTCGTCATCGGCCACGACGGCGTCCTCATCTTTGATACTTTCGGAACTCCCGCGGCCATTGAAGAATTGATCGCCGAGATTCAGACGCTCACCAAACTCCCAATTAAGTACGCCGTCAACAGTCACTATCATCTCGATCACACCGGAGGCAATCAGGTGCTGGTCGCCCGCGGCGTGCCGATCATTGCGCATGACAACGTGATGATTTGGCAGACGACAAAGAACAAGCGCTTTCTCCCCGCGCCTGAGGAACTGGCGAAGCGAAAGGCCGATGTGGAACAGCAGCTCGCCGCCTTGCCGGCGGACCAGGCCGACAAGCGCGCGCAACTCGAGCGATCAATTCGCGGTCTCGACGCGCGGATGGCGATTAAGCTGACGAATCCGACGAAGACCTTCAAGACCGGCACGATGACGCTCGATCTCGGCAAGCGCAAAGTAATTCTCGCAACGTTGCCGGGTCATACCGGCGGCGACGTCTTCGCTTATGTTTCGGATGCGAACGTCGTGTTCACCGGAGATCTCGGTTGGTCAAAGACTCTGCCGAATCTGATCGATGCGACGGTCAATGATTGGATTCCCACTCTTGATCAAATCCTCAAGCAATATCCGACGGCTCAATACGTACCTGGGCACGGTTCGGTCGCCCAGGCGTCTGACATCAGAGACTTCCGCGATTACCTCGACGACTTGCGAACGCGAGTGAAGCAGGGAATTGCGAACGGATTGACTGTCGATGAAGCTAAGAAACAACTGACATTGCCTGAGAAGTACAAGACCTTTGCGTTTCAGAATTTCGCGGTGCCGAACGTTGAGGACATGTACAAAGAGTTGAAGGGTACGAAATTCCAATAACCGAAACCCGACCGTAAGAGAGGGTGCCGGTCGCGCATAACGAACCACCCTCCCTCACGGTCGGGTTTCTGCTGTAGCCTCACCTTCGTTCGCTCGTTGTCGAAAATCGATGCGGCGACAATAATAGCATTCTTACGAATGCCTTCGACCGATCCTTTGCCAGCTGCTGCGACCGATTCGGCCCAACGCCAAACCGCATTTTCATCTCTTCGCCATCGTGATTTCCGTCTGCTCTGGCTCGGACAAATCGTTTCCGTGATCGGATCGCAGATGCAGTTGGCCGCGATCAATTGGCACATCTACATCATCACGCGTTCGGCGTTGGCGCTCGGGTTGGTCGGCGCGTGCCGGGCGGTGCCGATCATTTTGTGTTCGTTGATGGGTGGCGTGGTCGCGGATGTCGTCGATCGCCGGCGACTGATGGTGATCACGCAATCGATTATGCTTTTGTGCAGCGCACTGTTGGCGTTGGTCAGCTTCAAAGGTTTGGAGCATGTGTGGCCCATCTTCCTTTTGACGGCGGTTGCCTCGGCCGCCTGGGCCTTTGATACGCCCGCGCGGCAATCGCTCATGCCGATGCTGGTGCCGGTCAAAGATTTTCCGAACGCAGTCAGCTTGAGCATGTTGATGTTCCACATCGGATTAATCACGGGTCCACCGCTCGCCGGATTTCTGTTGGCGAGCCATGGACCATCGCTCGTTTATGGGATAAACGCGGTATCGTTCCTCGCGGTGATCGTCGGACTGCTATTAATGCACACCAGCGGCAAGCAGGAAAAGACTGATGCTGAATCGAATGAAATCAGCATGCAGGCGTTGCTCGAGGGCCTACGTTTCGTCTGGCGCACACCGATTATCGTGCAAACGATGACGCTGGATTTTGTGGCTACGTTCTTCGCGTCAGCGAATCAGCTGCTGCCGATCTATGCGAAGGACATTCTCGCGGTCGGCGCTCGCGGTTATGGTTTTCTCGCGGCCGCTCCGGCCGCCGGCGCAATCCTGGCTGGATTAGTGATGGCGCGAATTGGCGTGGTGAAAAAGCAGGGCCTGACTGTCATAGTTTCGGTCGGCCTTTTCGGTGCAGCGACGATCGCGTTTGGCATGTCGCGAATATTTTGGTTTTCGCTGCTGATGCTGGCGGCGACGGGCGCCGCGGATGCAGTCAGCACAATTCTGCGCCAGACAATTCGGCAACTGGTCACGCCCAACAAACTGCGAGGCCGCATGACGTCAATCAACATGATCTTTTTCATGGGCGGCCCGCAGTTGGGAGAGGTGGAAGCGGGAACCGTGGCGGCGCTGATCGGCGCGCCCTTGTCAGTTGTTACCGGCGGCGTTGCCTGCGTGATCGCGGCAATCTTTGTTTTCGTTCGCGCCAAAGGCTTGCGCCAATACGAACACTGACAACTTTCATTGAGGCTATGCGGGCTATGTCAGACGCCACCACACAAACATCGGACGTGACCTGGCAATCGATGGAAATCTCGACTTACCAGGACCACGTGATCAAGCACGTACTGGGTGCGACGGTGCTCGGCTGGGTAGTTGTCGGAGATGCCATGCACGTTCTGCTCGACGTGGGATTGCTCTGGACGATTTATGTAAATGGCGAAATGAGTTTGATGGCGCAGCACGTGGCGATTCAGGACTTAGAGAGTGATGAGCTCGATCACGCCGAGGTGTTGTTGCTGACATCCGACGCGCAGCTTTTGATCAGCGAGGGCAGGGAAGCAGCGGGCCTGCAACGCTTCAGCGGAGCCCCAGTTACCTGCATGATCATCATGGTCGAAGTTTATGCGTCTGATTCACAGCGAAGAATTGTGATCGCGGGCGAGACCGCCGACATCGAAGTGGAATCATCTCTGGCAGGAACATCTTTCAACATCGAGGCGCGACCACACTCGCGGTAACGCAAACTGTTAGTTTGCGATTCATGTCGCGCGAGCTCGCAAGTTTATAGTTAATGTTTGAAATCGATCGCCAGCCGCGCCGGGTTCGATAATTCGACCACGCGAAACGGCTGGCGTGAGCCGACGCCGATCACGAAATCATAAAAGCCTTCAAACGAACCCATATCGGTGACTGAGTGCACTACCGGCATCCGCAGTCGTCCTTTCGGTCGAAAGCCGTTCGCTTCAGTAAATCTAGTCTGTTCTTCCGAGGTGGGAATGGTCAAGAACTCAACTTGCACGAAAGAGTTTCCGGCGCTCTTGATGCGCACGCGCTCGGCCTCACCTTGATAGAAGCGGGATTTCAAATATTCGACACGGTAATTGGGAAGTTGCTGTCCGGAAAATTCAAACACCACTCGATCGAAGTTCTTGTTCCTGGCCGCCCGAGCGTTCTTAACATAAATCAGTTCGCGGGAAGCGTGGTCACGCGAACGCGGTGCCGTTGTCCATTGCTCCAGCTTTCCCACATTTCCGATCTGTGCAGCGGTGGCGCAGATCGAGAGTAAGGCAAAGGCGGGTGCGATCAGCAGGCGCCATAGTTGAGGTCGGTTCATGCGGTGAGGTTTACCCGAGACCTTTCTGACAAGTCAATACCAAGCGAGCACCTGGCTTTCGCTAGCGCGGCCGCTTAGGGCCGGGACCATGGTCACCCAGGGAGGGTAAAGGAGACTTTGTCCTGATTCATGGCTTAACCCAGGCGTAAAAGCCTGGGAGTAGAGAAAGCCGCCGCGCTGATCTTAGGTTGGTGTATTCGCTTGCTCGTGATAAAAAGCGCGCGACTTTCCGGCTGCGTCCATGACCTGGTCCCAAGCTTACGATCCGCTCGGCAACACTTTTCTATCGACTGCGTTCGCCGCACTGCCGATCGTTATTCTTTTAGGCAGCCTCGCGTGGCTGCGAATCAGGGCGCACTACGCTGCGCTCCTCGGACTGTCGACGTCGTTCATTATCGCCGTGGTCGTCTTTCACATGCCGGCAAGCATGACGCTGGACAGCGCAATCTACGGTGCGGCTTACGGCTTGTTTCCGATTGGCTGGATCGTTCTCAACGTAATCTTTCTTTATCAACTCACGTTTCAATGCGGACGATTTGCGCAGCTTCGTCACAGCATCACCGGCCTGACCGAAGATCGCCGTCTGCAATTGTTGCTGGTGGCCTTCAGCTTCGGCGCTTTCATTGAAGGCGCCTGCGGCTTTGGAACGCCCGTGGCCGTGACCGGAGCGATTCTGATCGGGCTCGGCTTCTCACCACTGTCAGCTTCAAGTCTCTCGTTGATCGCCAACACGGCGCCGGTTGCGTTTGGCGCGTTAGGCGCGCCGCTCATCGGATTACAAGGCGTCACTGGATTGGATCTGAAATCATTGAGCGCGATGGTTGGACGCCAGCTCCCGTTCTTTTCATTGATCGTTCCGTTCTGGTTGATCTGGGCGTTCGCCGGCTTCCGCGGCATGCTCGAGATTTGGCCGGCGATACTGGTTGCCGGAGTCGCCTTCGCCGTTCCGCAATTCCTGGTTTCGAATTTTCATGGACCATGGCTGGTCGATGTCGCGGCGTCGTTTGTTTCGCTCGTGGCGCTCGGCGGCTTTCTAAAAGTTTGGAAACCAAAACATGTATGGCGCGTATCGGAAACCCGACCGTCAGGGAGGGTGCCGCCTGATGGCAGCGATCCACAAAGAGACTCGGACAGCACCCTCCCTGACGGTCGGGTTTCTGAAACGATCAAAGCCTGGCTTCCCTGGATCATTCTCAGCCTGGTTGTGTTCGTCTGGGGATTGCCACAGACGAAAACGTTCCTCGACGGAATCGCGGCGCCAAAGATTCCGATCTATGGTTTGGACAAACTCGTCTCGCGTGTGCCGCCGGTAGTCGCGAAGACTACACCCGAACCGGCTGTCTTTAATTTCAATTTTCTCTCGGCCGCAGGAACTGGAATTCTAATCGCGGCGATCATTGCCGGATTGGTGATGCGCTATTCGTTCGTCGGCATGCTCCGCGTTTACTGGCAGACGCTGCGCATCGTGCGTGTGTCGTTACTAACCATCGCCGCCATGATGGCGATCGGATTCACGACGCGTTATTCAGGAATGGACGCGACGCTCGGGTTGGCCTTCGCCAAAACCGGCTGGTTATATCCGTTCTTCGGGACGATGCTTGGTTGGTTGGGAGTGGCATTAACGGGGTCCGACACGTCGTCGAATGTTTTGTTTGGCAGCTTGCAGAAGATCACTGCATCGCAAGTTGGACTCAGCCCGATCCTGATGGCCGGCGCGAACAGTTCCGGCGGGGTGATGGGAAAGATGATCGACGCGCAGTCGATCGTTGTCTCGAGCACCGCCACGCGTTGGGAAGGACACGAAGGCGATATCCTGCGGCGCGTGTTCTTTCACAGTCTGGCGCTGGCTGGCCTGGTTGGTTTGCTCGTGATGCTACAGGCCTACGTTTTTCCATGGATGATTGCTAAGTAGACGAGGCGCGGGCGTCCTTGCCCGCAAAGCGTGGGCAGCACGCTCGGCATTTGTTCGCGCTGCGCCCTCATGCGGGCAAAGATGTCCGCGCTCCGTCGGCTGGCACTTTTGAGTGTCTGATGCGATAAAATCTCTCGCCGTCCGTCGGAAATTTATCTTGTTTCAGGAGGAGCCCATGCCTCGATTCATTCTGCCGTACTGTCTCTTGCTGTCACTGCTAGTTAGCGCCGCAGTTCAAGCACAAACAGCTTCGCGCGCGCCGATGATGCCAGGCGTCGATCCCGCGTTCTTTAACGGAATGCATTACCGCCTGGTTGGGCCATCGCGTGGCGGACGGGTGACGACCGTGACCGGCGTGCCGTCGCAGCCGAAGACCTTCTACATGGGCGTCGCCAGCGGCGGATTGTTTCGCACCACCGATGGCGGTGTGACCTGGGTGGCGATCACCGACGGTAAAGTGCCGCTGGGATCGACCGGCTGTGTCGCGGTGGCTGATTCCGATCCAAATGTGATCTACCTCGGCACCGGATCTGACGATGTGCGCAGCAATGTTTCGACCGGGCGCGGCATGTATAAATCCACCGACGGCGGGCAGACCTGGAAATCGATCGGGCTCTACAACGCGGGACAGATTGGCGGCGTGCGCATTCATCCGACCGATCCGAACACCGTCTGGGTGTCCGCGCAGGGCGACGCCTTCAAAGCGAATTCCGAACGCGGCATCTTCAAGACCACCGACGGCGGTCAGACCTGGAAGAAGGTCTTGTTCGTCTCCGATCAAGTCGGCGCCATGGACGTGGAGTTGCAACCCGGCAATCCGAACGTCGTTTATGCGTGGATGTCGCGGCTCGAGCGAAAGCCCTGGACGATCATCAGCGGTGCGCGCGAGGGCGGATTCTACAAGAGCACGGACGGCGGCGAACACTTCAACAAGATAACGAATGGACTGCCGACCGAATTGATTGGCAAAGCGAATCTCGCGGTCACGGCGGCGAAACCGGATCGAATTTATGCGTTGGTGGAAGCGAAGCCGGGCGGCGGCCTTTATCGATCAGATGACGCAGGACAGAGTTGGACGTCGATGAAATCTCAGCCGGCCCAAATCGCCAACGGCATGATTCAGCGGCCGTTCTACTATGTGGCGCTCGGCGCCGATCCAACCAACGCCGATGTGGTCTATACCGGCGCCGAAGGTTTCTACAAATCAACCGACGGCGGTAAAACGTTCACGAATTTTCGCACGCCGCACGGCGACAATCACGATATTTGGATCAGTCCGAAGGACGGCAACATCATGATCCAGTCGAACGATGGCGGCGCGAACGTTTCGTTCGATGGCGGCCGCACCTGGTCATCGCAGTTGAATCAACCGACAGCAGAAATTTACGGCGTCTGGTTCGACAATCAATTTCCCTACAAGCTCTATGGCGCGCAACAGGACAACACGACGGTAATCATCTCCAGCCAACCTGACGCCCAGAATCGCGAAGACTGGCGCACCGGTCCCGGATGCGAAACTGGTCCAATCATGCCTTACCCGAAAGATCCAAACATCGTCTATGGATCATGCAAAGGGCAGTACGGGGTGATGAATTTGAAGACAGGCCAGGAGAAAAATTATTGGATCGGCGCGCAATCGTTGTACGGAAATCCCTCGAACGATCTCATTCTGCGGTTTCAGCGAGTCTCGCCGATGGCCACTTCGCCGCACGACCCTGAGGTGCTGTATTACGGCTCGCAATATCTGCATCGCACGCGCGACAAAGGGGTGACCTGGGAGAAAATTTCGCCTGACTTGACCGCGCATCCTTCATGTTGCCAGGGCGCGAGTGGCGAACCCATCACGCGCGATGTGACCGGTGAAGAGTTCTATTCAACTCTTTATGCGATTACCGAGTCACCGATCGAAAAAGGCGTCATCTGGACGGGATCGAACGACGGCCCGTTTTATGTGACGCGTGATAACGCGAAGACCTGGACGAACGTCACGCCGAAAGATTTGCCCGAAGGCGGACGCGTGCAGTACATCGATGTCTCGCCGCATCGTAAAGGCTCGGCCTACTTTGCGGTCTATCGATACTTGCTTGGCGACTATCAGCCTTACATCTATCGCACTGACGATTATGGCAAGACCTGGACGCGGCTGACTGACGGCAAGAATGGAATACCGAACGATTGGCCGACGCGGGTCGTGCGCGAAGATCCCGATCGCGAAGGACTGCTGTATGCCGGAACTGAATTCGGCCTGTTCATCTCGTTCGATAACGGCGCTCATTGGCAACCGTTTCAAATGAATTTGCCGAACGTGCCGGTCACCGACATCAAGCTTCATAACAACGATCTGATTGTCTCGACGCAGGGACGCAGTTTCTGGATCATCGACGACATCAGTTCGCTGCATCAGCTCAGCTCGCAAACGACGACGACGGATGCGTTTCTGTTTAGGCCGCGCGATGGCTATCGAACGAGGGTTGCTCCGGCGAATCTTGGACCGGCGCTGGAATATTATCTGCCGGCGGGCGTCAACGGGCCGGTGCTGCTGGATATCCTCGATGCAAAGGGCGCGGTGGTGAATTCATACAACAGCGAGACGCCGGTAAATACAGGTCGCGGTGGGCGCGGAGGCGGCGGCGGCGCGGGCGGTGACACGGCGGCGCCCGACGATCCTGATGCGGCGCCGGCCAGAAGATTCGGACCACCACCGACGCGGGTGACCAAGACGGCCGGCCTCAATCGCGTGACGTGGGACGTGAGAAACAAAGAAGGCGTCACCCTACCGCCTGGAAAATATCAAGCGCGTCTCAAAGTCGGGGACAAAACTTTCACCGAGGGATTCAATCTACTCATCGATCCTCGTATCGCAGAAGACGGTGTCACAGTCGCCGACTTGCAGGAGCAATTCGAACACAACATGCGCATGCGCGAGATGGTGACTCAGGTCAATCAACTCGTCGCGCGCGTTCGGGACGCGCAAACGAAACTGCGCAATGCGTCAACTGCGGATAATGATTTGGCGGCGAAAGTCAGCGCGCTCGCGTCGAAACTTTTAACGGAGCCAATTCGCTACAGCAAGCCTGGATTGCAGGCGCACATAAATTACCTGGCGAGCATGACCGCAAATGTCGATCAAAAGATCGGTCGTGATGCGATTGAACGTTACGCCGTATTGAAGAAAGAGCTCGACGCTTTACGCGCCGAAGCGGATCGCCTGCTAGGCCCGGCGCCACCGATTACGAACAGCAGCGGCGAATCGCACTGACGGCGCTTACGAATTAGCAGAAACCCGACCGTAAGGGAGGGTGCCGACCGATAAGAAGTGCGCCGCGCGATAAGAAGTCGGCACCCTCCCTCACGGTCGGGTTTCTGATATGAACTTAGAGTAGAATAACCGCCGCCAACTGAACCCTGCTGCGAGAGGAAAACTTATGCGACGCCTGCTGCTCGTCTTGATCACCGTCACCTGCTGTTTTGTTCCGGCGCAAGCCCAGAAACGAAAGATCACAGAGAAAGATTTATTCAACTTCGTTTGGATTGCCGATCCGCAAGTTGCTCCCGATGGATCGCGCGTCGCGTTCGTGCGCGTGACCGTCAACTCGCGCAAGGATGGATACGACACGGCGATCTGGACCGTCTCAACCTCGACCGGTGAATCGCGCCAGATGACGGCCGGCCCGCGGGACGGCCAGCCGCGCTGGTCGCCTGACGGAAAATATCTCTGCTTTGTGCGCGCGCCTGAGACGAATGGTCGCGTCGAGCCGGCCCAGCTTTTCATGTTGTCGATGGAAGGCGGCGAGGCGTTTCAATTTACTTCGTTGCCGCGCGGCGCGGGTGGGCCACAATGGTCACCCGATGGCAAGATGATCGCATTCGGCAATGGCGCGACCGCGGAAGAAATCGCGAAAGCGGCGCCACGTCCGAGTCCAGCGCCTGGCGCCAGTCCCAGCCCGAGCGCTTCGCCTGAACACGAGAGTGACGTGCGCGTGATTACGCGCGCGGCGTATCGCAACAACGACGCCGGGTATCTCGACTTCAAACATCCGGGTCACATTTGGGTGGTCGCTGCGCCGAAAACCGGAGATCAAAAAGTTACGCCGAAACAACTGACTAACAGTCGTTTCTCCGACGGCAACGTGACGTGGGCCAAAGACAGTTCACGCATTTATTTCATTTCCGATCACCGGGACGAGCCCTACTACGAATTTGGGCAGACAGATATTTATTCGATTCCGGTTGCGGGCGGTGAGCCGGCAAAGCTTACCTCGTTCGACATGGGCGCCGGGGCCTTTACAGTTAGTCCGGACGGCAGGCAGATCGCGTTTTATGCCTCGACAAATCAACCGGTGCGGTCTTACACCGAACCCGACCTTTGGGTTATGGACCTGACTCAGGACGCAAAGCCGCGCAGCCTGACGAAAGATTTTGATTTCGATCTCGGTGGCGGGGTCGGTGGCGACAATACTGCGCCGCGCGGTGGCGGCGGGTTTCCGCCGGTGTGGTCGAGTGATGGCAAGACAATCACCGCTCTGGTCGGCAAGCAGGGAAAGGCAATGCTCGGCGCGTTCGACGTGGCCACCGGCAAAGAGGTCGACGTCAGCGCCAACAACGAAGCTATCGTCAGTTTTCGGGCGACCCCGGACGGTTCCAAGTTTGCGCTGCTGATCTCGACGCCGACGAAGATTGGCGATCTTTATTGGTTTGATAAAGCCAGCGGCACGCGCAAACAATTGACCCATGTCAACGATGAACTTTTTTCGAAGTTGAATCTCACTGAGCCGGAAGAAATTTGGTACACCAGCTTTGACGGCAAGAAGATTCAGGCGTGGGTGCAGAAGCCGCCCGACTTCGATCCACATAAGAAATACCCACTCATCCTGAATATCCACGGCGGCCCGCACGCGGCGTATGGTTGGGTCTTCGATCACGAATTTCAATTCATGGCGGCGAAGGGTTACGTGGTGCTTTATCCGAATCCGCGCGGCAGCACAACTTATGGTCAGGAGTTCGGCAACATCATTCAGTACAACTACCCGGGCGACGACTATAAAGACCTGATGGTTGGCGTCGATGAACTCATCAAGCGCGGCTACATCGACGAAGCGAAGTTGGGCGTCACGGGCGGCAGCGGTGGCGGACTGTTGACGAACTGGACGGTCGGCCACACGAATCGATTCGCGGCGGCGGTCTCGCAACGTGATATCGCGAGTTGGAGTGATTGGTGGTACACGGCGGACTTCACGCTGTTCCAGGCCACGTGGTTCAAAGCGGCGCCGTTCGAGGACCCGGAAGACTTCAAAGCCCGTTCGCCGATCACTTACATCAACAACGTCAAGACACCGATGATGTTCATTCTCGGTGAAGCCGATTGGCGCACGCCGCCCTACGCCGGCGGCGAAGAATTCTTCCGCGCACTCAAATACAAAAAGATTCCCGCGGTGATGGTGCGTTTCCCGAACGAGAGTCACGAGCTCTCGCGTTCAGGCCAACCGTGGCATCGCATCGAGCGGCTGCAACACATCACCGGCTGGTTTGATAAATGGTTGATGGGAATGCCGAAGCCGGAATATGAGATCGGCACGCCGGATATTTCAACGGCGAGTAGTAAACCTTGAGCGCCTTACTTATTTATAAAGTCGTCGGTGGCATCACGATCATTTGAATCAGAATCCGCCAAATTGCTGCGCGATTTAACGGCGACGGAAGGGCAGAACTCGAAGATATTCGCCCCAAATGCATGAAGACTTCGAAGTCATTGGCGTGATCGAATCGATCGAAACGATCGCCGTCGGGCCGAGCATTCGTGAGCTTCATCGCCTACTCAAAGCCTTTGGGCGTGGGCGTTGGCGCAAACTGAAAGGCATTGCGACCGTGCGTCTTGAAGATGGTACAATTTGCCGCGCAGAACTTCATTGGTACGAAGCGCATGGCATCGGGCGAAAGAAGCTGAAGATCAAGCAGTACCTGGATTAAGCGATATGAGCACCACGATCACCTCGTACGTCCTATGCATCGACGATGGCGGTTACCCCGAGTCGTTGGAAGTTAGAAAAATCTATCCGGTGCTGCCTGACGATAAAGCTGTTTCGCGCGAATATGTGCGCATTATCGACGAGACGGGCGAAGACTATCTGTACCCAATGAAATACTTTGTTCCGCTGACTCTTTCCGCAGACGTAATTGGCGCGCTGACGGCGCGCCGCATTGATACCAACCGCTAGTTAGAACTGTCCGCTTCTTGCGATGAAACAAGTCAACAGCATTACCATGCTGTCCTGCGTGGATTCGCGCTTAGTAAACAAGCACCATATGCGTAAGGTACGGTTATGAATGAGAATCTGCCAAAACCAAGTCTCGGCCTGACTGAGGCCGAAGCCGAAGCTGAATTCGATCGACTACAAAAGAAATTGGTGCCGCTCTGGCGCTCGATTCAATCGTTCAATCAGGACGAACAGACGATCGTGGTGGTGCCGTCGCTGACGATCGATTTTGATTGCTCGAGTGCTGAGTTGCAGGCTTACGAAGAGCGCTTTCTGTTTCTGCTGCTCTTGTTGCGGCAGCCGCGCGCGCGACTGATTTATGTCACGTCGCAGATGATTCATCCGAACATTATTGATTACTACCTCGACTTGCTGCCCGGCGTGATTTCGAGTCACGCGCGCAAGCGTCTGTTTCTCGTGTCACCGCTCGACGCGTCGACTCGCCCATTATCCGTGAAACTTCTGGAGCGCCCGCGGCTAATCGAGCACTTGCGGTCGCTAATCATCGATTTCGATCGCGCGCATCTGGTCCCGTACAACACCACCACGCTGGAGCGCGATCTGGCGATTCGCTTGAGCATTCCGATGTACGGCGCCGATCCCAAAACCTTCTGGATTGGCACGAAGAGCGGCAGCCGTCGCATGTTTGCCGAGGAAGGCGTGCAGCATCCGCTGGGCGTCGAAAATCTTAAGAGCATCGACGAGGTAGCGCGCGCCATTGCCGAGATGCGCCGGCAAAAGCCTACGCTGGGACAGGTTCTGGTGAAGCTGAATGAAGGCGTGTCGGGTGAAGGGAACGCGCTCGTCGATCTGGAAGGGTTAACGTTTCCCGGAACTTCGGAGCATGAGGTCATCCTGCAACGGCTGCAATCGATGAAGTTTGAATTGCAGGGCGTGAGTTACGATGAATACGTTCAGAAACTGATCGAGCGCGGCGCGATTGTCGAAGAACGAATCAGAGGCGAAGAGTTTCGTAGTCCGAGCGCGCAATTGCGTATCACTCCCTTGGGCGTGGTCGAAAAACTTTCCACGCACGACCAGGTTCTCGGCGGCGCTTCAGGTCAAACCTATCTGGGTTGTCGCTTTCCGGCCGACCCGGCGTACGCCGGCGCGATCATGCGCGAAGCGTCGAAGGTGGGCGCGCGCCTCGCTCGTGAAGGCGTCGTCGGGCGTTTCGCGATCGACTTTGTCACGGTCCGTGAGCAAAACGAATGGAAGGCTTACGCAATTGAAATCAATCTGCGCAAAGGCGGCACCACGCATCCGTTCCTGACTCTGCAGTTCCTGACTGACGGCGCATACGACGCGGACCAGGGCATCTTCCGCACCGCTCTCGGCCAAGAGAAATGTTTTGTGGCCAGCGACCACCAAGACTCTCTGCTCTATCGTGTCTTCACGCCCGACGATCTATTCGACATTGTCGCGCGTCACAACATTCACTTCGATCAGACGCGACAATCCGGCGTCGTCTTTCACATGATGAATGCATTGGGATCGCATGGACGGCTGGGTCTGACGGCGGTCGGTAATAATCGAGAGGAGGCCGACGCGTTGTTTGCGAAGGCGGTGAAGATTTTGGATCAGGAAGCGCGCATTGCGCTCGAGCAAAAGAGCATTGCTGCTGTCTGATTGTTTGCCGGAACTCCTCACAAGTCTGGGTCTTTCTAATTCACACCTGGCTTTAGCCGGGTGGCTAATGTGGCATGACTGATTCGTGGTTCTGGAACCACTGCCTCAATCCATGTGTGACTGAGAGGCGCACAGAGAGAAGCGGCTTGCCGCTCCACGGTGCGGAAAGGCTTGCCTTTCCGCTGACGTAAGATTACGAGGCTGCGCCTCAGAACTCCGAAGGCCGAAGCCTCCTCAGAAAATTAGGGTCGCATCGGTAAGGCAAGCCTTGCCGCACTGGGGCGTGGCAAGCCGCCGTCTACCTCTCGCCGTCGGTTCGTGTTTCGCCGACTTTTGCAGCGAAGCCTTTGTCGGTGAACTTGTAATTCGATCAACAGACTTCCAGCAGCAAACTCGCACAGAACAGGATGCATGCCAGCGTCTTAGGATTCGGCGACTCGGTGGAGGTGGGTTTCTTGGGCCTGACAAGTTTAGCGCGCGCCTTTGCCAGCAGCGAGCGGGCCCAGACGAATTCGGTCGCGAGAATCGCGAGACCCAGCGGGATGACGATGAAGGCTGGTCCCGGCAAAACGATGAGGGCAATGCCGACCAGCAACACCGTGAACCCCACGACGGCTACGACAATTCGCCGCGCCCATGAAAGACTCCACCGCAGACTTTTGCTTCCGGTACCCATCGTCACAATCAACGAATATCAGCGGACGTAAGTTTGACAGGAATTTTCCTCAAAAGGTTGTTTCTATTCGAATTCACACCTGGTTTAATGCCGGTGGTTAACTTGCAATAGTCGAACGTGTCAGTACCCAGAGCGGTAGCGACAGGATCTAGAAGTTTTTTTATTTTGAGGGGACGCCTTGATCCGGTCGCTACCGCTCCCGCCACTGATACGAGGTCGCAAACCGCTGCCTGAAGTCATGTGTGACTGAGAAGAGCAGCATGCCAATCGTCTCTACTACTTCCGAGTAAACTCAGCTCACCGCCAGCGTCAACGCGATCGCTGTTGACTCATCAGCCTCAAGCACGCAAGTTCTGCAAAATTGATTCGTTCAGTTGACTGAGAAGTAAGGATAACTTCTGTCGCAAAATCACGGTTTCGGAGCTAAATGGAACCAATTTGAAAGTCGAAACTCAAACGCTTTGCTGAAAAGTCGATTTATCTTCGTCCGCAAAGCGGACTGTGTGACGGTAGCCCAGCGCTTTAGCGCTGGGTCGGAGAGAGAGATTCGCAGTCCGCGCAGCGGACGGCTGAAACGCGAGCAATGAGGCGGTTTTTCATTCGTCCGCTGGGCGGACTCGATACCATTATGGCTCGCGTTCCGAGCGCTGCAGCGCTGGTCTATTGTCATCCGTCGGCTTCGCCGACTTTGCAGCAAACTCAAAAGATCATGAGAACAACCGTTCGCAATTCCCGTCGCCGAAAACAAGCTGGAGTTACTCTTACTCTACGGCGGATGGCGCGGGCCACACGCGCAGCTCTTTCCGTTGTACCGCTGCTGGCGGCAATCGCGCTGCTTGCATTCATTTGCCATATCGCGATCTTCAGATCGCAAAGCGTCAGTGCCCAACAGCAACCCGGCTATCAGCAACTCAAGTCGCAGGCCGAAAAATTCTTTGCCGATGGTTCGTACGCGCGCGCGCATGAGCTGTACGCGACGGTGTCGAAGTCCGAACTGTCACCGCAGGAATGGCGCTGGGTTGAGTTTCGGCTCGCGGACACTCAATGGCGGGCTCAGGCCGCGACGGAAACCAGCGACCCCACGCAGTTCGAAGAAGCGCAGAAACAACTGGAAGAATTGATCCGGGCAAATAATAAGGATGACGAGCGCGATCTGGTTTGGGCCGAAGCGCATGAGTCACTGGCAGACTTTTTCTGGGCGCGCCGGAATTCGATGAACTGGGGCGCAGCCTGGCCACATTATCAACAAGCGCTTGATTGGTGGGCCGGCCAACGCGACCTGGAGCGCGCGCGCGACCGTTACCTCAAGATCGTTTTCAAGGCAGCCGAGCCGTCGAATTCGTCTGAATATTATTTCTATACCTACTACGGCAATTATATCCCGCTGGACGTGCTCGAGAATGCGCTGAAGATTGGCGCTGTCGAAAACGATAAGGTCCATCTGCATCACCTCATCGCGATGACGATGCGTTATGCCGGTGGTGATTGGGAGCAGCGGCAGCGCATCCCCGATGAATTTGAAGAAGCGCTCAAGTCGGGAAAGAAATCAGCCTGGTACGACGACGCGCTTTTCTATTACGCGGAATGGATGAACAGTAACGGCACGATTCGTCAGCTTGATGAAAGCAACTGGTCGCAGGAACCCGACTACACCAAAGCGCTGGAATTGTATCGGCGGCTCACGCGCGAGTTCGCGAAAGGTGAAACGCGTTACTACGATCAGGCGACCGAGCAGATTAAGAACATCACCCAACCGACTCTGGGCATCGCGGTCTCGAATATTTTCCTGCCGGAGTCTGAACTGCAATTCGGGCTGGAAGCGCGCAATCTGAAAGTTGCCAACTTCGCTTTGTATAAGGTCGACCTGACGCGCGACATTCACTTCATCACGACCACTGATGAAAATCAGGACGAGGTCGAAGGGGAAGGCGATGGCGACAACAGCTGGGTGCGGCGGCTGCGCCCGATAGGCGGCCCGGTCAAAGCGTGGAACCGAACTCTGAATGAGAAGGCCGATCACAAACCAATCAGCGAGCAAGTGCGCATTGAAGGCAAGTTGCCGGCGGGAGCTTATCTGCTCGAAGCCAAGAGCGGCACGCTGTCTGCGCGCGACGTGTTCCTGATTACCGATGCCTCGATCGTTTTGAAGTCCTCGGCAAAACAAGCGCTGGTTTATTTTTGCAGCGCAGTTACCGGTGCGCCGATTCCGAACGCGAGCGTCGCTTTGTGGGAGAGTTACTACGTCAACGAGAAATGGCACTGGCGAAAAACGAGACTGACGACCAACAGCGACGGCCTGGCCCCGTTCAATCTGAAGAACGCCGAAAGCTCGCGAAACATTTTTGTGTCGGCGG
>JADMIO011478720.1_pt1 | contig 16972 bp, 12 predicted proteins | sample 8958161 | NCBI WGS metagenome assembly JADMIO01 (sample SAMN16585339, study PRJNA669376) | soil metagenome | isolation source: Crop rotation soil | place: USA: Cullars Rotation, Alabama | collected 2011
CGAGCGCCGTCGTGGGTTCGGACGTGAACAGCGCTCTGACGCCGGCGTCGTCGGCCGACTCGGCCACCGTGCGTGAGTAGTAGCCGCCTGGCACCGAGGCGTATTCCACCGCGTGGCCAAGGATGTCCTCGAGTACCTCGCGGCTCATGCCCCACTCGCGCTGCATCGCATCAGGCTTGAGCGCGCTGAAGCGCGCCGGGTGCGACTTCGAATGCGTGCCGATGACGTGACCGCGGCGGTCGAGCTCGCGGATGTGGGCGGCCGTGAGAAACCCGGGCCTGCCGATGCAATCGGTCGTGACGAAGCAGAGTCCGCGACAGCCGTGCGTCTCGAGGCGGTCGGCGACGTGTGTGTAGTACGACAGGCCGCCGTCATCGACAGTGATGCGGAAGGTCTCCCGGTTGATCCCGGCGAGACCCGCCAGCTGCGCGTCGAAATCCTTCACCGGCAGCTTGTAGCGGTCCGCGGCGTCCGACATGAACCCGCTCTCGCGCGGGTCCGTGTCGTAGACGTCATGAAACAGCAGGGATACGAGTCGCATGGCGGCGCTCCCTTCGTGCGATCCACTTCCATCGCAGGTAGTCGGTCAGGCGGGGCTGTCCCCACGTTGCAGAGCGGCGTCCGGTCGTTGAGATTGGCGCGACCGCCTCGCCGCGAGAGAGCGCAGTCAGCGTGCTGCCGATCGCGTCCAGGTTTTCGAGCACCGCGCGGTACTGGATGACGTTGTGCGATTCATTGACTTCGTCGAGGTCGTACGAGGCCTGCAGATAAATGGGGCCCGTATCCACACCTTTGTCCACACGCAGCAGCGTGAAGCCGACGCGGTCGAGGTCGCGATTGGCGAGCGCCCAAAAGCAGCCGTGCGCGTTGCGATACTCGGGGCAGATGCCGGGATGCAGCACGAAGGTGCCGACGCGAGGCTGCTCGAAGATCTCGGGCTTCAAGATGACCTTGCACCGCGCGATGGCGAGGTCAGGCTTCAGCTCGGCGAGAAACTGGCGCGCCTCAGGCGAGTTGGGTGTGGAGACGAACAGGCGCGGCACTGCATCGAGCGCGGCGGGGTAGCGCGTACGCAGCCGGGCGAGCTCCTGCTCCTTCCAGGCGGCGTCGCGTGGCGCCAGCGCCACCCGCGCATAGGCGCGGAAGGCGACGACGTCGAAGAAGCGAAGGATGCCGACGCGCCTGATCTCGCGCCGGGCGGCGCGCCAGAGCGTGCGCCGGCTATCACGGATGATGAGGAGACCAGCTAACCTCTGCGTGTTCGCCAGCCACGACGCGAGCCCCTCGGTGTCGAGGCGATCCTGTTCGTGACAAATGAGCACGACGGTCGGCGCGCTCTCGTGCATACCCATGATCGGTTACCACCTGTTCGCAGAGTTCTTCGAATCGCAGCCCGATAGTTGGCCAGGAATAGCAGGCTTCGACCAGATCGCGGCCGGCCTGTCCAATGGCGCGGCGACGGCTCGGGTCGCGCAGCAGCGACACCACCTCGCGCACGAAGTCAGCGGGGTCGTCGGCGGCGACGAAATGACGTCCCGACTCGAGGTCCAGTCCTTCGGCGCCGACGGTCGTCGAGACGACCGGCTTGGCCATCGCCAGCGCCTCGAAAATCTTCAACCGCGTGCCGCCGCCGGCACGGAGCGGCACGACGTAAACAGAGCCTTCGGCGATCGAGGGACGCACGTCGTCCAGCGTGCCGGTCACGAAGACGCCCGGTTGTGCGGCCAGCTCGCGGACGCGCGCCGTGGGATTGCGGCCGACGACCGTGAACGACACGTCCGGCACCTCGGCGCGAATGCGCGGAAGGATCGTGTCAACGAAGTGCAGCACCGCGTCTTCGTTCGGATGCCAGTCCATCGATCCGCTGAACACGAGGCGCGACGGCACTTCGTGGTAGCCGTTCGGCGAGAAGTACGTCGTGTCCACACCCGTCGGAATCGATGCGGCCTGGATACCCGGCGCGATCGCCTCGAGGCGTTCGCGATCGTCCTCGGAGACCGCAATCGTCAGGTCGGCGTTGCGGCAGGCCGCAGCTTCCTGTGAGCGCAGCTTGCGCCATTCGATCTCGAAGAGCGCGCGCTTCACGGGATTGGTCTCGAGGGCGCAGAGCCGCTGCCAGATGATGTATTCGACGTTGTGCTCGAAGAGCACTGTCGGCACCGGACCACCGGTGGGGACGTTCACCGACGCGAAGAGAAAGTCGGTCACACAGAGGTCGACGGCGCCGTCGTGCATGAGCTGCTCGACCTGGCGCCGCACTTCCGGTACCTGCCACTTGCAGAGGTCCACCGGGTAGCGCGAGAACCACGACCTGGCGACCGCGCCGGGAAATGCCGCACTGCCGCGCTTCGGCGGCACGTAAGGAATGGACACCACTCGCTGGCAGTCCGACAGCCGGCGGGCAAGACCCTCGGGGTCGTCGCCCGGTCCATGGGTGGTGATGACGGTGACTTCATGACGGCGCGTCAGCTCGGCGATTGTTCGAAGGCTGCGCACGCGGCCCCCCGTCGTGGAGGGCCACAGACCGCCCATTTTTACCCAGAGAATACGCATGCCCGTTGATCCACTCCGCGTTGTCTCAATCGCGTTCCACCAGCACGGCCTGGTCGTCGAATCGCACCGAGCGGCGGGGCCGTTCGAATGCGAATCCATTCGGGACACCTGCGTCGTCGAACAGGGCGCGGACGGCGGGGGGAGCCGTCCCGCCCTGTTTGTCGGGGAGCAGAAGCGTCACGATGCGCCAGGGTAGTGCCACCGTGGATGAGTAGATCAACATTGGTGCCGGCTCACGTCGGCCATAATCGCGAGAGATCCATCCCCCAGTGGGTGAAAGATCTCCACATTTGACCGTTGGACGCACCGGCGCGGCAGGGAAAGGAGAAATCCAGAGCGCACGTCCGCCTGGCGTTTCCGCGCGGGCCCAGGGGTGAGGACCCAGCTCGACATTGAGCGGTCCGAACTGGAATGTGAGGTCGATCTTGTGCCGGCCGGTGCCGGTGAGATCGTCCACGAGGATCCAGTAAGCCGGCTTCACGAAGATGACGCGGCGGCGGTGCATGACCGGCTCGGGCAGACTCGTATACCCGTCATGTTCAGCGTCGAGGAAGTCGAACTCCGGCGTCGAATGCCACTCGCGCAGGCGCGCGCGCGGATGCCTGCGCCATCCGAATGGTCCGGCTGGCTCAGCCTGGCTGACGCCGTCGATCATCACCGTGCTGTGCGCGGCAGTGCTTCTGAAGAAGTCACGCCACTCGGGGTCGGCGCCGTAAGCGTAGGTGCCGGGATCGACGAGGCACGGCTCGCCGAAGATGGAGCACTGAACGCTCAGCAGATCCGCATGGCCGTGCCCTGCGCTGACCGGGCATCCGAGCGGCCCGAAGTCCACGATCATCTGGTGCGCGTCGCGCTCGCGCCCCGCGCGCATCACGGCGTAGCCGCCTGACGGAAACACGCGCGACGGTTCGGTCACCGGAGGCACGGCCGGCCCGGCGTCGAACACCCTCGTGCCCTCGCCACCCATCAGCCACGGGACCTCCGGCGCGAGACCATCCGCCGCCCACGCGAAGTCAGGACGCCGGAAGAGCGTCGCCGCCACGGCAAACAGCGCGCGTGGATCGTCCGCGGTGCGCGGCGTGAGCGGAAGCAGGCCGCCGCCGTCGCCGTCGCCGATCATGGGGATCGCTCCGTCCGGCTGACGAACCGAGAGCAGAAACTCCACCATCTGCTGCACGCGCTCGCCAACCTGCGCCGGCAGGTGGGTGCCGTTGCGCGCGGCCAGGAGCAGAAAGTGGAGGTAGGTCTCGACGGTATAGCGGTGGTGGCAGGTGGACTGCTCGAAGTGCACCCCGTCGCCGTGGATCTGCGCCTGGCTCTCGGAAATGAGAATCCCGCGCCCGATCTCCCGCCACCGCTCGGCCGCGGTGAATTCAGGAAAGAGCGTCCCTGCGTAGAACAGTCCGAGCGCTTCGCCGGTCAGGTGCGTGTTCGACGAGCACCTGAACGAGCGGTAGCGTCTGATCCAGCTGGCGTGCTCCCAGACGGCGGCGAGCATCTTCGTTGCCCAGGGCTCGGTGAGCACCGGAGAATCGCGCAGCAGCATCAGCGTCCAGCACCACGAGATCAGCCGAAGCGACACCTCCAGCGGCCTGGTCCAGTTGACGCCCGCGCCCTGCGGGTTGGCCGCAATCCAACTGTCTATCGCCGCCACGCATTCCGCGGCGTAGCGCTCCTCGCCCGACAGCACCCGCGCCTGCGCAAGGCGGACGATCCATTGATGGCGATTGAGCTCCCACACGATTCGGCTGTCGTCACAATCTTCCGCGTGCAGCGGATCGAGGTGCCAGTCGATCGGATCGCCAAACCACAGAGACTCATGTCCAAGAAACGCGAACTGATGACTGGCCAGCGCTTGGGCCGACGCGAGGAGCTCCGCGGCCTGACGAGGGCAACGGTCCCGGACGATTGATGAGACTTCGGGATCGGTCGCGCCCAGGAAAAAGCGAGACGGCGCCAGCGCGCGCAGCAAGTGAAGCGCCGCGCCCGGCTCGGCCAGCGCCGGCGCATGGCGCCGAAGGATCTCGTCGGGATGTGAGGGCTGGTCGCTCGGTGTCACCAGCTCGATCCATTTCGACGCCTGCTGCCACCCGCGGTACGCGATTTCGGCAAATCGCATGTCGCGAATGCGCTGCAGCCTGCGACCGTCGCGTCCTGTCAGCGGACGCGGCAGCGGCGGATCGAGCGAGAACGGTGGGGCGTTATCCATTCGTTCCAGTGCCCACAGCAGCCGCAACGATCGCCGGCGATTGCCGCCGCGACTCGCGCGAGCGCAGCGGTGCCGCGGCCGTGAGGCTTGATGCGTCGAGGAAGCGGCGGCACCACAGCTCGAACGAGAGCATCGTCCAGAGCTGCAGATCGAGATCGCGACCGCGCGCGTTCAGGCTGAACATCTGCTTGACGTAGCCTTCGTTGAAGATGCCGCGCTGGCGGCAGGTTTCAGACAACAGCAGATCCTGCGCGAACGACGAGAGGTCGCCCCTGAACCACCGGGCGAGCGGCACCGCAAACCCCTGCTTCGGCCGATCGATGATCTGATCCGGCAGAACTCCGCGCATCGCCTTCTTGAACAGCGACTTCGTCGTGCCGTCCTGCAGGCGGAAACGGGCGGGCACGGTCGCGGCAAACTCCACCAGCTTGTGGTCCAGCAGCGGGGGCCGCGCCTCCAGCGAATGGGCCATCGTCATCCGATCGACCTTGGTCAGGATGTCGAGCGGCAGATACGTGTGGATGTCGCGGTACTGCACCGCCGCCAGCCAGTCGGCGCCGCCGTGATTGAGCAGGGGCAGAGAGGCGCCCCACGGGTCGTGCTTCGCCACCTGCTCGAACGCGTCGCGATTGAACAGCCGGCGCGCCTCGTCGCCGTGGAACATGAGTGAGGCGTCGAGATAGCGAGCGGGGCCGTCGAGCGCCATGTGCCGCAGGAATCGCCGGCCGGGCGTCCCTTCGGGCAGCACCGACCCGAATGCCCCCGCGACCCTGCGCAAGGGGCGAGGGATGCGGTCGCGCTGTCGCTCGCGTCCCTCGACCACGTACTTGTCGTAGCCGGCGAAGATCTCGTCGCCGCCGTCGCCGCTCAGCACGACCTTGACCTGTTCGGCGGCCAGCTTCGATACCATGTACGTCGGAATCGCAGACGTATCGCCGAACGGCTCGTCGAGATACCACGTCAGGTCTTCGACGATCCTGACGACATCGGGCCGCAGGACGAGATCATGGTGGTCGGTGCCGAACTTGGCGGCGACTTGCCGCGCGTACTGCAGCTCGTCGAAACCCGCTTCGGCGAAGCCGATCGAGAATGTCTTGAACCGCCCCGCAGCAGACTGCGACATCATGCCGACGACGGCGCTCGAGTCGATGCCGCCGCTCAGGAAGGCGCCCACCGGTACGTCACTGACCTGGTGCAGCGTGACTGCGTCATTCAGTTCCGCGCGTAGTTGCTCGACAAGCTCGTCTTCGGTGGCGTTCTCATTCGGCGCAAACTGGACGTCCCAGTAACGGTGCGCGCGCAGCGGACGGCCTTCGGAGGCCACAGCCACGTGGGCGGGCTGCAGCTTGTCGATCCCCTTGACGATGCTCGTGTTCGCCGGTGTGGCGAGGCTGGCGAAGAGATGGCCGACGGCCTCCCAATTGAGCTCCCGCTGTACGTGGGGGAGCTGGAGGATCGGCTTCAACTCGGACGAGAAGAGCAGCTCGCCATTCTGCTCGGCGTAATAGAGCGGCTTGATGCCCATGCGGTCGCGCGCGAGCAGCACTTCGCGGCGGCGTGTATCCCAGATGGCAAATGCAAACATGCCGCGGAGGCGTTCAACGCAGCGTGGTCCGAGCTCTTCGTAGAGGTGAACGATCGTCTCGGTGTCGCCGTTGGTGCGAAACGTGTGTCCGTTCCTCAGAAGGTCGCGACGAAGCTCCTGATAGTTGTAGATCTCGCCGTTGAAGACGATCCACACCGAGCCGTCTTCATTGGAGACCGGCTGGTGACCGCTGTGGAGGTCGATGATGCTGAGCCGGCGGTGGCCGAGGCCGACGCCGTCGCCGATGTACACGCCCTCGTCATCCGGGCCACGATGCACCATCGCGCCGCACATGTCGCGGACCTCCTGCTCGAACACTGGACGTCCGTCAAAGCGAATGATGCCGGCGATTCCGCACACGGTCGGTTCTCCTTATTCCTGCAGCGCGCACGCCTTGGCCGGCGTCGCCGGGGCAAAGCGGGCGGGGATGAGCGGGATGAGCTCTTCGTAGCTGAGCGCCGCATAGGTCGCGCAGTACACGGCTCCTCCGGCGATGAATGCCCCGAGCGGCGGCAACCCCAGCGAGTGGTTCATCCAGAGCACCGGTGCGCCCGCGGCGATGGCGCGGATGCCGATGCCGCCCAGGCGTCCCCAGGGCAGCGCCGCGCGCAGAGGGATATTCAGGAGCCGCGCGATGCGGACGACGCCGAGACCCTTGACCAGGGTCGTCGTCGCCAGCGTGACCAGCACCGCACCGGGCAAGCCAAACACCGACAGGCACCATCCGATGAGCGCGGCCACGAGACCCAGGCGCACCAGATTCATCAGGAGCAGGAACCGCGTCTGGGCGTACACCCGCAGCACGGCGTCCACGGCGAACACCGACGGCAGGATGCTCAGTGCCCACACCATGAAGATTGGGACGCTCGCCGCATACGTCGCCGTGAAGAGCCCGACGATGAGGCCGTGCGCCGTGACGAGCAGCAGCATCGACAGCGGGAAGATGAGGAACGCGAGTCGCGATACCGTGTCGTGCCACAGGTGCATGGTGGCCTGCGCGTCATGCGAGTCTTCGGCCATCTTCACCATGAGCACGTTCACGGTGGAGGTGACGATCAGGTCCACCAGCGGGATCTGCATACAGCCAACCGCATACATCGCGAAGGTGGCGGCGTCGAAGCGGGACGCGACGATGTACTGGTGGTAGTTGATCTGGATGACCTCGATCCCCACCGCAATGGCGAAGGGAACGGCGTAGGCCAGCTGGTGGCGCCACAGCGCGTAGTCGAGCCGGAACTCTCGCCCGAACTCACGCCAGAGTGAGGCGATCATCAGCGCGAGCCGGAGGCCGGCGAAGACGACGCCGCCGATGAAGACGGCGCGGAGGCTCCCGACCAGCAGCGCCGGAACGATGAAGAGCAGCGTGCGGCCGACGTCCGACAGTGCGTAGGTCAGCGCCGCCGTGAAGTGCCGCTTGCGCGACACCATCACGATCTCCAGCACCGTGGACATCAGCATGAACGTCAGGAACAACCCGAGCAACACCATGTAGTCGGCGAGCTCGGCGTTGGTGAGCCGCGCGGCGATTTGCGTGCGCCAGGCCCACAGCCCCGCCGTGCAGACGATGCCCGCGCCCGCCAACGTCAGGAGCGCGTTGCAGACGTAGCGTCCCGTGCGCTCCGCGTTTCGCGGGACGAAGTAGTAGAGGCTCTCGGCCATGCCGAGCTGTGCGAGCCCGTACAGCGTTCCGTACACCAGGAAGAACTGCTTGTAGGTGCCGAAGGTCGCTGGAGCGAAGTAGCGCGCCAGGATGATGCCGATGGAAAAGGACGCAACCAAGCCGGCCGCGCGTCCGGCGACGAGCAGCATTGCCGGCTTGGCCAGGGTGTCGATCCGGGTGGGGCTCATGAGTGCTGATGGATGCGCTCGCACTTCCGTGCGGGCGGCCAGAGATCATGGACCTGGCAGTTGAGGATGTCTTCGGAAAAGTCTCCGGCGCCGTCCACCGACGAGCCCTCCCACAGGAGCAGGCGTTCGATCGTCAGGAGCGGGTGCGCGGGGACGTCGTGGGGGCACGCCGTATACGCGAACTTGTAGCCCGCGCGCGCAACCGCCTGCACCACGTCCGCCGTGAACTGCCCGCCTGGATACGCGAAGTGGTCGATCGGTTCGCCCAGATACTGTTCGAGCTCCGCCTTCGACCCGGTGAGCTCCCTGTCCATCGTCTGCCGCGTTTCCATCGGCAGCGTCACGTGAGTGCGGGTGTGAGAGCCGATGGTGAAGCCGCCGCGGCGCATATCGCGCAGCGAGTCCCAGGTCACCGTCTTTGGCACGTTGTGGAATCCGTTGCCGACGCTGGCTTCGAGGCCTGCCATTACGCGAAAGACATCCGACTGCGACAGACCGGGGAGAAGCGACGACACCGCGAGCAGCGGCGAGCGAGTCGCGGCTCCACGGGTCAATTCCTGCGCCGGCAGTCCGAGCTCGGCGAGCAGGCCGCAGAGTTCGTGCCGCGGGTTGTGCCAGGTGGCGAACGCCTTGGCGACCAGGTGATAGAGCTTGTCGTGAATCTGCCAGAACGGCTGGCCGACCAGGTCGGTTACGACGAACATCGCCGCCGGGATGCCCTTGCGCGTGAGGACGGGGAACGCGTTCTCATACACGTCCTCATACCCATCGTCGAACGTGATGGCCGCAACGGGCCGCGTGAACGGGCGTCCAGAGAGCAGGCGCTCGCCGATCTCGTCGAGGCTGACGAATTGGAACCGCCGTCCGAGACACTCGAGGTGGTGCTCGAACATCGTGCGGCTCGTGAGCATGCTCGGCATCTCGGAGCGCGCTTCTTTTTCGAAGTCTTCCACGACGCGGTGATAGCCGAGCACGAGCGGCCGCTCCGGGCCCCGGGCAAGTGACGAGGCAAGACCGTGGTCGTGCGCGCGCGCAATCGTCGATGCGAGCGCTGATTTCACGCTGAAGCGCCAACGCCCTGTTGGCTTAGGTTCCACTGGAGTCTCCACGTGGGATCACGCGCCGGGCCAGCCTTCGCAGTCGCCGCTGCGCCTCGACGGCGCGCTGATGCATCCGGCCGCTGATGCCAGCCGGATAGAGCTGGATCTGGCGGAGCCGGCGAACGTCATGCGACCAGAGGGCCTTGTACCCTTCCTCGCCCCACAGAAAATCGAATTCCTGAAGTCCTTCGTCGATCGCCGAACGGATCGTGAGCGCCATCAGCACGAGCCCGGCGCTGTGCTGGCTGTAGTGCTCGTCGAAGCCGTGCTGGTAAAAGTAGAACCGCCGGTTGTACGCGAATCCGTACATCACGGCGGCCACTGCACCGTTCAGGCGGAGCGTGTAGAGACGCATCCAGCCGAGTTCGATACCGCGCCTGGTGATCTCGTTGTGGAACGCCAGCAGCGCGGGCGTCGAGAATGCGGTCGATCCGCCGCGGCCGACGTAGCGCCGATCGTGGAAGCGCGCGAGCGCGTCGAGCGCCTCGCGGCGTTCAGCGTCGTCGGTCACGCGCTCGAATCGAACGTCGAATCGCTGTTCGAGCCCGCGCAGCCGACGCCGCACGTTGGCGCGATGGGAGGATCCGATCGTCGCCAAGTAGGAGTCCCACGTGTGGCCGGCAAGCCGGATGAACGGACATACGCCGTCCGCGGCACCTGCCGAGGTCCACCCTTCGAGTGAGAGCTGCTTCGCAACCGTCTCCGCCATTGACGTGGGCAGCAGATGGGTGAGTCGCAGCGCTGTGCGCCGCGCGCGCGCGAACTGCGCCAGCGCGGTGAGCGCCTCGGGCTCGCGCCCTGAAGCGACGATCATGTCGAGGTAGTCCGACCCTGCCTCACCGGTGCCGAGAAACTCGAGCCGTGACATCCATTTGATGGGCGAGGCCGATTCCCGCAGCGGCGCGATCGCAATGAGCTCGTCTCCGTCTCGCACCGTGACGATGCGCAGGGCGGAGCCGGCGCCGAAGTGCATCCACCAGGCGTTGAGCCACTCCCACGTCAGGAACGGGCAGTCCGCCGTACTGTGTCGGAGCAGCTCGTTCCACTCGTGACGCAGGCCGGTGAAGCGCCACCGATCGTCGATGCACTCAACGGAGAGCGCAGGCGCGATGGCAGGCATCGGGCCCGCCGACGGCGCGCGGAGGACGCTCGTCACGGGAGTCATCACGCAGCCATCCTGAGGCTGAGCGCCGAAACCTGCCGTGCGATGTGCGCGATGTGCCGCGGGGTCAGGTCCTGGTGAATCGGCAGCTCGAGGACATGCTGGCGCAGGTATCGCGCGTTGGCCGACATCTCGTGCCCCGAGTCAGAGCTCTCGTTCCAGAATTCGAGCGCGTCGATGCCGCGCGACTGCAGCGCTTCGGCGGCAGCATGCTTGTCGGGCACGAGCACGGGAAAGAACAGCGGACAGACACCGTCGGGCAGCGTCGGAAACACCGGCACGACGTTGGGGTCGAGCATCTCCGCGAGCAGGCGATAGTTGTCCACGCGCCGGCGTACGATTTCGGCGTAGTAGAAGCGATCGAGCAGGCGCTCCGAGACGCCAGACATCGCGAGGTCCACGTCCTCGAGGTTGAAACCGATGTCCCCAACGTTGGCGCGCTCCACTTCGAGCGCGCCGGCCGCCTTGCCCATGCCGCGCTTCACCATTTGCAGCGCCGCGCCGACGCCGTTCGCGCGTCCACGAATCCGCTGCACGACAAGCTCAGCCGTGCGGCCCAGCACCGAGGCCGCGCCCGCCTGACGAAGCCGGAGACGCTCGAGCGATTCGAGCTTCGTCGTGTTCTGCACCAGCAGGGAACCGTTGGGTAGCGGGAGGGTCTTGTAGAGGCAGAAGACTGCCCAGTCGCCAAAGCTTCCGAGCGGCTGGCCGCCGCCTTCGCTGAGGAGCGACAGCGCGCAGTCTTCCACGAGCAGCATCTGCCGGCGGCGGCACAATTCGACCAACTCAGCCATGGGCTGGGGCCATCCCACGTAGTGAATGACGTAGAGCAGATCGGGGTGGTGAACCTCGCAATAGCGTTCGACGACCTCGGGATCCATCCGCATGCCGGCGCCAATCGGGCAGTAGTGAATCGTGGCGCCAGCCGCTTTCATCGCCAGAATCTCGTTGCCGCTGTTGTAGTCGGGCGCGAGCACCGTCAATTGCGGGTTCTGCGCCAGCAGGCCGCGAAACAGGTGATAGATCGCGTTGCGCGCGCGATAGAAGGGCAGGCGATCGGGAACGTTGAACGGAAACGGCGGCGTCGCCGTCGTGGCCGGCCGAACGAAATCGGTTGCCGACAATCCCTGATAGGTCGGGACGAATGTGCCCATCATGCTCGCCATCGTTTCAGCTCCGGTACCCACTCGAACTTGATGGAATGCAAGAGCCTTGCTCGCCACGTGTCCGAGAAGACATATAGCCAGTCGTGCGAGCGGGTGGTCGCCGTCCATTCGAGTTTCCAGGGCTCCGAGTCGCCGAGGAAGTCCACTTCACGGAGTCCCTGCTCGTAGGCATGGCGGATGGCGAAATGTGTCAGGAGCTTGAAGGGAGAGCAGGTCGCGTATTCGGGGTCGTATCCCGTCTTGAACAGGAACAGGCGGCCGTCGTAGGTGGATCCGTACGACGTCGCGATGCGGCGGTCGCCAACCCTGAGAAAGAGCAGTTCCAGCCACCCACGCTCGGTTGCGCGCTCGGTCAGCAGCGCGTAGAAGCGCTGCACCGCCGGATCCGAACAAATCGAGGTGCCTTCCCGGTCTTTCCAGCCGGATGCCTCGAGGCGGAGAGCGTCCGCGTATCCAGATTCGATCGCCTCGCGGTCGCGCAGGATCTCCAGCGTCGGCTCACCAAGCTTCGTGAGTCGTGACATGCGGTTGCGGATGTTCGACCGGAACTTGGCTGACAGCCGCCCGAGATAGTCGTCCCAACTCCCCGCCAGTTCCAGATACGGAGAGTTGCTGCTGTGCCAGGTGCCTGTCGCGAGCTTCTCTTTCGCGGCAAGACGCGTCATGGCGGCGAGCGTCGGAGACGACTGCGTCAACTGATTCAGGAGGAGGAGGTCCCAGCTCTCACGGTCGCTGCGCAGCCAGCCCCAGATCGCGGCATACGCTTCCTCCGCCCGGCCGGTGATGATGAAGTCGGTTCGCGGCGTGTGATCGTTTGACAACAGGCGGAGCGCCGTGACCGGCACGCCATAAATCGTTGTCGCCTCGCGCATCAGCGGGGCAATCGCGAGGACCTGTCCCTCTTCGTCGCGGACCATGACGATCCGCAGGGACGCGTTGCCGCCGAAGCTGTCCCACCAGGTCCTGACCCATTCATGACGGAGGAACGGGTGGGGGACCCGGGCTCGCGTCACAGTGTCGTTCCACTCGCGCTCGAGGCCGAGGAACACCTGGTAGTCGGTGACGACTTCCACCGGTAGCAGCCGGAGACCTTCAGGCCTCCAGTCGGCGCCGGTCCGCACGACGGGTTCGGGAATGGTGACTAGCATGCTGGGGCCACCGCCGGCACCTGCTTTCGCGCCATCAGGTCGAAGTAGAGGTTCTCCGTCGCACTCACCATGCGATCTACTGAGAAGCGATCGGCAATCTGCGCCTGGGCGCCGCCGCTGAGGCGTGAACCCAGCGCGGGGTCGTCGAGAATCCGCGAAATGGCCTGCCCGAGTGCGCCCGCATCTGCTGGCGGGACGAGCAGTCCCGATACTCCGTCCACGAGCGCTTCGGGAGTACCACCCACGCGCGTGGCGACGGTCGGCGCGCCAGCAGCCATCGACTCGAGCAAGACGTTCGAGAGCGCTTCGTTGAGCGACGGCATGACGGCGACATCGACGCTCGAAAGGAGTGCCGGCACGTCAGAGCGCAGTCCGGTGAACGTCACGCGGTCGGCCACACCCAGCTGCGCGGCCAGCGCCTGCAGCTTCGGCAGATAGTTGCGATTGTCCGGTGCGGTTTCGCCGACGATGAGGAACCGGGCGGCTGGATAGCGGGGCTTGAGCGCCGAGGCGGCTTCGAGAAACTGTTCGAGCCCCTTCATCTCCGTCAGTCTCGACACCACGGCCACCAGCGGCGTGGCCTCGTCGAACCCGAGCTCGTGGCGAATGCGATCGCGCTGCGGCCCGCCGTTGAAGCGCGACAGGTCCACGCCGTTGCGGATGACGACGATCTTCGACGGGTCGTACCCTTCTGCAATCAGCCAGTCCTTCACCGCCTCGGCGTTCACGAGCACGCAGTCGGCAAACTGACACGCATAACGCTGCACCCGCTTCTGCATCGACGTCAGATAGGGCGCGCAGTCGCGAATCGACGCGATGACCACCGGCGCGACGATCCGCGCGGGGGGAATCGCGAAGACGTTGCCGTAGAAGTTGTAGGCGTGGACGATGTGAATCCGCCGCCGCACGATGTGGCGCGCGAGCCGTGCCTGCTGCGCGACCGCGGTGAGGCTGCGGAACGTCGAGATCGGGTATTCGCACAGCGGAATCCCGCGCTCGACGAGCTCGTCGATGAACCCGCCCCACCGGCGCAGGCAGGCGAATTCGAGCTCGAACCGCGAGGGGTCGAGCCGGCGGCCCAGCGTCATGAACTGGTTCTCGGTGCCGCCACACATCAGCGTGGGCACGACTTTCAGAATGCGCGCGTTCGTCACAGTGTGGGTTGGGATGCGCGCGCCAGGGCGATCTCGGCGCGGCAGGTGTTTTTGAGCGCGACGGCAAGCCCCGCCACGCTGAAGAAATAAAACTGATAGGCAATTGGATGAAACAGCGCCGCGACGAAGAAGCCCACGAGGGCCATCTGCACACCGGCGGCGAGATTCGCCAGGTCCCGCATCGACGGATCGTTAGCCGCGCGCTTTTCGACGGCGCGCGCGCTTCTCAGGCACATCAGGTGGAGCCAGGCGAAGAGCAGCACGCCGGGAATGCCAAGGTCTACCGCGTACTGCAGATAGGCATTGTGGACAGAGCGCCACGTCTCCTGGCCGCGTTCCTTGTTGAGCACGATCGCGTCGTTGCCGAGACCGGCGCCGACGAGCGGGCTCTCGATGACGAGGTCGGTCGCGACCTTGAAATCCTGCCACCGGCCCTGCGCCGAGCCGGTCTTGTCGGCTTCGATATCGGTGATCGTGCTGAGGCGGTCCATGTAGCCCGATGGCATGAGGAGCGGGGCGAACATCGCCAGCAGCAGCAGACCGATGGCGAGGCCCGGCGCCTTGCGTCGGGCCAGCACCGCGAGAAACATCACGAAGGTTGCGGCGAGCGTGAGAAAGCCGGCTCTCGAGAACGTGACGACCACGCCGGCAATCGCGATCAGCATCGCGGCGACCGCAACGGACCGCTTGAAGCCGCGCTCGTTCAACGCGAGCGCTCCGGCAATCGGAATCAGCAGGTTCAGCATCAGCGCCAGGTCGTTCGGGTTGCTGGTCAGTCCAGACCCGCCCATGTATCCGGAGATGCGCGTAAAGCCGCTGACGCCCGTGGCGAGCAGGTGGTCGCCGAACAGGTAGTTCTTCACGCCGGTGGTAGCGAGCGGAATCGAACAGAGCACCAGCGCCCAGGCAAGCACGCGCATCCGCGGAGCGGTCGTCACCACCGTGCTGAGGAGCCAGAAGAAGGCGATCGCCTTCAGATACTGGTCGGTGAGCAGCCGCATGCTGCCGCCCGGCCACACCGACATCGGAATCGTGATCACCGACCACGCGACCAGCGCGAGCACCACACCGATTTCCGGCGCGACCGGCGTCACCGGCTGGCGATGGATCGTGCGTTCAACGACGTGCGCGGCGATCGCGATCCCGGCCGACAGGAGCGCAATGCGGACGACCTTGAGGATGGGAAACCAGGCCTGCGGCGACAGCAGCAGGATCACGGTGAACGCGACGAGCGCGGCAAACGCGATCCCCGTGCCCTCGAGCGCGCCGGCGCTGGCCGCCCGGCGTACCGGTGCGGGGCGCCACCACGCCGCCGTATTCAACGGGGCAGCGACAGTGCTCACTGGCGGCTCGCGGGATGGCCGGCCGTGGAGCGCGGAAGCCACGGCAGGAAGGTGACCTCGTCGGCCGCGGCACGGCGGCGCGCGGGGAGGACCGGCGCCATGGCGCTGCGGCTCGGCGAGGGATGCCGCACCTGGCTCGCGCCCTGGCCGAACACCATGATCCCCACCGTCTCGACGATGATGCGCGCGTCGAGCCAGAGTGACCGGTTCTTGATGTAGAAGAGGTCGAACCGCATCTTCTCGGTTTCCTCTTCGAGGTTGTTCGCGTAACCGTAGCGGCACTGCGCCCAGCCGGTGACGCCAGGGCGAACGGTCGAGCGGAGACCGTAGTAGGCGATCTGCTCCATGAAGATGGTGTGGTTGCCCACCGGATGCGGGCGCGGCCCGATCAGGTTCATCTCGCCGCGCAGCACGTTGAGCAGCTGCGGCAGCTCGTCGAGCCGGAAGCGGCGCAGCCATCGTCCAAGCGGCGTGATGCGATGGAGGTTGTCCATGACCCACTCGGATCGCGGTGCGTCGCAGGGACGCATGGTGCGGAACTTCAGCAACCCGAACGGCTTGCCGTTGCGGCCAGCACGCTCCTGCACGAAGAGGATCGGCCCGCGGGAATCGAGCTTCACGGCGACCGCAATCAGCGCCAGCAGCGGCGCGCACAGGATGAAGCCGATCGTCGCGAAGAACATGCTGACGATGCGCGCGGTCATCTCGGGGGCGCCGTGGTTGCGGAAGCCCTTCGCGAGGATGAGCATGCTCGGCCGGAGCGCCTCGATCGCGATCTTGCCGGTCACCGATTCATAGAAATCGGTCGCATCGTCCACCTCGATGCCGCGCACGCGGGCTTCGAGTAGCGTCTGCAGCGGCAGGCGATCGCGCCTGTCGGCAACGGCGACGACGATGCGTTCGGGCTGCACGTTGGTGATGATCTCGGCCAGCTGATCGCCGCCGCCAAGCCACCGCGCGCCGCCGAACATGCCGTCTTCGGGCCGTGTGTTGTCCACGATCCCCGCCACGATGAACCTGGGGTTGGCGGACGACTGGATCTCTTCGATCAGCTTGAGAGCCATCGGGCTCGAGCCGAGAATGAGAATCCGGCGTCCGCGCGGCCGGAATTCGCGCGCGGCGACCGTCGCCGTCATCACCACCGTCACCAGCAGCAACCCCACCGACAGCGCCCGCATCTCCGGAGCAGGAAAGTTCACCAGCCAGCCCAGGAGCAGCAGCGGGGCGAGGTCGATTGCCGTGAGCACCCTTGCGAACATGTCAGTCTCCCTGAACCCCGAGGCTAGGCTTCGCTCGCGACTTGCGAGCCTTCCGGAAAATATTCCCGGTAGTAGGCGTCGTAGTAGCCGAACAGCGGCCGCTCGTCGCGGTTGAACACGATGCCGAGCACCTTTGCCGGATCGAGCAGATTGAGCGCTTCACCCAGGAGCTTGCGTGGCGTCTGGTTGGCCGACACGACCATCAGCACGCCGTCCGAGGCCTTGGCGAGCAGCGCCGAATCGAACACCGGCAGCAGGGGCGGCGTGTCGATGACGACGAACTCGTACCTCTCGCGCGCCTCACGAATCAGTTGTTCGAAGCGGGCGGAGCGGAGCAGTTGGTGAATCGCCGTTCTCGGCGTGCCCGCCGTGACGACGTCCAGGTGGAACTTGTCCATCGGCCGCACGACGTCGGCCAGGGCGATGCGCGCGTCGCTGAGGACGT
>JADMIO012610856.1_pt1 | contig 16968 bp, 19 predicted proteins | sample 8958161 | NCBI WGS metagenome assembly JADMIO01 (sample SAMN16585339, study PRJNA669376) | soil metagenome | isolation source: Crop rotation soil | place: USA: Cullars Rotation, Alabama | collected 2011
CGCGACAACTTGTCCACGTGGAATTCTAAGCTTAGGATCCCAATGTGCTGGAAAGACGTCTTGGTGGCCTTGCCCTCGATCGTCGGCGCGGAGCCGGTGCCGATCTGGATCTTGCTGGGCGCCGGCGCCTTCGGCTTCGCCACGTGGAGCTCGAGCACGCCGTCCTTGTAGTCGGCCCGGATGTCGCTCTCGGCGACCCCTTGCGGGAGGCCGATCTGCCGCGCGAAGCTGCCGTACCGGCGCTCGAAGCGGTAGAAGCGATCCTGCGTGACCTCCTGGGAGCGCTCGCGCTCCGCGCTGACCGTCAGCGTTCCGCTCTCGAACTCGATCGAGATCTTGTCCTGCGGAATGCCGGGCAGGTCGAACGCATAGACGAGCTCGTCCTCGGTCTCCCACACGTCCAGGGGCGGTGCCCAGCGGTGGTCGCCGTTCGCGCCGCTCCCGGCGCCACGCAGGAACGTGCCCATCAGGCGCTCGACGTCGTTCTGCCACGCCGCGAGCTCACGAACGGGATCCCAGCGAACCAGTGTTGCCATCGTCAGTCCTCCTTCGTACATTGACTCCGAGGGCAGGATAAAATCTTAGCGTCTCATTGTCAAGTCAGTCGGCGCCGTAGTATTCGCCCATGGAAACCCTGAAGGGACGCGATTTCCTGCGCGTCGCGGACTGGAGCCGCGACGAGTTGCTCGCCCTCCTCGACCTCGCCGACCGCCTCAAGGACGAGCGCAAGCGCTACGTCGACGAGCCTCTCCTCCCCGGCCGCAGCTTCGGCCTCCTGCTCGAGAAGCCGTCCCTGCGCACGCGCGTCTCGTTCGAGCTCGCCGCGTACCAGCTCGGCGGCCACGCGGTCCATCTGACCGGCCCCGAGGTCGGGCTCGGTGAGCGGGAGCCGATCCGGGACATGGCGTACGTGATGTCGCGCTTCCTCGACGCGATCATCATCCGCACGTTCGAGCAGGCGACGGTCGAGGAGCTCGCCGAGCACGCCTACATCCCGGTCGTCAACGGCCTCACCGACGACCACCACCCCTGCCAGGCGCTGGCCGACGCGATGACGATCCGCGAGCGGCTCGGCGGCTTCGACGGGGTGCGCGTTGCGTGGCTCGGCGACGGCAACAACGTCTGCGTCTCGCTCGCGGAGATCAGCGCGAAGCTGGGAATGACGTTCGTCGCCGCCGTTCCGGAGGGACACGACGCCCCGGGGATCGACGCGCTCCGCGACCCGCGCGAGGCGGTCCGCGCCGCGAACGTCGTCGTCACCGACGCCTGGACGAGCATGGGCCAGGAGGCGGAGGCCGAGCGCCGCGCGCGCGACTTCGCCGGCTACCGCATCAACCCCGACCTCCTCCGCGAGGCCGACCGGGACGCGATCGTCCTCCACTGCCTGCCGGCGCACGTCGGCGAGGAGATCACCGCGGACGTCCTCTACGGCCCGCAGTGCGCGGCCTGGGACGAGGCCGAGAACCGACTCCACTCGGAGAAGGCCTTGCTCGCGCTCGTCGTCGAGTAGCGATGCTCCCGATCAAGGACAACGTCCCGACCCGCTCCTTCCCGGTCGTCACGGTCGCCCTGATCGCGATCAACGCCGCGGTCTGGCTCTTCTACCAGCTGCCCAACCTCGACCAGTCCGTGCACGACCTCGCCTTCCACCCGTGCGAGGTGAACGGCAGCTGCGCGCAGATCGACAAGGGCTGGTGGATCACCGCGCTGACGTCGATGTTCATGCACGCCAGCTGGCTGCACATCCTCGGGAACATGCTCTTCCTCTGGATCTTCGGCAACAACGTCGAGGACGCGATGGGCCGCGTGCGGTTCCTCGTCTTCTACCTCCTCGGCGGCTTCGCAGCGACGGCGCTGCAGACGTGGGTGACGTTCCACTGGGGCCAACCCGGCGACTCGATGGTCGCGAACCTCGGCGCGAGCGGCGCGATCTCCGCGGTGCTCGGCGCCTACCTCGTGCTGTTACCGCGCGCGAGCGTCCTGACGGTGATCTTCTACTTCTTCGTCCACGTGCCGGCGTTCGCGTTCCTCGGCTTCTGGATCCTGTTCCAGCTCTGGCAGGGCGGCTACGCGATCACCCATCCGCAGTCGGGCGGCGGCGTTGCCTTCTTCGCCCACGTCGGCGGATTCGCCTTCGGCGTGCTGACCGTGCACCTGTTCAAGGTGCGCGAGCCGTTACAGCCGACCACCGCCGGCTACGGGCGCTGGCGGTGAGCCGCTTCGAGGAGCACGTCCGCGCGGCGCTGGACTCACTGCCGCCGGAGCTGGCGCGGGGCCTCGAGAACGTCGCGGTCGTCGTCGAGGAGCGGAACGCAGAGGAGCCGGACATCTACGGCCTGTTCGACGAGCCGCCCTACCTCCCGGCGCGCATCGCGATCTACCGGCGGCCGCTGCTCGAGGACTTCGGAGACGATCCGGCCCGGCTCCAGGAGGAGATCCGCATCACGGTTCTCCACGAGCTGGCCCACTACTTCGGCATCGACGAGGCCCGTCTCGACGAGCTCGGCTATGGGTAACGGGCTGCTCGAAGGGATCGCGATCGCGTCCGCCGTCGTCGGCGCCATCGTGATCGCGATGTTTTTTGTTGGCCCCTGGCGCTAAGGAATAGGGGCAATGCCGACAACGTTTGAACGATCGATGCGAACTATCGACGACATCCGGATCGAGATCGAGGAACTGACCGAGCGCCGCGCCGAGGTCATGCACGAGCTGTCGCGCGGCCACGATGCCGTGCTCGCGAAGGAGCACCAGGAGCTCGAGGCGCGGATCGCCGAGCTCTGGGACGAGCAGCGTGCTGCGCGGGCCCAGCGCCGCTGGGGCGACCGCGACGACATCATCAAGCGCGCCCGGGCCGAAGAGCGGCTCGAGCGGGCTGCCTAGCCCGGCCTCGGAGCCACGTTCTTGTGGATCTCCTGGGTCAGGGCGTGGACCTGCTGGGTGAGCTTGGTGTTCTCCTCGATCAGGCCCTGGAGCAGCGAGATCCCCTTCTCCGCGGTCTCCTGCTGACGTAGCCCCTTCTGCGCGAGCTGCTCGCGGTGCTTGTCCTCGCGCTCCTCACGCATCTTGTCGCGCTCCGCCTGCCGGGTCTGCGCGAGCAGGATCAGCGGCGCCGCGTAGGCGGCCTGGGTCGAGAACGCGAGGTTGAGCAGGATGAACGGGTACTTGTCGAAGTGGACGAAGATCTCGAACCCGTTGAAGACGATCCAGAGGATCACGATCACCGTCTGGCCGAGGATGTAGCGCGGCGTCCCGAAGAACCGGGCGATGTGCTCCGCGCCGCGCCCGAAGGCGTCGGTGCCGAATGCCCCGAAGTGCTCGTGGGGCTGCTGAGCCCGGTTCTTCATCACGCTCCGAAAGTTCGCCGCGACCGGCCTGTTCCTTGCCTACACTGGGACAGCTCGGGGCGTTAGCTCAGCTGGGAGAGCGTCGGCTTTGCAAGCCGAAGGTCACCGGTTCGATCCCGGTACGCTCCACCTCCAGAAAACCCCGCTCAGGCGGGGTTTCTCTTTCTCGCGACGGCCGGCGACGTTTCCAACGAGCATCACCGGGAAGCCGACGTGTCTGCACTCGAAGCAAGGAGGGGTCTATGACTGAACCACGCGTTGCGCTCATCGACATCTGGACGTACGACGTCCAGCCGCCGCTCGCCGGCACCGACCTGACCGGGTATTCCGTCGAGGCGACGGACGGGATGATCGGCAAGGTCGACGAAGCCACCTACGAGGCCGGCGGCAGCTACCTCGTCGTCGACACCGGCCCGTGGATCTACGGCAACAAGACCGTCGTCCTCCCGGCCGGGATCGTCCAGGGCGTCGACGAGAAGATCGGCACGGTATTCGTCAGCCGGACGCAGGAAGAGATCGCGAACGCGCCGGAATACGACAAGGACACCGGCCACAAGGACGAAGGCTTCCGGGACAAGCTCGCCGGTTACTACCGGCGCTAGCCGACCCACCTACGCGAGGCTCGACGCGACGGCAACGTCGCTCGGGCCTCGCGCAGCTCGCCGCAGAAGTCCGCACTTTGCGAACTCTTTCGCGGACAAGGCCCTTGCAGACGCGGCCCGACTGTCGTACGGTGGTGGAGCACCGAGTACGGAGCGCTTCTAGGTTGAAGCCTCTCCTACGGGTCGTACGCGGAAGCCTTCGGGCCAGGCGGAAAGTCTGTGGGGGTGGTGGACGAAGGCGCCACCGGCTCGGTGTTCTTTTGGTCCGCTAGAGACGCAGCCCGAGCCAGGCGGCCAGGTCCTCGAGCTCCGCGCGCACCGCCCTCGTCATCACGCGCGTGAACTTCACGTCCTCGTGGATCGCGTTGACCTGAAGCAGGCCTGCCTTGCGGTCGGCGAGCGCGTCGACTTTGCCGACCAGCCGGTCGCCGTGGAGGACCGGCAGCGCGAAGTAGCCCCAGCGCCGCCGGCCGGCCGGCTTGTACATCTCGAGCGTGTACTCGAAGTCGAACAGCTCCTGGGTGCGCCCCCGGTCGTGGACGAGCCGGTCGAACGGCGAGAGCAGCGCCGTCCGGCCCTCGAAATCGCCCTCGAGGTACCGCGGGTCGACGCGCCACTCGCCCTTCACGCCCTCGACCACAGCCGGCTCGCCTGCATCGCCGACGTCCCACGGCTCGACCGGGACCTTCGTCGTCTTCGCGCGTGCGATCCCGAGAGCCGAGAGGCGCCGTTCGTTCTTCGCGCGCTCCGCTTCCTCGACCAGAGGCACGTCGACGGCCGGATAGACGCGCTCGGGGACGTCCCACAGGCGCTCCCTCCCCACCCGTCCCGCGATCGCGACCTCGCCGCGGGCCATCAGGAACTCGAGCATCTGCGTGACGTTGCGCTCGTTCGTCCAGCCCGTTGACGCCCACGGCACCTGGGCAGTGTCGGGGATGTCCCGCGAGGTCAGCGGCCCGGACTTCTTCAGGACTTTCAGGACGTCTCGCCGGAACGTGTCGTTTCCGCGCAGCCAGGTCCGCGACCGCTCGTACGTCGGATGCTCGGACGCCCCGGCGAGATAGAGGCCCAGGTCGCCCACCGGCCGGATCAAGGCGTTGTGCTCGAACAGCGCCCGGTCGTGCTCGAGCGCCCGCCTGAGGTCGGCCGGGTCGTACGCGGAGCCCAGCCGGCTCCAGAGAACGAGGTCTGCGTTCGGAGCGATCGCCGCGGTCGGGTCGACCTGCAGCAGGGTCAGGCCCTGGACGACGGCGAGCAGATCCGTCGGCCGCGGTGCATCGAGCAGCTGGGCTCGGACGGCGATTCGCCGCGCCTGGTCCTTCGTCAGCTGATGCACGACGTCAGCCAGCGCGTCGCAGCCGCAAGGTCGGCCGGCTCGATCCAGTGACCCTGGTCGCCCTCGCGGTAGTCGACATCCATGCCCGCACCTTCGAGCAGCTCGCGGGCGCGGTGCGCGAAGCCGACCTCAATGAGCGGATCGGCGCGACCGTGCGCGATGAAGACGCGCGCCGCGCGCGGTACGTCCGGCTCCCAGCCCTCGACCGTGGGCACGAAGCCCGAGAACGCAAGAATCCCCGCCGGGGCCGGCCGGTCCGGGCCCAGGCCGAGCGCGTAGCTCATCACGGTCCCCTGCGAGAAGCCCCCGAGCACGGTCTGCTCCGGGCCGAGCCCGAGCCGAGACCAGATCTCGTCGTGGAAGTCGGCGAGCGCCTGGTAGCCGGCGCGGAACGTCTCCGGGTCCGGGTAGCCGACCCGCGGGACGGCGTACCAGTGGAAGCCGGCGCCGCCGAGCGTCAGGGGCGCGCGCGGCGAGAGAACGTGCAGCCGCTGCTCCGGGTCAAGGTGGTCGGCGAGCCCGATCAGGTCGAAGTCGTCGGAGCCGCGGCCGTGGTGGAGAAGGAGGAGGCCGGCCGGGTCGCCGCTCGCAGGCCGCTCCTGGTAGACGAGCGACGGCACCTACTCGGCGCAGTCGACGTTCACCCAGCCGGAGCGAAACGGCTCCGCCTCGCCGGTGTGGTCGTCGTACTTGTGGCGCCAGACGCAGCCGGTGTCGTTCGTCAGCAGATGGATCGAAACAGAGGTCTCCGCCGAGGTCGTGCGCACACGGTGGATGTCGTCGCGCGGCGGGAGCAGGACGTAGAAGTCTCCCGGCACGAGCGCCCGCTGCTCGCTGAGCTCCAGGCCGCCGTTCCGCTCGACGTAGATCTCCTCGTCCTGCTCGCCCCGGTAGAGCCCGACGAGCCCCCAGGCGAGGTGATCGTGGATGGGCGTCGCCGAGCAGGACGGCACCACCAGCGAGAAGAGAGACATCGAGCCGTCGTCGGCGCGGTACAGGAGCCATTGGCCGATGCCGCCGCCCATGCCGCTGTCGGGCACGGGTGCGGCGTACTCGTCCGGGAGCCAGTCGGGATCGGCGAGCAGCTCCGCGAACCGCGGACGGATCGCCTCGCAGGCGTCGGCCGGCGAAGCCGCCACCGCGATCGCCGCCTTGACGTCGGCGACGAACTCCCGCACGGTGGCGGTGTCGAGCAGAAACTCCGCGCTCACGGAGACCTACCCTAACCGCGTCTTCGGGTACCGCTCCTGGAGCACGAGCATGACGCGGCGGAGCAGGTCGTTCAGCTGCTCCTTCTCGCGATCGGTCAAAGCAGCCGCGAGCAACGCCTCCTTCTCCATCTGGACGCCCATCGCCTCGTGATGGAGCTTGCGGCCTTTCGCGGTGAGCTCGACGAGGACGCCGCGGCGGTCGTCCGGATCCCGCACGCGCTTGACGAGGCCGGCCTGCTCGAGCTGGTCGAGGCGGTTCGTCATCGCGCCGCTGGAGAGGTCGGCGATCTTCGCGAGCTGGCCCGCCGATCGCCGCTTCGCCTTCGCCCAGCGCAGCGAGCTGAGCACCCGCCAGTCGCCGGTCGACAGCTCGTACTGCTCGAGCGTCTCGTCGAGCATCTTGTGGATCCGCACGTCGATCCCGTGGATCCTGTCGACGATCCCCTCGACGACGATGTCGAGGTCTTCGGGCAGCTCGCTGCGGATCTCGTCGAGGAACCGGTCGACATGGTCGCGCTCGGACGCTCTTGGCCTCGCCATCGAATCAATTGTTCCAGCAGAAGTATCTTGACGTCAAGATATCTCCTTGATACGTTTCGGCCTCAAGTAGTTCGACGTCAAGATATTTGACCTCAAGGGAGGTGCGGAAGACGTACTCGAGCGAATCCCACTTGCATCTCGAGCTGACCGCTGAGCGGGCAGCGCGCCTCGCCGGCGACGCCGCCCCACACACCGAGAGGAGACGCACATGGCTACGACCGAGACCGCATATCGCGTTGTTCGGCTGGAGGAAGCAGCGCTCGCCGAAGGTGACGGCGAGCGCAGGCGGGTGCCCCTCCGCCGGGATCTCGACGTCGGCGCGTTCGGCGTAAACGCGATCTACCAGGCCAAGGCCGGCGAGCAGGTCGTGATGGAGCACGACGAGCTCGGCCCGTTCTCCGGCGCGCACGAGGAGCTCTACGTCGTCGTCCAGGGCGGTTGCACGTTCGCGATCGACGGCGACGAGGTCGACGCACCGGCCGGCACCGTCGTCTACGTGCGCGATCCCGCGACGAAGCGCGGCTCGGTCGCGACCGAGGACGGCACGATCGTGCTCGCGGTCGGCGGCAAGCGCGGCGAGGCCTACCGGGTCAGCCCGTACGACGCGATGTCCAAGTTCGGGCCCGCCTACCAGTCGAAGGACTACGAGACCGCGCTGGCGGCGATGAACGAGGTGCTCGACGAGTACCCGGGCAACCCCGGGCTGACGTACAACGTCGCCTGCATGGAGGCGTTGCTCGGCCGCCACGACGAAGCGCTCGCGCATCTCGAGTACGCCATCGACGGCTGGCCGCCGGCGAAGGAGCGCGCCGTCGAGGACGACGACTTCGAATCGCTGCGCGGCGACGCGAGGTTCCAGGCTCTCATCGCGTAGAACGATTTGTCATAGTCCGCGGCGTGCGTGTGCTGTTCGTCTCGATCGCGCTCGCGCTGACGCTGGCCGGCGGCGCTGCCGGCGCCAGCCCGTTCCCAGGGACGAAGACGACGGCCGACCGCGCGAAATGGCGAACCATCCTGCGCTGGTCGGGCAAGTGCGAGGCCGACTGGCGCCGCGGACGCGAGCCGTACTCGGGGATCATCCTCCAGCCGACCGCGACCGTTCGCTGGTTCGTGCAGGTCACGTGCATCCAGGGCGCGTATCAGGGCGATCAGCTGCTCTATCTGGTCGACCGCGGGCTGCATCGCGTCGGGCCGATCTCGCTCCACGCCTACCGCGACCCCGGCAACGGCAAGCCGACGCTCACGCGCGAGACGCGCATCCTCGGCACGCTCGACTTCAACCCGAAGACCGGCCGGCTCACCGTGCTGGACAAGTTCCGCGGCCTCGGCGACTGCGGGATCTACTCCGTCTTCCAGCTCCAGAAGACGCATTTCATCCCGCGCGCGGTCCGGGCGAAGACGAACTGCAACGGCAAGCCGCCGTTCAATCCGTCGAACTGGCCCAGCCTGCCCTCGCCGCACCGACCCTAGGACGCCGCCAGATCGGCGAGCGCGGCCACCGTGCGCCAGTTGCGCGTCGTCGCCGCCACTCCGAGCTGCCTCTCGATGAACGCGTTGCTGAGCTTCGACCTGCCGTAGCCCTTCGGGCAGTGCAGGTAGACCGCGCCGCTCGTGACCCGGAGGTCGTCCGGGCCGTAATCGCCGGCCTCGAAGCTGCGTATTCGCGCGGCGGCGGGCTTGGCGGCGAGGAACGTGACGTGGCTGCTCGCGGCCGGGAACGGGTTGCCGGTCTTGATCTGCACCATCTGCCGCGCCGACCGCACGATGACGGCAACGTCGAGGCCGAGCGCATGTAGCCCCTTCGCGAGTGCGTGCTCGAGCTTCGCTCCACCGGCAGAGCTCCGAAAGACGGCGTTGCCGCTCTGCAGATGCGTACGAACCTCCACCCCGCCTGCTTCCTCGACGACGCGCCGCAGGTCGGCCATCGCGAGCCGGTTTCGCGCGCCGAGGTTGATCCCACGAACGAGGGCGACAAAAATCATGTGCTCAGCTTAAGATCCGGTCTCCATGCGCGGTCTCGCCGTCACCGCTCTCAGTCTCGCCGCTGCCGTGCTTTTCCTCGGCGGCCCGTCGGCGAGCGCGCGCCCGGTTCACCAGGCGCAGGAGTGCTGCCCCACCCTCACGGTCGACGTCAAGGGCGAGGGCACCGTGACGGGCTCCGGCGAGGAGTCGGAGATCAACTGTCCGCCTGACTGCACGGAGTCCAACGAGGGCAGCTTCAGCGAGACGCTGACCGAGCACCCCGCGCCGGGCTGGAAGTTCGCAGGTTGGGGCGGGGCATGCGCGGACGCGAAGCGCGACGAGACGTGCTCGGTGGAGGTCGACGGGCCGACCAAGGTCACCGCGACCTTCGAGAAGGAACCGCCCCAGGGCACCAACCCGTCGACCCCCGAGAGCCCACCGGGGAGCTTCGGCTTGACGGTGACCATCGTCGGCCAAGGGACGGCCGGGAGCAGCCCGGGCGGGATCTCCTGCGGCGGCGACTGCTTCCACGGCTACCCCGAGCACACGGTCGTCTCGGTCGTCGAGATGCCTGCCGCCGGCTGGACCTTCGCCGGCTGGAGCGGCGACTGCAGCGGCACCGGCGGCTGCAGCGTGGTGATGGACGGGCCGCGATTCGTGACGGCGACGTTCGTGCGCACGGGACCGAACGACGAGATCGGCCCACCGACGGACCCGATCGACGGAAACGGCGTCGCCGGTCCACCCTCGCCGGTGACACTGGGATTCGAGTGCCTCGCACCGGAGGAGCTCTGGATCGACGAGCTCTACGTCAGGCTGCTCCACCGTGAGGGCGACCCGGCCGGGATCCTCATGTACTTCCAGCTGATCCTCGGGGGCGAGAACCGAACGCAGGTGGCGCTCGACTTCCTGCACAGCACCGAGTACCGCGACATGCTCGTCGCGGGCTGGTACCAGACCTTCCTGCACCGCTCGGCGAACCCGAACGAGATCGCCCAGTTCGTCGCGCTGCTCCAGGGCGGCGCGAGCGAGGAGCAGGCGATGGCCGCGATCCTCGGGTCCGATGAGTACTTCGCCTCGCGCGGCGGCGGCACGAACGCCGGCTTCATCGCGGCGCTGTACCAGGATCTGCTCGGACGGCCGCCGAGCGCGGCGGAGCAGAGCCAGTGGGACGCAGCCTTCGGCGGCGGAGCGACGCGCGCGCAGGTCGCGCTGCAGATCCTCCAGAGCACCGAGTACCGCACCGACTTGATCAAGAGCTGGTTCCAGGCCTACCTGGGCCGCCAGCCCACCGCCGTCGAGCTGAGCTTCTACCTCGGGCACTTCACGGCCGGCGAGACGATCGAGATGGTCCAGGCGGAGATCCTCGGCTCGGACGAGTTCTTCAAGGCCGTCGGCGACTACAGCGCGCTGATCCACTGGGGCGACGGGACGACAACCCAGGTCGCCGTCAAGCACACGACGAACAACGGGCGCGTCTGCTTCGTCGACGGCTCGCACGTCTTCCCGAACCTCGGTGAGGTCACCGTCACGATCGACGTCACCGACCCCGACGGGAGCATGCAGACCTTCACGGGCAAGCTGAAGATCTTCCTGGCGCCGCCCCCGCCGCCGGGCCAGGAGAACGTCCAGCCCTTCGGCACCGTCCTGATCAACGTCAACGGGAAGTTCGTTCCGCTGACGAAGTTCCAGCAGATCAAGGTCGGCTCGGAGCTCGATACGACCAACGGCCGCGTCCGGCTGACATCACACGACGGCTCGAACGGGTTCTTCTATCAAGGCCGCTTCAAGATCCTTCAGGTTTTCATCACCGTCGGCGGAAAGAAGAAGCTCGTCACGATCCTGCTCCTGACGGGTGGCTCCTCGTGCGGTGCCCGCACGACCTCGGGTGTCGAGGCGAAGCAGCCGCCGAAGCACAAGGGGAAGATCATCCGGCACCTGTGGGGGAACGTGCACGGCTCGTTCCGGACAAAGGGCAAGTACGCCTCGGCGACGGTGCGAGGGACGCAGTGGGAAACGCTCGACTACTGCGACGGGACGCTCGTCTTCGTGCAGGTCGGCCGCGTCGACGTGCTCGACACCGTCCGGAACAAGCACCACTTCGTGACGACCGGCCACAGCTTCTTCTCGCCCGCGCCGTAAAGTCGGCTAATGCGCGAGCGAGTAGCCCAGCCGGGCGATCGCCCAGAAGACCGCGAAGAAGAGCGCGCAGGCGTACGCGGTCCTGAGGTGCTTGTACTTCTCGCCCGCGATCCCGGCCAGGTTCCACGCCGTTCCCGCCATCGAGCGGACGAGCTCCCGCTCCGACGCGTTCCAGACCACGTCCTCGTAGTCCTGCGCGGTCGGGTAGCCGGCGACGACGCCGAAGAAGAACAGCGAGCCGAGGCCCGGGCGGCGGCGCGGGAACAGCGTGCGCGCGATCTGGACGACGGTCAGGAGCCCGAAGATCGTCGCGATCACGGCCGAGGTCGTCGCGAGCCAGCCGTAGCCGGGCGAGAGGTCGCGCGCGTCGAGGAAGTTCCGCAGGTTCTTGAAGAGGTCGAGGATCCCGATGCTGAGGATCAGGACGACACCGCCCGCCTTCGCGTCGGCGAACTGCACCGACTGCGTGAAGTTGTCGACCGCCCGGTAGAGGAAGTCGATCTGCGGCGAGAGCTCCTGTGTGTTCATCGGCTCCGACCGGCCGGGCGGAAGCGGGTCCGGCAGCGCGTGCGGGTCGGGAACCTCGAATCGCTCCATCGGCATGGCGGGATGATCGTGACACAACGGAAAGGGACAGGCGACTCGGGCTTGTCCCTTTCCGCGGGGCTGCGAGGCTGATGCAGAGCGCGCGCCTCCACCGGATTCGGGCGACGCTCTTCCTGATCGTCGCCCTGACCAGCGCGGCACTCGTGCTCGTCCTGTGGGGCTTCGGGGTGATGGATCCGCTCGAGCGCAACTCGATCGACGCGCGCTTCTCGATTCGCGGCGACCGGACGCCGCCGAGCGACATCGTCTTCGTCGCGATCGACGACGTGACCACGAACGACCTCGACAAGACGGTGTTCCCCGCAGTGCCGCGCCGCATCCAGGCAGGCGTGATCCGCCGCGTCGCCGCGGGCCACCCCCGCGCGATTGCGGTCGACATCCAGTTCACGGAGCAGACGGACGACTTCGACGACAACGCGCTCGTCACTGCAGTCGCCGACGCACGACGCAGCCACATCGTGCTCGCGACGACGGAGACGCTGCCGAACGGCGCGACGCGGATCTTCGGCGGGAACGACACGCTGAAGGGGATCGGCGCGTCGCCGGCGAGCGGGCTCTTCCCCTCCGACTCGGCCGGTGTGATCAGGAAGGTCGAATACGAGGTCAACGGCCTGAAGACCCTTGCCGTCGTGACGGTCGAGCAGGCGACCGGGAAGCCGGTGAAGAAGGGCCCGTTCGGGAGCGGCGGGGCCTGGATCGACTACTCGGGGCCGGGTGGCTCGTTCAAGCGCTACTCCTATTCACGGGTTCTGCCGGTCGCGCTGTTCCGGAAGTACTCGAGCCAGAAGTCGGTGCCGGCGCGGGTGCCGAGCTCGGCGTTCGCGGGCAAGATCGTCGTGATCGGGCCGGCGGCGCCGTCGCTGCAGGACATCCACCAGACGCCGGTCGACCCGCTGATGCCCGGCGGAGAGCTCCAGGCGAACGCGATCGCGACCGTCCTGCGCGGCGAGCCGCTCCGGAGCATCCCGAGCGCGCTGACGGTGTTCCTGATCGTCTTGCTCGCGCTGCTCGTCCCCGCCGTGTCGATGGGCAACAGGGTCTGGATCTCGATGTCGAGCGCGGCGTTGGCCGCGATCGGCTTCGCGGTTGCCGCCCAGCTCTCGTTCGACCACGGCTGGATCGTCAGCTTCGTCTACCCGCTCGCCGCCCTCGCCCTCTCGACGACGGGCGCGCTCGGGGTGCACATCGTCCTGACGGCGTTCGAGCGCGAGCAGGTGCGCAACGTCTTCTCGCGCTACGTCCCAGAGGCCGTCGTCAAGGACGTCCTCAAGCGCACCGACTCCGACCTGCGGCTGCGCAGCGAGGAGGTGTTCGGGACGGTGATGTTCACCGACCTGCGCGGGTTCACGAGCGCGTCCGAGCATCTCCCCGCCGCGCAGGTGATCGAGATGATCAACGAGCACCTCGAGGAGATCGTCGGCGCCGTGCTCGCCCACGGCGGCACGCTCGTCTCCTACACGGGCGACGGGATCATGGCCGTCTTCGGCGCGCCGATCGAGCAGCCGGACCACGCGGCGCGCGCCTTCGCCGCCGCCCAGGAGATGCTCGACGTCCGCCTCCCCCAGTGGAACTCGTGGCTGAAGGAGCACGGGCTGCATACCGGCTTCGAGATGGGGATCGGGGTGAACAGCGGGCCCTTCATGTCCGGGAACATCGGCTCCGAGCAACGCCTCGCGTACACCGTGATCGGCGACACGATCAACACCTGCTCGCGGCTCGAGGCGCTGACGAAGGAGACGCCGTTCATGGCTCACGTCGCCGAGTCGAGCTTCGACCTCCTCAGTGAGGACGAGAAGGCAAAGCTGACCTACGTCGGCGAGGTCGACATCCGCGGCCGGACGACGAAGCTGAAGCTCTGGGGGTACGGCCTCTCCCCCGTGCCGCCGAAGCCGAAGGCGGCCGAGCCGGCGCGTGCGGACGACGCTACGTCGCCCGCACCCGCATCCGGTTGAACTCGTACGAGCGGCCGGTCTCGCGGTCGACCACGAGCACCCGCCACATCCCGGCGGCCGGGAACCTGACCCTCGCTCGGTAGATGCCCGCCTTCGAGGTCGGAAGCGACCTGATCGAGACGACCTTGCCGGTCGCGTTGATCAGCCGCACGACGGGTGTCTTGCCGGGCACGTACTGGCCGTCCATCTTCACCGAGATCGTCGCCATCCATGCCTGACCTGCCTTCGGCGCGGCCGGCGCGCCGATCATGCTGACGTTCCGCTCCTTCGCGAGCGCCGCGGGCGCCGAGACGAGCGCGGCGACCCCGAGCAGGACGATGAGCTTTCGCATGTTGCCTCCTTCCGGTTTGCACCTCCTACACCCGGGCCCCGAAAGAGGTTCCAGCGGTGGAGCACCCGGACGCTACGGCCGTCGAGAGCGATCTCGGCGGCGGCGGAGTTGTTCGCGTACGAGGCCTCGTGCAGGACGTGGTCGGGGTTCGCCGTGTGGACGAGCACGTATCGCCCGGGCGGAAGACCGGTGACGTCGATCGCCTGGCCCTCCTTCTGCGGGACGTAGTCGTCGCCGAAGCCGACGGAGATCCCCTCGCGAACCGCGCGCGCGCCGGGCTGGTTGCGCGCGCACTCGCTCGTCCAGACGGGCTTCCGGTTCAGCGCGTGCGTCTCGTATGCGTCGCGCAGGCAGAAGCCGGTCTTGCGGTCGCGGCCGACGAGCGTCCCGTCGAGCCGGCGCAGCTCGTAGCGCTCGAAGCCGGGGATGTGCCAGTGCTGGTGGGTCTCCGAGTGGACGTAGCGGAGCCGCGTTCGCAGCGGATAGCGCCGCGAGCCGACGACCTGCCACGTCCGCATCTCCCCTCCCACCCGGCGCCCGACGACCACGAGCGGGCCCGGGCCGACGTTGTCGACCGCCGAGCCGAAGACGAGGAGCAGCCGGCCGTGACGCGCGACCACCGACATCCCGAGCGGCGGCGCCTGGTCGAGATCGGGCAGCGGAGAAGCGAGCGCGAGGACGAGAGCCGCAAGCGCGAGCACCTTGCATCTACACCGCCCGGACCGGGCGGGTTCGCGACGCTACTCGGCCGGGCCGGCGTAATAGATGTGGACGGCGAGCGGCGCGAAGCTGTCGCCGAAAGCATCGTGCACCGAGCGGATCTTCCGGCTTTCGCCGAGCACGGTCAGCGTCCGGCCGTTGAGCAGCGACTGGTGCATCGTCGCGTCGATCGAGTGGAACGTGGGATTGATCGCGATCACGTAGAGCGCGCCGCCGAAGTTGCGCGCGACCAGGAGCAGCTCGCCTTGATCGCTCGTCGCGGGCAGGTTCGGCATGTACGTGATCGGGCCGAGCCGCGACACGTCGCGCGCCACGCCCGCAATCGCCCTTCCCGTCGGCCAGTGCGCCGGCCAGAAGCCGAGGCCGTGCGCGCCGCCGGCGATCGCCATCCACGACTCGTTCCTGACGACGTCGGCCGATACGTGGGTCTGGCCGCCGGGGCACTTCCAGTCGTCGGCCTCGATCCACTGGAAGGTCGGCTTGTCGCCGGCGAGCTTCACGAGCTCGCGCTGCGACCAGTACACGTCGGCCATCCGGTTCGGGCGGCACCACTCCTGCAGCGGATAGAGGTCGAAGCCGATCACGTCCGCCTTCGCGATCAGCGACGGGTACATCCCCCGGCCCCAGTCGAGCGGGGCGGCGCCGGAGTAGAAGTGGTTGGTCAGCGTCAGGAACGACAGGCCGCCGATGCCGGGCGGGCCCGGCGGCAGCTCGGCAGCCGAGACGTTCGCGCCGTCCGGCTCGTCGTAGTGGAACCAGCCGACGATCCCCGGGCCGGAGCCGCCGCTCCCACCCGCCGCACCGGCCGAATAGGCGGCGCCGTGGAGGCCGTTGAGCTGGCTCTGGAGCGTCCCGCAGGGGTTGAGCGCAAAGAGGTTGATCCCGGCGTCGAGCGCCGCGGAATACTCCCACGGGCAGACCGAGTAGAGCATCATCGGGAACCACGGCTGGCCGTTGAGCAGGATCGATCCGTTCGGCCGGCCGACGTCGACCTTCGGGTTGGCGATCACGCCGGGGGTGGTGATGTCGAGCGTCTCGGTGTCGCGCCACCCGTCGTCCGAGACGCCCTTGACCCAGACCCGGTAGGTGGTCGAGTCGCCGAGCCCGATCAGGCTGGCGGTCGGGTTGCCACCCGAGACCCCGACCGGGGCCCACGCGGTGGGGACGCCGAAGTCGGAGACGCCGTAGGACACGCGCACGGTCGACGGCGAGGAGGTCTGCCACGTGACCGTCGCCCCGTACGACGAGAGCGAGCTCGCCTTCAGGTTGGTGATCTGCAGCGGCGGGCCGACGTCGTGGAACGGCGCGCCCCGCGCCGGCATCCCGCCGGCGTTCGAGCCGCCGCAGTTGACCGAATTCGAGTTGACCTCTCCGGCCGTGCGATGCAGGGCCTGGTACGCGGGCTTCGGCGTGCCATCCGGGTAGTAGACGCCCGACTGCCACCCACCGAGGTCTTTCTCGTCGACGAGGTGGAAGTTGAAATAGGCGCCGACGAACGGCTGGCAGTAAGCGAGGTGGATCGCGTCCTCGAGTTGCAGCGGCTGGTCGATCCCCGGGCCGCTGCCGTTGTCGGAAGCCTCGTTCGGCGAGAAAGGCGCGACCGGCGCGGTGTCGGTCTCGGCGCCGGTGTACTGGCCGGCGTGCGCGGAGTCGGCAGCCGTCTGGTAGCCCTGGGCCAGGTACCAGATCGTCGTCCCGTTCTGGCCGGGCAGAGGCTGCGAGGTACCGCCGAAGCCTGTGCTCAGCGCACCGACGAGCGCGTCGTAGTCGCCGATCCCGTACGCGGACGTGCCCGGATGCTTCGCCCACGGCCGCTCGGTCGAGCCGAGCGCCTTCGGGATGTACCCGAACGTGTCGAAGATCGGCTTCGTCCGGCCGCTCGCCTTGTAGGCGGCGGCCAGGTCGGCGATCCACTTGGCCGGCGGCGTGTAGCCGATCGTGAACCCGTTCGGAATCGGCGAGGCCTTCGAGACCAGCGTCGAGATGATGTTCACGTTCGGGTTGGCCGCGTGGGCAGCATCCCAGCACGTCGCGAGCAGTGCCTCGTAGTCGGCGGCGGCGGTCTCCTGCGGCGCCCACCAGGTCTGGTCGTTCGGGTCGTTCCAGATCACGATGTCGGTCACCTGCGGGTTGACCGTGACCAGGTCGGCGACGTAGCTGCAGTACTGCTGCCGCGCCTCGTCCGTGCGCGGTGTGTCGGCGGGCGCGCCGTAGAGGCTGAC
>JADMIO011064043.1_pt1 | contig 16967 bp, 12 predicted proteins | sample 8958161 | NCBI WGS metagenome assembly JADMIO01 (sample SAMN16585339, study PRJNA669376) | soil metagenome | isolation source: Crop rotation soil | place: USA: Cullars Rotation, Alabama | collected 2011
ACGTCGAGCTGGTCTTCGAGCGCAATCCGGTCTACAGGACCCGCCTGGAGCGCCTGCCGGCGCCAGCCTCGGCTCGGAAAGCCACTTGACGAAGGGCAGTGACTGCCCAACGTCCAGCCTCCGACGCTGGATTGAGGGCAGTGACTGCCCATCGTTCATAGTGGCCGCAGCTTTGCATCTGAGCTGACGCGTTGTCGGGAGCAGCGCGTACGGTCCAGAAGCTCTTCTCGCTCGTCCTCCTCGCCGGAGCGCTCCTTCTCGCGGTTGCGGACCGCGGGCTCGCCGCCGTGGTCCGCTTCGACACCGCCGAGATCACCCTACGTTCGGCCTCCGTCTACGACGGATCTCAAGGATCTCCCAACCCCTTCACCGATGTCTCCTTGACCGCCCGGGTGACTTCGCCCGGTGGCAAGGTCTACACGATCGACGGCTTTTTCGGCGGCGACGGTGCTGGGGGACAGGTTGGTAATGTCTTCAAGGTTCGCATCTTCGCCGACGAGGCCGGGACCTGGAGCTGGACCAGCGACAGCAGCGACCCGGGCCTCGACGGTCAGTCCGGAACCGTCCAGTGCTCGGGCACCCTCGCGGGCGTCTTCGGCCAGGGGCCGGTAGCGGCGAACGCTGCCTATCCGAGCAGCTTCCGGTATCGCGAGGGCCCGCCGGTCTATCTTCTGGCCAAGTACCTGGACAGGGCCGCGCCGCCCGCCCTCCAGTTCTCTCATACGCTGTTCTCGGAGGAGCGCTCCGACGCCGACCGCCAGGCCCTGCTCGACCGGCACGCCGGGATGAAGCTCAACAAGATCAACGTCTACCTGGCCAATGTGACCGACTATTCCGGGGTCTCCACGACCCCCTGGCTGGGGCCGGCCGAGGCCAGCGACAAAACCCGGTTCGACCTCTCGCGCTGGCGGATGTACGAGCATTGGCTGATCGCAATGCGCGACGCCGGCTTCGCCACCCAGCTCTGGTTCTTTGCCGATGGCTTCGGCAACCTGCCCGACGCCGACCGCCAGCGGCTGATCCGCTACGGCATGGCCCGGCTGTCCGGCTACGCCAACACGCTTTTCACGCTGATGACCGAGTGGCAGGAGGGTTGGACCCAGGCCGAGGTCCAGGCCACCATGGAGTACCTCCAGCAGCACAACCCGTGGCAGCGGCTGGCGAGCGTCCACGGCGTGCCTGGGGACTTTTCGTTCCCCGCTGCGTCCTGGGCCGATTACATGATGGTCCAGACCGGGGTTTCCACCTCGGTGACGCACGGCATCGTCCACGGCTCGACCCTGGAGAACCGCGCGCTCGTCGCCAAGCCGTTGCAGCAGGAAGAGTTCTGCCTCGGCCAGGAGACGCTGGCCAATCGCCAGATGGCCTGGGCCGCCTTCACGGCCGGCGCCGCGGGGACGGGCACCGGCGCATTCCTGCGCCCCCTGGCCGACTTCGTGGCAACCGTCGATTTCGAGCGGATGGCACCCGATGACGCCCTCGTCACGTCGGGAGGCGCCTACGCTCTGGCGAAGGTGGGGCAGACCTATGTCTTCTATCTCCATGACGGCGGGACCATCGGCGCCGACCTGCGCGGCGTGACGGGCACTTTCCGGGTGGACTGGTTCGATCCGCGGACCGGCGTGTTCCAGGTGGGCGCCGCGGTGACGGGCGGTGCGATCCGGAGCTTCACGGCCCCGGGAACGGGGGACTGGGTCCTCCGCCTCCTCCGGGATGGGGATGCGCCGCCACCCCCGCCGCCTCCACCACCTCCTCCGGAGGGTGGCTTCTATACCCTCACGCCGTGCCGTCTTGTGGATACTCGCAGCCCGGGGGATGGTCCGGCGCTCGCCGCGGGCGAGATCCGGGAGCTCGACCTCGTGAGCCGGTGCGGCGTCCCCGCCAGCGCGGTCGCCCTGTCGCTCAACATCACCGCGGTTCAACCCACCGGCGCCGGACACCTGAGCTTCGCGCCGGGCGGGGTGGCGTTCCCGGGAACCAGCTCGGTCAACTACGGGGCGGGGCAGAGCCGCGCCAACAACGCCATCCTCCAACTCGCGCCGGACGGCAGCGGCGTCCTGGCGGTCAAGGCCGCCGTGCTGGGCGGCGGGACCGTCCATCTCATCCTGGACGTCAACGGCTATTTCGAATAGCGGTCTGCAGGGAGTGCGGTGGCGCTTGGCTCAGCCCCCGTGGTCGTGCCGCAAGCGGTACTGGGCCTGCTCCTATTGAGACGGTTCGTTGAAGGGATTCAGGAATCGCAGCCCCTCGATGTCCTTGAAGTCATCGACACTCCGAGTGACCACGGTCAGATCATGGAGAATGGCGGTACCGGCAACCAGGGAGTCGCCCAACTTCATCTTTCTCGTCTGACGGAGGAGAACCGCCGCATCGAGGACCGGCTGGGAGAGAGGCAGAACCTCAGCTTCAGCGAAAAAAGCCTCGAAATAGCGGCGCTCTGCTTTGCCCAAGCGGTGATACCCCAGAACCTCGACGTAGCTCACAGCGGACACCGCCGGCGCCTCTTCGGCGATGAGACGACGCAGGAACTCGTTCTCCGGCTGGGCAGAGTAGATGATGATGTTGCTGTCGAGGAGCATCAGGAGTCACGGCCCGAAAGGGCTCTCTCCTCCCGCGTCGTTCGCTCCCACTTGGCAGCGTCCCCGAAGCTCTTCGGCCCTCCGGCTGCTGCGAGTTGCTCCAGCGCGGCGGCCATGGCAGCACCCCGCTGTCGGGCGGACTTGGCAGAAACCGGCTTATTGGGGATCGTCACGAAGACCTCCACTCCGCGGTCAGGAGGCAGACTCTGCGGTTTCTCCTCGCTCCACTCGAGTCGGTTTCCATAGAGGGTAGCTCGGTAGATGCCTGTCATCGAAGCCTCCTTTTCCATAGTACTCCCACACCCCCGGTGACCTCACCCGAGGTTGTGGAAGACCTTCTGGACGTCGTCGTCCTGCTCCAGGCGGTCGACGAGGCTGAGGACCTCGTTGGCCTGCCCTTCGGGGAGCTCGACAGGCGTCAGCGGGATGTACTCGGACTCGGCGGAGAGCGGCGTGATGCCGCGGTCCTCCAGCGCTTTCTGCATGGTACCGAAGTCGCTGAAGGCGACGCGGATCACGAGCTGCGGCTCGCCCTTCTCGCCGGTGCTCTCGCCCATCTCCTCGAGGCCGTAGTCGATCAGCTCCAGCTCCATCTCGTCGGGATCGAGGCCCTCCGGGTTCAGCCGGAAGACGCCCATCCGCTTGAAAAGGAAGCTTACGCTGCCGGACGTCGCGAGGTTGCCGCCGCCCTTGTTGAAGTGAGAGCGCACATTCGAGACGGTGCGCGTCGTATTGTTCGTCGCGGTCTCGACGAGGACGGCGATGCCGTGCGGGCCGTAGCCCTCGTAGACGATCTCGTCAAAGCTCTCCGCATCCTTGCCCGAGGCCCGGCGGATGGCCGCCTCGACCTTGTCCTTGGGCATGTTGACGGCGCGCGCGTTCTGAATGACGCGCCGCAGGAGCGGATTGTTGTCAGGGTCCGGCCCGCCGGACTTGACGGCAATGGTGATGTCCTTGCCGATCCGGGCGAACTGCTTCGCCATCCGGTCCCAGCGGGCGAACATCGTGTGTTTTCTGGTTTCGAAGATGCGTCCCATGACGGGAGAATCTAGCCTGAGCCGCAAGGCGGAGTAAAGGGAGGGGGCGCCGGAGCGCCCCCGTTGCACTGCAGCGAGGCACCTACTGCTGCGTGATCCGTACGTCGTCGATCGCCGCCTCGACGAGGCTGGCCGTTGATGCGTCAGCCGCCTCGATAAGGATGCGGACCGTCTGGCCGGCAAAGGCGCTGATGTTGATGGTCGGCGAGGTCGCCCAGACCGCGGCGTCGTTGGTGGCTGCGCCCAGCTCCTGGAGCACCTGCGACGTGGTGGCACCTACGATGCTCACACGCAGGAAGTCGAGGTTCGAGGAGTTGTTGAGGTGCGCAAAGTAGTAGGAGAAGGTCAGGTTGATGGTGCCGGTCGCAGGCAGGGTGATGGCGGGCGAGCGGATCGAGGTCGTGCCGCCGTCGACGTCGTTGTCGCCGGCCGCGGCGCCAGCCAGGCGGGCAGTGACCAGGTCGTTGGTGCCGCTGACGGTCGTGCCGAGCTGGGTCACGGTCGTGCCGGACGTCACCTGGTCCGGATCACCCCGCTCCCACAGGCCCGTGGTGGCGGTATCCGTGCCGCTGGCGTTGCGGGTCCAGCCCAGATCGGTCTCGAAGTTGTCGAAGAAGACGGTTGTCGGGCCTGTGCCGGTCACAGTGAGCGAGAGGTTGGCGCTGTGGTTCAGCACACCGCTGACGCCCTGGACCGTGAACGGGAAGGCGCCGGTCGCCGTCGTGCCGGCCACGGAGACAGTGAGCGCGCTGTTGGCGCTGCCGTTGGCCGGCGGCGTCACCGGGTTGCTCACGAAGTTGCAGGTCGCGCCGGCCGGCAGGCCCGAGCAGGACAGGGTCACCGCGCTGTTGAAGCCGTTCGTTGAAGTGACGGTGCAGGTGCTGGTCGCATTGCCGCCCTGGGCGGCGGACAGGCTCGACGGGCTGCAGGCGACCGAGAAGTCCGGCGTCGCCACGGCTGCCGGGGTCACGGTCGTGCAGGTGCTGAGCCGGCCGAAGCAGGCATTGGACGCTCCCACCGCCACCACGTTGTAGGAGTAGTTGCGGCCGTTCGCCACCTGGGTATCGGTGAAGGACGTGCCGGTCACCTCCGCGATCTTGGTCTTGCCGAAGTTGCAGCCGGCGTGGCCTTCGGAGCGGAGGACCCAGTAGCGGGTCGCACCCGCCACCGAGCCCCAGGACAGCGCCACCTGGAAGTTGCCGGGCGTGACGGTGACATTGGGCGCCGCGGTCGGGCCGCTGCCACAGCCGCTGTTGACCGCGGTGGGCGTCGCGCAGGCGATCCCGTGGCGGTTGAAGGCGTTGAAGATCGCCGTCATGTGCGGCGTGCCGTCGTTGAGGTTGCCGTTGTCGTCGTCGGCCGTCAGCCACTGCATGTAGCCGTTGGCCGAGGCACAGCCGCTGCTGGACGAGCCGCAGGTGCAGGAGTGCCAGGCTCCGACGTTGCCGCTGCCCTGATAGAAGATCCGGTTGGCGACGACGAAGGCCGTTTCGCTGTCGAGGTTGAACGGCGCGCCGCGCAGGTCGCGGGCCACGAAGTCCCAGGCCGCCTGGCGCACCGGCGCCGCGGCGCAGTGCACCTGCCGGCCGCAGGGGCCGGAGCCGGTCGTGCAGGAACCGCAGACGAAGCCGAGGGCCGTGTCCGGGGTGTGGTCCGCGTGCTTGTCCCAGTCGGCGTCGCGCACGCCCGAGCAGTCGAGGTCGCAGTGGGCGGCGCCGGTGAGGGCCTCGTTCTGGTTGAAGCCGGTGCCGTCCGCGGTCATGCCGCAGCCCTTGTTGCTGGTCGCGAAGAAGCCGTGGCCCACGCACGACGACTGCAGGCGATAGATGCCCGTGATGTCGCCGTACGCTTCGCTGGAATTGGACAGCACGCCCGCGGCGTCGTTGTCGTCCATGCCGTGGCCCCACTCATGATCGAAGACGGCGCCAATCTCGCCGGTGTTGCGGCAGCCGCCGCCCGACCGGTAGAAGTTGACCGTGCCGGCGGAGGGGCTCCAGAAGGCGTTGCAGGTGAGGTTGATATTGACGTTCGTGGTCAGCCGGGACTGCAGCCAGGTGTTGGTCGGCAGCCAGCCGCGCGCCATCTCGGCCAGCTTGTTGATCTCGTAATACGCCGTGCGCGAGGCCGAGGTATTGCCGGTCGAGCCGCCCGCGCTGGTGCAGTCGTGCTGGCCGTTGGTGCCGCCGAGGTTGAGGATCCCGGTCGCCGAGTTGCTCACCGCGCCGCAGCTGTCGACGATATCCACATAGCGGCCGGTCAGCGTCGTTGTCACCGTGCCGCTGGTCCAGTCGAAGATGCCGGCGCTGTTGGTGAAGTTGTTCGGCGAGGCGAGCCCGGTGTCGGCGAACGGCATGGGCCAGCCGGCCTGCAGGGTGCCGCAGGTCGCCGCGTTCGGGCAGACGTCGGTGTCGGTCAGCGGATAGACGCCACCGGTCATCGGCGTATTGGCATAGTGATTGAGGTCCTGGAAAGCGAGCACCTCGCCGCTGTGGGCGTCGACGAGCACCTCCCACTGCGCGCCTTCGGGCGGCCGCTGGAAGACGAATCCCCAGACCAGGCGGTGCTTGTACCCGGCACCGATGGGCTGGTTGTCCGCGGCCACGGGGATGATCTCGAGCGTCGGCTGGCGCAGGATCTCGTCCATCGACGTGGCGCCACCCGCATAGGCAAAGCCGGCGGCCAGGGCAGCGGCGCCGTCGATCTTGGGGTTGGTGCTGAGCCCCTTTACATTGCCCCAGGTCTCGGTACCGATCACGACCAGGTTGCCATTGTTGATCGACGCCGCGATGCGCCCATAGCGCACCGGGACTCCCTTGTAGGTCTGGGGGATGGTGATCTGCCAGAGCTCGGGGGTGACGTCGCTGGCGCGGATGTCGCCGATCTGGGTGATGTCGATCCCCAGGAGGCCAGCGTGATCGCGGACGAAGGCGAGCACGAGATCGGCTACCGCCAGGGCATCGACCTTGCGGACCGGCCGTCCGAGGCGCGTCGCCATGTCGGCGAGCCTGACCTGGTTGCCGGCGCCGCGGCCGGGGATGAGCGGGAACGACCCGATGATGTTGGTCGCCGCTCCGGACCGCGGATCGATGAACGCCCGGGGCATGGCTCGGACCGAGCTGCCGGAGGTAGCGAGCCGCTGCTCCTCATTCTGGAGATACCGCTGCCAGACGGCCTTGTTGGGCAGCCGGCTGACGATCTTCTCGATAGGCTCCTGCGAGCTGCTGATGTACAGCTCCGGCTTGAAGAACTCCTTGCGGTCGAGATACGACGTACCCTCTTTGGGCTCGACCGCCCAGACTGCGCTGGCGACCATGCTCGCCAGCAGCAGGGCGAGAAGGCCCATCTTCCCCAACCTCCAAGACGACTTCGAGGCTTTCATCCGTGATCTCCTCTTCCGAAGGACAGCACAGGGGGCCCACCACGGGCCGCCCCGGAAAAACCAGACGTCGTCGTGCGAAGGGAGTAGTCCCGGGTCAGGAGAGGCGCAAGGGCGCGAGGAGCTGGAAGGAGACTATTCCCTTAACAATTGAGGTGCGGGGGCGGTGGGAAGCGTGACAGGGAGGCGCTCAAGCCCGCGCCGGGCGCCAGCGGGCGATCATCACAGCGACCAGGGCCATCAGGGCAATCCCCGCGCCGGCCAGGAGGCGGGGATCGGTGAGGAAGAGCCACTTCCGGCCCCCGGGGATCGGGACGAGGTCGCCGTCTCCCAGAACCACCAGGCCGGCCCAGGCGTAGGCGGGGGCGCCATCGGCGATCCGGTCGAGCTGGGCTTTGCGGAGGGCTTCGGCGATGCTCTCGCCTGCGGCGAGGTGGCGGTAGAAGCGGTCGAAGAGGGCTGCTCCGTCGTCGTCCCGCAAGGGCCAGAGGCTCGCCACGACGGCGTGGGCGCCGGCCTGGAAGAAGGCTCGCGCCAAACCCATCATCCCCTCACCGCGGAGCACGGTGCCGGAGGCGCTGCGGCAGGAGGAGAGGACCGCGACCTGGCCGTTCAGCCGGAGCGGCACGATCTCACGGAGCTGGAGAAGGCCGTCCTCCGTGGCCGGGGCGGGGGTCAGGAGGACTCCCGAGCGTTCGGTATTCTGGTCGTCGAGCACCGCGTGGGTAGCGAAGTGCAGCACCCGGAACTGATGCAGGTCCTCGCTCTTGAGAAACCCTTCGGAAGCTTCGCGGCCGATTCGCAGGACGCTGCCGCCCCCCAGGTACCGCGCGGCGGCGCGGCCTTCCCGCCGCGCGAACGGCAGAGCCCCCAGCCTTGTTGCCGCGGCGAACACGGCGGAGCGTTCGGCAGCAGGCGGATTTCCAGGGCGTCCCGTGACCGTCCCCGGCAGCACGGGATCGGCGAGGGCGAGCAACGGCTCGGCAGCCAGGGTGGGGCGTTCTTTCCGCCATTTCATCCAGAGGGTGGCGGAGGGGGCAATGGCAATCTGGTACCTGTCGGCGAGCGGTGCGGCTCCGGGCTCGGGACGCAGAGCCGCAAAAGGGAGCTGATGGAGCGCGTCGTCCGGCAGGATCACGAGCTTCCGGGTCCCTGGCGGCAGGCCGCGCAACGCATCGCCAAGCAGGTTGCGGTAGAGGCCGGCTGCGGGTGCCGCTTCGGTCCCGTCCCGCCGCTCGAAGAGGCCGTCGAGCAGGCGCACTGCGGGCCGTAGCGAGACCCGATCCCGGCTCAGTCGGTAGACCTGAACACCGCCACGCGTGACCGCGAGCAGCCAGGACCCTCCGCCGAAGTCGCCGAACCACCCTTCGTCGGGAGCGACCTGGAAGGAGAGCAGGGCCTCGTCGGGCGCCAGCGTGCTCCGGACCTCCGCCAGCGTGGCAAAGCCGGGACGCTGGGCATGGATACGTGGGCCGGCACTGGCGATCTGGTCCTCGATACCGTCTTCCTCGATCTCCAAGCGACGCAGCTCGCGGAGAGCCGAGGCTCGCTCCGGTGCCGGCAGGGTGGGCTCAAGGAGCCTGCGCTGGACCTGTGCGATCGCCTCCAGAATGCGGGTGTGTTGTGCGGCGAGCCTTTGCGGCGGCGCGACCGGCGCGGCATGGGCGGCTTGCAGCGACTCGACGAGAGTCCTCGCACGCAGGCGCTCGGTGACGTTGAAAGCCTCGTCCAGGCTCCTGGCGTTATGGTGTTCGAGGAAGTCCTGGAGCAGCCGGCCGGAGAGCCAGTAATAGTCCTCGGACCATAGCGAGAAGAGCCCGGCGCGGCCGGACTCGCCTTTCTGCTGCTCGCGGATCACCTCCAGGGAGCGCAGCGCGGTGCGCGAATCGGCGGCGGCCTTCTCGCTGGGGAGGAGCGCCCAGCTCACGCGCATCCGCTCGCGCCAGGCGCGATAGCGCACCCAGGGATCCTTGGACTGGTCTGCCAGAGCCAGAGCTTCGGTGACGACCGGCACCGCCCGGGCGGGGTCTTGCCTGCGGAGCTGCCGTGAGAGGGCTACGAGACACTGGCTTCGGTCCGCCGGGAGATGCAGGGTAGCGAGGCACTGCTCGATATGACGGCGTGCCTCTTCCCCGGTCGAGAGCTGGCCGAGTGCGAGGTGCGCCCGCGCGGCCAGCTCGGCGCCCCACGGCTCGGACTCCACGGCCAGGATCTCACGCGCCAGCTCAATCGTCTCCCGGCGCGTCTCGGGCCGGGGCATCTCGATCAGTTCTTCGACCAGGGCACGCAGGACACCATAGCGTGCGAGGACCTCCTCACGCCGCTCGCCATGCGCCCGGGCCAGATTGGCCAGCCGTCCATAGGCTGCCCGAGCCTCGGGAATCCGGCCGAGGGAGAAGCTCACTCCCGCCATCTCCTCCAGGAAGTCCCGTTGCAGGGTATACAGGTCGCCGGAGCCGGAGAACACCGCATCCTGGCACTGATGAAGCAGCACGTAGGCCCTCTCGAGGTCACCACCCCTCAGGCGGAGATGCTTGGCCTGGAGAACCTTTCCCCGGGCGATCTGGAGGGCGTCGCCCGTCCGCTGTGCGATTGCGGCGACCTGCTCCACCTCGTGGGCCGCCTCTTCGGGGCGTCCCAGCTTGATGAGCACGCTATGCAGGGCGGTGCGGGCTCGGATCTCCCCAGTGGCGTTGCCGGTCCGGGCAAAGGCTGCTGCTGCCTCCCGATAGGGTCGCTCGGCACGCTGGGGCTCCATCCACCGCAGGTGACCCAGATAGAACAGCAGCCACGGAGAGTCAGGATGATGGGAGAGCAAATCCTCGATGCGTTTGGACGCCTCGGTCGAGAGCCCGGAAGCCCGTCCCGCATCGTAGAAGCACTCCGCTGACTCTTCGAGCTCCGGCGCAGTGGTGAATCGGGCTTCGCAGATGGCCAGGTCCGGGGCGCTGGTGGCGAAGGCGACAGAACAGACAAGGAAGGCCAGGAAGAGGAAAGGGAGGATGGTGGCGGGACGGCCGGTACGCATGTGAGCAGGAGCCCTGCCCGATTCTAGAACAACCGACGGGCGGCTTTTCAGCCGCCCGTCGAATAGATTGACTCAACCCTTGGGCGGCGAGTCCGGAGGAGGAGGAAGCTCATCGCGGACTGTGGTGGCGGCCTTCGGATCGAAAATCGTTTTGTCTTCCATGACGTATCTCCCGGATCATTGAAAATCAAGTTTTTTTATCCCTCGCGGCTTTCGCCGCCCTACATCATCTGGAACGAAAGGGGACCCGAGATCCCCTCACCTTTCGGAGCGGCGGTATTTCCAGAGCAGGAGGGCTGTGGTGAGCAGGAGGAACAGCACGGCGCCGGCGGCGAGCCCGCGGCCGTCCAGGAGGAGGCCCTTGCGTCCGCCCGGGACCGGGACCAGGTCGCCGTCTCCCAGGACGACCAAGCCGGCCCAGGCATAGGCCGGCGCTCCGTCCTCGATGCGGTCGAGCTGGGCCGCGCGGAGGGCCGCCGCCACGCTCTTGCCTTCCGCGAGGTGGCGGTAGAAGCGGTCGAACAGGGCCGCACCGTCGTCATCCCGCAGCGGCCAGAGGCTCGCGACGACGGTATGGGCGCCAGCCTGGAAGAAGGCGCGGGCCAGGCCCATGACCCCCTCGCCGCGCAGCACGGTCCCCGAGGCGCTGCGGCAGGAGGAGAGTACGGCGACCTGACCGTCCAGGTGGAGCGGCACGATCTCGCGGATCTGGAGGAAGCCGTCCTCGCTGGCCGGGGTCGGGGTCAGGAGAACGCCCGAGCGCTCGGGGTTCCGGGCGTCAAGGACGGCGTGCGTGGCGAAGTGCAGCATGCGGAACTGGTGCAGGTCCTCACTCTTGAGGAAACCCTCGGAGGCGTCCTTCCCAATACGCAGGAGGCTTCCGCCGTCCAGGTAGCGCACCGCTGAGCGGCCCTCGCGACGCGCGAAGGGCAGGGCATCCAGGCGGGGCACTGCTATCAAGGCGGCAGCGCGGTTGGCAGGACGCCCGGTGACCCTCTCCGTTGTCCCTGGCATCATCGGATCGGCGAGAGCCAGCAGCGGCTTGGATGCCGGAGCGGGCTGGCTGCGCCGCCAGTGGAGCCAGAGGGTGGCGGACGGCGCGACAGTGATCTCGTACCGGCTGGCCAGCGGTGGGCTTTTCGGGTCCGGGCGCAACGCGGGGAAGGGGAGCTGATGGAGCGCATCGTCCGGAAGGATGACGAGCCGCCGGACGTTCGGCGGCAGATCCTTCAGAGCATCGCCCAGGAGGTCGCGGTACAGACCGGAGCCGGGTGCCGCCTCGGAGCCGTCGCGCCGCTCGAAGAGGCCTGTAAGGAGGGCTACGGCCGGCCGCAGAGCAACCCGGTCCCGGTGCAGCCGGTAGGCGCGGGTGCCGTTGTGTGTGGCGACCAGGAGCCACGAGCCGCCGGCACTGCCGCCGAAAAGGTCCTCATCGGGCGCGACCTGGAACGACAGAAGGGCCTCGTCCGGCGCGAGAGCGCGCTGGACCTCGGCGAGCGAGGCGAACCCGTCGGCCGGGCGCCCGGGGCTCGCCTTGGCGGCAGCCAGAGAATCGAGCAGGGCGCGGGCGCGCATCTTCTCCATGACAGTGAAGGCGCGCCCGAAGCTGTCCTGCCGCTTGCCCGAAATGGCGGCTTCGAGCAGCCGGCCGGCGAGCCAGGAGTAGTCCTCGGACCAGGTCGAGAAGAGCCCCATCTGGCTGGAGGAGCCCTCCTGAAGGTCGCGCAGCGTCTCGATGGCGTCGAGCGCGGCCTGCGAGTCGGCAACGGCCTCGTCGGTCGGTCCGGCCACCCAGCTCACCCGCATCTGCTCACGCCAGGCATAGGCCATCAACCACGGCTCGTCCGACGGCTCCACGAGAGAGAGCGACTCCCGGATGGCAGCGCGTGCCCGGGCAGGGTCGGACAATGCCAGATGGCGGGCCAGGGCGTTGAGGCAGTAGCTCCGGTCGCGGTAATTGTCCGCGGCCTCCAGGCAGGCCTCCAGATGTTGACGGGCTTCGCGGCCGGTGCTGAGGAGGCCGAGCAGCCAGTTCGCCTTGGCCTCGACGCCGCGATTCTCGGCAGCCTCGCCGGCGGCCAGAGCCCGGCGGGCCAGCCCGATCGCGTCCTCGCGGTAGCCGGGACGGGGCGCCGCGGACACACCGTCCAGAAATGCCCGGGCCAGGCTGTAGCGGGCACTGGCCTCTGCATAGGGGTCCTTTTTGGACCGTGCCAGCTCGGCGGCCCGGAGATAGTCGTCCTTGGCCTCCTCGTACCGCCCAAGCTCCAGGCTGACGTTGCCGAGGAGGACGAGGCAGTCACGCTGGGTGGAATATTCGCCATCGGGGAACGCGAGCTCTTCAGCGCGGCGGAGCAGGAGATAGGCGCGCTCCAGATCCTGGCCGATGGTGATCAGATACCTGGCGCGCCCGATCTTCGTCAAGGCGATCAGCTTCGGATCGCCAGTGGGCTCAGCGATCTTCTCGGCGCGCTCTGCCTCACGCCCAGCTTCTTCGAGACGCCCCAGCCGCGCGAGGATGCGTTGCAGGTTCAGCCTTGCCAGGATTTCGCCTCGCGGCTCGCGCCGTCTGGCGAACAATCCGGCAACTTTACGGTACAGCGCTTCGGCATCCTCGGGGCTCTGGGCCAGATGCCCCAGATGGAACAGGAGCCAGGGATGCCCGGGATGGCTGGAGAGGAGCTTGCGCAACCGGGTGGTGGCCTCCTCCGCATAGGCCGGATCTCTGGCGATCTCCCAGAAACAGCGGGAGGACTCCTCGTCGTACGGCGCGGCAGCGAATTTGGCCTCGCAGGCCGCAAAGTCCGGCCTGCTCTCAGGCCTCGCCGCGGAGGGCCAGAGGCCGAGCACGAAGGCGATGAGCAGGAGGACGGGGGTACGGAAGCGCATCGCGGATTGAGGCGAGTCTACCCCGCGATGGGGCGGGGTCGTTGGAGGACGAGGACGAGCGATGCAACCTGACCGCTCGTCCTCCAGGAGAAAGCTCAGCCGCCGATCGGGCCGGGATCGTTATCCGGCGGTGTGCAGCAACCCGGATCCGGGTCCTTGCTCTTGTCTTTCTTGTCCTTCTTGTCCTTCTTTTCCTTTGCCTTGTACTCGGTCGCCGTGTCGGTCTTGAGCATCTCTTCGATCATGACGATCTCCTTATTCTTCAGGCTGGCGGGTCGAATGTCCGGATCTCTTGCCATGTCCTTTTCAGGAACGAAGGGACTGAGGGAATCCCCTCACCCCTTTCCTTCCTTTGATGGCTTGATACGGAGAACGGTTCCCGGGGTTCTTCGATTCCACCTGCGATGAGAAAAATGCTACGAGAAATGATGTTAATTTCTCATGTTCTTCGTTCATCTTCATCTGCGCGGGGGAGCCCCGGCCGTTGGCCGGGGCTTGTCGCTCGGAGGGAGCTATTGGACCGTTGTCACGAAGGTGGGCGAGCTCAGGTGGCTGCCGTCGGGGAGGTCGGCTTCGACCTTCCAGAGGAGGCGCGAGCCCGTGGGCAGGCCGGCCAGAGCGCTCGCCGGCACCTGGTGCTCGGGTGTCCGCAGGTCCTCGGCGCTGGAGACGACCCGGAGGTCCTCGGTGCTGACCTCGATGTCGTACGTCGCACCCGCGGCAGCCGGCGCCGACCAGCGAAGCAGAAAGCGGTCACGGGGCAGGAACGCGCCGTCCGCGATCCGCGACTGGATGGCGTCCTGCTGGCCTTCGCGATAGCCGGCCGCGCCCGGATCCGGCTGCTGGGCCTGGTAGACCTGAATGCCCACCACCCCCACGGCCAGCATTGCCGCGGCGGCGAGGACGTAGGTGCGCACACGCTGCCAGGGGCCGTAGCGCACGACGCCGGCCGGAGCCGGAGCCGGAGCGGTGGAGATTGCTGGCTCGGCCGTCTGGAACGCAGCCGCCAGCCGCCAGTCCTCCGCACAGGATGCGCAGACGGCAGTGTGCTCCACGATCGTTTCGACTTCGCGCGGCGGCAGCTCGCCACGCACCGCCTCCCAGATCTTCTCCGGGTCGGGGCAGGATTCGGGGGCCGGCGCAGCTTGCGAGACCGCAAACGCCCGGCGAAGCCTGGTGAGCTCCTCATCCTCCAGATTCATCGAGCCACTCCTTTCGCATCGAGGCATCCACGCAGGTCCGCCAATCCACGGTAGACGAGGTTCTCGGCCTTCTTCGTCGTCCAGCCCAGCAGCTTGCCGATCTCGGGGACGCTGTGCCCCTGCAGGTTGAGCGTCACGGCCGACCGCCGCGCGCTGACCAGCCGGCCGAGGCAGTCCCGGATCGCCACTCCGGTCTCTTTCGCCGCTGCTGTGCGCTCGGGGTCCGGGCTTTCCGTCGCCGGATCGAACCGTGCCTCCGAGCTCTCGTCTTCCAAGGGGACCTCCTGACGTCTGCGCAGCCTCCGGATTTCATCAATGACGGCACTATAGGCTGCCTTCCTCAGGTAGAACGCACTGAACTCGGCGTTTCCCTCACGCTTGCGGTAGATCTCGACGACCCGCATGAGGGCGACCTGGATGATGTCCTCGGAGCGGTCGGACATCCAGCGCGGGCAGGTCTGGGCCACGGCGCGCTTCAGGTCCTGGCGGAGGACCGTCAGGTCCAGCTCGGCGGGACCCGGGAAGGGGAGGACCCGGGAGCTCGGTTCTGCGGTGCTGCGTCTGTCGGGTCCCACGTCAGGTATCCTCGCTCGCAAGGGGATTTATAGCGCAAAGGCGCTGAATGTGCGCCACCCCGCCCGGACCGGAAGGTCACTCCGCCCGCAGGGCCACCAGGGGATCGACCCGGGTGGCACGCTGGGCGGGAAGGCAGCTCGCGAGCAGGGCCACGGCGATCAGCACGAGCGGCACCACGGCGAAGGTCAGGAAGCTCGCCATAGGGACGTGGAATATACCTCAGTCCCTCAGCCCTGCCGCCAACCGGTCCACGTGTGGCGGCCGCAGGGCCGAGTAGTGGTCTCCTGGGATTGAAACCACGTCGAGCTCCGCGACCTTCCCGTCCCAACCCGGCAGCGGATCGCGCGGCGTCTCCTCGGGCCGGAACAGCCTCACCTTGCCGTCGTAGGTGCCACCCTCGTACTGGCGCGCCGCTTCGGCGTGCGTCCGGAAGGTCGCGAAGAGCTGCCTTGCCGCGGCGAGATCGAGCCCCGGCGGCAGGAGGTCGGCCTCGCGTGCGGTGTCGAGGAGATGGCGCAGGCCCTCGTCGACGTCCATGCGGCGCAGCTCTTCGGCGAGATCCGCCGGGAGACCGAGGCCCAGCCGGGCCGCCAGGTCCGCCGCCAGGGCGAGGACGAAGTCGGAGTCTGGAAGGGGATCGCCGTAATGCCCTGGCGCGATGGTGTCGATCAGGATCAGATCGACTGGCTCTTCGAGCCGGCGGGCCATCTCGAAAGCGACGAGACCACCCAGGGACCAGCCGCCGAGACGGTAGGGACCTTCCGGCTGCGCCTCCCGCAGGGCCTGGAGATAGCGGCCGGCCATCTCCTCGATCGTCGCCTCGTCACCCGCCTGGAATCCGTACACCGGCTGATCGGGGCCGAGGCTGCGGGCGAGGGGCGCGTAGCCGAGCACGCTGCCTCCGGCCGGATGGACCAGGAAGAGCGGCGGACGGGTGCCGGCGGGCTGGATGGCGACCAGCGGTTTCGTCTCGACCGTCGTCCCTTCCTGGCGCAGGACGGCGGCGAGGTCTTCGATCGTGGGGCTCTGGAAGAGCACGGCGACCGGGAGGTTCCGGCCGAAGCGCTCGCGCAGGCGCGACATCAGGAGGATCGCCAGCAGGGAGTGGCCGCCCAGGTCGAAGAAGCTGTCGCGGATGCCGACCGGGCGGACATCGAGCAGGTTCTCCCAGAGATGGACCAGCTCCAGCTCCAGGGCGTCGCGCGGCGGGACGGCTTCATGGTCGCCGGTGCGCTCCGGAGCGGGGAGGGCGCGGCGGTCGACCTTGCCGGCCGGAGTGAGCGGCAGGGCGTCGAGGCGGACGAACGCCGCGGGGAGCATGGGCTCGGGGAGACGGCTGCGCAGGAACGCCCGCAGCTCGCGGGGTGGCACCTCGCCGGCCACGTAGGCCACCAGCCGTCGTTCACCTGGACGGTCTTCCCGGAGCACGACAACGGCTTCTCGTACACCTGGACAGGCGGCGAGGGCCGCTTCGATCTCGCCCAGCTCGATCCGCAGGCCGCGGACCTTGACCTGGTGATCGATCCGGCCGAGGAATGCCAGGTTGCCGTCCGCCAGCCGGCGCACCAGGTCGCCGGTGCGGTACATGCGCTCGCCCTCGATCCCGGCGAACGGATCGGGGAGGAAGCGCTCGGCGGTCAGGTCCGGCCGGCCGAAGTAGCCACGGGCGAGGCCGGCGCCGGAAATCCACAGCTCGCCGGCCGCGCCGGGCGGGACCGGCTGCAACAACCGGTCGAGCAGCCAGGTCCGGGTGTTGCGCAGCGGACGGCCGATGGGCGTCCGGCGGTCGCGCGCTTGCGGGCTGACCGGATAGACCGTCACGCAGATCGTCGCCTCGGTCGGGCCATACCCATTCAGGATTCGCAGCCCGGGGATGTTGCGGACCAGGGAGGCGAGGAGCGGCTCGGGGATCGGCTCGACGCCGACCAGCAGCCGGCGCAGGCTCGGCGGGGGCGCCGCCGCCAGATCGGCCAGCATCATGGGCGGCACATAGGCGCTCTCGATTCCGCGCTCGGCCAGCCAGGTAACGAAGGCGCGGCCGTCGATGCGCACCGCCGCGGGAGGGATCTCCAGACGGCCGTCCGAGAGCAGGGCCGAGAAGATTTCCCAGACGGAGACGTCGAACGAGAGGCTCGTCCAGAGGCTGGAGGCTGCGCCGGCAGGCACGGGTGCCTGTTCGTCGATCTCCGCCAGCAGGTTCAGCACCCCGGCGTGGTGGCAGGCGACTCCCTTGGGCCGGCCGGTCGAGCCCGAGGTGAAGAGCACGTAGGCGAGGGCCCT
>JADMIO010930513.1_pt1 | contig 16965 bp, 17 predicted proteins | sample 8958161 | NCBI WGS metagenome assembly JADMIO01 (sample SAMN16585339, study PRJNA669376) | soil metagenome | isolation source: Crop rotation soil | place: USA: Cullars Rotation, Alabama | collected 2011
AGGTGAGCCAGTGTGATTACATTTGCGGCCTAACTGTGGCCAGTCCAGTTACGCTGGAGTCACTAGTATTTAGGTGACACTATAGAAGCGGCCGCGACAACTTGTCCACGTGGAATTCTAAGCTTAGGATCCCAATGTGCTGGAAAGATCAACGGCATTGCCCACGGCCCACAGCGCGGCACCACCGTTTGCCAGTTGCATATGCGCAAATTCAAGGACGGCGATGTGCTGTACCTGGAACCATGGCGCGCGAAAGCGTTTCCGGTGGTGCGAGACCTTGTGGTCGACCGCAGCGCGTTCGATCGCATCATCGCCAGCGGGGGCTACATCACCGCCCCTGCCGGGACCAGCCCGGACGGCAACGCGATCCTTGTGCCGAAGAAAAATGCAGATCTCGCCATGGATGCGGCGGCATGCATCGGCTGCGGCGCCTGCGTTGCAGCCTGCCCGAATGCGTCCGCGGCGCTGTTCACCGGCGCCAAAATCAGCCACCTGGGATTATTACCGCAGGGGCAGCCGGAGCGCGAAGATCGCGCATTGCGCATGGTGGCGCAAGTGAAGGAAGAAATGTTCGGCAGTTGTACCAACATCGGCGAGTGCGAAGCCGTCTGCCCCAAGGAAATCAAACTGGAAGTGATCGCACGCATGAACCGGGATTATCTTCGCGCCAGCTGGACTGCCCGCAATGAGGCTGCCCGCGCGGACGGAATTTAGCTAGGAGGCACAGTGATTCAAAAGGGTGTGAAGATTACGGAACCTACGGGAAAACTGGGAGTGTTGATTCCCGGCATGGGCGCCGTCAGTACCACGTTCATGGCCGGCGTCGAAGCAGTGAAGAAAAAGGTTGCCGAACCCATCGGTTCGTTAACCCAGCTGGGAACGATACGGCTCGGCAAGCGTACCGACAAACGGGTTCCGCTGATCAGGGATTTTGTGCCGCTGGCCAGCATTCACGATCTGGTTTTCGCCGGCTGGGACATTTACGAAGACAACTGCTACGAAAGTGCCATCAAGGCGGGCGTGCTGGAGAAAGTATTGCTGGATGCCGTGCGGCCTGAAATTGAAAAGGTCAAACCCATGAAGGCAGTCTTCAGCCAGGATTATGTGAAGCGTCTGAGCGGCACCAACGTCAAAACCGGCAAGAGCAAGATGGAACTTGCAGAGCAGTTGATGGAAGACATCGACCGGTTCAAGGCGGAACACAAGCTGTCTCGCGTCGTCATGGTTTGGTGCGGCAGCACGGAAATCTACCTGAAGACCGAACCTGCGCACGCCACGCTGGCAACCTTCGAAAAAGCCATGCGCGACAACGATCCGGCGATCGCGCCGAGCATGATCTATGCGTACGCAGCGCTCAAGAAAGGCATTCCATTCGCCAATGGCGCGCCCAATCTCACTGTCGATATTCCGGCGTTAACGCAGCTGGCGACAGACAACAACGTGCCCATTTGCGGCAAGGACTTTAAAACCGGCCAGACCCTGATGAAAACCATCCTCGCGCCGGGGCTGAAGTCGCGCATGCTCGGTCTTCAGGGCTGGTTTTCCACCAATATTCTCGGCAACCGCGACGGGGAAGTGCTGGATGATCCGGAATCCTTCAAAACCAAGGAGGAAAGCAAATTATCCGTGCTGGATCAGATCCTGCAGCCGGATCTCTACCCCAACCTTTATGGCGATTTTACGCACAAGGTTCGCATCCATTATTACCCGCCGCGCGGCGACAATAAAGAAGGCTGGGACAATATCGATATCTGCGGCTGGCTGGGCTATCCCATGCAGATCAAGATCAACTTTCTCTGCCGGGACAGCATTCTTGCGGCGCCCCTGGTGCTGGACCTGGTGCTGTTCCTCGATCTGGCCCAGCGCTGTGGCATGAAGGGCATTCAGGAATGGCTCAGTTTTTATTTCAAAAGCCCGATGCATGCGCCTGGACTTTACCCGGAACACGACCTATTTATTCAACTTATGAAACTCAAAAATACTCTGCGTTATCTCCGCGGCGAGGATCTGATTACGCACCTGGGCATGGAGTACTACGATTGAATTGCATGTGACCTAACGGTTCAATTAGAATCCCGAACTATTGGGTCATGTTGACAAGTGGATCGCGTGAGCGCTGGAATTCTTAGGAGGTCATTTTTCACATGAAGAACATTGGAATCGCCGGTCTTACCACATTGATGTGTCTGGCGTTTGCCGCGCCCGTGATGGCTCAGGGTCAGGCTCAACCTTCTCCCGCAGAAGTCGCCTGCAATGCCAAATACACCAAGTATTACGGCAAACAGGACGACATGCCTCTGTTCAATGACTTTGTGAATGATGCGACATGCAAAGACTCTCAATATCGCGTTGGCGCGTATCAATTGATGGCCCAATCTTTGGCGAAGGCGAACAAAGCCAAGGAATTGGTGGATTTCGCCGGGCGTTTCGCAAAGGAAATGCCAAATGCAGACGCTAATGCCAAAGGCTTTGTGTTCACCAACGCCCTCAACGCTGCAAATCAGTTAGGCGACGCAGACAAAATGATCGATCTTGGCGAAAAAGTGCTCGCCCTGAATCCTAACGACCTCCAGGCGACCGTGACGGTCAGCACGACTCTCATCGAAGCCCTGCCAACCGATTCGGCCGCAAAAGATAAGGCGATGGACCGGGCTGTCGAACTTGCCAAAAAACTGATTGCCATGATGAAGCCACAACAACTGGCAGATCAGGTTTGGAAAACAAGCGTGCAGGCTCCTGCTCACGGGGTTATCGGCTTTGTTCATCTGCAGCGCAAGGCTTATCAGGAAGCCTTAACCGAACTGATGGAAGCGACGACACTCGATCCCAAGGGACAGCTTTACTGGTACAGAGCCGGTCTGGCCTCGTTCCAATTGACATTGACTGCGCAAAAAGCCGTAACCGAAGCTTACGATGTCGTCAATGCAAACCGTACCCCAGGTCCGGAACGCGATGCCGCAATTGAAAAGCGCGATGCGGTGGAAAAGGAATTTCGGGAAATTCGCGATAAAACCGTCGACATTCTGGTTACCGCAGTCGCGCTCCCCGATCCTGAAATCGCCAAGGCGGCAAGATCAACGCTCGAGATCGTTTACAAACCCGCACATAACAACACTATCGAGGGTCTCGACGAGTTGATCGCAGCAAAAAAAGCGCAGCTAAAATAGGCAGTTAAATAAATGGAGGTCCGAATGAATATGAAGAATCGGATCGCCGCAGGTTTTGCCGTGATTTTGATCATGGCGCTCGCCCTGCCGGCGTTCGCTCAATCGGGGGAAAACAACGCGTATCAGGCCATCAAGGACGAACGTGATGCGCGCAAACAAAAATCATTGATCGAAGATTTCGTCGGTAAATATCCGAGTTCGCAATTCCGCCCGGACCTCGATCTCCAATTGATGGGACTTTACTTCGACAACAAAGACCTGGCGCAAATGGTCAAGCATGCCGATAGCTTTGCCCTTACCCAGGCTTCGGCAGACGCCAAAAGCCGTACCAAGTTTTTCACTTTGGCGATGGAAGCCGCTCGTCAACTGGGCAACCAGAGTAAGTTCAACGAATTCGCCGATCGCGCCCTCAGCGCCGACCCCAACAATGTCAGCGTCCTGATGACGATGGCTCGCACCCTTTCTGAAACGGGACCGACAGATGCCGCCGGCCTCAACGCACAAATGGACAAGGCTCTCGGCTACGCCACCCGGGCTCGCAATGCCACGAAGCCGGCCGCCACTTCGGACGCAGACTGGCAGGCTGCACAGGAGAGACTGAGCGGCATCTTCGGCTTTATCTACCTGAACAAGCAGAAGTGGGACGATTCCGTCAAAGAGTACACAACGTACCTTAGGAAAAATGCCGTAGACGGCATGGGACAATTCCGCTTCGGCGTTGCTTCCTACAACCAGGTTCAGATTACGCTGACGACGTTACAGGATACGTACTCTCGCGCCAAGGCGGCTCAGACAGCAGGAAACGAAGCGCAGCTGGAGGTGCTCTCGAAAAGCGTCGAACAACTCAGCAAGGATTTCGAAGCACAACGCGACGTGACCATCGATGCGCTGGCGAAGGCCCTTGCCGTTGGCGGACCTTACGCGGATCAGGCGCGAAAGATGCTGGAACCGCTGTATAAGCAAAAACACAATACCGCCGACGATATGGATAAATTCATCCTGGATAAGAAAACGGAATTGGCGGCTCTGGCTCCGCTGCCTGCACCGACTGTCGCACCCAGCGGCCGCGGTGGCAATGCGCCGCCTGCCGGCGGCAATGCCGCCCGACCGGGCAGGTAGACGGGTCACTGCGGGAAACGATTGGGCGGACCAGCCTCTGCAGCGATCTGGAATCGCCAATCGCCGATTTGGAACATCGTTTTCGAATATCCCTATCGATAGCGATCAGGATATTTGAAATCGATATTTCATGTTGGGGATTGGCGATTCCAGATTGATCCGGCACACTTTACGATCCCACAGGCCGTGTTTAGGGCTTCCTCACCAGCATAATTCCCTGATCGTCGAGCGCTTCGCGAATCCGCCGCCGCCATTCCCGCGTCACAGTTGCCCGATTTTCAGGCAGCGTTTTCACTGCCAGACGCACTGTTGCGCCTTCTTCGGAAAGCTTTTCGACTCCCAATATTTCCGGCGCTTCGAGCACGCGACCTTTATTTTCCGTAAAAAACTTGCCGGCAGCACTTTCGAGGACTTTAAACAAGCGTCCGATTTCGACGCCGTGAGGCACCGTCACATCGACAACCGCACGGGCCCAATCCTTGGCGGTGACGGTGACAGTGGAAACGGCGCCGTTGGGAATAATGTGCACGTGCCCTTCGAAATTGCGCAGCGTGGTGATGCGTAGCGTCATGTGCTCAACGACGCCGTCGTGGTCGCCAATGCGAACGACGTCTCCCACACCGTACTGGTCTTCCAGAAGAATGAAAAACCCGGCAATCACATCTTTCACCAGACTCTGTGCGCCGAATCCCACAGCCAGTCCGAGAATACCAGCACCGGTGAGAATGCCGCTGGTATCGAGACCGAACTCGTGGATGATCATGATGATCGCCGCGGTCCAGATCACGATTTTGCCGACGCTGCCGACGATGTGACGCAGCGTTTCGGTGCGCTGTTCGACTCGGGTGTGTCGAACTCCGGCTCGCGAGGATACCCCGGCCCAAACCCGCTTCAACGCGGAGTCCACCAGCTTTAATGCAATCAATTCGAGAATCAGAATGACAAGGATGTGGGAGATCGGCAGCAGGAAGTGAATCAACAGGTCGGTCGAATATTTAAGTCCGAAGCGTTGCAGAAGGGACTCAAGCATAAATTCGAGCTAGTGTATCATGATGAATCTTTTGGGAGCCCGGTGCTATGGTGCGGAAACATCGCGAAGACGCTACTCATGTCATGTCCATTATTCTTGCGGGCGGCGCCGGCAAAAGACTGTTCCCGCTAACGCAGGACCGGTCCAAACCCGCCGTACCGCTGGGCGGAAAATATCGTCTGATCGATATTCCCATCAGCAACTGCATCAACTCGGGACTGAAGCGGATCTTCGTCCTCACCCAGTTCAATTCCGCCTCGCTGAATCGTCACGTGACCAACAGCTTTCGGTTCGATCCGTTCAATGAAGGTCATATTGAAGTTCTGGCAGCCGAGCAGACCATGCAAAACACCGGCTGGTTTCAGGGCACCGCGGACGCCGTGCGCCAGCATCTGCATCGTTTCACCGGGCGCGATGACGACTATCAGCTGATTCTCGCCGGCGACCAGCTCTACCGCATGAACTATCAGAGCCTGCTCGAAAGCCATTGGCGCAGCGGCGCGGATGTCAGCGTGTGCGTGATACCCAAGAGCGCCGAACAGGCCAGCTCGTTCGGCCTGTTGAAGATGAGTGGGGACGGCCGCATCGAACAGTTCCGCGAGAAGCCCAGCGGCGACGCGCTGGAGGAAATGCGAACCGACACTGCGGAATTCGGACTGAGCGAGGAGGACGCCAGGAACCGCCCTTTTCTCGCGTCCATGGGCATCTATTTATTCAAGCGCAGCGTGCTGATCGATCTGCTGTCGGACCCGGCCATGATCGATTTCGGCCATCAGGTGATTCCGGCAGCGATTGAGAACTACCACGCTTCCGGCCATCTTTTCGATGGCTACTGGGAAGATCTCGGGACGGTAGAAGCGTTTTTCCGCGCCAACATCGATCTCACCAGCAGCGCGCCTCACTTCGATTTTCACGACATGACGGCGCCGATTTACACCAATCCACGCTTTTTGCCGGCTTCGCGCATCGAGCAGTGTGAAATGCGCCAGGCCATCATTGCCGAAGGATCGCTGCTGAAAGGCGCGCGTATCAGCAATTCCATCGTCGGCATTCGCAGCGTGGTGAATGAAGATGTCGTGCTGGAACGCACGTTAATGATGGGCGCCGATTATTACGAGGACGACGACGACGAAGCCTACAACCGGCAAATGAAAATTCCCGGCATCGGCATTGGCCGGGGGTCGATACTGAGAAATACGATTGTGGATAAGAACGCGCATATCGGGGCCGGAGTGCGGATACTGAATGAAAACGGGATCCAGCATCAGGATGGGCCGGGGTATTACATCCGCGATGGGATTGTCATCGTACCGAAAAATGGTGTTCTGCCCGACGGCACCGTGGTGTAGGGGTACGGATCATGAAGCGTGGAGAAGCAATCTGGATTCGCCAATCGCCGATATGGAATATCGATTTCAGATATCGTTATCGATATCGATAGGATATTCGTCAACGATTTTCGAATTTCGAGGTTGGCGATTTTAGATTTGGCTTGCGACAAGCAACGGCTTGGGAACCACCCCTCGCGACATAGCGCTTGCCGCGCTATGTCGCTGCCCTCCTGACTCAGGAGGGCAAATCCCCCCCGCCGTCAGTTCACGTCCAACTGCGATTACTGCCGCGGATCGGTCGCATGGAGGGTCCTGCAGGTCACTTCCCTTTCAGCTTCATCTTTGCGCCGAATTCCCCCCGCCGTCAGTTCACGTCCAACTGCAATTACTGCCGCGGGTCAGTCGCATGGCAGGTCGTGCAGGTCACTTCCCCTTTCAGCTTCATCTTTGCGCCGAATTCCCCGCTGTTGAGGCGCGCCACCCACTTCGTCATCAGATCGACCATGAATTCCTTGTTGGCGTGCAGCTTTTCGATCGCCGGCGAACTTTCCTGAATCGGCAGCCGCGACATATCCGCTTTAGTGTGGCAATCGCCGCAGACGACTTGTCCGCTTTGGGCATCCTTCAGCGGCGAGGTCCACTTCGGATTTGGGTTTTGGTTTGTCGGCTTGCTATACAGCGCGGCGACAAAGTGCTGCATAAAGAAAGCCTTATTCAGCATCATCTGGGGGTCGACAGGGGCGCCATCCCGGTTTTGCATCGGTCCGACGGCCGGAGCTTCGGCCTGAGCAGAGTCGGCCAGCGGCCGGGCATTGGCATCCACCACGGGCTTCGGACCGCTCTGCAGCGTTTCGCCGGTATTCACGTTTTCGCTGTTCTGACTACAACCGAGCAAGAGCGAAAAACAACACAAAACGGACAACTTTCGAATCATAGGTAGCATCGATTATACGGAGCGGCGATCCGATTTTCCTGTGGTATCTTCATGCGATGGACTTGTCGCGGCGACATTTTTTCCGCCGTCTGTGGAGCACAGGCGAGCGCACACCGGAAGAGCGATTGGCCCGTTACGAAGTGCTGGAGTCCTTCTGCCGCACACAATTGCTGCCTTACGACTTTTCGTTGAGCGACGCCCAATTAGTCACCATGCAGGAGAACGTCCGGTTTCATCTGCGCGCCACACGCGACAAGGAACTGTTTGCACCGGAAATCTGCGTCAAACTGCAGAAGATCGTTGACGCGATGATGGAACCCTGGCGGCAGGAACACTTTCTGAAACTGGAAGCGGAAGCGCGCCGGGCCGAACAGTATCGCGAAATCGCCATGACGTTCGTCGCGGAATTCCTGCATGAAAGAGCGACCCCTTCCCAGTTGGATTTGCTTCGACAGCGCTTCGGTGTGCAGGATGTGCAGGCTATCGAATCGCGCCTCGAGGCTGAAATGCGTTCCTGGGCCAACGGCCAGACCAATGAAGAACTCCTGATGGGCGACAGCCAATCCATTAAAAATCTCGTTTTTGCACAGATTTTGTCCTGGTGTTAGACTCCGACCTTTCGCATGGAACCTTCGTCAATACAGAGTTATCGAGAGGTACTGGAAACTAAACGCAACGAGATTTTAGCGTCAGCTCCGGCGCGAGTTCCCTCAGCTGAACCCGGGTCCAAAAGTGGTGATTGGATCGATCACTCCAGTGAGGAGAGTGATATCCATGTTCGACTGGCATTAAAGCAGACCGATTCAAAACTGCTGCGCGCCATCGAAGAAGCCATTGTACGGCTCGATCAGGGCGTCTACGGAATATGCATGGACTGCGAGGAGGAGATCGCCCCGGCACGGCTCGAGGCCGTGCCCTGGACACGCGTTTGCATTCACTGCAAGGAGCGACAGGGACAAGCTTAGACGCTGGAGCATAAAACATGGCCCAGCTGGATAAGTTTTTCAATTTAATGATCGAGGTCGGCGCGTCTGACCTTCATCTTGCCTCCGACTCTCAACCGATCGTCCGCGTCCGCGGCGAAATGGAACGCATCGATCACCCGCCGCTGGAAAGCGACGCGCTGAAAATGATGCTGTACGAAATCGCTCCGGAATACAAGGTGAAGACCTTCGAAGAAACCGGCGACATCGATTTCGGTTACGAAATCCCCGGCGTCGCCCGCTTCCGCGCCAATTTTTTCAATCAGAAATATGGCGTGGCGGCAGTCTTTCGTTTGATTCCGTCGACGATTCTGACGATCGAACAACTCGGTCTGCCACCGATCATGAGGAAGTTTGCCGAACTGCACAAAGGCCTGGTGCTGGTCACCGGACCGACCGGCAGCGGTAAATCCACCACGCTGGCGGCGATCGTGGATTACGCCAACAAGATTCGAAAGGACCACATCATTACGGTCGAGGATCCCATCGAATTTGTCCACAAGAGCCAGGGTTGCCTGGTGAATCATCGCGAAGTGGGCGTCCACACCAAATCGTTTGCAGCCGCGCTGCGCGGCGCATTGCGCGAAGATCCCGATATCATCCTCGTCGGCGAAATGCGCGACCTCGAAACCATCGAACTGGCGCTGACCGCGGCAGCCACCGGACATTTAGTATTCGGCACGCTGCACACGCCAAGTGCGGCGAAAACCATCGACCGCATCATCGACGTCTTCCCTGCCGATCAGCAAAACCAGATCCGCAATACCTTATCGGAATCCCTGAAAGGCGTCGTGGCCCAGAATCTGATGAAGCGCATCGACGTGAAAGGCCGCGTGGCAGCGCTGGAAATTCTGGTGGTGACCCCTGCAATCGCCAACCTGATTCGTGAAGCCAAGACATTTCAGATTCCCGGCATGCTGCAAGTAGGCCGCAAATACGGCATGCAGACCCTCGACGATGCCATTCTCGATTTGCTCAACCGCAAGGTGATCTCCCCGGAAGATGCCTATGCGCGTTGTCTGGACAAGAACAAATTTCGCTCGCAGCTGAAAAATCCACCGGAAGACTGGCAATAATGGCCCCGTTTTAGAATGGGCTCACGATGACGAAAGCAGAACTGGATTACATCCTCAGCACGATGCTCGATTCGCAGCATAACGTATCGGACCTGAACATCACTGCCGACAAGCCGCTGCAGGTGGAAGCTGCCGGCGAATTGCTGCCCGTACCCTTCGATCCGCAGATCGACCGGCTCTCCCCATTCCAGACCGAAACGATCGCGTTACAGCTGATCGACCGCAATCGAAGACTGACCGAAGATCTGCTGCGCACCGGCTCCTGCGACTGTTCCTATTCACTAGGGAACAAGGCGCGCTTTCGCGCCAATATCTTTTCGCAACGCGGCAATTTTTCAATCGTGTTGCGCAAACTTGCAACCGAAATCCCCAGCGTGACGGATTTGAGACTGCCGCCGGTTTTTCACAACATGGCGAAGGAAAAGACCGGCCTGATTCTGGTCACCGGCGCCACCGGCTCCGGCAAATCGACGACACTGGCCGCGCTGCTCAACGAATTGAATGAGACTAAACCACTGCATGTGGTGACGCTGGAAGACCCGGTCGAATATGTCCATCCGCAAAAAACGGCGACCTTCAACCAGCGCGAACTCGGCATCGACTTCACCAACTTCGCCACCGGACTGCGCGCCGCCCTGCGTCAGGCTCCCAAGGTGATTCTTGTCGGCGAAATGCGCGATCGCGACACCATGGAAATCGGCATGACGGCGGCAGAGACCGGCCACCTTGTGATGAGCACCCTGCACACCATCGACGCGGGCCAGACGGTGAGCCGCATCATCGGCATGTTCGAGAAGGAAGAGGAAAAGCACATTCGTGTGCGTCTGGCAGAAACCGTGCGCTGGATTGTCAGCCAGCGCCTGCTGCCCAAGGTCGGCGGCGGACGCGTCGCGGCCATCGAAATCATGGGCAGCAATTTGCGGGTCAAGGATTCGATCGAGCATGGCGAGTCCGAAGGCAAGTCGTTCTACGAAATCATCGAAGCCTCCGCCACCTTCGGCTGGCGCACCTTCGACATGGCCATTCTGGAACTTTTCGAACAAGGTCAGATCACCGAGGAAACCGCGCTTCTCTATTGCACCAACAAAGGCGCGGTCTCTCGCGGTATCGACCGCATCAAGAAACGGCGCGGCGAAGCCATCGATTCAGGTGGATTGAAGCTCGACGTGCTTTATGGAAAACGAATATGAGCCTACCGCTGGTCAGCCAGGACTTTTTCGAACTCGGTGACAAGACCGCACTGATATGCGTCGAACCGGAAAACCTTGAACCGGTCTGGAAGACATTAAAGGATCTCGGTTTCAAAACGCATTTCGCGGAAAGCAGCGACGACGTGATGGACCGGTTGCGCTACACACCGTATAACTGCATCATCGTTCAGGAAAATTTTTCCTGTAGTTCATTGGCGGCCAATATTGTGATGAGCACGCTGGCAAGCATGCCGATGGCACAGCGAAGAAACTCCTTCGTCTGCCTGATCGGCAGCTCGTTTAAAACTCTTGACGCGATCCAGGCGTTTGCGCAAAGCGTCCATGTGGTGGTCAATCCGTGGGATCTTCCGAACCTGACTGCGATCCTGAAAAAGGGGCTGGCTGAATTCGATACGATTTATAAGGTGTTTCGCATTGTGTCGGAAGTGCAAGGGGATCGTCGCGAGCCTGCTCGTCGCGGCCGATAAGGAAGTTGCGGTCCTTCAGTTGTCCGTTGTCCGTTGTCTGCTGTACGTTGTTACTTGTACTTGCTGCATTGTTGGCATTGACCAAATGACCCACTGACTCAATGACCAAATAAAAGCTATTGGCCAGTGGGTAATTTGGTCATTTGGTCAATGCCAACAATGCAGCAAGTACAAGTAACAACGCACAGCAGACAACGGACAACGGACAATTCAGAGGACATCCTACCGCATACCCGGCACCCGTCGCCACCACCGCACCAGCTTCAGAACCCGCCCGGCAACCTTCGCGCTCCGCACCTTCAGCATCATTCCGTCGACTCCGCCATCCATTGAAAAGCTGGATACAATGCTTTGCTCGCGGGTATATCTTAAAATTCCATGGCTGCCGTGGCGGCGGCCAATTCCGCTCTGTTTGATGCCGCCCATCGGTACGGCGAAGGCGTTATACACCATCAGTGCCGAATTAATCCCCACGGTGCCGCATTGAATCTGCCGAGCGATTTCCATCGCTTCCTCCGTTGAGCCTGCCCACACGGATGCGTTTAAGCCAAATTCGGTGGTCGTTGGCCACCACGATCGCTTCATTCGCGCTCTGCACCGGATACAGCGATACCACGGGACCGAAAGTCTCCTGAAACGCCAGCGTGGCGCGGCCCGGCACATTACTCAGAACCGTAGGCTCGACGAATGCCGGTCCGAGATCCGGCCGGCGCTTCCCTCCGGCGTGCAGGCGAGCTCCGAGGCTCATCGCTTCGTCAACGTGGGCCATTACCTTGTTGGCATGCGGCACATGGATCAGACTGCCGACATCCAGATCCCATGCCGAGGACCAGCCCATTTTCAATCGACGTGTTTCGGCCGTCAGAAGGTTGCAGAACTCTTCGAACACAGTCGATTCGACGTACACGCGTTCGATGGAGATACAGGTTTGACCGGCATTGGAAAATGCTCCGGATATCAGCCCGCGTGCCGCATCCCTCAGCGTCGCTCCCTTCAGGACGATCATGGGATTCTTGCCGCCTAGTTCCAGAGAATATGGAATCATGCGCTCGGCGGCCGCCAGAGCCACTTTACGTCCGGTCGCGCTGCCGCCGGTGAATCCAATGTAATCGACGTGGCGAATCAGTTCTGAACCGATGTCACCGGTGCCGTGTACCAGACTGAACAAATGCGGGTCCAGGCCACTGTCGATTAGTAACTTTCGGCCCAGTACGGCGGACAACGGCGTCAGTTCAGAGGGCTTCAATACCACTGCATTGCCGGCCAGCAGCGCCGGAATGGCATCGTCGAGAGCCAAAATAAATGGATAGTTCCAGGGAGCGATGAGCCCGACGACTCCATGTGGCCGATGTTCGAGTACGGATTGCGTCACCAGTGGTACGGCACCCTGGTGACTTTGTCCGTGCACCAGGGATTCGCCATGGGCGAGGTAGTAACGCGCGGTTCCCGCAACCGAGACGATCTCGGCCAGGGCATCGCGCCGAGTTTTGCCGCTTTCCAGCTGAATCGTGTCCATGATCAGCGCGGCCTGATCCACCACCCTGTCATGAAAGGACGCGACAATGGCGGCACGAGTGCGAAATGGCAGTTTGTGCCATTTTTGCTGCGCCTGGCGGGCCCGCGCCACAATCTCAGCAAGTTCCGCCGCAGTGGCTGGAGTTACCGAACCGGCCAGCTGTCCGGTCGCCGGATTGCGGACTTTGATCTCATCCACGCGCCTAGGATAGCAGCGAACGAAGGAAAATCTTTCACTTCATGTCCGCTTGTTATACTGGCCGCAATGGAAAACGAAACTCAGCACGGACCGGCCCCCGAGGCCGCGCTGGACGAAGCGGCCGAACGTTGGCGCATGGAGAGACGCCAATTGAAGGCCGAGATCGACAGGCTGGAATCCGCCTCCGCCGAAAAATTCCGTGAAGCGGCGAAAGAATGGGAGGCGGAACGGGCAAAGCTACGCTCTGAAGTTTCGCGCCTGCAGAATTCCGTCGGCGAACTGCTTGAACGATCCAACAATCCAAAGCGCGTCAACATGTCCGTACGTGAGGAACTGGAAACGAAACTTCACGCCGCAATTCAGGCGAAAGACCGAGCGGTGTCCGGTTATTTGCATGAGAAGGCAGCCTGGGAAGACGAACGCAACAAAATGCAGGCCGAGTTGCACGAATTGCGCTTAGGCGCCGCCAGAAACCGCGCCCCACGTGGAAAACTGAATGGTGACGATCGGGCAAAGGAACTTGAAACGCGGATTGCCGCGCTGCAGAAGGAAGTGGAATCCGAACGAGCCGCTGCGCGAATTCAAATCCAACGCCTGGAACGGCAGATAGCCGATTCCCGTCAGGCCACCGTGGCGGAAATCGCAAGAATTCAGAAAATGGCGATGGATATCACAAAACAGGTGAGCGATCCAGCCACCGACTTAACCACGGTGATTCGAAAAAATGTCGAACTCGCCGAGCTCAACGCGTATCTGAAGGGCATCCAGTTTCAGCCCCCTGCCAGCAAGCCGGCGTAGGGTTTTCAGCGCACCTCAAACATCACCGGCTTCGACTCGATCGGCGGCTGTGCAGAGAGCACACCTGTCAAACGATATCTTCCCGGCGACACGCGATTGTCATCATTGTCGCGTAAATTCCACACTTCGGTGAACGTCCACTTCGAATTGCCACGAATCGAATCCGAACGAATGACCTGACTGAACATCATTCGATTGGACCAGCGCCACACTTCCTGGCCGGTCGCGGGATCCTGAATGATGAAATCGTATGTCTTACTGGAAGTAAAGCGAAACGGCAGCAGCTTATTCGTGGTGTTCACCACCAACAATTCCAGTTTCAATCCTTCCGCATCGCGGTCCACGCTCACCGATAACACAGGATTCTCCGCAGTAACCTCCGACGTTGTCGAAGGCGCTGCTGTCGGAGTGTTGCCAGCCGGAGCGGCGACCACGGGCGGCCCGCCTATCGTCACTGTGGCGCGCGGGGTCACCGCTGGGCGACCCACACTGGTCGCCGCGATTTTCGCAATTCGCAAGCCGTCCGCGCTCGGATAGCGGGCTTCCACAATTCCAACGCCACGTTGAAAGATGAGGGAGGTCGAACCGGTGCGCAACGCAAACTTCTGTGGAATTCCGGAAGAGTCCGACTGCAGAATTTCCGCCGATGTTTCATCGCCGGGAAACAGCGGCAGCACCTGATCCCCTGCAATCCGCACGAACTGCCGGGCGTCTCGATCGAATCCGATCTGACGAACGGCAACGGCGGATTCGCCGCCGAAGGGAAAGTCCGTTACACCATAAATCGTGCGGCCCGAAACAATCGCACGATCATTTACAGTGAAACTCAGCTGGCCGACTTTCTGACCGGCCTCGCTGAAGACGTCATACACCCATTGATTGCCCACTCCGAGCGGGAGAAAGTCTTCCGTCATTCTCACGCCTTGCAGTAACAGGACAATACTCAACAGGAGTTTCATCTGTCTCTATGGTAAAGCAAAAACGTAGACGCCGTTTGTATTCGGCGGCGGCGGCGTAATTCCCGCCTGCGTGATCAGGCCCGCGGTGATGCCGCCGCGCCCCGTCAACACCGCAACATATTGTTTGCCGTTAACGGCGTAAGTAATCGTACTGTTTTGGATACTTCCCGGGAGAGCGGTTTGCCAAAGGACTTTCCCGTTGTCCGCATCGATCGCGCGAAAGTTACGCGCCAGATCGCCCCAGAAAACCAGATCGCCCGCAGTTACCAGTGTTGCGCCATTGCCTGGAGCGCAGGTTTCAAACAGATACTTGATCTCTCCTGTCGTCATGTTGACCTTGGCGACACCAGCAAATTTTTGCGGATCGGAGCCCTCGCGGCGAATCGCCGTGCGACGCTCCGCAACCGCACCGCCCGCTCCGCCGCCGCGTCCGCCTCCTCCCGCAGCTCCACCGCGTCCGCCGCCGCCCGCTGTTGCGGCGCCGCCTTGACCTGCTTGTCCTTGTAAGGGGGGAGCGCCGCCGCCACCGCCACGGCCACCGCCCCCTGCCGGAGTCGCAGCCGGCGCTGCGGCGGGTGGCGCTGCCGGAAGCGGCGGGCCCTGACAGACGGATTGCGACACTTCATAAGGCGCCGGAGCAGCCGGAGTCCCTGCAGGTCCGGCGGAAGTCATGTCGAGGCAATTGTCTACATAAGGGATGTAAAGCGAATTTTTGCCAGGGTGATACGCCATGGGCCAGTAGCTCTTCGTGTTGTACGAGCAGATCACATGACGTTCGCCGGGCTGATCCACAATGAGTTCGTCATTGATCCAGGACTTGCCGTCCGGATCGATTTTCTTGATCAGGAAACGAGGCGAATCATAAGGAAACGGCGTAGCCCACAGGAATTTTCCATTCGTACGATCGAGCATGAATAAGCCGCCGCCTTCCCCCACCGAAACGGAAACGTCGTGCTGCTGGTTCTTTGGCACGCTGGTATTGATCCATTTGACAAACTTCGGATCGGGATTGACGTTGGTACGCAGCAGTATGCGTTCGTTCGTGTAATCCTGATCCCAGTCGTCGCCGGGCAGGTGCTGGTAATACCACAACAGCTTTCCGGTTTCCGGGTCCAACGCCACGGTCGAGTTGCTGTACAAATCTGCCGGCGCCGAGAACCCAATTGCATTCGAGTTGCCGCCGTGACGCGCCGTACGCGTATTCGGCGTCGGATTCGCCACGCCCCACACAATCACCTTGCGCACCGCATCGTAGCTGCCGGTCAGGCCCCAGGTGGAAGCCGAACGCGCCGCCACCGGCGCACCACCCCAGGATTTGCCGGCGTCGGTTTCGTCGCCTGCGGCCGTAAAGAACTTCCATAATTCCTTGCCCGTCACAGCGTCGTGCGCGGCAATATAGCAGCCTTGTTGCTGCGGTGTGCCGCAGGTTCTGCCCGAAATGATCTTGTTGCCGGCCATGAATAACCCGGAGCTCAGGCGGCCGCCGTTGTTGACGGCCTTGGTTTCCCAACGCACCGCACCGGTTTTCATGTCGAGCGCAACAATGGTGTCGCCGGCAGGGTAATAAATCATGTCCTGATACATGGCGAACGCCTTCGTGTTGTTCGCACCGGCGCCCGGCCGGCGATATTCCCAAATGAGATTTCCGTTCGTGGCGTCCAGCGCCCACACGACACTTCCCGCCGGCATGCCCGGAGCGCCTGGATTCATCACGTACATAACGCCGTCATGGACCAGAGGAATGCTTTCCTGCGATCCGGTCGCCATGTCTTTGAACCATACCTGTTTGAGCTGAGCGACATTCTGCTTCGTGATTTGTTTTAGCGGACTGAAACGCTGGGCATCGTATGTCCGGCTGTACATGAGCCAGTCATTGGGACTGGGATCCAATAACATTTTCTCCGTCACCGGAACCGGCGGTTTCAACTGCGCCAATGCCACGGATGCGGCCGTTACTGCGAAGATCGCGACGACAGTGAAGACTTTACGAAACATTGCGGCTCTCCTCTCAAATCGGGAACGCGATATTCATGACATAGGCCAGCAGCAGAGTCAAACAAGTTACCCGTGGCAGGCGGTCTATGAAGCTGTGAAAAATTGGCAGATCGCTGGGGCGTGACCATTGCCCTCCTGAGTCAGGAGGGCAGCGGCATCGAACGTTTTATCCGATGCCGCG
>JADMIO012610857.1_pt1 | contig 16965 bp, 20 predicted proteins | sample 8958161 | NCBI WGS metagenome assembly JADMIO01 (sample SAMN16585339, study PRJNA669376) | soil metagenome | isolation source: Crop rotation soil | place: USA: Cullars Rotation, Alabama | collected 2011
GCGCCCGGCGCAGCACGTACTCCCGGCCGGTCTTGGTGAGCAGGTGCAGCTCGGCGCCGGCGAGGTCGACGGTCGCCGGGAGGAGGTGGAGGTCGCCCGCCTTCACCAGCACCTCGGCCGCCTTCGTGCGGCGCAGGAGCACGTCGTGCAGCGACAGGTCGAGCAGGTCGGGGTCGACGCCGACGGCCCAGGTGAGCGACGCCTGCGGGTCGAGGTCGACCAGCAGCACGCGCCGGCCCCGTTCGACGAGACCGGCCCCCAACGAGTGTGCGGTCGTGGTCTTGGCCACGCCGCCCTTCTGGTTCGCCACTGCCATCACTCTCGCCACCCGCTGAGTGTGGCAGACGATCGGGACGGCTTCGACCGTGATCGGGGAATCAGTCGTGAGACGAGCCGCTGAACCCGGATCCCGTCGTCGAGGGCGACCGGTAAGGTCCGATCCCGATGCGAAACGACGCGCTGTGCGAGCACCTCCTGGCCCATGCGATCAAGCGGGGCGACTTCACGCTCAAGTCGGGCAAGAAGACCGACTGGTTCATGGACGCCAAGCAGACCACCTGCTCGCCGTCCGGGATGCTCGTCGTTGCCGATGCGCTGCTCGCCATCCTCCCCGAAGGCACCACGGCGCTCGGCGGCCTCACCGTCGGCGCCGACGCCCAGGCGTACTGCACCGCGGCGATCGCCGCGACCCGTGGCATCGAGCTCAAGGCCTTCACCGTCCGCAGGGAGGCGAAGGACCACGGCGCCGGTGGGCGCATCGCCGGTGCGCTCTCGCCGGGCGACAAGGTGGTCATCACCGAGGACGCGGTGACGCGTGGCGTGTCGATGCTCGAGGCGGCCGATGTGGTCGAGGAGCTCGGCGCGGAGGTCGTCCTGCTGGCCCCGGTCTTCGATCGCGGCGGCACCTGCGAGGCGATGGCCGCCGCCCGCGGCTACGCCTTCCAGCCCCTCGTCACCCCCATGGACCTCGGCCTCACCTACGACCCCTGACCACCCAGAATCGACCTGCGCGTCAGTGGGTGGAGACGGTCTCGGTGTCCTGGCCGGAGCGGAGGACCTGGCCGGGGAGGTCGCCGGTGGCGACGCCGTCGACGACGGTGACCACGCCGTTGACGAAGACGCGGACGACGCCCTGTGAGGAGGCGGTGAGGCGGGGGGAGCCGCCGGGAAGGTCGTTGACGAGGGTGGCGTGGTCGGCGCCGACGGTCTCGGGATCGAGCACCACGACGTCCGCGTGCCAGCCCTCCTGGAGCCGGCCGCGCTCGCGCAGGCCGAAGAGGCGGGCCGGGACGTCGGTGATGAGCTGCACGGCGCGCTCGACGGGGACGAGCTTGCGGCCGCGGAGCTGATCGCCGACGAACCGGGTCGTGTACGGCGCGCCGCACATGCGGTCGAGGTGGGCGCCCGCGTCGGAGCCGCCGATCATGGCCCGATCGTCGGCCCAGACCTGGCGGCGGAGCTCCCAGCTGGCGTCGTCGCCGTCGGGCGGGATGGGCCACAGCACGGTGCGGAGGTCGTCGGCCACGACGATGTCGATGAGCGTGGCGAACGGGTCGGCGCCGCGCTCCTTCGCGATGTCGGCGACCACGCGGCCCTTCAGGCCCTCGTTGGTGTCGGAGTAGGTGTCTCCGATCACGTAGTTGGCGAAGTCGGCGAGCCGCTTGAACACGCCGGCCTCGGGCGACGCGGCCCGGTCCTGCAGGTACGCCTGCGTCTCGGGCTGGCGCAGCTTGGCGATCCGCTCGGGCACGGGCAGGTTGAGGATCTCGCCCCAACCCGGGATCAGGAAGAGCCCGCAGTGGTTGAGGAAGCTCATGTTCATGGGCACGAGCACGGGCATGGTGAGGGCCACGATCCGGGCGCCGGCCTCGGCCGCACTGGTGCCCGCGCCGAGCTGGCGCGGGATGCGGGCGGGCTCGCGGGAGTCGACGGTCAGCACGTTCCAGTTGATGGGCCGGTCGGCGGCCGCGCTCATCGCGGTGAACAGCTCGATCTCGTCGTCGGCGAACTGGTCGAGGCAGCCGTCGGTCATGCCTTCGAGCGTGGTGCCCTCGTGGCGGCTGACGGCGCGGCTCAGCTCGATCACCTCTTCCGGCGTCGCCCATCGCGACGCGACGGGCTGGCCGTCGCCGTCGGAGTGGGTGCGCGAGAGCGTGGTGGAGAAGCCGAGGCCGCCGGCGTCGATCGACTCCTCGAGCACCCGCACCATCTCGGCCAGCTGCTCGGGGGTGGCTTCCTTGCCGATCGCGTCCGCGCCCATGACGTAGCGGCGGATGGCGCAGTGGCCGACGAGGAAGCCGGCGTTCACGCCGAGGTTGCCGTCGAGGCGCTCGAGGAAGTCGGCGAACGTGTGCCACTTCCAGTCCACGCCCTGCTCGAGCGCCGCCACCGGCATGCCCTCGACCGAAGCCATCATCTGCCGGGTGTAGGCCGCGTCCTCGGGGCGCAGGGGCGCGAGGGTGAAGCCGCAGTTGCCACTGATCACCGACGTCACGCCGTGCACGTTGGACGGCGTCGCGAGCGGGTCCCAGTGGAGCTGCGCGTCGTAGTGCGTGTGCGGGTCGACGAACCCGGGCGTGACGAGGAGGCCCGTCGCGTCGATGACCTCGGCCGCGGGCTCGTCGATCGTGCCGATGGCGACGATGCGACCGTCGCGGATGCCGACGTCGGCCCGGACCCCGGGTGCGCCGCTCCCGTCGATGACGGTGCCGCCCTTGATGAGATGGTCGAGCATGCGGACAGTCCCTCCGGACGTAGATCTGACGACCCGTCAGGTTACCTCCAGGGGTGGCCCCTACGCGATCCCGAACGCGTGCTCCGGCTCGCCCCACGTCGGCGGTGGGACGATCGACGTGGCCGGCATCGCACCGGTGTCGGGGGCGACCCGGGTGTGGGCATCGACCGCCTCGGCGACGAAGCTCGCGACATCGGCCAGCCCGAGCACATCGCCGACGCGAAGGGCCACGACCCCGGCGATCCGCTGGCCGTTCACCGTCGTCCCGTTGGCGGACCCGAGGTCCTCGACCGACCAGCCGTCGAGCGTGGGCACGAGCTCGCAGTGGCGGCGCGAGATGCCGGCGTGGCCGAGGTCCACCGACGCGGTCGCGCCCCGACCGAGCACGAGCGCCCGGCGAGCGGTGAGCGCGATCGGGTCGTCGTCTCCCAGCGGGCGCAGCCAGCCGACGGATCGAACCTCCATGGGCGCAGCGGCGAGGGACGGGCCCGCGCCGAGGTCGACCGTGCGGCTCTCGTGCCGCGCCCGCACGTCGGGCCGTCCGGGCAGGCGTTGGCCGTCGGCCACGAACGCCACCATCGGCTGGCCGAGCAGCTGCCACCCCTCCTGCTCGGCGCGCTCGGCCAACGCCAGGCCGATCTCGGCGCCGATCCACTCGCGGACCCCCTCGATGGCGGCGAGGTCGTCGGGGTGCAGGTGCACCTCGAACGTGGACGGGACGAGCGCCACCCCGCGGACCGAGATCACGCGAGCACCGACCGCGGCGCGCAGGATGCGCTGCTGCAGCGCCTCGACCGACAGCGATCTCGGTGGGCTGAGCCGCTGCCACGCGGTCACGACGGCCTGCCCGGGCGTGTCGACGTCCCACGCCTTCACCGCCATCCGCCATCCCGCGAACGCGGCGGCGCCGAGCAGGACGATGACGAGCAGGAGGGAGGTCATCGCGGCACGGTGGCACGCGAGGTGGGGAGCGGCCAGGGGGAGGCCACCCCGCCGCGGTCAGGTGCGGCGGTGCAGGACGGCGAGGGCGATCATGTACGTCACGCCGCCCACCGCGCAGATCTGGGCGTACGGCCAGCCGTCACCGCCACGGGCCAGGTCGACGACCATGCCGGCGATGCAGGCGTAGATCATGACGTAGGCGGTGATCGCCACCGCTCGCTGGTCCATCCGCTGCTGGCGCTCGTCGCCCGACAGCCGGATGATCGCTGCGATGTCACCGTTGCGGCCCGACCAGAGGAAGGCGGCCACGCCGGCGAGGGCGAGGATGACGGCCATGCCGGCCGCCAGCCCGGGAGAGCCGCCGACCCACGCGGCGGCCACCAGCGCGCCCCCGAGCACGGCGAGGGACGCCACGGACGCCAGGCGCTTGCGGGTGGTGATCGTCGGTGCCGTCATCACATCTCCTCATCGGGTTCGAACAGCTGCTCGACGGTCGTCGAGAAGTGGCGGGCCAACGCGATCGCCAGGGGGAGCGACGGCAGGTAGCGGCCGGTCTCGATCGCGTTGATGGTCTGCCGGGAGACGCCGAGCGCGGCGCCGAGGTCTCCCTGCGAGAGCCCGGTCACCGTCCTCATCTCCCGAACGAGGTTCTTCATGGTGACAAGTGAACTTGACACGGTCCTGGCTGTCAAGGGTCCTTGTCACCTGGCTTCGAGGAGGTGTCCGCAGGGCGGACCAACCCATACGGTGGCCCGATGGCGACCGAGCTGATCGTGCGGCCGTACCAGCCCGAGGACCGCAGCGCCGTGCGCCACGTGTGCCACGTCACCGGCTACATGGGGGCGCCGGCGAGCTGGTACTGGCGTGACCGGGAGAGCTTCGCCGACACCTTCTGCGGTTGGTACACCGACCATCGGCCCGACGACGCGCAGGTGGTCGAGGTCGACGGTGTGGTGTCCGGCTACCTGCTCGGCTGCCGCGACACCGAGGCCGCGGTCGACGTGGCGACGATCGTCGCCCGCCACCTCGTCGGTGGCCGCCACCTGCTCGTGCGGCCCGGGACCGCCAGGTTCATGTGGCGTTCGATCCGCGACGTGGTGGTGGACGGTGTGCACCGCGACCTGCCGCCGCGCACGACGTTCGACGCGCGCTGGCCGGCGCACCTCCACATCGACCTGCTGCCCGTCGCCCGCGGCAGCGGCGCCGGGTCGACGATGATGCGCACCTGGCTGGCCTCGCTCCGCGCCGACGGCATCGCGGGGTGCCATCTCGAGACCGTCGCCGAGAACGCCTCGGCGATCGCGTTCTTCGAGGCGATGGGCTTCCGCCGGCACGGCCGCAACCACCCGTTGCCCGGGATGCGGTCGCCGGAGGGTGCTCGCCACCACGGCCAGCTGATGGTCCAGGAGCTCGCCGCGGACGGTTCCCCGTAGCCTGGGGCGCATGTGCCGGAACATCACCACCCTGCGGGGACTGGACCCAGCCGCCACCGACGAGGAGATCGAGGCGGCCGCTCGCCAGTTCGTCCGCAAGATCAGCGGCGTGCAGTCGACGTCGGCCAACACCGAGGAAGCGTTCGAGCGGGCCGTGCACGCGATCTACCACGTGTGCGTCGACCTGCTGGAGGACCTCCCGCCCCGCAAGCAGCCGCCTCCCACGTTGCCCCCGCTCCGACGCATCAAGGCGAAGGCGGCCGCGGCCGCCGGCTGACCGATCCTCGGCCTACTGGTCGAGGAGCGCGAGGTCGGCCTGGGTGATCGAGCCCGACCGCACGGCGTACCGGCAGAGGTTGTCCTTGGCGTCCGGCCCCTCGAGGTTCGGCACCCCCGCCCCCGCGAACTTCCGCACGAGGTCGGCGACGCAGTTCTCCACGCGGCTGCGCGACAGGAACGCCCGCTCGGCGGCCTGCGCGTAGGACGCCGGCTTCGAGCGGTCACCGCGGTCGACGAGGAGCGGCTCGCACAGCGCGGTGAGGATCCGCCGCTCGGCCCGGCTGAACTCCAGGAGGTACTGGGTCGCGGCGGCTTCGTCGGAGAAGGCTGGCGCCGCGGCATCGGCCGGCACCTCGGCCAGCTCGACCTGGACCTCGTGGGTGCGGATGCGGCCGCGGAACTGGATCGTCACCTCGTCGGTCGGGAGCGACGCGATCTCGCCCATGCTCTCGAGGACGCGCGTCGGACCTGTGGTCGGCACGAGGTAGACGGGCTGGCTGGCCGAGTCGTTGCGGACCCAGATGCGCCCGTCGCGGACGGACACGGTCGCGGCGCGACGAGACACCCCGAGGTCTTCGGGTGTGCCGTCCTTCGTCTCGGTGCCGACCTGCACGTCGCAGCTCCCGGAGCGCCCCACTCGCACCTCGTCGCCGTCCCGTACCTCGAGCACCGTGTCTCGGTGGGCCAGGCGGGCGATCGGGAGCGGGGCATCCATCGCCCCATCATCGCTGATCACGACGCCGTCGACCGGCCGACCCTCGTCACCTGGCGCCTCAGGTCGAGGCGCCGGAGCTTCAACCCTCGGTGCTCATCTCTTCGAGGCAGCGACGGATCTCCGAGGCTCGGAAGCGGCGGTGGCCGCCGAGCGTGCGGATGGCGGTGAGCTTCCCGGCCCGAGCCCAACGCGTCACCGTCTTGGGGTTCACCCGGAAGAGGGCAGCAACCTCCGCGGGTGTCAACAGCGCTTCCGGTGGTCCGATGTCGTTGTCGGTGGTCATGGGGGTCCCCTCCCGGTGGGCTTTCACCCTTTGCTGAGATGCACCTTTTGGACGAGGTACGCGACAAGTAAACCATGTGCGGACCCTGGACGACCCAAAGTCGTACGGTCCTGGCGCGGTCATGGGATTGGGGACCCGTGCGGCGCTCTCGATACCCTCCCTCGCCGATGGCCACACCTACTGCTGCCTTCTCGATCCACCTCCGGGTCCGCCTGCAGAACTCACCCGGCTCGCTCGGTCGGCTCGCCGCTGCGGTAGGGGCGGCAGGCGGCAACATCGTGTCGATCCGCGGCTTCGAGGCCAAGGGCGCGGTGCTCGACGAGGACGTCATCATCGACTGCACCGACGAGACGCACATGGAGATCGTGCGGGCGGCGGTGGCCGGCCTCGACGGTGTCGACGTGCTGCTCACCGCCGACCGCACCTTCGAGATGCACCAGGGCGGGAAGATCGAGGTGAAGTCTCGGCTGCCATTGCGCGATCGCGACGACCTCTCGATGGCCTACACGCCGGGCGTGGCCCGCGTGTGCAGCGCGATCGCCAAGGAGCCCGAGCTCGTCCACGAGCTCACCATCAAGAAGAACACGGTGGCCATCGTCACCGACGGCACCGCGGTGCTCGGCCTCGGCGACATCGGTCCCGCCGCGTCCCTGCCGGTGATGGAGGGCAAGGCCCTGCTGTTCAAGAACTTCGCGGGCGTCGACGCGTTCCCCGTCTGCATCGACACGTCGAGCTGCGCCACACCGCAGGAGAAGGCGGACGCGATCGTGGAGACGGTCGAGCGCATCGCCACCGTCTACGGCGGTGTGAACCTGGAGGACATCGCCGCACCCGCGTGCTTCGCCATCGAGGAGCGGTTGCGGGCCAGCCTCGACATCCCGGTGTTCCACGACGACCAGCACGGGACCGCCGTCGTCACCCTCGCCGCGTTGATGAACGCGCTGAAGATCGTCGACAAGCAGATGGGGGAGCTGAAGGTCGTCATCTCCGGTGCCGGCGCCGCTGGTGTGGCCATCGCCAAGATCCTGATGGCCGCGGGCGTCACCGAGATCGTCGCGTGCGACAGCCGGGGCGTCCTCGACCGTTCCCGCACCGACCTCAACGACGTCAAGGTCGCGTTTGCCCAGCTGACCAACCCGCACCAGGTCACGGGCACCCTCAGCGACGCCATGGTCGGCGCCGACGTCTTCATCGGTGTGAGCGCCCGTGACGTGCTCACGGTGGAGGACATCAAGTCGATGAAGGCCGACCCGATCGTGTTCGCCATGGCCAACCCCGATCCGGAGATCCGGCCCGAGCTGGCCCGCGCCGTGAGCGCCATCGTGGCGACCGGTCGCTCCGACTTCCCGAACCAGATCAACAACGTGCTCGCCTTCCCCGGCATCTTCCGCGGCGCGCTCGACGCCGGCGCCACCACCATCACCGAGGGCATGAAGGTCGCCGCCGCCCACGCCATCGCCGATGCGGTCGACCCGGCCGAGCTCACCGCCGAGTCGATCGTGCCGTCGGTGTTCCACCCCAACGTGATGGAGCTCGTCGCCACGGCCGTGGCCGAGGCGGCCGTGGCCGACGGAGTCACCCGCCAGCGCTGATGCCCGACCTGCCCCAGGCCGTCACCTTCGACTTCTGGAACACGATCTTCCGGGAGAACCCGGGCGGCAGCCGCCCGCGTCGGGTTGCGGCCTGGTTGGCCATCCTCGACGGCGAGGGCCTGGCCGCCGACGAAGCCGCCGCGGGCCAGGCGTTCGACCAGAGCTGGGAGGTGTTCCACCGGCACTGGCACGACAACCGCCCGTACGGAGCGGAGGACGCGGTGTCGTTCATGCTCGGTCGCCTCAAGCTCGACCCGCCACCGGCGGTGCGCGACGCGCTCATCGAGGTGCTCACCGACCCGTCCCCCGTGCACGACCCGCAGCTCACGCCGAACGTGGCCGCCTGCATCGCGACGCTGGCCGACGCGGGCGTGAAGCTCGGGATCATCTGCGACGTCGGCTACACGCCCTCGCGCACGCTGCGCCGGTTCCTCGACGCGGCCGGGCTGCTCGGCTCGTTCAGCCACTGGTCGTTCTCCGACGAGGTGGGGGCGTTCAAGCCCGACCGGCGGATCTTCGTGCACGCCATGGATGGCCTCGGCGTCGAGGACCCGGCGCGGATGGCCCACATCGGCGACCTGCGCCGCACCGACGTCGCCGGCGCGCAGGCGATGGGCATCACGTCGGTCCGCTACGCCGGTGTCTTCGACGACCCGCCCGACGAGCGGGGCGAGGTCGAGGCCGACCACGTGGTCGACGACCACGCGCTGGTGCCGGGCCTCTTCGGCCTGGCTTGATGCGGCGCGCGGAGGTCGAGCGCGACAGAGGCCCGGGCCTGTGACCCGGGCCTCCGTGCTTGCTGTGGTCGGAACCGGCGTCGATCCGGTGACCTCGCGCTTTTCAGGCGCGCGCTCTGCCAACTGAGCTACCCGACCCTGATTGTCCAACCCTGCGTTCAACCCAGGGGTTGGAGGCGGTCCCGACGGGATTTGAACCCGCGACCTCCGGCTTGACAGGCCGGCGTGCACTCCAAACTGCACCACGGGACCAGACTGCAACCCCTTTCGGGGCGAGCTGTGACCTTAGCCCACCGCCACCCACCGGCTGCCAGCCGATACGGGCCCCCGCTCGTCAGCCGCGCTCGGCGAGCCACGTGGCCGTCTCCACGTGGTGCGCGTGGACGCTGGCCCCGTCGATGCTCCACGCGACCGTTTGTGCGATGGCCCAGCCCGGCGTCGCCGGGGTCGACCCACAGGCGGGGGAGCAGGGCGGCCAGCACGCCGAGCGCCGCCTCGGGCTCGAGGCTCGACACGTGGTCGCCGGGCGCGCACCGCTCGAGCAGGAGCGCGTGACGGCCACGGTCGTGGCGGAGGAGGCGGACGGCGCCGTCCCCGTCCCACCGAGCCAGCGCGTCCGCCTCGTGCGCGCAGTCGGGGTGGGGCCACTGCAGCTTCAGCACCGCGTCGCCGCCGTCGCCCTGCGTCACGCGCAGGACGAAGGAGACGTGGGAGTCCTCGAACGGGTCGCCGATGGTGAGGCCCCACTCCTCGCGCAGGTGGTCGATGGTCTCGTCGAGGCCGTCGGCCCACGCCCGACCGTCGGGCCGGTCGAGCAACCAGCGGGCGCGCGGCGGCAGCTGCATGGTCGGCATCGTGCCCCATCGGTCGACCGAGCGGCGCCTGACCGCAGTCGCCTACGGTCCGCCCACCCGAGCGAGGAGGAGCGCGATGCCACGCGTCCGACAGGTCCCCCGTGACGAAGCCACGGCACCGATCGTCACCGCCATGTACGACTTCATCTTCGGCGACCGCGACCCGGTGGCGGAGCCGGGGCTCCCGAACGGCACCACGGGGGACTGGTGGACCACCGCCGCGCTGGTGCCCGAGCTGCTGCAGCACTCGGTCGACGGCTTCCTCTTCTACCGCTCGACCGACCGCCACCTGTCACCGGTGCTGCGCGAGCTGTCGCAGACGCGGGTCGGCTACGCGCGGGCGAGCCGGTTCGTCTTCTCGCAGCACTGCAAGGCGAGCCGCGACAACGGCGTGTCCGAGGAGAAGATCGCGGCGATCCCGTCGTGGCAGACGAGCGACGTGTACTCCCCGGTCGAGCGAGCCGTGCTGGCCTGGACCGATGCGCTGGTGCTCGACGGCGGCCGCGCGTCCGACCAGCTCTTCGCCGAGCTGTCCTCCCACCTGAGCGACGTCGAGATCATGGAGCTGACCTACATCGCGACGATGTACGACATGCACGCCGTGATGACGAAAGCGCTGCGCCTCGAGCTCGACGACGTCGACGAGCGCATGACGGAGGTCGTCGGCCCAGGCGTCGCCATGTCGCTCAAGCCCGACGCGCCGATCCCCGAGTGATCAGCACGGGTTGATCAGCAGGACCAGGACAGCGCCGGTGGGTGGACGCGGGCGCAGCGCGGGCAGCCCTTCTCGTCGGTGAGGTCGACGCTCGCGACCAGGGGTCGACCCGACGAGTCCGCTCGGTGGACGAGAGCCGGATCGACGTCACCGAGCATGAGCTTGGCCCGTCGGAACATCGCGAACGTGCCCTCGGTCGGCACGTCGCCCCACGTGAGGTAGAGGAAGCGCTGCCCCTTGGCGCCGTGGACCGCGGGCCCGCGGAAGTCGAGGTCGTCATCCACCTCCACCACGCGCACGTAGACCTCCCAGGTCGCCGAGGCGGCGTCGCCGGGCACGAGGCCGTCGGGCTCGCTCCGCACCTGCACGGCGACGTGGACGTGCTCGAGGAGCTGTCCGGCCGACATGAAGCGCCGCCCCGGCAGGTCATGGCCCTCGATCCGCACCAGCACCCCGTCAGCGTCGCGCGCCGCCGGCGTGCGTCCGTCGCGCCCAGCCGGGGGCCCGGGTTGGCTGTCCGAGGCATGCCGATCTGGTGTGCGATCGACGTGCTGGCGCACGACGGACGCACACCAGATCGATGCGGTCAGAGGCGCTCGATCACCATCGCATTGGAGAGGCCGCCGGCTTCGCACATGACCTGGAGGCCGAGGTGGGCGTCGCGCTGCTCGAGGGCGTTGAGCAGGGTGGTGGTGAGGCGGGCGCCGGAGGCGCCGAGGGGGTGGCCGAGGGCGATGGCGCCGCCGTGCACGTTCACCTTGGCGAGGTCGGCGCCGAGCTCGGCCTGCCAGGCCAGCACGACCGAGGCGAAGGCCTCGTTGACCTCGAAGAGGTCGATGTCCTCGATGCGCAGGCCGGACTTGGCGAGGAGCTTGCGGGTGGCGGGGATGACGGCCGTGAGCATGTACAGCGGGTCGTCACCCTCGACGACCGTGGTGTGGATGCGGGCCCGCGGCGTCAGGCCGAGCTCGGCGGCGCGGGCGGCGCTGGTGAGGAGCACCGCGGCCGAGCCGTCGGTGAGCTGCGACGAGTTGCCCGCGGTGGTGCTCCACGTGATCTGCGGGAAGCGCTCCTCGAACGCAGGGTGCTGGAAGGCGGGGGCGAGCTTGGACAGCCCCTCGATCGTCGACGGGCGGATGCCCTCGTCGCTGGTGACCTCGACGAGCGCACCGTCAGGGCCGGCCACCTTGAGCGGCGCGATCTCGTGGTCGAACAGGCCGGCATCTCGTGCGGCGGCCGCTCGCTCCTGGGACTGGAGGGAGAACTCGTCGAGCTGGCTGCGGCTCAGGCCCCAGCGAGCCGCGATCAGCTCCGCGGCGATGCCCTGGGGCACGAGCCCCTCGGGGTAGCGCTCGGCGAAGGCGACGCCGTCGATGTCGGTGGCGCCGAAGACCGACGAGCCCATGGGCACCCGTCCCATCGACTCGACACCGCTGGCCACGACCACGTCGTAGGCACCGGCCTTGATGCCCTGGGCGGCGAAGTGGACCGCCTGTTGGGACGACCCGCACTGGCGGTCGATCGTCGTGGCCGGCACCCGCTCGGGGTAGCCGGCGGCGAGGGTGGCACGGCGGGCGATGTTCAGGCTCTGCTCGCCGGCCTGGGTGACGCAGCCGGCGATGACGTCGTCGATCGTCGCCGGATCGAGCCCCGTGCGCTCGACGAGGGCGCGGAGCGGGTGGGCCAGCAGGTCGACCGGGTGGACGCCGGCGAGTGCGCCCGTGGACTTGCCCTTGCCCAGCGGCGAGCGGACGGCGTCGACGATCACGGCATCTGTGGGAGAGAGTTCTGTCATGCAATGAACGCTACGCCACTTAGTTCCATGATGCAATGGACTTAGCTGTTGCATCGGGCACAGCGGCGTGGCGGTGGGTACGGTCGCCCGATGGACCAAGCGCAGGTGTGGGAGGCCACGGTCGGTGCGGCATGGGCCCGCAACGGAGACCACCTCGAAGCCCACAGCGCGGCGTTCGGGACGGCCGCACTCGATCGGCTCGGCGACGTCGGCGGGCAGCGCGTGCTGGACGTCGGCTGCGGGACGGGCACCACCACGCTCGACGTCGCTGCGCGAGGCGCGGCCGACGTGCTCGGCGTCGACCTGTCACAGACGATGCTCGACGAGGCCGAGCGCAAGCGGGTCGAGGCAGGAGCTTCCAACGTCTCGTTCCGCTGCGTCGACGTGACGACGCTGACGGCCGACCCACCCTTCGATGCGCTCTGCTCACGGTTCGGCGTGATGTTCTTCGACGACCCAGTTGCCGGCTTCTCGACCCTTCGCGGGCTCGTGCGCCCGGGCGGTCGGCTCGCCTTCTGCTGCTGGACCGACCCGTTCGCCAACCCGTGGATGCTCGTACCGGTGATGGCATCGGCCGAGGCGCTCGGCCCGCCGGCCCTTCCCGCGCCCGGCGAGCCCGGGCCGTTCTCCCTCGGCGCCGAAGGGCGCGCGCAGGAGGTGCTCGAGGCCGCGGGCTGGCACGACGTCACGGTGGAGACGGTCGACCACGAGATCGAGATGACCGGGGGTGCCACCGCCGTCGCCGGCATCTTCGCCACCACGAACCCGGTCGTGGCGCTCGGCTTGGTGCGTGCGCCCGAGCAGGCCGACGCCGTACGCGCCGCGATCGCCCGCGACCTCGCGCCGTTCGAGGGGACCGATGGCGTCGTGCGGATGCCCGGCCAGGCGCGGGTCGTGTCGGCCCGGGCCTGACCCGCCAGTCGCACGGTTCGCCGGCACCGATCGACTTCGTCCGGCTCATCCGCGTCGTCCGTGCGTGGCGCGAACTGGGGCCGGCGGTCGCAGAGACCGACGCGACCCGTCGACATCGCGGTGCTCGCCGGGTCTTCGGCCGCCGGTCGAACGCATCGGTCCGGCACCATCCCGGAGCATCGGTGGCGGTGCGGGCCGCCAGGCCAGGCCGACCCATGCCGTCGATGACGCCGGCGGCGACCAGGTGCATCGCTCAGGCCACGACGTCGATCCGCTGTCGTCGCGAGGGCGAAGGCCGGTGGAGCAACGGACCGCAGCGTCGTGGGAGTGAAGGCCGTCCGCCCCCGCACTCGCCGAGGTGGTGCGGTGGCACCTCGCCCGGCGGGTGCGACTCAGCCCGGCGCGTGCCGTCGGCGACGCCGTGACTCCAGGGTGTGCAGGACCGGGCCCTCGCCGCCGGGAGGACGAGCGTGGATCCGCTGGCTCCCGTAGATGCCGCGCCGACCGGAGACCAGGACGGCTGCGACGCAGGCGACGGCGAACAGCAACCACGGCGCGGAACCGAACAGCTCCAGGCCCATGACCGTGCAGGCGAGCGGCGTGTTCGTCGCGCTGGCGAACACCGCCACGAAGCCGACCGCCGCGAGGAGGGGGATCGGCACGTGCAGGAGCCGGCCGAGAGACGCGCCCAGGGTCGCGCCGATCACGAACAACGGCGTGACCTCCCCGCCCTGGAAGCCTGAACCGAGCGTCACGGAGGTGAACAGGAGCTTGAGCGCGAACGCCCCGGCCACCACGCCCGCGCCACCGGCGACCGAGCGCGTGATCAGCGGCACGGACAGGCCGAGGTAGTCGCGGTTGCCCACGGCGTAGGTGAGCACGATGACCAGCCCGCCGCCGACGGCCGGTCGCAGTGGCGGCCACGCGATCCAGCGCCCGAACAGGTGCTTGAGCCCGTGCGTGAGCTCGACGAAGGCGAGGGCGGCGAGGCCGAAGGCGACGCCCGCGACCACGACCTTGCCCACGAGCGTCGCGGTGAGGTGCACGGTCCCGATGGTGGGGAGCGCGGTGTGGTGGATGCCGAGCCCGCGGGTCACCCGGTCACCGACGAACGCGGCCACGATCGCCGGCACGATCGCGTCCGCCCGGAAGCGGCGGGCGACCTGCACCTCGAGGGCGAAGACGATCCCGGCGAACGGGACCCCGAACACGGACGCGAACCCGCCGGCGATCGCGGCGACGAGGAGGAGCCGGCGCTCGGGGGCTCGCAGACGAGCGGCGCGGCTCATGCCGTCGGTGATGCTGCCGGCCATCTGGATGGCGGTTCCCTCCCGTCCGGCCGATCCTCCGCAGAGGTGGGTGAGGACGCTGCCGAGGAACACCAGCACCGCCATCCGACGCGGCACCCAGGCCTGCGGCTCGTGGATCTCGTCGAGGATCAGGTTGGTGCCGGCGGCGGCCGAGCGACCGACGCGGTGGTAGGCGAGCCCGGTGGCCAGCCCGGCCACGGGGAGGCACCAGAGCAGCCAGCCGTGGGCCACACGAGTGCGGGTGGCCCAGTCGAGAGAGGCGAGGAACGCGGCCGAGCTCACGCCCGCGGCGGCGCCGACGACCGCGCCGAGGGCGGCCGTCCGCACGACGTGCACGACCGCGGCCGCGCTCGTGCGGAGCCGGGAGCGGTCGAGCCTTCGGGACATCTGGCCTCCTGCGCCGGTGGGTGGCGGGCATCCGGCCGGATGCGTGCTCCTACGCGACGTGGTCGAGTGATCGAGTGTGTCGAGTAGGAGCCATCAGCCCCGGAGGGCGGTTGTGGCGAGCTCCATCGCCGTCGGGCCGAGACGATAGCCCGAGGGTCAGCGAGGCACCGAGCTGCTCGTCGGTGCCACACCGCGCGAGATCGCACTGAGGGTCACCACCAGGTAGAGGACGCCCACGACGAGCTCGATCCAGAACAGGATCTGGATCACCAGTCCCGCGGTGTCTCCTCCCCACTTGCCACGCCACCACCGGATCTGCCGCCTGCCCTTGCCGGCATTGATGTAGCCGGCAAAGAAGAAGTACAGCCCGAGGCACGGGACGAACTGGGCGAGGGCGAACTGCCAGAGCGCGGTCTTGATGAGCGGGTGCATGGGCGGCTTGCCCCGGAGTGCCACCGGCACGTCTCCGTGGCCCCAGCCGCCGACACCGGTGACCTCGGACGCGAGCGGGACCGGCGCAGGTGCGCCGGCGGCCTCGGGCGGTGGCGGTGCGGGGACCATCGCGGGGGCAGCGGCCGCCGCGGCGGCTGCGGCTGCGGTCGCGGTGAGCGCGTCGATGCGGTCGCGGTGGGCCGAACGGATGCGGGCGGCCTGCTCCGCGTCGAGCACCGAGCCGGCGTCGCGCACCGGGACCCCGGCGGCGGCCGCAGCCTCGATCACGTCGACGCTGCGCACGGCCAGCTCATCGGCGAGCTCGTACACCTGCACGGTCACCCATCGGCCGGACGGTGGCGGTCCTGAGGGATCGACGTCGGGCGCGAGCACTCATGAACCGGGGCAATTCGACCGATGGGTGTCAGCCTCCTCCCGGACGGTCGCCCCCTCATCCCATGCCTGCCGACACCATCCTCGTGGTCGACGACGACCTGCAGCTGCTCATGCTCGCCGCGCGCATGCTCAAGGTCGAGGGGTACGTGGTGCACACGGCGCCGAGCACCGAGGAGGCACTGGACGTCGCGGCCGGGCTGGAGCCGATCAGCCTCCTGTTCACCGACGTGGTCCTCCCCGGCCGGTCCGGGCTGGAGCTGGCGGTCGAGCTGCGCGAGACGCGTCCCGAGCTGCCGGTGCTGGTCACGACCGGCGAGTGGCACGGCAACGTCCGGACGGCGATCGACCGCTCGGGCTTCCACCTGCTGTGCAAGCCCTACGACTTCGACGAGATCCATGCCGCGGTGCGCCGTGCCATGACCACACCTGACCCGGGACCGGTGCTCACGGCATGAGGGTCCTCACCGTCGAAGACGATCCGGCCATCAGCACCATGGTCGCGGCCATGCTCGGCCGCGAAGGCCACCGAGTCGAGGTGGCCGAGACGGCCGAGGAAGGCCTCTGGATGGCGACCGAGTTCGACTTCGACGTCGTCCTGCTCGACCGCGTCCTCCCCGGCGGTCAGGACGGGCTGGCCATCTGCGAGGAGCTGCGCGAGCGGGGCCGCTGGATGCCGATCCTGATGCTGACCGGGCAGTCCGCCGTCGACGAGCGGGTCGCCGGCCTGCGCGCCGGGGCCGACGACTACCTCACCAAGCCGTTCGACATCTCCGAGCTGTCGGCCCGGCTGCTCGCCCTCGGCCGCCGCGCCCCCAAGGAGCGGCCGACGGTCATGACCGTCGGCGACCTGGTCGTCGATCCAGCGGCCCGGACCGTCACCCGCGGCGGCACCGCGGTCAGTCTGCGGCCGCGCGAGTTCTCGTTGCTCGAGCTGCTCGTTCGACGGGTGGGCGAGGTGCTGAGCCGGGCCGAGATCCTCGACCAGGTGTGGGACATGAACTACGACGGCATGTCCAACGTCGTGGACGCGCACGTGAAGTCGCTGCGCAACAAGATCGACAAGCCGTTCGGTCGAGAGACCATCGAGACCGTGTGGCGCGTCGGCTACCGGCTGCGGACCGACTGATGGCGGATCGAGCCGTGGGAAGGCCGGGCCTCCGATGAGGCTCCTCAGGGACTTCGGCGGCGCCGCCGTCGTGCCGGCGCAGACCGATGCCGAGCGCGCCCTCGTGGACGCGCTCGGGTTCGGCGTCGTGGTGCAGAGCGCCGACGGCGCCGTGCTCACGATGAACGCGGCGGCCAGCAAGATCGCCGGCCTCCGCCAGGCGCTCGGCGGATCGAACAGCTCGGGATGGACGTGGGTCGACAAGGCCGGCGCCGTCGTGGACGAGGCACGGATGCCGGCTCGGCGCGCCCTGCGCACGAACGAAGCGGTGGAGGAACCAACGA
>JADMIO010001330.1_pt1 | contig 16962 bp, 14 predicted proteins | sample 8958161 | NCBI WGS metagenome assembly JADMIO01 (sample SAMN16585339, study PRJNA669376) | soil metagenome | isolation source: Crop rotation soil | place: USA: Cullars Rotation, Alabama | collected 2011
GCTACGTCCGCCGGATCACGCCGCAGGTAATGGAAGCCTGCCGCCTCCACCTCGAACAAACCGGCACGATCGCCGACGCTGTCCATCAAATCCTGACCAATATTTTCGGAGACGATTTCACGCCTATGACGATCTACAAGCACGCGCTCACACCCGAAATGCTCCGCTTCTTTCGCCTGCCGCGCGACCCCTTTGCCGCGCCGCGAAGCGCCTCCGATCTGTTCACCACGCCCGCTCTCGACGAGATCTCACGCCAGTTGGAAGAAGCCGTCCGCTGCCAGGGCTTCGTCTGCGTCCTCGCCCCCGTGGGCGCCGGGAAAACGATGATGAAGAACAAGCTGCTGTCCGCAGCTTTGTTCAGTCCAAAGTCCAATGTCCAAAGTCCAACGTCAGAAGAAAGCAATGTAACGACTGGAGCGCAAGCGTCCCCGCTTGCAATGGACGCGCAGCGTACACAGACTTTGGACCTTGGACCCGGGACTTTGGACCCGGATCGGACTTTGGACCTTGGACCCGGGACCTTGGACCGGATCATCCTCTCTCCCGCGTTCGCCGACATGTCCCGCGTCACCGCGGCCGGCATCGTCGCTTACGTTCTCGAGGAGCTGGGCGAAAAACCCCGCCGCAGCCTCGTCCTCGCCCAGAAGCAGCTCGAGAAGCGCCTGGCCGATCTTTACCGGCAAAATATACGTATCGCGCTGTGCTTCGACGAATGTCATCGCGTCAGCGACACAACGCTTACGGCTCTCAAGAATTTTTACGAGCTCGGCTCCGGCGGCTTCGAGCGCTACCTCGGGCTCCTGCTTTTCGGCCAGCCGCATTTCACTGCCCGACTCGCGCTTCCCCGCTTCCGCGAGATCGCCGAGCGCCTGGCCGTGATCGACCCCCTGCCTTAACCGCCGAAGACGTCGAAGCCTACCTCGAACATTGCTTCGCAAGTTCCAGGGGCCGGAAGTCCAACGGCCAAGGTCCAAAGACAGGTACCGGCTCCCCTCCTGGACAGGAGGGGTGGCCGCAAGGCCGGGGTGGTGGGCTCTTAAGCTCCCCTCCTTACGACGGAGGAGTGGCCGAAGGCCGCGGTGGTTCACCCACTTTGGACTTTGGACCTGGGACATTGGACGGCATCTTTGATCCCCAGGCCCTCTCCCTCATCGCCGCCCGCGCGTCGACCCCGCTGGCCGTCGCCAACCTCGCCTCGGCCGCGATGATCGAGGCATACAGGAAAGGCGAGCGCCGCATCACGGGGCGCTTCGTCCGCGCCGACACCGGCCCCCGCACCTTGCGCGCCGGCGGATGGAGAGTAAACAGAACAGACAGGACCTGCAGGATGGAATCGGATTTCTTAACGCGGGGTGCACTGGATGCGCGAAGAAAGAAATCATAATTTCCGTCTCCGCGTCCTCCGCGCTCTCTGTGTCAGAACCGTCCTGTTGTGGTTTTTCGTGTTCTTTTTCGTGTTGTTTCGTGGGTATTCCCTTTCCGCCCGGTATGTTCCTGTCTTCGTTCGAGTTAGTTCGTGTTCCCACCTGACCGCGAATATTTGAAACCACGAGCGCGTACGAACCAACACGAAAAAACCACCCTGTACATCCTGTCCATCCTGTTTGGATCCCGGCCAAAACTTGACACGCCTACCGCCCGAAACGTATATTCTTTAATTCGGCTTCGGGCACGGCCCGGGGCATAATTTACGCCGCCCTAGCTCAGTTGGTAGAGCATTCGATTCGTAATCGAAAGGTCGTCGGTTCGACTCCGATGGGCGGCTCCATTCTCTTCAATAACTTACGGGTTTTTCATTATTCTCTCTAGGCAATTTTTCCTCTAACTTTCCTCTAGCGAACCTAAGAGGTGAATATATTCTTGTTCAAGCTCGGTCCCCACAATTACTAAAATCATTGCTACGCTCCCTCCCCTTTCGTCAAAAGCCGATCGTTTTTAATGCCGTAGGCACCGCCACCGTCAGACGTGATAGAAATTATTCTCGTGTATCAGAACGGACAAAATAAAGTACTGTCATATGACAGCAAATGATAAAAGAAAATCGAGTACTGTCAAACGTTAAGTTACTGTCACTAAAAGATTTATCTTGACAAGTAAAGGCTTTTATGGTATAATAATTGATTATTAATTAAGGCGCATATTTGCCTTAATACACAATACGGACAGTCTTAACCGAGAGATCGTTTTTGATTACCACTTTAGGTATACTGTCAAACTCGGTGCTAGGAACTAAAAATTCTTACATAGTATTTAGATTAAACGAGTTCGGGACAGAATGGTTTATAACGAGTTTGAGACCAGGCTGCAAATTACACAAATGATTTATGGAGATTAGTTACCCGAATATGAATGATTACAAGTTACTATCAGAAAAAGAAGCTGCCGATTTTTTAGGAATTTCAAAAAGCACCTTAATTAGAAAACGAACTAGCGGTGAGGTCGCATTTTATCAGGTCGGAACACGAATTCGTTACAGCTTAGATAGTCATCTACTGCCTTATCTAAAGGACTGTGAACGTAACGGAAAGGAACTCGATCTAGGTTTGAGTGTTTAGGATCGGAATTTGAGTGTTATTTGTAGATTTAAGAACAAATTAAAAAGTTCACCGTTTGTTTTTAAACCTGCTAATAGACATTGATTCTTCTGTTATTTAATTAAGCTTTACTAGATACCGATAGTTCTTTATAAGAACCCTTTGGTATATAGGAAACGCTTTTTACTCAATCGGTGAACATGGAAGAAACTTAATTGACCAAAAATACATTGATTCACTCGAAGGTTGCAAAAAATTCATCTCAGATGTCGAAAGGGGCTTTAGATAAAGCTCAAGCACTCGAAAGCCTTAGTAGGAGACTTTTTGATTTTATACCGGATGATTGTTGGATGACCGAGGCTCGTCTCGCAAACGCACTTGGGGTTTCTACACGTCAAATAAAGAATGCTAAGCGACGGTTAGCGTCAGCAGGCGAGATTCTAATAACACCGGAGAAAAACGGACGACGACCCAATCCAGTTCACCGGATGATAAAAATCTCTGGAATCCAAATTACCGATAATTCGGTTACAAGCAGTTATCCGGCTATCAATTGGGAGCTATTTGACTATCTTTCACCGCGAGATTTTTGTAATTTCTCGATAGCAGAGCAACTAGATATTTATCATGAAATGAACATACCTTTTATTCCTCTTCATTTCCCGAAATTCGATAGGAAAGGAGATCCATACTGTTCATGTCCGAACGGTCGCTACTGTTCAAATATCGGAAAGCATCCGGCCGTAACTTTTAAAGAGATTGATTTCACGAAACCATCAGCTTTTCAGCAAATGAAAAAACAGTGGTCCGAAAGGGATAACCGTTTCAATATAGGTCTATTGACGAATAATTTTGCGGTCCTTGACGTTGATCGCCGGCATGGAGGCAACTACAGCTTTGAGTTTTTGGAGGAGTGTTATGGTGAACTACCCCGGAATTTGTTAGTAGAAACTGGAAATGGCTTTCATCTCTATGTGTCAGACATACTTTCTTCAACTGTAAATTTATTTGGTCTTTCCGGGATTGATGTTCGTTCCAGAGGCGGCTATATTATTGCCCCCTTTTCTCAACACCATTCCGGTAAACCATATCTTTGGCGAACACTATCGACGCCTGGTTTGCTGTCTAAGAAATTACTGACAGATCTTTCAAAAAATAAGATCCATTCAATTCACCCTAAAACTAAACCCGACCAAGGCATTGCACTTTCAATGGACACTATAGTGATGAAAGGGGCTCGAAATGATTTTCTTTTCAGGAGAGCAGCAGCAGAGAAAGGCCGAGGTAAAGACCACGACGAAATTTTGATTTTGACGTCGTCTAGCAATGAGAAGATATGTAGTCCGCCTTTATCTCAACAAGAAGTGCAGTCTATAGTAACGAGCGTATGTGGCAGGTATGTTTCAAATTCGGAAAAGGACATGGGTTTACTTCCTTGATAGTCCATACTGGGGCATACAGTACGCTAGAATCGTTTTTTTAGCGCAAAGCCATACTAGGGGATCAATTTAGCGGAAAATTCGGAAATAAGACGCTGTCAAACGCATTGACAAAATAAAAACTCCTGTCAATTGACAGCGTTTCACTTCTACTTAGAATTTTCTTCTTTCAATAACGCCTTTATAAAATCTTCGGTAAAGCCAGCGGCTTGATTGTGAAGCAATTGTCCAAACATCCCCGGCTTTTTGTTCTTTGTGAAGATCAACCCTTCTTTGCCGTTGGTGCGAAGATAGACAGACATCTTCCCCCACTGTCTAACAGTAGAAGCTGTGCCTAAGGTAAAGTTATCCGTCGACTCAACGCCAAAGCGAATAATTAGATCAGCATTCTCAATTTTACTGACCGGCTCAAACTTTTTCTCCTGCAATATCTTTAATATTCTAAGCTCACTTTGTGGGTCGCTGGTCTCAATAAAAACCTTCCGCTTGACTTTGGCATCGGAAAGTGTGAACACAGCTTTAGCTTCAAATACGACCGGAAGAAGCAGCTTCTTGTATTTGGCAAATAGAGATAACTTTTCTTTACCAATTGAGGATTCCAATGTCCCTAGTTGAAACTCCACTTGTTGTGCATTGAGGATCGAGTCCCGCTGTAGCTCCGTTATAGGCCAGCAAAGAACTTCCGATACAAAATACGTTTCTACATTACCGTCGTGAGTTCGCTCACCTAAAGGCATTCTTGTTGAATCGACTAATAAATTAAGCTCTCGATCCTTTAGAAATTTCCAGTCTCTACTCGTGGAAGTGACACAGAGGACCTGTTCCCTGGCATGGTCAGCAATGCCATTTCCCAGAAATCTCGAGCTAATTAATAAATTAAAAGTAATATTCTGAAAAATATCTCCTTTTTTTGGAGTTAGATCTAGTCTTACAAAAACATCTGTAATGTCCTTGAACCTGTCATATTTAACAAAGAAATATTTTGTATCTGAAAATTCTGAAATTTGTCTTTGCGCTTCTTCGACAGACTTCACTTGTGGACAGATTGGAACAACCAAGAGAAATAATAGAACAAGAATTTTCATAGCAGGCAAAGCGTAGCACTATATAGTACTAGTTTCAATCGAGAGAAAGAGAAAATGTCTGCCATAACAGAGCAATATTTAGCTTGTTATGGGCAGATCTTCGCGCAAAAAGCCTATCAGATTAGCAGAAAAATTGAAACAAATAAGAGAAGCTTTCGGTTTGTCACAGAATGGAATGCTAATCCGTCTAAGACTTGATGATGATAGTATAAATCGAGCCAGCATTTCGGCCTACGAACTAGGTAGTCGAGAGCCTCCTTTGCTTGTTTTATTGGCTTATTCTAGAAGTGCTAACGTATTTTTAGAAGTTTTAGTAGACGATGAATTGGACTTACCAGATGCGATCCCGGCTGAAGACAAAAGCCTTGGCAAGAACCATAAATAGTATCTCGATTACTATACGTAAATGCTTCAGGGTGGCATGTAGACTTAATTCTAGTGTGCTAGTCGATCGTCTTGGAGCTATTGAGTGAAAACTTTGAGGCTTTATAATTCAGATATCGAGTATTCAAGGGATAAAAGGTCACCTGTTCCTAAGAGCGAAACCGTCTCTCGGGTAATGAGTGCTAATCGCGCTAAAAATACTAGTCCGGAATTAACTCTCAGAAAACGCTTATGGAGCGTGGGCCATAAAGGATACCGACTACATTATAAAAAGATTCCAGGCCGTCCCGATATTACGTTCATTTCAAAAAAAGTAGCGATCTTTGTAAATGGCTGTTTTTGGCATAGATGCCCGCACTGTAGTTATAGTCTTCCTAAAACCAATACAGATTTCTGGAAGGAAAAATTCAAGAGAAATAAAAGAAGAGATGAAGAGAAAGAACGGGAACTTAATAAACGCGGCTGGAAAGTCCTTGTAATTTGGGAATGTGAATTGAAAAAGAACATTGAGTCGGTTATAAATAGGGTCAGGAAATCTCTCGTATGAAAGAATTGACCGTAATTGATCTTTTTTGTGGAGCTGGAGGATTTTCGGAGGGTTTTAGACAAGAAGGCTTCATTATCAAACTAGGCGTGGATAACTGGCAGCCGGCCATTGATACTTTTAACCACAACTTCAACTTACATTGCGACGTTAGAAATATATTAGAGTTTCAAGATTCGATTGATGCAATCGAGTCTTTACCCGATACGGACATTATTATTGGTAGCCCACCGTGCGTTTCATTCTCACATTCCAATATTTCGGGAAAAGCGGATAAATCATCGGGAGTACTTCTTACTGAGATCTTTCTCCGAATAGTTGCCGTGAAGAAGTTTAAGAAGAACTCCAAATTAAAAGCTTGGTTTATGGAAAATGTAACAAATTCCAGAAACTATCTTAGTGATTATTATAATTTTAAAGATCTAAATCTTGAGGATTGGGCTAAAAAAAATGGCTTTAGTGTAACGAAGCCTCGGATCTTTCTAAAAGGAAATCAGCCTGTTATTAACTCCGCCGATTATGGGTCATTACAAAAAAGATGCCGCGTTATTTCTGGCGAGATAATACGACGTTCCGGAAGAAGCATTAAAGAAGGTCAACTTATCATTCCACCCGCCACCCATAGCGAATCTACAGAAAGTAATCTTCCGCCGTACAGGACGTTAGGTGATTTAAAAAAAGCATTTCCGAGACCTAATGAAGAGAAGAAGGCAGGACGTGTTATTGAAGACCCCCTATACCGATCTATTAAACTCGATCTATCAAAGCTGAGCGACCATTTTTACGATACGGGATTGTACGAATGTGAATGGAAACTATCACATTATTTAAAGACAAATCATCCTTATATGGGTATGATGTCATTTCCTGAAAACGAAACAAAACCGAGTAGGACCGTAACGGCAACGAAAATTGGTGCCTCAAGAGAGGCGTTAATTTACTTGTCCGAGTTTAGTAGAACGGGTGACGGGGAATTTCGCACGCCAACTATTAGGGAAGCAGCCACGATTATGGGGTTTCCGATTACTTATCAGTTTAAGGGCAGCGAGGGAGTCAAATGGCGATTGGTAGGTAACGCTGTATGCCCTACCGTAGGTCGGGCTTTTGCGAAACAGATTAGAAAAGAATTAGGCATTAAAGTTTTTGAGGAACCATTAGTACAGAAAACCGCAAAATTGGATGGAATTATTAACCTAAATACGTTTACTGAAAAAGGCTTTGATAATCCACCGAAGAAGAACAAAAATTCTCGTTTTAGGCGTCACCCTTTCAAAGATGGCAATATGACCGTTACTTTATCTAACTATGACATAGATAAAAATGAAAGAAAGATTGGAAAATGGTACACGTCTGTGCAATACGGAACAGGTGAGGGTTTTCCTACTACAAATCACCCTGACGGAATATATGAACAACTAGAACCCTTAATCAAGAACCTTCCGAAAGGAAGAGATTTTCTAAATATAATCAATAATGGATTTTCTGAAAAAATCACGGATGCCGATACGCTACAAGGGTTATATGATAGAAAAATATCTTCTAACGAATTCTTAGAACCGACGGAACTAATTGATGAACTCAAAATCTTGATTGAAAATCTGCGCATCAATACCGAAAAATTAGACCAGACTCAGTGCGAAATTTTTAAAGGTAAAAAGAATGTTCCAATAAAACAACTCTTCGCGCTCTACGCAATTAACAAAATTTCCACGATAGCCAATAAATAATTGTATGGAAGCAGAATTAAGAAGAAAGAAGCTGGAAGAACTGTCTCAGACTAAACCTATAGGAACAATGCCGGTCTGGTATCAAAACGACCGACAAATTCTACCTGTTCATCAGATCGATTTGAGTTGGCTAGTATATAACCCTTATAACGGTCGAATCTCAAGTTACGTAAAGTCCTACGAACGGGAAAAAGGCATTAACCTCGACACTTCAAATCCTGATCACGCCAAAATTATTGCGGACTTTTTATGGAATTCAAATGTGTCTCGTAATCAAAAGACCGAACAAAGTCTTAGAGATCAGGGACAAATGAAATATGGGATAGTAACAAAAGATGGCTTCATAATTGACGGGAATAGGCGGGCGTCAATACTCAACAAAATTTATAAAGAAGATGCCGTATCGCCTGGTTATTTTTTTGCCGTAATTTTAAATGAAAAATTAAATGATAACCCACAAGAAATCAGGAGATTGGAAACCACTTATCAACTCGGTCAAGATGATATCCTCGATTATAACCCCATTCAAAAATACCTAAAATGTAAAGATCTAATAGTTGATTTCAGTGCCGAAGAAATTGCAGGAATGATGAACGAAGACGCTCCGGCAATCAAAGAAAATTTAGAGATTATGGATTTGATGGATCAATATTTGGACTATCTGAATTACTCCGGAATATATACAAGACTAGACAACACGGAAGATTTATTCATCAATTTGAACACAGTACTTAAACGTTGGAAAACGTCACAAAGTCAACTTAAATGGAAAGTTGAAGAAACCGATTTAAGTGATTTGCAATTAATCTGCTATGACCTGATTAGATATGTCTACAATTCTCCCAAAGGAAAAGGAATTAATCCGAAGAACATCAGAGAAAAGATTATACGAAACAGCCAAGACACCTTTGTAGCAAACGAGGAGATTTGGAAAACGTTTTCAGAAAGACATCGGCAAGCGATTGAACCTCTGGAAGCAACCGAAAAAAGTGTAGACGACTTAAGGGCCGAGAATCCAACCCGAGATTTATCTTCCTTGTTAAAGAGTCGCGATGAGGCTTGGGCTAAGTCTGTAGACGCTTCTATGAAAGAAAACTTCGGCTTAGCGAGCGCGGAACTGGATAACTTACAAAGTCGCGGAGAACCATTGAAACTCTTAAGGGCTGCGCTCTCAAAACTCGAGACTGTTGATTCAGTATCCGAATCAAGAATTTTCTTAGAAGATAATGAAGTTTTTGGTGTCGTAGACGCAATCCGGAAACTGTCAGACGAGTTAAAACGAAAGATCGTTCAATTCAATAAGCGGAATAGATGAATTCAGTTTCAATTGATATTGATAGAGAGGCTAAGCGTTTTGTCTTAGTAGATGAAATGGGGTTGGTTAGTTATAACAAACGGGCTAACCATTTTTTCCGAAACTTCCTCCACGCCAATTTTATTGGCCAAGAAATTATCATCGATTATTCTGAGAGCCAAAGCCCCAACATTCTACTAAAAAAAATTCACGATGCTTTAAATAAATACAATATTTGTCAGACCGATAGTGAAAACGTAAGAGAGGCCTTGAGCATCTATTTTCGTGAACGACAAAATTTTACTCTCTTCAGCGAGAAGGCCAAAGGAATATGGAATAATAATTTTGATGCTACTGAATTCGCCGCTTTTGTTAAAACTGTAGAGAAATATCTCCCTGATCGCACCCTATACCCAAAGCAACTTTTAGCCGCTTTCCATCTAGCCTTTTCACAAAACGCTTGTAATTTCTCAGTTCCTGGAGCTGGTAAAACCTCTATTGTCTATGCCGCATATTCTTATCTCAAAAGCCTTTCGTCTGACGATCCGAAATTTGTGAATAAGATATTGGTTATAGGACCGCTAAGCTCATTTGGGCCATGGGAGGATGAATATCAGGAATGCTTCGGTAAGAAACCAAGATCGAAACGTCTTGCGGGTGGCGTTTCGAAGACAGAGCGAGAATATCACTTGTTAAATATTGAAGCAGCGGACAAAACCCCCGAACTAATATTAATGTCCTATCAGAGTGTCCCTTCAAATCTCGATGAGTTAAAGTTTTTTCTTACGAAATTAGGGAACAATGTCATGGTCGTATTGGATGAAGCTCATAAGATTAAAAATGTAGAAGGAGGAGTCTGGGCAACAGCTGTTTTACAATTAGCCCAATATTGTCGATCTCGTGTTATTTTAACCGGAACGCCGATACCCAATGGGTACGAGGACATTTACAATTTATATCAATTCATATGGCCTGAAAGGGATATAATCAATTTCAATATTTTTCAATTGCGAGAAATGTCGAACAATAAGTTTGACGACCGTATTAATCGGCTCATTGATAATATTTCTCCTTTTTTTATTCGCATTAAAAAAAGTGATGTTTTGCCCTCGGAAGATTTCCCGATTGAAAATCTTCCTCCTGACTTGGTGAGGATGGGACCTGTTCAGCGGGAAATATATGATTTTCTCGAAAACCAATATATTGGATTTTTTGAACAGAATCAGGCCACTCTCGCCGCTACCGCCGATCTTACGAAAGCCCGATTTATCCGTTTAATGCAAGCAGCTACTAATCCGTCGTTACTTAGGCAGCCGCTCGAAAAGTTCTTCGCCCAGGAAGGATATATTAATGATTTGTTTATTGATGACAGCGAGATCATTGGAAAGATATTACAGTATAAAGATTTAGAGCCTGTCGCTCCTAAATTCATCTTAATTCGAAACAAGATTGAAGCATTAATCAAAGCGGGCGAAAAAGTAATAATTTGGGGAACCTTCATCAATAGCATTAAAGATCTACATACCTATTTACGACTCAATGGTATTCCGTCGGAAATGCTGATCGGAGAAATTCCGGTTGATACCGAAAATCTCCCTGAGGAAATCATAACGCGTGAGAAAATCATTAGAAAATTTCATGAGCCCGATTCGGAATTTCGAGTTATTATTGCGAATCCATTTGCAGTTGCCGAATCAATTTCCCTTCACAAGGCTTGTCATCATGCTATTTATTTCGAAAGAACTTTTAATGCGGCAAATTTTATCCAGTCAAAAGATCGAATTCACAGAGTAGGACTACCTAAAAATACCATCACCCATTACCATTATATTTTATCAGAAGACTCAATTGATGAAACGATACATCAGAGACTCATTGAGAAGGAAAGACGAATGTTAGCCCTCCTAGAAAGCAGTGACATACCTTTAATTAGCGAGAATATGAATTATGAGATCGATCTTGAGAATGATGTCAAAGCCATAATTCGCGATTATGTTAAAAGAACTGTTAAGGCATAATAATCTCGGCAATGCGAATGAATTAGGATTTGTATTGTTTCATGCCTTATCTCCCAATCGACCACAAAAATTAGAAGATCTTAAAAAATTCTGTACGTCTAACGTCTTTTCAATAAGCCGATCAATAAACGGAATTTTCGACCTACTTAGGTATATTTCTCTTGTAAAGATCGTCGATGGGTTAGTAACCGTAGATTCTGATATATTCTTTGACGGCAGCTTCCCAACTCCCAACGACTACTTTACAGATTCGCATTTCTTCAACCAACTCTTTATAGCTCTCGAGAACAGCCTGTCCATTGATTATATTTTTAACTCAGATAATTTAAGATTTAGTTCTGCCAAAGGGCAATACTACGTTAAATCACACCTTATAAAGTTCGAGTACTTTCCAATCCGAAATTTACTCTCTCAGCTTTCATTCCTTGAAGAAGATTCATTAGTTCCAGATCATTTATTTATTTCGAAAGGTTTCACAGAATTTTTCAAACAAAATGTTGTAGATAAGATCTTAGCGAAAAAAAATAAATTTCAAATTAGCCTAGACCAATTAAGAAGACGACTCGATTTACAAGAAAAAATAGGAAAGCATGGAGAATTGTTCGTCCTCAAGTTTGAGAAAATTCGATTATCTCAGCATCCCAACTCTGACGCGATTGTCCGAATATCGGAAGATTATGTTAATGCGGGTTACGACATAATTTCATTTGATAGTGCTGATTCAATTCTCTTAGATCGTTTTATTGAGGTAAAAACCTATACTGATGAAGTATCTTTTTATTGGTCCAAGAATGAGATCGAGATAGCAAAGGAATTAGGCAGTCAATATTGGCTCTACTTGGTCGATTTGTCATTAATTAATAATCCTGATTACTCACCAAGATTATTTCAAGATCCATATACGAAGGTTTTCGAAAATCAAATGTGGCAAAGAGACGTTGAAAAGTGGTGGTTTTATATTTAATTTGTTCTACACTTCGTAAAAATACTGTCAATCGACAGCATTGACTACTTTTCTACCTAAACTTTTTCATCGCTTGGAATCACCAACGGCAAATCAAGTTTATCGTCAACTAAAACGTCAATGTAAACCTTCGCCAATCTGGCATAGGCGTATAACACTAAATAACGGGGTTTGCGGTCTCCTAATTCATAGCTGGATATACTGCTTCGGGAGGAATCAGCGAATGAAATTTTAATCATCGCTTTCTTTTTTATGCTTTTCTTTTTCCTTCTTGTCCTTCTTTTTTTTCTCTTTTAACTTGCGTTTCAGCTTTTCTTTGGGGGATTCCGGCTTTGCTGTTGTAAATACGATCGATGACTCAGTCGCGGGGCGCGCACAATCTGCGAGTGAAGTCCAATCATATTGAGATGTTTCAAGAAACTCTACTTTCATACAAGTTTCTTCTTTCTGAAAGAAATATGCTATATCTTGCTTAGACAATAGAGCATCGAGACCCCGCGCCATAATTGACATTGAGCCAAATCCAATATCGGATGAAGAAGATTGTAAGTTAGTAAAAAGTTTCCTATCCTCCGGACAGTCATTGGAAATAGCCCACTGAAGTTTGCCGTTTATTGAAAGGACATCAAGAGGAAATAACCGGCAACATAACGGGCGATTTTCATAGATCGAGCATTTTTTTCTTTCCCGGTCAAGCATCGGACAGGAGCCGTCAGCCATTCTTTTAATGAACGTCACTCCGTCTACAGTCACGATTGGTACACCAAGACTTGCTAATCGATGAACTTCCTCATTTTCTATATAGACTAATCCGCCCTTTTCGCAACATGCCGTGCAACTGTTGCAATTAACTAATTTAGCAGAAACAGCGGCTCCTTGGACCGACAAAATAGGTAGCGTTCTCATTAAATATCCTCCGTCTCGCAGTTCAGCCTTTCAGTTACCCCACTCAAAACGTTTACGACTTTCTCCGCAGTGTCGGAGTCAGGGCAATAAAGCCATAAATAATCCGGCTTATCCTGGGCAGCCTGAAAATGTCTAATCTGTGCCTTAAATTTGCCGTTACTCAAATGCTTACCAGATTCATTCCGTAACCGATCGAGAGCGAGCCATTCTTGAGGTCGCTTTGATAGATCCCGTTCACCGAATTTCTTAGACGCACGTAACACAATATCCGTTTTAGAGACGCCAGAGAGAGATACAATTTCGTTTCTAATTTCTTTGATTGACCAAGGATGGTCGGGTCGGAAACTAAGCTTTGCGACTGACTGATAAGGTAATTTGTTTAAAATACGAAAAATTATTTCGTCAACTTTTTCGATATTCGCTTGTCCCATCCGAAAAAGTAATTGCTCGTCCGTGCTAAATAATAGATCACAAATTAATTCCTCATCCACAAGATCAACATTCTCCGATTCATAAAACTGGTCCCCGAAGAGAAACATGTTAAACGCCTGATGCAACATTACCTCGTAAGCAATACCGTCAGGATGCTCGAAACAATCTTCAGATAGACGTTCTTTTGTTTGAAGCAAAGATATAGCGGGACCAATCGCTGTTGAGGAGAGGCGGAATTCTAAATCATCTTCGGGTTTCGTCTTCTTCCTTAGGTTTTTCTTATGATTCGGTGCTGCGGGATTATAATAAATACAAATTCCGCTGAGAAGGCTGGGAAAATTTAGCCCAGTTCCCGTTCTGAGGCCCGTAAAATAGTTGTCGCGGCGATAATGATCCACACGATCCAGATCCAATAAGCCACTAACTAATTCGTGCAAAACTAAGCATTTGACCTGTTTTCGATCCGTTTTTGCGGCCAAATATTTATCACGATCCCCGGAGATTAAATAGCAAACTATATCCTTGTCGATTCCGGGCTTGTTCGCAAAGAGTTCGGCTAAATGAGAGTAAGTCTGCGACAATCTCTCTCTTATTCTTGAACGTCTCTTAGATGCTTCAAAAATGGGGCCTTGTCCTTGAACCAACTGACAGGCGGCATCTTCATGGCTAAATTCATTTTCCGTTCCAAACACCTCCCAAAAATCTCTATTGCTTTCAAGCGCATGAGAAAACGGAAAATGCCCGACATCATGCAAGAGCAAGGCTAAATAAAATTCTTCACGTAATTTATTTCGCTCGAGGTATTCAGATAGATACATCGGCGTAGACGTTTCATTCTTATTATTAATTTCGCCCACCGCAATCCTTTGGGAAGCGACAAACCCCAAATAACAGGAACCAATAGAATGGGCTAGACGAGTGTGCGTGGCTGATGGGAAAACCAGAAAGGCGAGATTACTTTGTCGTAGAAAACTCTGGCGTATAAACTCTACGCTTGAGAGAAAAGGCAGAAGATCCTTGGCTGGATTTTGGGGACTGATAGACTCTCCGTATCTAGACACATTCTTGTGCGCCCAGCCAACGTCAAAAAAAGCGTGTGGACGCGCGTGGGCAGCAGCTTCCTCAAAAGTTACAAAGTCATACAAGGGATCATAAAAATTAACTTTAGATGTTTTCATGAAACTTCCTCACGAATTTCTTTCGCTAGATCGAAATATAGTTTCGATAATCCGTGGGACGAGTTCTTTTGTGAGATAATATACTCGTCATAATACAAATCCGGAACGTAGGGCAATACATAATGTGCTATAGATCCAATCGTTTTTTCAAAGTTACGGATGTGCCGCTTACGATTATCCAAAGGACAGGCCGATACAACAATTTTGAATGGCTTTGAGGCGGCCTGGCAAACTTCTACCATACGTTTAATTCCGTAGCGGTTTTGTGAGTCGAGTCTGCAAACGAGTACTTCCATATCTGCCAGTTGTAACGCAAACGCCGCGAACTTAGAAAGGCCACTTCGAGAATCAATTAAAATGTAATCGAGATCATATAATTGGCTGAACGCGGGCAAAAGCTCTTTAGAGATAAAACCTTGTGTTGCCTCGTCCCATTTTACTTGATCGAGCAATTGCGAATCAGTAATCGTCGGTAAGAGAAATATCCAAGCCGCCTCATTCGGGCGGAACTTAACCTCCGTTATGTAATCTTCTAAAGCAGATACATCTCGATTACCAGGTTCGAGCAAAGCCAACAAGTCTCGTCCACTGTTTCCTTCAACTTTCAGAATGTGATTTAGTCCGCCCGCCTCAACGTCTAGATCAATCAAGCCAACCCGTTGTCCCATCCGACTCAATTGGTATGCCACATTCACAAGACTGAGGGAACGGCCCACTCCACCTTTAAAGGAATAAAAACTAATAATTTTCATAATTCTCTAATTTATTGGCACCGCCGCTATTTCGATATCAACGAGTTGTAGGTTTTACGCTGCCCTTTTTGCGAGGGACGGTTGAGGATTGAGTGCGCACATCACCATTCGAATGATCTTTCATATTGCTCATTTGTTGATCTATTGTGCGCTCTTGTTTAGACCGCTCAATAAGTCGTAAAAGACGTTCAAAAACCGCTTGTTGTAAACTATTAATTATAGTTTCATCGGTTAATACTTCTTTTACGGCCGCGCGAATCAAATAACTTGATACCTCAAGCCTGCTGCTAAAGCCTATTCCTTGCTTGTCGAGTTTAAGCAGGGCCTCGGTTAAATACGAATGGATCGATAAGATGAGTTGCTGATTATACCAAAGGCCACTTATTGGATCGCGGAGTGATAATACTGCGCTAAAGACTCGTTCAAGTAGTAGCGCATATTCCGTCGATTCTAACAATTGCTCCAAATCTGAAACATCGCCCAAACTAATTAGCGTTAGTAAAATGCCTCCCAAACCCGAACGATCATCATAGTAGAGCGGCTCACCAACATCTTCAGATAAAATAGTTAAATATACTTGTTCATACGTAAATTCTTTTCGATTACGAAGTTCGGTGAGATAAGCGTTCGCTATCGTTTTTATCCTTCCCTTCATGCTCTTATCATGTATTTGATAAGTTTCGATTAATGCTCGCAATCCCCATGTGGAGTAGAGAAGTTTACGGTTTGATTTCTCTTCATCCCCGGTAATGAAATCTCCGTCAAACCGATCCGCAATCCAACTCACCGCCTGACTGATTCTAAGCTTAATCTCATTTTTTCGAGAGTCCCCTAAACTCATGACTGGACTCTTAATAACATTGTTAAGAGCTAAAACAACGAGTGCCGTAAAATAGGTGTCTGTGTAAAACTCCTCGACTATTTTGGATCGTTTGTATTTATTGGTTCCTCCCCAGCGGCATCCCTTTACGTCAAACAAATAATTGTCTGGTGTGAGTAAAAAATCAACAGCCCTTTGCGCCACAACCCCACTCAAATCCGCAAGTGTTTTGCCTCTTCCAGGAATATCACTCCAAAAGTTGTAGACGAGGTCGCAAAAATCGAGGGTAAACGCGGCAAAATCTGTATATTGATCTAGGGCGCCGGGTATTGGTGAGTACGGACTAGGGAAAAATCCTACTTTGTTTATCTGTCTAAGACAAAGGGCGGTATCCTTGTAAAGAAGATCGTTCGATAGCGGGAAGGGTCTGAGGTCTGCTGAGATGCTTGAAGCTAAATAGAACGGACGCAAACATTCACTTATCTTAAAAACCTGCGTTTCTTTTCCGGCTTCCTCTGATTCACTGTCTATCCAGGCTCCCGCATCCATTCGAATCTTTGCTAAACCCCTAAGAATTTTCTGGATTAAGTCCGAGTATTGGGAACTGGTTTTCTCCATGCAATAGCACCTCGCTCAAAAAAGAAGTCGGCAACAAAATGAATCCGAATAGATTTAAAATCAAATATTAGCTGGGATTGATTGATAAGGCTCTCAGTTGTAGGGGATTATAGGCTACGGGGCAATACAATGCAAGCCTTTTCCGCGCGGTTATCCTTCGCGAAGGTATTTAATAATTCCGCGCTTCTTACTAGGTGATTACTCCACCTTCACGCTATCGGCCCGATTCCTCGGCTAATCGACGCTATAACGATGGCGAATCGCAAT
>JADMIO011070352.1_pt1 | contig 16959 bp, 18 predicted proteins | sample 8958161 | NCBI WGS metagenome assembly JADMIO01 (sample SAMN16585339, study PRJNA669376) | soil metagenome | isolation source: Crop rotation soil | place: USA: Cullars Rotation, Alabama | collected 2011
GGCGCGCCGGCCGACCCGAACGACCCCGCCGGCGCGAGCGACGGTGGAGGCTGCGGGTGCGGCGTGACCTCGACCAGCTCACGCGGCTTAGCAATCACGGCGTTCGCCGCGCTCGTCCTCGCGCTCCGTCTCGTGCGAAGGCGCGATCCGGCGTAGGCCCGCTTCAGCGCTCGAGGCGGATGTCGATCTCGCGCTCGACGAACGTCCACTCCTCCTGCGAGCGGAGCTTCGCCACGAGCTCGTCGAACGCGCCGCTGTGCTCGGGGGCGAACTCGAACCAGGTGAGGAAGTCGAACGGCTCGCCGAGGTCCCGGCAGTGGTAGAGGCGGCGAGCGATGCGGGGCAGGTAGCGCATGCTCTCGGCGATGTGGCGCGACCGCTCCTCGAAGATCGCGCGCCGCTCGTCCTGCGCGAGCGCCCACCAGCGGTTCGATTTGCGGATGGGGATGAGCGCCGCTCGCGTCGCCTCCGGTCTCCCGAGCGGCGGTGAGACGGCGTCGAGGGCCGCTCTTTCGGTCCGCTCCACGTAGCGAGCGTGTCCGGCCACGCCACGAAGCGCCCACGTCCACTCGGCCGGCGGATCCTCGGCGGCTCGAACGTCGAGCCTCTCGACGCGGGCGAGGGGATCGCCGGAGAGCGTGGCGAGGTCGGCGACGCGCCAGAGCCCGGCAGCCCCTCCGGCGAAGATCGCGGGGTAGACGCCCGATGCGTACATGATCAGAGGGCCGGGATCTTGCCCTTCGGGTCTGCGGCGAGGTTCTGGAGGAACGCGGCGGCCTGCTTCTTCGCTTCTGGCACGCGGAAGACGACGAAGTGGCCGTCGCTGCCCGCCTTCGGGACGAACTGCGCGAGGACGCCGCTCGCCTGACCACCCGCGAGGTTGCCGCTCACGCCGTCTCCCGGGATCGTGAGATCGGCGAGGCCGCTCCACACGCCTTCCTTCACCTCGCGGACGCCGGGCGCCATGCGCGGCAGGCCGATCGAGACGGAGAGCGCCTCGATGCCGTGCGGCGGCGCGTAGGTGTCGCCGGTGCCGTCGGAGTTCACGCCTTCCGTCTGGTAGATGCTCTTCGGCGCGTGACCGGCGCGGGGCTCGCGGACGATGAAGCGGCCGTAGTGCGTCGTGTCCGTCGTGTCGACGAGCGACTGCGCGAGCGAGATGATCGGGTGGAACGCGTTGAGCTCCGCGGCGTCGTCGGGCGTCGAGAGGCCGACGAGGACGCGCACCGCCGCGGTGATGTCGAGCGGCTTCGTCTTCTCGAGGAGCGCGAGCGCGAGAACGGAGCCCGCGCCCGAGAGGACCGCGCCGCGAGCCTGGTTCGATCCCGCCAGGAAGAGCGGGCCGTTGAGCCCGCCCTGCGAGTGGCCGAAGAAGGTGAGCTTCGACCCGTCGAATGCGATCGCCGCGCCCGTCTTCGAGACGTTCGCCGGGACCTGGATCTTCGTCTCGGTGAAGAGCCGCGCCTGCTGCGCGACGTCGACGGCCGACTGGCGGTTGTTGGTGCGGCCCGCGTAGACGTTGTCGAGGTTGAAGAAGAGGAGCTGGATGATCGAGTCGCGGTTCGGATCGTCGAGCGGCGGCGCCCCCGGACGCGTGCCGTGGAAGATCTGATCGACGCCCATCGACGCGAGGCAGTCGGTCGCGAGCGCGCCCGCGGTGCCGTCGTCGAGGAACGAGCGGTAGTCGCCGCCCGTGCCGTGCGCGTAGATCACGATCGGGTAACCGGTCGCGGGCACCGGGCAGCTCTGCGCGTTCGGGACGGCGAGCGCGAAGCGGAGATCGAAGGTGTTCTGGACCTTCGGCTTGCCGTTCTCGAAGACGAAGCCGCCGCCGTCCGCCATCGTCTTGTACGGGACGTTGCCCGCTTGGTAGTTCGGCGACGGACCGTAGTTGCCTTCGTAGACGTCGTACGCGCTCGCGCCGTCCTTCGCCGCCCAGTCCTTCGCGTTCGGCGCGGGAGTGGTCATCGCGTCGTCGATCGCGGCGAACGTCTCCTCGGTCGGATCGTTCGTCGTGAAGACGGTCATGTGCGCGATGTCCTTCCGCGAGACTCCGCTCTTCTCGATCGTCGCCAGTGCGGGCGCGAAGAGATCGCGGAGCTTCGTCGTCGAACCGGTCGCGGGCGCGATGCCGAGCGCTCCGGCGAGCTCCGCGCTCGCCTTCGCGTTCACCTTGCTCGTGACGACGACGGCGTACTTCGTCTTCGGCCGGAGCGGCTGGCCGAACATCGGGAGCACGGCGAGCGTGTTCGGCTGCCAGTAGACGCCCTCTTCGGCGCGCCAGAAGACTTGCGCGAGCTTCCGCTTCCCTTGCTCGGGCGACGCCGGATCGACGTCCACGATCTGCACCGCGGAGCCCTCGGCGATCGACGCTGGAGGATCGGCCGGGAGGGCGCTCGTGTCGATCGGACCTGTGAATCGGAGATACACCCCGGCGGTGGGAGAGAATCCGTGGAGGAGGCCCTTCGACGCCTCGAGGTAGCTCGTGATGAGCGGGATGATGCGCGGGTTCGGAAACCCGGTGAAGCGAGCCGACCCGTCCGCATCGACGCGGAAATCGCTCGGAAACGGATGATCGAAGAAGTGCTCGTTCGAAAGCTCGTCGAGATTCGCCGGAGCAGTGAACAAAGACGTCGTCTCGCCCGTCTGACCGGACTGGCCGGACTCTGAGGATCCGCATCCGACGACCACCAAGAAAAGGCCGAAAACTTTCAGACGCCTCATGGCGAGGCATATAGCAAATGACCTGCGGAGGAGGACTATGAAGGTCGACAAAACGCGATTCTTGCTGCTTACGGGTGCACTCGCCGCCGCGACGGTGGTGGGTGTGGGGACGACGAGCGGCTGCACCACGACTTCGACGTCGACCGACGGCGGAACGACGGGGGACAGCGGACCGGGCACCGACAGCGGTGGTGACGACGGCAGCACCGGTGACTCCGGCGCGTGCCTCGGCGACACGGCTTCGACGCCGGCTCCCGACGCCGAGGGCGGCGGCGGTATCGACTGCAGCGCGAACGGCTGCGATCTCCAGTGCGCGTCCGCCAGCGCTAACTTCCGCGCGGGCGTGGCCGAGGAGATCCAGAAGTGCCTCCTCAAGCTCTCGGCGTGCGAGGACAACGCCGCGGGCATCAACGGCTGCATCGAGGATGCGGTGGGCAAGGCCTGCACCGACTCCAGCGCGACGACGTTCTGCACTCCGCTCGTGACCGCGTGCGGCGGTGGCGGCGAAGGCGGAGCGGACGCTTCGACGGCGGACGGCGGAGCGAGCCAGACGGTGTTCGATCAGAACAACTGCGAAGCTCTCGCGACCGCGCTCTCGGCGGATGGACGCACGGCGCTGAAGACGTGCGTCGACGAAGGCATCGCCGGCAACTGCACGGCGGATCCGGGGTTCTGCATCGATCAGCTCGTGAACAAGTTCTGAGCCTCGTAGGATGGGGGGGTGCTCGCTCCGCGGAACGTCCCCCCTCCTCCTCCGTGGCAGACGAAGCTGTTCACCGTCGGCGTGACGGGGACGAACGGCAAGACCTCGACGACGGCGTGGATCGCCGCGGCGCTCCGGCGTCTCGGCGGTCCCGTCGCTCGCGCGACGACGGTCGGGTTCTTCATCGACGACGAGCTCGTCGAGATCGAGCGGAGCTACGACGGCTTCCTCGAGGGGATGAAGAAGGCGCTCGACCGCGGTGGCCATCACGCGGCGATCGAGCTGACGAGCGAGTCGCTCGCGTTCGGCTTCGCGCGCGCGTGGCCGTGCAAGGTCGGCGTCTTCACGAACCTGACGCACGATCACCTCGACGCGCACGGGAGCGCGGAGCACTACCTCGCGAGCAAGGCGCAGCTCTTCGTGACGCTGCCCGAGGGCGCGACCGCGGTGCTGAACGCGTCCGATCCCGTCTTCGAGCTCCTCCGCGAGGTCACGCCGAAGAACGTTCGCGTGCGCTCGTACGCCGTCCCCGCGCGCGGCGAGCCGCAGGGCGAGCCCGATCTCGTCGCCACGTCGGTCGACGTCTCGTGGGAAGGCACGCGCATCGTCTGCGAGACGCGCGATCCTTCGCTGCCGCGCGAGGTGCGGGTGCGCGCGATCGGCGACGTCTACGCGGAGAACGCGCTCGCGGCGCTGCTCGGCGCGATCGCGGCCGGCGTGTCGCCCGAAGACGCCGCCGCCGCGCTCGCCGAGGCACCCCCTCCGCCGGGGCGCTTCGAGGTGATCCACGAGCGGCCGTGGGTCGTGGTCGACTACGCGCACAGCCCCGACGCGCTCGCGCGCACGGTCGCGACGGCGCGCGCGCTCGCGGCGAAGGCGAAGCTCTTCGTCGTGTTCGGTGCCGGCGGGAAGCGCGACAAGGCGAAGCGAGGGCCGATGGGCGAGGCCGCGCGCCCCGCCGATCGCGTGCTCCTCACCACCGACAACCCGCGTGACGAGGATCCGCGCGAGATCGCGAAGGCGATCGCGATCGGCCTCGAGGGCCACGCCGGCGTCCGCACGGTCCTCGATCGCCGCGACGCGATCCTGACCGCGGTCCGCGAGGCGCGCCCGGAAGACGTCATCTTGATCGCCGGCAAGGGCCACGAGACGGAGCAGACCGTCGGCACCGAGGTCCGTCATTTCTCGGACGTCGAGGTCGCGAAGGAAGCGCTCGCCGCGCGCTGATCAGCGGCCGGGGTACTCGACGGTCGGCACGGGCTGCGGCGCGTCTTTTTGTGGCCCCGCGCGATCGGCGTGATCGTGCGTCATCCAGTAGATCGTGAGGAAGGCGAGGAGCGCGCCCGTGAGCAGGAAGAGCACGCGCGCGGTCTTGTCGGGGCGCGTCGCTTCGAGGAGCTCCTTCGCCGCCGCCTTCACCGCGTCGTCTTCCGTCTTCGTCAGGAGCGCCGGCACGCCTTCGCGCACCGATCCGTAGTCGCCGTGGGTGAAGGCGACGACGAGGCGATCGAGCTCCGGTTCGCGCGGGAACGTTCGCGCGAACCGCGGGAAGCCCCAGCTCGCCGCCGCGGCCTCGTACGGAGAGCCCTTTTCGTCGCTCACGCCGAGGCCTGCGTCTCGACGCGGCTCTTCCCGGCGCGCGACTCGGGTCGAGCGACCTCGCCGTGCGTGATCGCGCGGTGGAGGAGCGTCGGCGAGAGGCCGGGCGCGAGGAGGCTCGGCGTCACCTCGCTCGAGGGGAACATCTGGACGAACGCCGGCGCGCGGCGCACCCGATCGACGATCGTGCGCTCGAGGATCATCGACGTGTACTGGATCGCGCCGAGCTCCGGCGTGTTCGCGTTGAGGATGACGTCGAGGTCGTGCTTCTTCGCGTGCGCGGCGAGCCCGCGGATCTTGCTCTCGAGCGGCGACCAGTTGTCGGCCGACGTGCCGTTCTCGCTGATGCCCCAGACGCCGGAGTCGGTGTTGAGGAAGAGCGTCTGGTTGCCGGACGTGTGGCCCGGCGTGCGGAGCAGCATCACGCCGTCGCCGAGCGCGAGATCGCCGTCGGTGAGGACGACGCCGTGCTCGTTCACGCCCGTCTTTCCGTCGCGGACGAACCACGCCTTCTGGAAGGGATGGAGATCGTCCCAGTCCTCCCACTCGACGCGCGGCGCGAGGAGCTTCGCGTTCGGGAAGCGCGCCGGGCGCGTTCCGTCGCTCGTGCCGAGCGCGCCGCGGAGGTCCTGGGTGTGGAAATGATCGAACGCGATGTAGTCGATGTCCGCCGTCGAGACGCCGAGGCGCGTGAGCTGCGCTTCGAGCGTGTCGTATTTTCCCGCGACCATGTCCGTGATGCGCGGGCCGAAGATCGCGATGTAGTGCGCGAGGTACGGCGTCGCGCGAGCGGCCTCGGTGTCGGTCGGGTTGAAGAGGAGGTGCTTCAGCGCTCCGTCCTTCATGAACTGCACGAGGACGCAGCGATGCGTCATGACGACGAACGGCCCCGGCGCGACCTCGGTCCCCCAGAAGGCGTAGCGCGCGTGGTACGTGAGCTGCGAGAGGGGAAGCGTCCGCACCGAGACGACCCGCGGCCCGCTCGCGAACCGATCGCGGAGCCGCTCGGCGGAGCGGCGGATCGCGCGGAGCTGGGGCCCCTGGCGCGGCGTCTTCCAGGCTTCGTCGAGATCGGTCAGGCGCTTCATGGGCCCGGAGGGTAGCACTTACTGGCAGTGACCGAGCCGGTACGTCCCGAACGTCGGCGCGTTCGCTCCGTAGACGTCGACGCAGTCCGAGAAGATGTCGCAATCGGACGAGAGCCCGACGCGGCACCACGCCTCGCACTCGTAGCCGAAGAGCGGGTTGTCGATGCACTCGAGGCCCTGCTGGCAATCGACGAGGCTCCCGCACGCGCCGAACTCGCCGACGGGACCGGACGAGCGGCAGTCGCTCTCCTTGTCGCCGGCGAACCAGAGGCAGTTGTTCGTCCCGCACGCGGCGGCGGGGTTCGCGACGTCGCATTTCACGGCGCAGACGTCGAGGTTCGGCGTGGTGATGCCCGGCGCGCTCTCGGGCGCGAAGCAGACGCCGAGGTTCGTGCCGGTGCACGCGGAGCCGGGCGTGCCGCAGTAAGGGCGGCAGGCGTTGCCCCAGCACGTGTCGCCTTTGATGCACTGGTTCGAGCTCGTGCAGAACGATCCGGTCGGTCCACCGCCGGCGAGCACGCAGCTCACCGCGCCGGTCGACGTGTTCGTCACGTCGCACGTCTCGGTCGGGCTGCAGCCACACTGAGGAAACACCCCGCACGCGTTGCTCGGCGGCGAGGTCACGCAGCTCCCGCCGCTGCTGCTGCTGCTGCTCGATGAAGAAGAAGAAGAGGAGGAGGACGAGGACGAAGACGACGACGTCGATCCGCCGCTCGATCCGCCGCTCGATCCGCCGCTCGAGCCTCCGCTCGAAGACGACGACGTCGATCCGCCGGAGCTACTCGAGCTCGTGCTGCTCGTGCTGCTCGTGCTGCTCGTGCTGCTCGTGCTCCCGCCGCTGCTGCTGCTCGTCGAGGACGAGGACGTCGAGGAGCCGCCCGACGACGAGCCACCCGAGGACGATCCGCCGGACGACGATCCGCCCGAAGACGAGCCAGGGTCACTCGGATCGACGACGCCCGTCGGGTCGAACCCCGACGAGCCCCCGTTCGCGCACGCCATCATCGTGCCCACCGTGCCGACGGCTACGGCAACCACCAACCACCGGGATTTCATCGCCGGTGCTCATAACACGCAGCAGATCATCGGCCAGGACCGCGGCCACTTGGACGCAGGCGAGACGCGGGTTGACCACCTCTACTTACAAGAGGCTACAGGTGTGAGCGGCGCGAAGTTGGCGCCTCCCGGCGGGCGCGCGCCGTCGATGTCGACGAGCGCCGCCTCGAGCGTCGCTTTGATCTCGGCGTAGGTCTGCGCGAGCTTGTCCGAGCCGCTCGCCGACGCGACGCAGACGAACTTCGACGCGCCGCACGCCTCGAAGTCCTCGCACTGCTGCGTCGTCAGCACCTTGAGCGGCCCGTCGCCGTAGAGGACGCGCCCGCCGAGCATCGTGAAGCGAACTTCCTTCGGCGTCGCCGCGAGGATCGCGTCGTAGGGCGCCTTCTTGTCGCCCGAGACGACGAAGAGGTCCGCGAGGTAGCCCTTCTTCAGCACGCCGAGCTTGTCGCCGAGGGCGAGCGCGACGGCCGCGTTCTTCGTCCCCATGTTCACGACGTCCTTCGCGCTGAGGCGCCCGGCGAAGTGCTTGTCGCTCCAGTCCTTCGCGAAGCGCATCTCGTCGAGCATGTTCGGGCTGCCGCCCATCGACCAGTCGGGCGCGACCGCGACGGTGATGTTGGCGTCGAGCGCCGCCGGGATGTTCGCCGTCGTTCCGTAGAGCGCGACGTTCGACGCGGGCGACCAGACGAGCTTCATGCCCTTCGAGCCCATCGTCGCGAACTCGGCGGTCGTGAACGACGTGCCGTGCGTGACCACGGTCTGAGGCGCGTAGAGGCAACCCTGCGTCGTCGTCACCGTGCCGAGCGTCGCGAACTCCCCTAGAGCCTTCGCATCGGTGCCTTCGCCGACGTGGATCAGGAACGCGGCCGTCTTCCCGCTCGCGTAGTTCGCGCACGCGCCGTCGGCGGTCGACTTCGACGGCGGGAAGAGCGCGCTCGTCTGGATCTTGTCGGACTCGAGCCCCGCGAACGCGGTGTCGACGGAGCGCGCGATCGTCGAGAAGCAGTTCGACGACGTCCCGGCGAGGCCGACGATCGACGTCGTGCCGGCGATGAGGCCCTTCAGCTCGCCGAACTTCTCCATCTCGCAGCGAACGTTGCCCGTGCCGTCGAACTTCGTCGGGCACCAGGTCGGCTTGCCTTGCGACGCGTCCTCGAGGCACTGCTTCACGTCGACCATGACCGGATAGCGCGGCTCGTTCGACGCCATCGTCCAGTCGTTGTGGTTGCCGTACTGCTTCGTCGGGAGCCAGTCGGTGCCGTCGAAGATGTCGAAGAGGATGTGGTTGTGCGTGTCGATGAGGCCGGGCGCGATGACCTCGACCTTCAGGCGCGCGACGCCCTCCGCCTTCGGATCCGCGGCGCACGCTTCGCCCGGCTCGGCGCAGGCGATGATCCCGTCCGTCCCGACGAGCACCTGGCCCTCGAACGGATCGTTCTCGCCGATGACCGTGCCCTCGAGGAGGTAGCCCTTGTTCGGATCGCCGGTGACGACGATCGGACCGGCGTCCTCTCCGGCGTCCTCGTCGGGACCGGCCTCCGGCACCACGTTGGGTGACGTGGGGTTCGTCTGATCGGAGCAGCTGGCGAGGACGGCGAGGAGCGCCGCGACGAAGGAAGGGGCGATGACACGCCGCATCCTCTCAGCCTAGCAGCTCAGGTCTTTCGAACACACCACCCGCCGCCGTCTTGTCTCACACGGTGCTCCGGCAAGAGCTCGCTCCGGGCGTCGGGGGAGAGGAGCTCGCAGGGATCGAACCAGTGGAGCGTCGTCGAGCGGGCGAGCGGCTCGGCGGGCGAGCCCGGGAACTCGGGGTTTCCGGGGCAGCGCATCGCCCACAGCGCCGCACGCGTGGGCGGCTCGGCGAAGGCGAGCACCTCCTTCACGCCGCCGTTGCAGTTCGTCGCGACGACGAGGACGCGGCCCGGGAGATCGTCCGCGGCTTTCACCACGCGGAGCACGAGATCGTGGTGGAACTCGCCCTGCGTCCAGTGATCGAGGATTTCGAAGGCGCCCCAGCGCGTCCGCACCTCGTCGAGGAGCGCGCCGAGGACGAGCGTCCCGGCGAGCGCGTCGAGGGCGTCGAGGGGTCGAGGGGCGGCGCGGCTCACGGCGTTACAACATGGGGTCGCGTGCGCGGGCGCGCAAGGTTACCCTGCCGCGCGATGCCGAAGCGGCACCGGCCCGGCGCGAGCTACGCGAGCCTCTTCGCGCACATCGAGGAGATCGTGATCGCGACGAGCGGGGCCGATACGTTCGAAGTCGTGTTCGGTCTCGCGGCGGCCCGGATCGCGGGCGACACCGACGCGAAGCGCACGAACGGCGCGAGCTTCCGCGCGCGGATCGAGCGGGCGCGGCGCGCCGCCCCCGAGCTCGACGTCGTGCCGCCGCGCGACGCCACGGAAGAGCTGTTGGCGCGCGTCGACGCGCTCCTCGGCCGCGCGTTCTCCGGTACGGCCGATCGCTTCGCCGCGCTCGACGCCGTCTTCGAATCGCTCGTCCCGCGCGCCGCCAAGGGCGACAAGGGTCAGTTCTTCACGCCGCGTCACGTCGTCGAGCTCGTCGTGCGCGCGCTCGATCCGTCGCCGCGCGAAGTGCTCGTCGATCCGGCGTGCGGCTCGGGGGCGTTCCTCGCGCACGCGCGCGCCGGCGTCGCGACGTACGGGTGCGACGTCGATCCGCGCGCGGTTCGCGTCGCGCGGCTCCTCGCCCTCGCGCAGGGTCGCGATCCGAAGGCGATCCTCCGCGGCGACGGGCTCCGCTCGCGCGAGCTCGATCGCGTCGCGCACGGCGCCGACGTCGTCGCGACGAACCCACCGTTCGCCGGGCGCGCACCGGCGGAGGGCTTCGACGTCGCCCGCGTCGTGAAGACGCCGGAGCGCGACGTCCTCTTCCTCGAGCGCGCGCTCGATCTCCTCCGGCCCGGAGGTCGGCTCGGGATCGTGCTCCCCTACAACAAGGCGTCGGGCGACGGCTTCGCCCGCCTTCGCGCGTGGCTCGTCGAGCGCGCGCGCGTCCTCGCGGTCGTCGGTCTCCCGCGCGAGACGTTCCTCCCGCACACGTCGCAGCGCACGTTCGTGCTCTTCGCGCAGAAGCGCGCCGCGCGCTCGGCCGCCGATCGCAGCGAGAAGACGCTCTTCGTCGTGAGCGAGCGGGCAGGGAAGGACTCGGCGGGCGATCCGATCTTCGCCGACGGCGAGCGGCTCGATCACGATCTCGACGAGGTGCTCGGACGCGTCAAGAAGTTCCTCGGTGCGGAGCTCGAGGCGTGAAGGCGAGCGTTCGCACGCTGGCCGATCTCGGCGACGCGCTCGTCCTCGCGCCGGAGCGTCACCTCGCGGTCGCGGGTGCGCGCTCCGGCGTCCCGCTCGGCGATCTCGTCGTCGAGCGAAACGAGCGAAGGGCGGCGCGCGATCTCGCGTCGGCAAAGCGCGATCGCACGATCGTCCTCGACACGACGCACGCGAAGGACGGCGTGCTCGACGTCCGCGGCGCCCTCCGCGACGGAGCGGCGGCGAACGCGCGGAGCACGAAGAAGATCGCGCGGCCGGGCGATCTCGTCGTCTCGCGCCTCCGCCCCTACCTCCGCCAGATCGCTCTCGTCCATCCGCGCGCGATCGGATCGCGAACGCTCGCGCTCTCGACCGAGTTCTACGTCCTCGCGCCCCGCGCAAAGGGCGATCTCGCCTTCCTCCTCCCGTTCCTCCTCGGCGCCGACGCGCAGGCCGCGCTCGCCGGGGCGCAGGAGGGCGGTCATCACCCGCGCGTCCCTCGCGCGTCGCTCTTCGCGCTCCGCGTTCCTCACGCGTCCGTCCGCGATCGCGCGAAGACCAGCCGCGCCGTGGAGCGCGCGCTCGACGCGTACTACCGCGCCGCTTCGCGTCTCGCCGATTTCACGTCTTGAGGCGGATGCCCGACGACCGATCCGACTCGCGGATCGTCTCCGGCCCTTCGTCCGCGTCCGACTCGCTCCGCGCGAGCGCGAGCGCGATCGCGTGCGCGATCGTCGCCGGCGCCACCACTTGCGGCAGCGCCACGATCTGCGCGCCGTGACGGTGCGCCTCGTGCGCCAGCTCGTCGAGCTCGGCGCGGGAAAGCGATCCCGGCACGAGCACGACGCGCGGCTTGTCGCGGAACATCCGGCGCCACGCGTCCTCGACGCGAGGAACGGCGATGCACCGCATGCCGGCGTCGATCGCCGCTCCGGCGCAGATCACGCCGAGCCGCCCGCCGACTCCGACGAGAAGGACCACGCCACCCTGAGCCACGTCTTGGGTCCGCGCCATCGCGGATCCCGTCCCATACGACTTCTTCACGACCGAACTCCTCAGGCTCCCGAAGAACGTTCAAGCAAGGTCCTTGCCTGTCACCGACTACGCGTTTTTTCGAAGAATCGTGGGAGGCCGTGCGGAAATGGATGTGCCCACCCGTGCCAACTTCGGCACGGTACGCATGTAGGTTCGGCTCAACGACCGAGGCCGCGCGTCTCCTCGGCGGCGTCGCTCGCGGCGCAGTCGTGAGCAATCTCCTCCGAGAGCGCCTGGAGCGCGCGGTTGTTCCGGTCCATCGCGATGGCGCGCCGGATCGCGTTCTCCGCCTTGTCGCACCGCCGCTGCCCGAGCGCTTCGAGCGCGACGCGCGTCCGACCCTCGACGTCGAGGAAGAGATACGGATCGGTTCGATCGCGCACGTAGACGACGAGCGCGCTCGCGACGACGAGGGCGACGCAGGCGCCGACGATGAACCGCCGGCCGCGCTCGGTGTACTCGTAGCCGCGCTCCCACGTCGCCGACACGATCATGCCCGCGAGCGCACCACCGACGTGCGCCGCGTTGTCGACCTGGACGACGTCGCCGCGGAGGTACTTCGCGACGCCGATGAGGAGGAGGACGCCGAGCCAGATGCCCATCCGCATGCTGAGCTCGCTCTTCCATCCCTCGGTGCGGAAGCCGATGACGATCGAGGCCCCGACGAGCCCGCAGATCGCGCCCGACGCTCCGACGGAGATCGCCTGACCGAAGAAGCGCCCCCAGATCGCGCTCGTCGCGCTCCCGACGATGCCCGCCGCGAGGTAGAGCGGGAAGAAGCGCGCCGACCCGATCGAGCGCTCGACGAGGCGACCGACTTGATAGAGGAGGAGGAGATTGAGCGCGAGGTGCAGGATCGACGCGTGGAGGAACACGCTCGTCACGAGCGTCTCGAGGCGCGAGTCCGCGATCGTGTAGAGCGAGTCGTTCGCGCCGAGCCAGCGGAGGATGTGGTTCCAGCGCCCGCGATCGTCGCCGCCGAGGGCGAAGCGCGCGTCCCCCGCGAGGGCGACCTGCCCGGCGAAGATGCCGATGTTGGCGGCGAAGAGCCCAGCCGTGACGGGCGCTCCCTTGAACCCGCGGACGGCGGCGACGTCGGACTCGTCTTCGTCGTCGGCGACGCCTTCGGTCACCCGGAACCTATACGCATGCGATCGTGCGCCGTCGACGGGTGTCAAGCAAGTGACCGAGATCGCCGATCGTTTGGCCGGCTGGGCGGCGCTTTGATACGCGCGAAGATGGATGGATTCTCTCGTCCGCGCGACGCTGTTCGCTCGCCGAATGGTGCGGAGAGGCTGCGGCCTCGCCCTGACGTGCGCGCTCGCGGCCTACGTGATCGCCGGCGGCGCCACGGCTCCGCTCGGCCCGCTCCCGATCGCCGCGGGGCTCGTCTGGCTCGTCTTCCTCGGCAAGCGCCTCCGCTCGAAGCTCCGCACGACCGGCGAGGCGCCGTTCCTCGTCGACTTCGAGCTCGGCGCGCTCCTCTCGGTCGGCCTCGACGCGGCGCTCCTCCGCTACGACGGGACGCTCTCCGGTCGCTTCTCTCCCGCGACCTACGTGCTCGTCGCGCTCGTCGCGTCGTTCGGGCGACCGGCGCCGGGCCTCGCGGTCGTCGGGTGGGTCGTCGCGCTCGACGCGGCGATTCGTTACAAGACGCTCGGCGAGCCGAGCTACGAGGCGCTCGCGACGCAAGCAGGCTTCGCTTGCGCGTTCGCGCTGCTGAACCTCCTCCTCCTCCGCGCCGAGGTCGCGCGCATCCGCGTGACGGCGCGCGCGCGCGTAGAGCGCGAGCTCGAACGGCTACGCGAGGACGCGCGGAGCTACCGCCTCCTCGGCGCGGGAGAAGCCGCAGCGCGGAAGGAGGACGCCGAGGAGCGCCTCGCGCGCTCGAGCGTCGAGGAGATCCACCAATCCGTGCACTATGCACTCGAGCTCCTCCGCCGCTCGCTCGATCTCCACACCGCGGTCCTCCTCTGGCGCACCGACTCCGGTACGCACCTCCGGATCAGCGAGCTCTCGACCGCGTCCGACGAGGTCCACGACGCGCCCTTCTCGATCGGCGACGGCGTGCTCGCTGCCGTGATCGCGAAGAAGGAGGCGGTCCTCCTCGAGAACCTCCGCCCTTCGTACAAGGTGCCGTACTACGCGGGCGCGTGCCCAGTGCGCGCGCTCGCGGCGATCCCGGTGATCGACGACGGCACGGTGCGCGGCGTCCTCGCGCTCGATCGCGTCGAGAGCAAGCCGTTCACGCCGCACGAGCACGAGATCGCGGCGCAGGCGGCGCGCTACTGCCTCCGCGCGATCCAGAACGAGCGCGTCTTCGTCCAGCTCGAGCGCGCCAAGGTGGAGCAGGGGAAGCTCTATCGCGCCGCTCAGGCGCTCGGCGGCGCGACGAGCGAGCGTGACGTCGTCGAAGCCGGCGTGCGCTCGGCGCGCGAGATCGCGAGCTTCGATCTCGCGGCCGTCACGATCTGGGACGACCAGGTGAAGATGCACGAGGTCTGCGCGGCGAAGAGCGAGTCCGGCGAGATCGAGGATCTCGTCGGCCAGCGCTTCCGCCAGAACACGGGCCTCGTCTCGATGGTCGTCGCGAACCGCTTCCCGCTCCCCTACAAGGGCGAGTTCGATCCGGCGCACCAGACCGTCCTCTCGAAGCGCCTCCCCTGGCCGAACCTCCCCTCGCTCCTCGTGTTGCCTTTGCTCCTCCACGATCGCGTGCTCGGCACGCTGATCCTCGGAGCGAAGCGGCGCCACGCCTTCGGCGACACGGTCCGCCCGACGCTCGAGGTCCTCGCGAGCCACCTCGCCGTGAGCCTCTCGAACGCGCGGATGGTGCAGAAGCTCGAGACGATGGCGACGACCGACGGCCTCACCGGCCTCCTCAACAAGCGCGCGATGCTCGAGCACGCCGCGGCGAAGGTCGCGGCGGCGTCGCGCTTCGATCGCAAGCTCTCCGTCCTCGTCGTCGACATCGACTTCTTCAAGAAGGTGAACGACACCTACGGCCACGACGTCGGCGACGTCGTCATCAAGGGCCTCGGCCGCGTCCTCGAGCGCCAGAAGCGCACCACCGACGTCGTCGCGCGCTTCGGCGGCGAGGAGTTCGTCGTGCTCTGCGAGCAGACGGACGAAGCCGGCGCGCTGATGCTCGGCGAGCGGATCCGGGAGGAGCTCGCTCGCTCCACGTTCCCGACGGCGCAGGGTCCCCTCTCGGTCACGTGCTCGGTGGGCGTCGCCACGTTCCCCGAGGCCGGTGCGAAGTGGGAAGAATTGTTCAAGGCCGCGGACGAGGCCCTCTACGCCTCGAAGCGGGGCGGCCGGAACCGCGTGACCGCGTGGCCCTGCACGAACGCCCACTCGATGTCGCGGATCAAAACGGCGTAGGTCGCGCTAAGCTTGGGGCCGTGCTTCGCCGCTCCCTTGCCTTGCTCTCCCTGATCGCCCTGACGCAAGTCGGCTGCGCGAAGAAGCCGACGATGCACCTGAACCACGCCGAGGTTCAGGGCGTGACCATCGGCTTCCCGCCGCAGCTCGGCGTCATGATGAGCGTCGTCATCGACGTCTACAACCCGAACTCCTACGACGTCGCAGTGCGCGCGATGCGCGGGCAAGTCGTGTTCGCGGAGCGCTATCCGCTCGCCGTCGACTTCCGCGACCAGACGGGCGAAGGGCTCTGGCTCCCCGCCGACAAGACGACGCCGATCCGCGTCCCGATCTCGGTGCCGGTGCAACTCGCGGTGCAGTTGATGCGCGAAGCGACCAACGTCCCCACGATCCCGTTCAAGCTGACGGGCAAGGCCGACGTGACGGCGACCCGCACCTTCAAGATCGAGAAGGACGACTACGAGGTCGACGAGACGGGCTCGATCACGCGCGAGCAGATGGCGATGGCCGTCGGCAGCGTGTTTCCCATGGGAATTCCGCGCTGAACGCCCCACTTGCCCTGCCGCTCGCGAGTGGTCATCATCCGGGGCATGAGCGACGACCAGAAGCCCAAGCCCATCGACGACCTCAAGGAGGGCCTCGGCCTCCTCTTCCGTGCGGCGAAGGGCGCGGCGGAGAAGATCCCGACCGACAAGGTCGAGACCGTCGCCAAGGACGCGGTGAAGGAAGTCGGCAAGGCGTTCGACACGATCGGCGGCGAGATCGACAAGGTCTGGAACAAGGCCACGGGCTCGGAGCCTCCCCCGAACAAGGGCGCGGAGGCGAAGGCCGAGGGCGAGAAGAAGGACGAGGAGAAGAAGGAGGAGCACTTCGACGACGCTTACGCGCCGGAGCCTCCGAAGGGGCCGCGCGTCGGCTGACGCGCCTCTTCACGTCTTCGAAGATCGATTCTTCACGTAGCGCACGCCGCCGTGCTCGGTCGCGCGCACGTCGCCGGCGAGCCGCATGAGGCGGACGAGGCGTTGATCGCCTTCGAGATCGCTCCCGCGCCGCGCCACCGGAGCGACGAGCGTGCCGCCCTCCGGGATCGCCTGGATCCACGCGTCCGGGATCGACGCGACGGCGAACGTGCAGATCACGCGCCGCGCGCCGCCCCAGAGGTGCTCGCTCCCGACCGCGTCCGCGAGGTGCACCGTCACGTTCGATCGATCGGCGAGGAGAGCGCGCGCACGTGACGCGAGGACCGGATCGATCTCGAGCGTCGTCACGCGGCCGCTCGGGCCGACGATCCGCGACGCGAGCGCGGCCCCGAAGCCGCTGCCGCTCCCGAGCTCGACGAGGTGATCGCCCGCGCGGAGCTCCGCGAGCCGGAACGAGAGGAGATACGCGTGCGGCGCGCTCACCGTCGCGAGTCCTTCGTCGTCGAGCGCGAGGGGCACGTCCTCGGTGCTCCGGTGCTCGTCTCCGGGGCGAGCGAACGGTGCGCGATCGATCGCGACGAGCGCTTCGAGATACGACGCGTCGAAGGGCCCGAGCTCGCGGTCGATGAGACCGGCGAGCTCGCGCCGCTTCTTCAGAAGGTCGTCTTCCCCGGCGCGCACAGGTCCTCGGTTCCCTGCGCGTAGTGCGCCTTCGCGAACTCGGTGAGCGACGGGAGATCGAGGCACGTCGCCTTGTAGGTCCATCCCCACGCCGCGGCGGCGATCGGCACGTCGAGCAGTGGATCGGGCACGATGACGACGCGCACGCGGATCGAAGGATCGCAGCGCGGATCGTTCGGGATCGCGTCGCGCACCTTGCGGAAGCCTTCGGTGATGATGTCGCAATCGGCGCCGCTCACGCACTGGTGGAAGAGGACGACGGCGCCGTGCTCGATCGAGTGGACGACGTAGCCGAGATCGATCGGCTGCGCGTACTCCTGGAAGTTCGCCCAGATCGGATAATGCGGGCCGCTCGACGGCGGGTTCGAGCTCCACGTGATCGGCGTTCCCTCGGGGACGTGCGTTCCGGGGAGCAGCTCGGGCGTGGCAATTGTCACCGTCCCGCAGCCGGCCTCGACCTGGATCGGCGAGGGGAGGCGGGCGCGATCGATCCC
>JADMIO011509810.1_pt1 | contig 16957 bp, 12 predicted proteins | sample 8958161 | NCBI WGS metagenome assembly JADMIO01 (sample SAMN16585339, study PRJNA669376) | soil metagenome | isolation source: Crop rotation soil | place: USA: Cullars Rotation, Alabama | collected 2011
GCTGTCCGGAGAGAACGCCACAGACCAAACCCATCTTGAATGGCTTTCAAATTTCTGGATCGTGTTTCCCTGCAAATCCCACAGCCGGGCAGTGCTATCATCAGAACCCGTAAGAATGTTTTTGCTGTCCGGAGAGAACGCCACAGACCAAACCCATCTTGAATGGCTTTCAAATTTCCGAATCGTGTTCCCTTCCAAATCCCACAGCCGGGCCGTACCATCATCAGAACCTGTAAGAATGTTTTTGCCGTCGGGGGAGAAAGCCGCAGAAGAAACCGCCCCTGAATGGCCTTCAAATTTCCGGATCGTGTTTCCCTGCAAATCCCACAACCGGGCAGTACTGTCACCAGAACCTGTAAGAATGTTTTTGCCATCGGAAGAGAAAGCCACACATCCAACCCATGTTGTATGGCCTTTAAATTCGCAAATCGTGATTCCCTGCAAATCCCATAGGCGGGCGGTGCTATCACGAGAACCTGTAAGAATGTTTTTGCCATCCGGAGAGAAAGCCACGGAATAAACCACTCCTGAATGGCCTTTAAATTCAGATTTATAAAAACTACTGTTTGCATAAATAGCATTTGCAAACGAAATGTTTAAAGAATCACTGTGTGCTGATATACTGGCTTCTACTAATCTTAGTGCAAGGGTTGCATCATTATTTCCCAATGCACTGCGTGCTTCAGAAAGCCAGTAGTTTGAATTGGCAAGCTTATTCTTCTGAAATGCTAAAATTGCTATGCCGCCGACGATTACGAAAAGGAAAAAAACTATACCTGCGAAAATTCTTGTCCGCTTAAGTTCTTTTCTCCTTGCTTCCTCCCTCTTCTGTTCATCAAGCTTAATGCGCTGCCTGCTTTCTTCAATTTCTCTAACCTCGGCATTTGTGTATTTCCTCATTCCTTGTTTCCCGGCATCAATAATTGAAAGATCAGCCTTGCTGAATTCAACATTGTCGGGGTGGTTTTCAATCTCATATTTTTTACTATCGAGCAATGAGGAGGCGCGCTGGCCGTATAGCGTTGAATTCGAATACATTTCACGAATGATTGGAGCAAGCGCATCATGCGCCAATCGTGCAATGGTTAGATTTTCTTCTTTTGGTTCGGTGAGTAAATATTTATTTTTAAGTTCGGTTTTCAATTCAGTAATCACACCATTGCCATAGCGATTTAACAATTCTTCCTCTGTATGTGATGCGGAAGTTGACCTTGCAGTCGTAAAAAAATACAGCACATCAAGCACTAAACCGCTGGCAACTTCTGCTGGGAATTTTTCGCTTACTGCAGCAACCTGGTCATTAAGCAGTGCCGGGAGGCTATGGCTTTTGACCTCGTCAAATAATTGTTTACTAAAAATGCGTGGCTTCGTGTCGCTTACCTTATCCCACATCTTGCGAAGTAATACCTGGAGCAAGGGAGCTACCTGCGATTGTTCGTCACTTAATATAGCTTGCGCAATAGTTGCCGGAACTGTATTGTCTGCAAACTGCAACTGGTAAATGTCGCGTGCTTTTTGCTGTTCCGTTACACCACGTATGGCATTCAGTACGCCATCTGGCTGAAGCGGCTTCAGGTAAAAATCTTCCACTTCTGGTTGTACAAATAAATTTTTAAGTTCAGCCAAATACTCTTTTCTGAAACTGAGAATAATATTCAGGTTTGCATCAGCAGCCAGTCGCACTTCTTCAAACAATTGCTCCGCTTCTTCCTGTGATGAAAGTTCAATTCCTGGATTGGTATATATTTCCTCAACCTGGTCGAGGATCACCAACCGCTTATTTGACGAATTGGTATTGGAAATATATTCACGAAGTTTTACTGAAAGGTTCACACCGGTTTCGCGCCTGATATAAGCAATACTCCATCCTTTGAAGCTCATCCGGGGTTTAAGGCCTGCAAACAGTAAAGATGATTTACCTACCCCCGATTGCCCATAGAAAAACACAATATTCCTTTCACAAATAATATTGTAGAGCTGCCGGATTTCCTGTCCACGCCCGAAAAAAAGCTTTGCATCCTTCTCCCTGAAATAATCCAATCCTTTAAAGGGGCTACCAACAGGATATTTATAGGAGTCCTCATCCAGGGGCAAGTCATTTAGCGGATTTTTTATATCAACGAATGTTTCAATTAGCGGAATCAGCGGCAACAGGTCCTGGTCGAATTCCCTTTCCCGGAGCGTTATGCAATTATAGTCAGCAAGTTTTTGAAGCGAAGAAGGAAGATCTTTAAAGGCATCATTGCTTGTTGCTCCTTTAACAAGCACCGGGAATATTTTTTTAATGGCATCAGTTTTTTCCAGAGCCACTTCTAATTCTTTCCGTACCCAGTCATTTTCATTTGCCAGCCTGTTTTTCTTTAGGTCTGAACCCCTCCAGTTCTTGCCTATCATTACAATAACCACTTTTGCATTCCTCACAGCATTTTGAAGATATACAGGAAAGTCATCACCAGGCTTCATGGTATTGTCAAGAAAAACCGCATCTTCGCCAAATATTTTTTGAAGATTCAATTGCAGCAATTGCGCCGTATCAATTCCATCATCCCGGCGATAGCTTATGAAGATAGGGTTCATAGAATTTCTCTTTAAGAGAAAAAAATATCTGAAAAATAAATTACATACTATTTTCTCAAATTCATAGTTCAGCAACAACACAATTTTGAAATGAAATAAATTCTCATTATAAATATAACTAAATCAATTAATCGAATTTCTTTTTCTGTTAATAGTTTTCAGCTCTATTTGCAACCTGAAGCAGGCCTGAAATTGTATCTTGCACCCCAAATTCCGGGAACAAATTATGCAGGATTATCTGAAGGGATTGAATGAACCCCAGCGCGAAGCAGCAATACATATCAACGGGCCCTTAATGATCGTTGCCGGTGCAGGCAGCGGCAAAACAAAAGTGCTTACAACACGCATTGCACACCTGATGGCAAACGGTGTAGATTCATTCAATATTCTTGCTTTAACCTTTACCAATAAAGCTGCTGCTGAAATGAAGGAGCGTGTTGAAAAAATACTCGCTAACACGGAAGCACGCAATCTTTATATCGGAACATTTCACAGCGTGTTTGCAAGAATATTAAGAGCGGAAGCGCCGCGCATTGGCTATCCAAACAACTTCACCATTTATGATACCGACGACAGCCGTTCTGTTATTAAAACGGTAGTAAACGAATTAAATCTTGATGATAAATTATACAAACCCAACGTAGTGCACAGCCGCATTTCGTCTGCAAAGAATGCATTGGTTGGCCCCGATGAATATGCCAATGATTATTATATTCAGCAGGAAGATATGCGCACTAACCGCCCCGCTTTGGCACAGGTGTATAAAGCTTACCAGGCACGCTGTTTTAAAAACGGCGCAATGGATTTTGACGATCTTTTATTAAAAATGTTTGAACTGCTGCGCGACTTTCCCGAAGTATTGCATAAATACCAGCATAAGTTTAAATATATTTTAATTGATGAATACCAGGACACAAATCCTGTTCAATACCAAATAACAAAATTGCTTGCTGCCGTTCATGAAAACATTTGTGTAGTGGGCGATGATGCACAAAGCATTTATAGTTTTCGTGGCGCCACGATTGAAAATATCCTGCAATTCCAGAAGGATTATGATGATGTAAAAGTGATCAAGCTGGAACAGAATTACCGAAGTACGCAAAGCATTTTGAATGTTGCGAATGAAGTCATAAAAAACAATAAAGGCCAGTTGCCAAAAGTATTATGGACTGAAAATGCGCATGGTGAAAAGATAAAACTTGTGCGCACGATGACCGACAATGATGAAGGTAAATATGTTGCTGATACCATACAGGAACAAAAGCTCCGCAATCATTTCTACAATAAAGATTTCGCAATACTGTATCGTACCAATGCACAAAGCCGTGCCTATGAGGAAAGTCTCCGGCGCATGGGAATTAATTACAGGATCTATGGCGGCATCAGCTTTTACCAGCGTAAAGAAATAAAAGACTTTCTTGCTTACCTCAGGGTAATAGTAAATACAAGAGATGAAGAAGCTTTACGCCGCATTATTAATTATCCTGTTCGTGGTATTGGTAAGACTTCAGTTGAAAAAATTGCTATCGTTGCCAATGAACAGAACATAACGTTCTGGGAAGTACTGACACGCGCATCAGAATTTGGTTTTAAAGCCGGCACGCTTGAGGCCATGCAAAACTTTGTAACGATGATCCGCTACTTTCAAAGCATGTTGCAGGAAAAGAATGCATACGATGTTGCGGTACATGTTGGTAAGCACACAAACTTTATTAAAGAGTTATTCAATGATAAAAGCACAGAAGGTTTGGCAAGATATGAGAATGTACAGGAGTTGCTGAATTCAATAAAAGAATTTACTGAAACCCCGGTAAATGAAGATGGTGAAGTGGGTAATAAAAGTTTGGGCAGTTACCTTCAGCAGATAACACTATTAACGGATGCTGATGAAAAAGATGAAAATGCCGATGTGGTAAAACTGATGACAATACATTCTGCAAAGGGCCTGGAATTTCCTGTCGTATTTGTTGGCGGTTTGGAAGAAACATTATTTCCAAATGCAATGAGTATAAACACACGTGAAGAACTGGAAGAAGAAAGACGATTGTTTTATGTTGCGGTAACCAGGGCCCAGAAGCATTTGTTTTTGACTTATGCTAATGCACGTTACCGTTTTGGAAGCCTAACACAAAATGATGCAAGCCGTTTCCTGGAAGAATTGCCCGAAGCATTTTTAGACAGGACATTTGCAGGCGGAGGCGCAAGAAACCAGGCAAACTTTAATAATATGGGTTCCGCCTTTGCGAGGATGCATCGTGGATTTGAGGGAAGTCAGCAGGCAACAGGCAATAGACCACGGTCAACAGCGCAACAAACCTCTTTGCCAACCGGCATAACTAATCGTCCCCAACAAACGGTTCAGCATATCCCTTCTAAAGATTTTATACCGAGCGATACGACGAATTTACAGGAAGGCCAAAAAGTAGAGCACCAAAAATTTGGTTTTGGCCTGGTTACAAAACTGGAAGGCAGCGCACATAATCCTATTGCTACTGTAAAGTTTGAATTGAATGGCGAAAAGAAGATAATGTTGAACTATGCTAAGCTGAGGATAGTGGAATGATTACGTCAAACGTGAATCGTCAATCGTGAATGCCGGATCCTTAATCATTATAGCAATAGCCGGTTGCTTACAGCTGAATATATTAAATCAACATCAGAAATTTACAAAGTGATCTGGTATTCTGTATGTTTATCTTTTGGTAAATAACGATCAGGCACTTCAATATTTTTTGCATCCGCATCCCAGAAAATACTTACAATAAAATATCGCTCACCGTCAAAATATAGTTGAATGTTATTGACGCCTTTTGTTATTTCCTGCTCACCGTTTTTATTAGTAAAATGCAATTCATACGTTGAAAATATCTGTGTGCCGGCACCATAAGTATTGGTTATGCGATACAATTCATCTTCATTAAAGCCTATATCAGGAAATCTTGTCTTGTTGCGCTCTGCATATGCTTCCGGTGTTATTATTTTTAGAGAATAATTACTGTCTTTATCTTTTACAGCAATATACATCCGCGCATTTTCAGCAAATAAATTGCGGAAAGTGTTCCAGTTTCGATCTTGCCCGGCAGGACCGGAAATGGCATCATACAAAGAATGGATAATACCATCAACTGTGCCCAGATCCTCACTGCTGTTTTCATTCCAGCGCTGACTGAATATCTTTGATGTAAACAGCATTGCTATAAATAAAAAGACCAGCCTGTAATTCATTTTAAGCAATTTGGAAGTTCAAAATTTCAAGTTAAAAAATGAAATAGCTCTATCGAAAAACCCAAGAATTTTACCTAAAAACCCCAGGCTCCGGCAAAAAGCCGCGACCTTATGTAAAAGCTTCAATCTTGAATAGAAGCAATTGATGTGACTTTATCAATCGCCGAATGTTTAAAGCAGGTATTTAAAGAGAACTTAAATTATCCGGAGCGCACTGTTTCTCTTTTTCAAGCGATTTTTTTGCTTTCGCTGATCATTCATAAAACGCATCATTATCAATTAAAAACTGCAAAAATCTTTCAGAAGTTGTTTTTGAGAGCCAGGCATTTAATTGCAATTGTTTAATATGTTCAGGTGTGTCTGTCAGTTAACAGGTCAAACGTATTAAGTTTTAATAGTGATATCCATTGATTTATATAAATTCTATCAAGATTGTCAAGTGCAGAAAGATTTTGTGCGGCGACAATGAGGCCAATCATTATACAGGCGGAAATAAAGAAAATGGTTTGCCGGTCATCTTACTCTTCAGCAGCAACTCAATTTTATATAAAAAAGTCAAGCATTAAAATTGTAGTATAGATTTTTGGTCAATTGATTTTCATGGCTAAAAAACTTTCTCATAAAAACGCGGTTTATCTTAATTCCGAGGCATTAAAAATGATTAATTATGATGGAGGCAAAAAAATCCTCGAAGCAATGTTTAATAACAACAGGTGGTATCAATACTTTGATGTACCCATACAGGTTTGGATGGAATTTTTAGCTGTAATACGTTCAGGCGATTCTGCAGGTGCATTTATAAACCACCAAATAAAGCCATTTTATAAATGTGTTGAAATCACCGGTTAATCATTCGGAATATTGTTTCAAAAAAGGGGCTACTGCATTGTACAACTCTTTATTATGTTCAAGATATAATGCATGCCCCCCTTCTACCAATTTCACCTCCATATCAGGAAACTTCATCAATTTATAATGATCAGTACCAATTGTAAAATCTCTTGTTCCACTCACCGCAAGCACAGGAACATTGACCTCCGCAGTTTTAGATGAGAAGTCATCAAAATATTCGGTATAAGACCATAGCTTTTGCGCATATACCCATTTAAAGACGGGCAAACTCATTAAGCTGTCATCAAGTTTTTTGCTTTCCGGGTTATCGTACATTAGTTTATAAGCAATTCCTTTTTCATTAAGCTTTCCAAACATATCACCCCATCGTTGGATAACAGGGACGGAATCGTTTAAAAAATATTTTCTATCTGCCTCATCGCCCAGTATTGCCAGCCCTGTATTGATACCGCTCAGTGCTGTATAGGGCAGATTAACAGTGCAATTTAAATATACCATTGCCTTAATGGCTGCTCTATAATGGTAAGCATATTCTGTTGCCAGTATGCCACCGAAAGAATGAGCCATGACTATCCATTGTTTATAACCCAGTTTTGTTCTTACTTCATCAAAATCTTTTGCCACGCGTTCCAAAGAATAATCGTTATTTTTTGCTGTATCAGACCTGCCGCAGCCGCGCTGATCAAGATAAATTAACTGCACATCTTTCGAAAAGACGTCACCACCTTCTTTTTCAAAATAATAAGAATTAGAGCCGGGTCCTCCGTGAATAAACAGTACAGGATAACCTGTTCCCGAACGTTTCACAAAAAGGTTTACAGAATCGGAAGTTGTGACATACAGTGAATCAGCAGGTGCTTGTCCAAAAAGCGTGGCTGCATTTAAAAACAGGGCTAGATATATCAATCGCAACATGAAAATATAACTTTTAGAAGCTGTAAAAAATTAACCATAATACTGCAAGTTGAATACCAGTATTATGAAACACCCCTTATTAAAATACTATTTGATATTTTTACAGCCTGATTTTAAAACTGTTATTATGGGACAGGACAAGGTGTTTAAAGAGGAAATTAAAAACGCTTCCGATTTTAAATTCGGGGCTACCGTAGCCAATGTTTTTGATGACATGGTAAACCGCTCAGTGCCTTACTATGGAGAAATGCAGCGCATGATAGCGGAACTTGCCGCAGACCATGCCAAAGAAGGAAGTTATGTGTACGATCTTGGCTGCTCCACCGGCACTACCATGATCGGCATGAATACCCTGGTGCCTGAAAGCATTGAGTTTATCGGCGTAGATGATTCTTCGCAAATGCTGGAGAAATGCGATACAAAGCTTAAGGAAGCAGGTTTTACGCGCAAATACCAGCTGGTAAATGCTGACCTTAATAAAAGCGTTGACATAAAAAATGCGTCGGTTGTGGTTCTATGTTTAACGCTCCAGTTTGTACGACCGATCCATCGCGAAAGGCTTGTCAACACTATATCTGAAGGCTTGAATAAAGACGGTGTACTTATACTGATCGAGAAAATTCTTGCTGAGGAAAGTTCTTTCAACCGCGACTTCATAAAATATTACTACGACATGAAGCGCCGTCATCATTACAGCGAAATGGAGATCTCGCAAAAACGTGAAGCGCTTGAAAATGTTTTGATCCCTTACAAGCTTAGCGAAAATAATTTGTTGCTGCGCGAATCTGGCTTTGCGCATGTAGAGGTATTTTTTAAATGGTATAATTTCGCGGGGCTCATCGCTATAAAAAAATAATATGGTACAAATCGGCAATTTCTTTTTTAAATACCGTAACTGGTTATTTATAATCTTTTATGCATTGTTGTTTGTTCCCGGTGTACCTAAATTATTTACAGAAGAAAGATTTGGTGAGAATTTTTATTGGTACCCGATCATTATCGGCCTGGTAATAACGGTGCTGGGCCAGGCAATACGTGGGGCTACCATTGGTCTTGCCTATATTATCCGTGGTGGAAAAGATAAAAAAGTTTATGCCGAAGACCTGGTTACTACCGGTATTTTTGCACACTGCCGCAACCCGTTGTATGTGGGCAATATTTTAATGATTGCCGGTGTTGGCGTGCTCTCAAACTCATTATTGTATGTAATTATAATGATCCCTTTTTTTCTCTTTATCTGGCAGGCAATTGTTTTGGCTGAAGAGAACTTTTTGCGCAACAAGTTTGGCGAACAGTTCAATAATTACTGCGTGAGAGTGAACCGCTGGATCCCCAACCCGCGCGGGATCGGCAAAACATTTAATGGCATGCGCTTTAACTGGAAACGCTATATCGCAAAAGAACATACAACCACTTTTATCTGGCTTTGCGGTATTATTTTATTGCTGTTATTTTATTATCCCCAGCTTACAAATAATGATGCGCATTTACGCAATACACTTCTTTTAGTTATCCTGGCCGTGTTGCTCTTTATTTATATTCTTATACGGGTAATAAAAAAATCCGGTCGCCTGAGTGAATAATTTTATTGTCTGTTTCATCATTGGTTTTTAGGTTTGTGGTATGTCTCAGCTAACTATCAGTAAGAGAGGGCACCACATGCCACCGTCACCAATCAGGAAATTGGTTCCATATGCCGAAGCTGCCAAGCAGAAAGGCCTAAAAGTTTATCATCTGAATATTGGCCAGCCGGACATCGAAACACCATCGCATGTATTAGATGCAGTTCGCCATTCTGATTTTAAAATTTTAGAATACAGCCACAGCGCGGGCAACGAAAGTTACCGGCGCAAAATCGTACGTTATTATGAGAAGAATAACATCAGCATCACGCATAACCAGATTATAATTACAACAGGCGGCAGTGAGGCGATCCTTTTTGGCTTTATGGCTTGTATGGATGCCGGTGACGAAGTAATCATTCCTGAACCTTATTATGCGAATTATAACGGATTTGCAGTTTCAGCAGGTGTAAAGGTTGTGCCGATAACATCCCATATAGAAAATGGTTTTGCATTACCGCCGATTGAAGATTTTGAAAAATCAATTACTGATAGAACCAGGGCCATTGTTGTTTGCAATCCAAACAACCCCACCGGTTATTTATACAGCAAGGCAGAAATGGAAGTGCTGAAAGAAATTGCTTTGAAACACAATTTGTACCTGTTTGCCGATGAAGCATACCGTGAATTTTGCTATGAAGATGAACATTTCAGCGCTATGCAACTCGAAGGCTGCGACGATAATGTTGTATTGATGGATACGATAAGCAAGCGTTACAGTTGTTGCGGTGCAAGAGTTGGGGCATTTATCACGCGTAATAAAGAATTGTATAATACGGCGATGAAATTTGCGCAGGCAAGGTTAAGCCCACCGGGCTTAGGACAAATTGCCGGCGAAGCTGCTATTGATCTTCCGGATAATTATTTTGATGTTACAAAAGCGGAATATAAGGCAAGAAGAGATTTGATCGTGCGGCGGCTGAATGCAATGAAAGGGGTTTATTGCCCCAGGCCCGGCGGAGCATTTTATGCAATGGCGAAATTACCTATTGATAATTCAGATATATTTTGCCAATGGCTTCTGGAAGCATTCAATTATAAAAAACAAACCATAATGCTGGCGCCTGCAACTGGCTTTTACGGTACGGCTCACCTGGGAAAAAATGAAGTAAGACTTGCCTATGTGTTAAACCTCGAATCAATAAATGCGGCCATGGATTGTCTTGAGCAGGCGCTGGAGGAATATCCCGGCAGGGTTTAGAGCGGAGACAACAAAAGCGAAAAGCCGTCCCGAATTTCAGAAACGGCCTTTCGATTAGCTGGTATAATTCACCTTCTATTCCAGCTCTTTAAGCCTGATATTTTTAAACGATACTTTCATAATATGGCCGGCATGCAATTGCAGCCCTATCAAACCTGCTTCTTTGCGATTGGTGGTATCATCATCTGTAACGTCGCACATCAGTACATCATTAATATAATGTTGCAGATGATTGCCTTTAGCCACAATGCGACAGACATTCCAGCCTGCATTTATTTTAGCCTTTAATGAATCGGGATTACCTAATGAGTCCTTTATCACGGCAACAGACCATACGTTATTTTTTGCCAGTTTACTGATGGGATCCGTTACCGGTGGCAAGGTTACTTTCTGGCCGCGAAAAGCCATAATACTGCGGGCCCTTTCTTCATAATTCTGGCCTGTGTAGGTATTAGCGCCGTCGATATCCATCTGGTATCCTTTTAACCCAAACGGCACACCATCCACTGCCTCACTGCGGTATTGAATGCCGCTATTGCCTTCAGGTGAAATTTGATACTCTGCCGCGAGTTCAAAATCGGAAGGCTGGCCATCTTTCCATATTAAAAAAGTATTGGCCTTAAGCGGTGTGGATGCGGCTGTAACTTCCCCTACTATAGCACCATCTTCCACATGCCATACCGCGGTATCGCCTTCCCAGCCATTTAATGTGGTACCATCAAATATGCTTACAAAGTCGGCAGCATCTGTTGAATTTTGTGCTTCACTATTAGTATTTTCAGTAGAAGATGAATTGCATCCGCTAACTATAAAACCTGTTGCCAGCATTATAAAGCCACTAAAGCTTACAAGCCGTTTTACATTTTTAGTCATAACAACAATATTAATTTAGATGTAGTTGTGCGATGAAGATGCAGTATGTTGGCAACATATTCCATCTGTAATTGATAAAACTGATAATATAAAATGGAAGGAGACGTCATTTCGACGATATGAGAAATCTCTCGAGATACAAACTCTAAAAAATTCAGGAGACCTCTGCTTGCGTTGAGGTGACGTTTTAAGTTCGTAATAAAAAGCAGATAGCATAGCTTTCTAAGATTTAAATTGTTTATTTTGAACGTTCGTTACTTTATACGGCACCTGTTTCTTTCCAGCTTCCGGAAGCAGCAGAATCAAGCACTGCCTGGCAAACCTGTTGCGTTTCGTAAGCATCACGGAAAGTGGGAGAACAAGGCTCACCGGTCTGCAGGCTTTTCAGAAAATCTGCAGCCTGGTGTATAAAAGAATGTTCATAACCAATGCCAAGACCAGGCACCCACCAATGATCCATATAAGGATGATCACCATCGGTAATATGAATGGAACGCCAGCCACGCATTTTGGATTCATCTGCATGATCGAAATATTCAAGCCGGTTTAAATCGTGCAAATCCCATTTAATAGAAGCATGCTCACCATTGATCTCGAACGTATATAATGCTTTATGCCCCCGTGCATAACGCGTAGATTCGAATAAGCCCAAAGAACCATTGGCGAAATGACAATGAAATATGCAGGCATCATCAATACCAACTTTTTCAACTTTGCCGGTTAGCTGGTGCATGCGCTCTTTCACAAAAGTTTCTGTAACAGCATTCACATCTTTAATACTGCCGTTCAGCCAGATAGCCGTATCAATACAATGTGCCAAAAGATCCCCGGTAACACCGGAGCCGGCCACGTTTACATCCATACGCCAAAGCCCTTCGCCACCTTGAGGCAGATCGGCGTTTATGGTCCAGTCCTGCAAAAAATTAGCCCGGTAATGAAATATCTTTCCAAGCTTTCCTGAATCAACAATTTGTTTTGCCAATGTTACGGCCGGAATTCGCCTGTAGTTATACCATACGGTATTAGGCGCTTTTGCTTTTTCTACCGCTTCCATCATTTGCCTGGCTTCCTCAAGCGTGCCAGCCAAAGGCTTTTCAGTAAGCACCATCTTTCCCGCTTCAGCCGCAGCAATGGCTATCGGGGCATGCGTGTTGTTCGGTGTGCAAATGTCGATGGCATCAATATCATCGCGCTCTATCAATTTTTTCCAGTCTGTTTCATACGATTCGTATCCCCATTGTTCAGCAAAAGCTTTCACCTTCTCCTCACTGCGTGCACAGACTGCTTTTAAAACAGGGGCATAAGAGAGCTCAGGAAAAAAATTGCGGATACGGTTATAAGCATTCGAATGCGTTCGGCCCATAAAGCCGCAACCAATCAACCCGATGCGTAATTCCTTCTTTTCAGCCATATTTTCTCAAGATTAAAATGTGAAAAAAATAATTTAGTAATACTTTAATAGGGTTAATCTTTTCCAGTGTTAAGTTAATCGTGAGTTGTCAGTGGTGGATGGTGAGTAATCACCCTGAATTCACTCACAACTGGCCACTCACCACTCACAAACTGAAACGTCATATTTACTTAACATAACACTAGTCATGTAGCTGCTTTATCATAAAATTTTTATACTCTACTTTCATAGGCGGACCTACATGCACCTGTACTCCCAGCAACCCTTTGAATGAACGATTGGTGGTATCATCGTCTATTACTTCGCTCATCAATACGCCATTTACATAATGCCATAGATGATTTTCTTTGGCTATGATATGGCATTCATTCCAGCCATCATGAATATACCGGGTGAGCGAATCTTTATCTCCAAGGGATGCTGTTAACTGCGTGGCTGTCCAGATATTGTTTACAGCTAATGAAGAGATAGGTTTGTCAACAACAGGTAAAGTTGTTTTTTGACCTCTGAACGCAACGATGCACCGGCCACGCTCCTCATAATTTTGCCCGGTATATTGGTTGGCGCCATCAATATCTTGCTGGTATCCTCTTAGAGCATAAGATATACCGGGCACTTCCGAACTCCGGTAGTTAATTCCGCTATTGCCCTCTTTAGTGATGCGGCAATCTACTTTTAATTCAAAGTTTTTAGTTGTACCTGCGCGCCATATCAAAAAAGTATTTCGCTTTAAGATTGTGGATGGAGTTACTTCGCCTGTTATACAACCATTTTCTACTTTCCAGTAAGTGGAATCGCCCTGCCAGCCGTTTAATGTTTTCCCGTCAAAAATAGATATATAGCCATCATTATTACCTGGCTTTTCATTGCTACGTGATTTAAAACCTGGCAAAAAAGCCAGGGTTAAGCACAGAGCGCCGATGCTAAATGCCTTTAATCCTAAAATGAAGCTGTATGAATTGTTCATATGATTGAGCGTGTTATTCTTTTAACATTACTCATTCCAGCCATGTGCACGCTGAACAGATACCATTGCGGCAAGTATATCATTCCAGGTTTGTTGCTGCATCATCTTTTCATTAGGAAACATACAGCCATCCCAGCAAATGTGCTTAAGTGCTTTGGTAAGATTTCCATTATCATCACGCAGCCAATACCCGGCATATTTCGCAATATCTAATTTGCCGTTTGGATCTTTCGGTAAACAGTGCTTCCCGGTTTTATCATGCGAACCGGTGCCATGCACTGTTCCGTCGTTTTGCGCCACATGAATATCAATCGTCCATGGGCGTAAAGCGTTGGTTAATTTTTTCAAACCGGCTTCTATAGTTGCTTTATCATCCCAGTCAAAATTTTCCGGAAGTATGCGGTCTTCAGGAGCATTGTATCCAAGCAGGTAAAGAAAAGTATGCGACATGTCAGCCTGGAAACCGATATTGGGACGGTCAACCTGTTCCAACGTATCGATCATTTTCTTCCAGCTATGCATGCCGCCCCAGCATATTTCACCTTCAGCAGCCAGCTTCTCCCCATAATCAGCCGCTATATCACAGGCTTCGCGAAAAGTTTGCGCAATTAATGCCGTATTATTTATGGGGTCATTTATCCAGGTTTCAGGATTAACCGCAGAATCAATACGAACAACACCATAAGGACGGATGCCGGTTTCCCGGAGTAATTTGGCAACATGGCATGACTTGCGCACCTGCTCAACAAAACGTTTTCTTTCATCGTCGCTTCCCATTGCCGAACCGCCATCCGGCGGCCATATTGGTGCCACAAGGCTTCCAATTTTTAGCCCATAAGACGCTACTTTATCGGCAAGCTTTTTAATATCATCATCTGTTTGATTAACGCCAAAATGCACATCAAACAAACCGATATCAACGCCATCAAACTTAACGCCGTCAACTTCTGCATCCGCAGTAAATTTCAGTAGTGTATCGAATGAGATGATTGGCTCAGATCCATCGCCTTTTCCCACAACGCCGGGCCAGGTGGCATTGTGCAGCTTGGGATAATTATTTTCCTGCATATCGTTAGTAATTTAAATGAATAATTATTTACAGTTTCAAAAGCTGTTTGAGTTATTTGTTTAACTATGGATTACCGGTCAGACGCTTTTACAGGCCATTCGATTTACATGTTGCGAATTAAAGCGTCAGACCGGTAAGAACTACAGATCAGGATTGCCCGGGCCAAAATGTTTCAGCATAACAATAGGATCGGTTGAAGACCGGTTTGTAATCTTCACACCTTCTTTTGCCGCGTCTTCAGTCACAAAAAACTCATCGTTGGTTAATTGGCCGTAACGGATCAATGCCGGTGTTTCAATATCCCATACGCCCATAGTACCATGGCCCTGCATCATAATTAATCCATAAGCGGCGCTGTCTTTAATGGTTACAGTTGCACCGGGGAGTACGGTTAATTCTTTTGCACTAAAGGCATCGGAACGATAGCACACCCAGCTTTCGCGATAACCTTCTGCCTCCGTTTCTGCAACAGGTTTAACAGGTTTTGGGTTCATAAACCTTGTTTCAAGAATATTTGGATTTGTGTTCAAATCCCAGTCAATTATATCCATTAATGCATCATAATTGCCTTTCTCATTTTCCGGCACGCCCTGCCATAATAATTCTTGCGGAATGATAGCTTCATTTACCAGCGACTGGTACATGGCAAACACATCAGAAGCTTTCTGGGGCTCGTATGTACACATGCTGCCCGGCGCGTGCAGCATGCCCGGCGGAACATCCCAGCCCGTCCCCGGCTCAAGGCGGAAGGCCTGTGAATAATTGGTGATCTTATTATCGCCTTTTGTAAAATTTACCAGGCACTCTTTTATTTGTTCTTTTGTTGTGCCGGGTGCAATACCAAAGAATGTGTAGGGAAAATCGCCGCCGTGATTGTTGACCTGCGGAGGAAAATAATACGCTTCCGGTTTGCCTTTCTGGCCTATTAATGCAGCCTTCTCGTCATTATGATGAATATGGTGCGGCAAGGGTCCCATGTTATCGAAAAACTTGGAATACATAGGCCAGCTTTGGTATTCGTTCCAGATGCGGTCACCAATCAGCTTACCCTTTAGATCATCTACAGCATCTTTCAACAACAGCAGTTCTTCTTTATCACCATTTTTAAAAACAATAAAGCTTAACCCCTCATGTTCGCCGGTTAAAGGACCGTTTTTTGCAGGCGTGGTAGAAGAGAACCAGCGTTCGTCGATACCCCCTCTTACACCGCCCAGGATATAATAATCGTCGGGATGCAGTTTTATTCTTCTGCCGGGTACGCAAAACGATCTGGGCACCCAGTTTGGCGCGAGCCTGAATATGCCTTTGCCCTGTTCCAATGCCTGCTGAAATAAATTTGTTTTTTCCATGGCTGTAATTTTAGAATCGTTTGAATTTTTATAGTTAGAGCATTAATGCCGTCTGAGTTTTTGTATGTTACCAGTTTTTGTTTTCATCTCGATGATAATAATCTTAAAATGTCCCGATGAATGCCGGATTTTTTTGTTTATCAGCTGCGGCATTTCATGGCGTCGTCCGTTGTGTCCCTTCTACTACATATTTGCATGGCAACTAAGTTTCATAATTTAACGTGAGTTCGGGATAAGCGTTCCTGGTATACCGTGAAATTGAAAATGATTGCAACTGTAAAGCTCTTAGACCGTCATTTCGACGTTAGGAGAAATCTCCCGAATTTCAGTCTCGTCAAACTCATGAGACCTCTCCTAACGTCGAGGTGACGGCTTAAATTCATACCAGAATACTAGCTAGATAATTTCCTTAAGTCATAATTGCTTAACCCGAAATCATGTTAATTTAAAATTTGTAATCCATCCACACAACTTCTTAATTATGTTGGTGAATACGCAAAACACCATTGAATTGTTTTAAAAAAGATTCGATTTTATCGTTGGTATACATAACCTCCAGTTCCAGCTCATAAGATCTTGTTTCACCCGGCTGCAGCATAATAAGCGTGCCTTCTTCTCTTGCTTTCTTCTGGCCAATTACCTTATTCGTTCCCGGCTCCAGGCCGGTAACATATTCCCTTTCTGCCCAATGTTGCCAGTTGGTAAGCCAGGGCAGTTGTTGTTTTTGAAAACGCAATGCAACGGCCAGTTCTAAACCGTCATTATATAAACCACAGCAACATTGGCCTTTATTATCGGCATTGCAGTCGATAAAAGCAACAGCCTCGCCGGAGCCTGCATGTTCCTGCATTACAGGCGGGCATTTGCGAAAATCATTATTTTCATTAAAGATAAGC
>JADMIO012610858.1_pt1 | contig 16957 bp, 15 predicted proteins | sample 8958161 | NCBI WGS metagenome assembly JADMIO01 (sample SAMN16585339, study PRJNA669376) | soil metagenome | isolation source: Crop rotation soil | place: USA: Cullars Rotation, Alabama | collected 2011
CGCGACAACTTGTCCACGTGGAATTCTAAGCTTAGGATCCCAATGTGCTGGAAAGCCACGACTACTTCACCCAGCAGATGGACGACGCCGGCGCCATGCTCTTCGGGCGCACGACGTACGAGCTCATGGAAGACGCCTGGCCGGCGGTCGCGAAGGGCGGCTCGGCGCCGCGATCGCTGCTCGAGTGGGCGCGCAAGCTCGAGGCGAAGCCGAAGTACGTGGTGTCCGCCTCGCGGCGCGACTTCCCGTGGGCGAACACCATCCGCCTCGAGGGTGAGCTCGGCGCGGCGGTGCAGCGGCTGAAGGAGGACACGCCGCGCGGCGTGCTCGTGGGCAGCCCCGCGCTCGCGGCGCAGCTCGAGCAGCTCGGGCTCATCGACGAGTACCGCCTCGTCGTCCACCCGATCCTCGCCGGCCACGGGCCGACGTTGTTCCATGGCCTCACGCCGTCGCGGCAGCTCGAGCTCGTCTCGATCACGCGCATGAAGTCCGGCGCGGTGGCGATGCATTACCGCCGGACGTGACGACGGCCCCCCGCGCGCCACGCATTCGATGTCGGGCGGCACACGCGAGCTGTGGCGCTCCTGGTCGGTGGGACTTCGCGCCACGGCTGCGCGCGCCTGCGGTCCGCTTTTCCTGCGGTGCCGCGGCGGCCGAAGCCTTGCAACGATGCTGCGCTCCGACAGCCAGGGGGGCTCGGCATGCACATCGAAGTTCCAGAGGACGCCACGGCCCGCTTCGGCGACGACGTGGTGATCGCGAATCACGACCTGCCGGGCCATCCGTTCTTCACCGACGCGGCGCTGGCGGCGCTGCTGGATCGCGTCCCGCGCCACCACGTGTACGCGATCACGATGGGCCACGACCCGGAGCGGGAGGAGAACCAGCTCGTCGACCACGCGTCCGCGAGCGGGGCCGAGCTGCTCGAGGCCGTTCGACGGGGCCGCCTCTGGCTCAACATCACGAGCGTGGACCGCGCCGACGACGGCTATCGAGCGCTCCTCGGCGAGCTCTGCGGCGAGCTCGCCGGTCGGATCCCCGGGCTCTGCCCGGAGGGGATGCGGGCGACGCTCCTCGTCTCTTCCCCGCGGGCGATGGTCTACTTCCACGCGGACGGCGCGCCCTCGGTCCTGTGGCACATCCGCGGCGAAAAGCGCGTGAGCGTGTGGCCGGCGCTGAACGAGCGCTTCCTCGCGCGGCCGACGCTGGAGGACATCTTCCGCGGCGCGGCGCCCGAGTACGCGCCCTTCGAACGCGCCTTCGACGCCGACGCCACGGTGCTCGACCTGCTGCCGGGGCAGCTCGCCGCCTGGCCGCAGAACGCGCCGCACCGCGTGACGAACCTCGACAGCGTGAACGTGTCGCTGTCGACCGAGTACGTCACGCGCGCGAGCCGCAGGCGAGCCCGCGCGTACGCGGCGAACAGCTTCTTCCGCAGCCGCTTCGGCCTGCAGCTGCCGCCCACGACCTCCGGGCCGACGGCGCTCGCGAAGGTCGCGCTCCACAAGCTCGCCAAGGAGCTCGGGTTGGATCCCGACCCGTCGCGCGCGAAGCGGCGCGCGCCGACGCTCCGCATCGCGGCGGACGCGCCGGGCGGCGTCGCGGAGCTGACGGGCGGTGCGTCGTGATCGAGGTCCGCTGCCTGCACGAGCTGGCCGATGCGGCGCCGTGGCGCGCGGAGCTGGACGCCCTGTGCGCCTCGGCCGAGCGCCCCGACCCGTTCTCGACGCTCACGTTCCAGGAGAACTTCCTCGAGCGCGACGAGTTCCGGGAGCAGGATCGCGAACGCGAGCTCTGGCTCGTGTGCGTCTTCGACGGCGACGCGCCCATCGGATACCTGCCGCTGCGCCGCCGCGTGGAGCGGGTGTTCGGCCAGCGCGTGCGCGTGCTGACGCAGCTCGCGACCCACGACTCGGATCGACCGCAGCTCGTGCATCGCCCCGGCGACGGGCCCCGCGTGCGGGACGCGATCCTCGGCTGGCTCGCGGCGCGCAAGGGCGAGTGGGAGATGCTGAGCCTCGTCCAGCAAGATCCGGCGTCTCCCCTCGCTCAGGTCGCGCGCGTGCCGGGCTGCTACGTCCGCCACCTCCCGGGGCGCGACAACGCCACGATCCATCTGCGGTGGCCGGACCTGCGCGAGTTCCACGCGAGCCTCAGCAAGAAGATGCGCAACAACACCCGCCGCGCCCTCCGCGCGTTGCTCGGCGCGAGCGAGCTCTCGTACCTCTGCACGTCCCACCCCGGCGGCGCGGCACAGCTCCTCGACGCGTACAGGTTCGTCGAGTCGCACGCGTGGAAGGCGAGCGCCCACGCCGGGATCGCGCGGAGCGAGGCGCGGCTGCATTACCTGCGCGGCCTGCTCGAGCCTGGCCACCCCATGCGGCTCTCGATCAGCGCGCTCCTGCTCGGAGGCGTCCCCGTCGGCGCGCTGATCTCGTCGCTCTACTCGCGTCGCGCGTTCGCGCTGGAGATTTGTTACGACGCGCGCCTCGCGGCGCACGGCGTCGGCACCGCCATGCTCCTCATGGGCGTCCGCGAGGCGATCGCGCGCGGCGCCGAGAGCTACAACCTGATGTCGAGCTTCAGCTACTACAAGCGCCATTGGGGCGCCGACATCCGGCCCACGGTGAACGTCGAGATCTTCCGCCCATTCAGCGCGGTCTTCGCCAAAGCGATGCTGGGCGATCTCAAGCGGCGCCTCTTCTCCCCCGCCGCGGGGCCGGCCGACTTCAACGCGGCTCGCCGCGCGTCCGACGAGGAAGAGCCCGCCGACCGGGGCGGCGCGCTGCCGTTGCTCGCCTCCGACGAAGAGCGCGCCCGAATGGGCGACGTGGTGACGGCCGTACGCGCGTCGGGAGCCGAGTACCTCGACGGCGCCGCGCTGCGAGCGGCGATGCCGTTGAGCGACGCGCCCCGCCGGGCCGTGGCGAGCTGACCGCACTGGAGCGCACGATGAACACCTCCTCGGATCGCCCGCCGATCCTGCTCGCGATCGCGGACTTCTACGGCACCCTCGCGGCGGCGCGCGATCTCTCGCCGCGCGGCGTGCCGGTCGCGATCGCCGATTGGCGCTTGCTCGCGCCGGCCCGGTGGTCCAACGCGGTGGCGAGGCGCTTGCGCTGCCCGCCGGTGGACGACGCCGCGCGCTTCCTCGCTTGGCTGCTCGAGCACGGGCGGCGCGAGCCCGGGCAGGTCCTGTACGGGACGAGCGACGACCTCGCCTTTCTCCTCTCCCTCCACGCCGAGGAGCTCGCGGCGCACTACCGCATGTATCAGCCGCCGCTGAGCGCGTTGCTCGGGGTGCTCGACAAGAAGGCGCTCTACGACGCTGCGTGCGCGGTCGGGCTCGAGGTGCCGGAGACGCATTACCCGTCGGACGCGGCGGACGCCGCTCGACTCGCGCCGACGCTTCGATACCCGCTCCTCATCAAGCAGCGGATTCAGGTATTCTCGAGCACGCACAGCAAAGGAGCCGAGGTGGCTCGGCCCGAGCAGCTCGTCCGCGCGTACGCCGCGTTCGCTCGGGAGAACACGTTCCCGGACGCGCTGCTCGCGCTGCGACCGGAGGTCGCGCAGCCGATGCTCCAGCGGTACATGCCCGAGGCGCACGACGGCATCTTCTCGCTCTCGGGCTTCATCGACCGGACGGGGGAGCTCTTCGTCGCGCGGGGCGCGCGCAAGATCCTCCAGCGGCCGCTCCGCATGGGGATCGGCCTCTGCTTCGAGGGCGCCGAGGCGCCGCCCGAGCTCTCGCGGAGGGTGGCCGCCCTCTGCAGGCGCGTGGGCTTCTTCGGGGCGTTCGACTGTGAGCTCATTCAGGCGGGAGACAAGCTGCTGCTGATCGACTTCAACCCTCGATTCTTCAATCAGCTCGCGTTCGACGTCGCGCGCGGGATGCCCCTGCCCTGGCTCGTTTACCTGGGGGCGCTCGGGGACGAGCGAGCGCTCGCGCAGGCGGTGCGCGAGGCGGTGGCGGACGAACCGCGGCACCGCGACGCGGTGTTCTGCAATCGGCTGGGCCTCGAGGTCTACCTCGGCACCCACAAGCTGACGGGGAAGGTGGGCGCCGAGAGCCTCTCGCGCTGGCGCGGCTGGCTCGGGGCGGAGCGTCTGCGCGTCGACCCGATCGTCGCGTGGGACGATCTGGCCCCGGCGGTGCTGGAGGCCTTCGGCATCGCCTACGGCGCGGCGCGCCACCCGCGCTCCTTCCTGAGGAAGAACATCCTCGACCGCTGATGAAATCATGCGAGCGGCTGCTCAGGTGAATCCCCACGACCCTTGGGGATTCATCCCCCGCGGCGGTGCGCGAGCGCCGCGCTACGGTGTGTGCTGCCGCAGCCTGGCCAGAAAAAAGACATGAGCATTCGAGGACGCAACAACGTGCACGTGCACGGCAGTGGGCCCGCCACCTTCGTGTTCGCGCACGGGTTCGGCTGCGACCAGCACATGTGGCGCTTCCTCGCGCCGACGTACGGCGCTCGCTACCAGACCGTGCTCTTCGATCTGGTCGGCAGCGGCGGCTCCGACCTCGCCGCATACGATCGCGTGAAGTACGACTCGCTGCGCGGCTATGCGGACGACGTCATCGAGATCGTCCGCGAGGTCGCGGAGGGGCCGGTGATCTTCGTCGGGCACTCCGTGAGCGCCATGATCGGCATGCTCGCGAACCTGCAGGAGCCGTCGCGGTTCGCGGCGCAGATCATGCTCGGCCCGTCGCCTTGCTACATCAACCACGGCGACTACGTGGGCGGCTTCTCGCGCGGTGACATCGAGGGGCTGCTGGAGACGCTGGAGAGCAACTACCTCGGCTGGGCGAGCACGATGGCCCCGGCGATCATGGGCACGCCGGAGGCGCCGGAGCTCGGCGTGGAGCTGACGAACAGCTTCTGCCGCACCGATCCGGAGATCGCGAAGCAGTTCGCGCGCGTGACCTTCCTCTCCGACAACCGCGCGGACTTGGCGCGGCTCACGACGCCGACCCTGATCATCCAGTGCAGCGACGACTTCATCGCGCCGACCACCGTCGGCGAATACATGCACCGCACGCTGCCCGAAAGCACGCTCGTGGTCGTGAAGAACGTGGGGCACTGTCCGCAGCTGAGCTCGCCTGGTCCGTGCGCCGAGGCGATCGACGATTTCCTCACCGCGCGGAGGCTCTGACCCGTGGCGGGCGCCGACCGCTTGACGCCCGCGACGGTCCTCGTGCTCGACCAGGCCGCGTGCGGGCTCCTGCGCACGGACGGCGACGGGCTCTTCGTCTGGGTGAACGCGCCGTTCTGCGCCTGGGTCGGCTATGCGCGCGAGGATCTCGTCGGGCGGCTGAAGCTGCAGGAGCTGTTCACGATCGGCGGCCGGCTGTTCCACCAGACGCACTGGCACCCGCTCCTGCAGCTCCAGGGCTCCGTCGCCGAGGTGAAGCTCGAGCTCGTGCACCGCGACGGCTCGCGCGTGTCCGTGATGTTGAACGCGATCCGGCGGACCGAGCACGGCGAGATCACGCACGACGTCGCGGTCTACGTCGCGCGCGATCGCGACGCGTACGAGCGAGAGCTCGTCCGCGCGCGGAAGCGCCTGGAGGAGGCCGTGGCGGAGGCGAAGCGGCTGCACGAGCAGCTCTCGGAGCGCGCCGTCTTCGCCGAGCAGATGATGGGCATCGTCAGCCACGACCTGCGAAACCCGCTCTCGACGATCTCGATGGGCGCGGCGGTCCTGGCCCGCGACGTGTCCGCCAGCCAGCTGCGCGTGCTCGAGCGCATCACGAGGGCGACCGAGCGCGCGAACCGGCTCATCTCCACCTTGCTCGATTTCACGCAAGCCGGCCTCGGCGGTGGCCTCGTCATCGAGCGCCGGCCGATCGATCTGCACGCCGCGGTCGCGGAGACCGTCGACGAGCTCGCGCAGGCGTTCCCGGGGCGCCAGCTCCTCCACGTGCGCGCGGGGGAGGGCGAGTGCCTCGCCGACCTCGACCGCGTCGCGCAGCTCCTCGGCAACCTGGTCGCCAACGCGGTCAAATACGGGAGCTCGGACTCGCCGCTCACCATCACGTCGACCATCGGCGAGCGCGATTTCACGATGGCGGTGCACAACCACGGCCCTCCGATCGCCGAGGACGCCCGCGCGCTCTTGTTTCGCCCGATGACACGCGGCGTGACCAGCGTCCACGCTGGCGGGGTCGGGCTCGGGCTGTTCATCGTCAGCGAGATCGCGAAGGCTCACGCGGGGAGCGTGTCCGTCGACTCCACGGCGCTCGAGGGGACGACCTTCCGCGCGCGCTTTTCTCGCGCGTAGTCGTCATGGAGTCATCGAGCAAACCGCAAGCGGAGGACGGGGCGGCCGGCCACGCTTATCCGCGGGACCTCGCGCTCTACGTGCACGAGCGCTGGAGCGCAGCCACGCTGCCTGCCGTGCTGCGCGGCGCGCGCGACGCGACCGAGGAGCCGCGTGCACCCGACCTGCCGGTGCTGGAGCGTCTCCTCTCCGTCGCCTACCAGGCGAGCCTGCTCTACGAGGAGGGCCGGCCGATCACGTTCCGCCTTGCGCTGGCCGAGCCCGACGTCTTTCCCGTCGCGGCCGGACCGCCGGGGGGTCTCCAGCGCCTGGTCCTCACCGAGCCGCGCCCGTTCGACGCGCAGGAGCTGCGACGCCTCGCGCGCGCCGCGAGCTTCTACCGCTCGCTCATTGGTGTGCGCAGGGATCGCGAGCACGGCCTCCAGATCTGGGGCGTCATCCACTCCGGCCCGCGGTGGCTCCAGGTGGTGGAGGGGGGCCGCGATCTCCGCCAGGCCATCCCGCTCGTCCCGCTGGTCGCGGTCACCGGACCTGGCCGCGTGTTGGTCGGGAAGGGTCCCGTCACGATCGGCAAGATCAGCGGCGGAGCGATCTCGGGGCCGGCGATGAACGTCTTCGACGCGCCGTGGCTCCAGGCGATCTTCGCCGCGGCGGACATCGGGCAGGGCCCGGTGATCGCGCAGCACGTCCTGCGGCGCGTCGTCGCGGCCATTCGGAGCGCGCGCCACGGCGGCACCGTGGTGCTCGTGCCGTCGCGCCGCGCGGCCGAGATCGCCGCGCCGAACCCGTACATCACGTTCAAGTACGCGTTCTGCGACGAAGAGCCACGCCGCCGCGTGCAGACCTTGATCGCGCAGATGACGGAGGGGCCCCGCCCCCTCACGTGGAACCACTACGAGGAGAGCGCCGATCCCCAGATCGCGGAGCTCGACGAGGCCGTGTTCGAGGTCGCGCACTTGATCGCGGCGCTCGCGGACGTCGACGGCGCGACCGTCGTCACGAGTGAGCTCGAGGTCCTCGGCTTCGGCGGCGAGATCTCCGGCGCGCTCGCGGACGTGCCGCTGGTGGCGAGGGCGCGCGATCTCGAGGGCGATCATCGCGTCGACGAGCGCACCGATCGGGTCGGGACCCGGCACCGCTCGGTGTACCGGCTCTGCCAGGCGCTGCACGACGTCGTCGCGATCGTCGTGTCGCAGGACGGCGGCGTCCGCTTCGTTCGCTGGCACGACGGTGCGGTGACCTATTGGGATCAGATCGCTACGGGACCGTGGGAGATCTGAGGGTCAATTGCCGTGCACGATGCGCCGCACCTCGGCGACGAGGGCCGCGGGCCCGCACGTCTTCAACAAGAAGCCCTGGCAAGGCATCTGCCGCGCCCGTTCGCGCACGTCGCCGTCGTCGTACCCGGTGAGCACGAGCACGGGGATCTCTTGGGTCCGCGGGCTCGCGCGGAGCCCGTCGACGACCTCCCAGCCATTCAGCACGGGCAGGCGGAGATCGAGGACGACGAGCGCCGGCTGGAACCATTGCGCGCGCTCGAGGGCCTCCACGCCATTCGAAGCCGAGGCGACGCGGCAGCCGTGCACCCGCAGGAGCTCGACCACCATCTCACGTGAGTCTTCGTAGTCGTCGGCGACGAGGATCAGCGGATCGTTTTGCATGCGCAGATCGCCGATCTTATCGCGAGCGACGTCGCCTGGCTACCGCCTAGAACGGAATTCCCTGGAGCTCACCGAGCGTGAGCGAATGGGGTAGCGTCTCGGCGGATGAAGCTCGGGAGGCTCCTCGCCGGGGGCGCCGCGGCGGCCCTCGCCGTCGGCGCTGCGTGCTCGGCGCCGCAGCCTTTCTGCCCGCAGACCCTCGCGTCGAACGGCGCCGTCGCGTGCCCCGCGCCGCAGCCTGATCGGCCGCCCGACTGGACGGCGGGGGCGCGGCCGTTCGACCTCGTGTGGGACAAGTGCCACGCCGACTTCAACGGGCTGCCGCTCGACCCGCGCTGGGCCGCTCAGCGCGAGACCGGCGCGCCGCCCGACTACGAGGCCCTCGGCTGCGCGACCGCGTCCGACCACTGCTCGTCCCAGGCGCCGGCGTCCGACACCCCGGAGCGCGCGAACCCGGCGAAGGCGCGCGAGCTCGTCGCGGGCGAGTGCGAGCTCGGCGCCGTGTTCCCCGGCCACCTCAACTGGGGCGTCGCGGCCTACCGCGGTCGGCTGCGGTGGGGCGAATACTCGTGGTCGGACGGCGATTACAACCTGGACCTCGAGACGGCAGACGGCGCGGGCGTCGCCGGGGCGGCGACGTCGGTGCTCCTCGAGTTCGCCGAAGCGGAGACGGCCGACCGCTGGGGGACGTCGTGGTGGCGCGGGCTCAAGGCGGAGGTCGACAGCGCGACGGAGACCTTCCGGACGAAGGGGTTCTATCGGGCCGCGCCGCCTCGCGCGCTCGGCGATCGCGGGGGTTACAAGGCCGTCGCGATTGGCCTGCTCGGCCTCGACGGCGTGCACGGCGCGCAAGCCGAGCTCCACCCGGTGTTCGCGCTCGCCGTCCGAACGCGCTGCGATCCGCAGGGCGAATCGGCCGTCCGCGAGACGTGGCAGTTCTTCCTCCGCAACGAGGGAGGAGAGGGCGATTGCGCGAGCCACCGCCACTATTGGGATCGTCCGCCGCGCGGGCAGCCGCCGGCGCCGCATTTCGTCGAGCTGCCGTGGCCTCCGGGGGCCGCGTGCGTCGTCGTCGAGGAGGGCTCCTGGGCGCCGTGGCAGGAGGGCGACCTGCGCGCGACCGTCGAAGTGGCCCCCGACTGGACGCTCCTCCGCGTCGCGCTGCCCGATCGGCGCGCCGGGGTCGACGGCGCGATCACCCTCGTCTACGCGGCGGCGCAAGGGTCGCCGGCGCCGAGCTGCGACGACGACGCCGCGCCGCGGCGCCCGCGCGCGGCGAGCGAGTTCGAGCGGCGATTCCCCGACGCGACCGAGCGGAGGCAGGTGCTCGGGGAGCTCTTGTCGATCCCGCGCCCAACGCCTCCCGCGGGCTGCCGCGCGCACGAGCAGCGCTTCGACGGCAGCATCGACGCGCACGCAGCCGTCGACGGTCCCGCCCAACGCGGCGCGCTCTCGCGGCCTGCGACCGAGCCGATGCCGAATGGCGACGCCGCGCTGAAGGAGCAGCGAGAGGAGGTGTTGCGGCGCCACGAGAAGCCGCGTTGAAGCGTTTGGGAGCTCATCGCTGGCCACGGTGCGGGGCCGCCCTGACGGGCGGGGCTGTGCCACCGCGCTCACGCGCGGTGCTCAAGGGGCCATCCGCCGCGCCGGTCGCACCTGGAGCACCGCGCGTCAGCGCGGTGGAGGAGTCCCGTGCGTAAGCACGGGCCGACGCCGACACCCTGCCAGACGCCTGCGCAAGAGTTGAAGCCTCGCTCTGGAGCGAGAGCTTTGACGTCCCGGTGTGCCCACGTCAGGACACGCGGCGTGGCGGACGTCGTCTTCGAGGTCGAGTTCGTGCACGTCCTGCGAGGCAGGGCCCGTGTCTTCGCGCGGCAAGTCGCTGGCGGCGCGTGGCGGCTCGGTGTGGAACCCACGCTTGGCGGCCGCGGCATCCGTCGGTCGGCATCCAACCCACGGGCGCTCGCGCCAGATGGCGCGCCGCGACTCGATCTCTTCGTGTTCGAGCTCGTCCACCGGGACGACGTCGAAGCCTTCGCGGTTGGGCAGCGGGTCGAGCTCTGCGAGGGCGACGCGTGAGGCGGGTTCCGGGTTGTGAGCTCGGAAGGCCGACGCGCGAGACCCTCGCGGCGGGCTTTGGTTTCACGCCGCCGCGCGCGTTCGTGGGGCTGGTTCAGACGATCTGGGACGTCGCGGAGGAGCGGCGTCTCGATCCCTACGACGTCTTCGAGCAGATCCTCACGCGTCCGGCTGGCATCGTCGGGCGCCACCCCGACCTCACGCCGGCCGAGCTGTTCGTGTTCGCCGACACCGGCAGCGACGGTGAACACTACGGCTATGTCGTCCACGCGCCGGAGCTGCCGGGGGAGGACCAGCTCGTCGGGAGCTTCGAGCCCGGCCCAGGGGACGGCGTCCTCTACGTCGGCCGCTCCACGGCCGAGGCCGTCGAGAACGCGGTCGCGTACTGGCACGCCGAGAGGCCAGCGTCGGAGGAGGCGCTCGAGGTTTTGGCGCGGCTCCACCTTCGCCTCGACACGTCGCGCGCCGATCGCGTGCACGGGATCCGCGACGGGGACTGGGTGCGCCTCGTGCCTGAGGTGCCCGTGGGGTGGCGGTACGTCGCGACGTCCGATGGAATCGGCGTCCTGGCTCCGGAAGCAGCGTTCGGGCCCTTCGAGCTCCCGCCGTGGGACGCGCCGTTCGACGCCTGGATGGCGGCGGCGCGCCGAGCCACCGAGCCGGCGGCGAGGCTGGTGGTGCTGAAGGAGGCGTATTCGTGGCAGGGGCTGGGCGAGGGCTACCACGAGCTCCGCGACGAGCTCCGCGCGACCTACCTCGCGCTCGGGAGGCCGGAGCACGCCGCAATGGTCGGCGCCGGCTAGGGTCGGTGTGGGGCCATGAAGGAGTCAACCTTCAGCCCACGACAGGTCACGGCATCGGCTCGGTGCGCGTAGCCGCGGGCGCTGTAACCAGCTCCGGATCCTCGCCGTCGGGAGCGATGACGAATGCGCCACATGTCGTCGCCAGCGTAGCGGCGGCTCGCAGCGTCGCGGACCCGTGCGCGGGTCCTTGTCTCTCACTTGCCGTGGCCCTGCCGTGGCGCACCTGCGGCAGGGCAGGTGGATCGGCAAACCTCTACGATCTCGGGTGGGCCATGAAGGACTTGAACCTTCAGCCAATGGATTAAGAGTCCACTGCTCTACCAATTGAGCTAATGGCCCGAGGCACTGCACAGATTTTCAACCACTTCCAGGGGCGCCCGGCACGCCCGGCCCGATTCGAACGGGCGACTTTCGGATTCGAAGTCCGACGCTCTATCCAGCTGAGCTACGGGCGCTCCTCCTCAAGGCTCTCGGCCGCGAGGCGACGAGCTTCTAGCCGCCGGTGCTTCGCCTGTCAAGACGCCTCGCGACCGGGTATTGTCCTTCCGCCATGACCGCTGCATCCCCCGCTGCCGCCGCCTCCTCCGCCACCTCCCTCCTGCACCTCCTCGACGACCGCGCGAGCCACACGGACATCGCGTCGTTCCTCGACGGGCTCGCCCCCGCGGCGCGCCTCGAGCAGGTGATCGCCGTGCGGGGCAAGGGCGTCGCGCGCCTCTACGAGGCGTGTGAGAAGGCGGCGCCGCTCGCCATCGAGGACATGCTCCCGGCCGGCGTCGAAGGGACGCGCATCTACGAGGGCCGGAACTCCCTGCCCGCGTTCTCACGCTTCCAGAAGCGCTTCACGCGGCTCTCGAGCGGGCAGGTCATCGGCTACAACCACCAGACGATGGCCGTGGTCACCGGCCCCGGCTACTTCGTCGTGCAGCCCGCGTCCGGCACCGGGCCGAAGCCGGAGGAGATGTACTTCGACTACACGGCCGCGCCGGATCGCGCGCCGCCGGGGTGGCCGCAGTACAAGCCGAACGAGGCCGGGCTCAGCCGCCTCGTGTACGCGAACATGCTCGACTACATGCGCCGCGTCGCCCGGGGCGTCGTGGTCGGCATGGCGTACAAGAACGGCAAGGCCGAGGGCGCCTGGTTCTCGCTCACCTACGCCGGCTGATGCGCTAGGGTGCGCGCCCCATGCGCCGCGCAGCCTTCGCAAGCCTCCTCGCCGCGCTCGCCCTCGTCGCCGCATCGGACGTCGACGCCGCGCCGAAGAAGCACGAAAAGAAGCCTCCCCGCAGCATCGGCGCGCCGAACCACGGCAAGCTCGAGGGCGGGACCAAGCTCCACCGCGGCAAGTCGATCGACCTGCGCCACGGCGCGCAGGCGTACGGCGTGCCGGAGCTCACGCACGCGCTGAAGCGCGCGGCCGACAAGGTCGCGAGCAAGCACGCGGGCTCGATCATGCTCGTGGGCGACCTCTCCGCGAAGGACGGCGGGCCGCTCGCCGGGCACAACTCCCACCAGACGGGGCGCGACGCGGACGTCGGCTTCTACGTCGAGAACTCCCACGGCAAGCCCGTGAAGTCGATGAAGCAGTTCGTCGCGTTCGACGCGAAGGGCGAGGGGAAAGAGCTCGCGTGGGCGCGCTTCGACGACGCGCGCAACTGGCTCCTCGTCGAGACGCTGATCAAGGACCACGACGCGAACGTGAAGCACATCTACGTCGTGAACTCGCTCCGCGCGCGCCTGCTCGCGTACGCCGCGAAGAAGCAGGTCAACAAGGAGCTCCAGCAGCGCGCCGCGCAGGTGATGACGAGCCCGCCGGACGCCGACGTGCACGACAACCACTTCCACATCCGCATCGCTTGCCCCGAGGCGAGCAAGGGCGGGTGCATCGAGGAGTCGGTCGCGAAGCCGGCGCCGGACGCGGCCGGCGGCTGACCACGATGGACGACGCGGCGACGCACGTGATGCCGGAGCGCGGCGCGCGGCTCGCGCGCGTCGAGCTGACCGTCGTCGCGGGGCCGGACGCTGGGCGCGTCGTCGTCGTCGCCGAGCGCGCGCGCCTCGGCACGGCCCCGGCGTGCGAGATCCAGCTCACCGATCGCGCGGTGTCGCGCCTCCATTGCGAGCTCGTGCCGACGGCGACGGGGCTCCGGATCGTGGACCTCGACTCGCGCAACGGCACGTTCGTGGACGGGCTGCGCGCGCGCGACGTGGAGCTCTTGCAGCCCGCGACGCTGAGCGTCGGGGCGACGCGGATCGAGGCGCGCCCGAGCGGCGGTGAGCCCGAGGAGCTCGCAGCGAGCCCGACCTTCGGGCCGCTGCTGGGCGCGAGCGCGGCGATGCGGCGGCTCTTCCGCTTGCTCGCGCGCGTCGCGCCGACGGAGGCGACGGTGCTGGTGCTCGGCGAGACCGGCACCGGCAAGGAGCTCGTCGCGCGCGCGATCCACGAGGCGTCGACGCGCGCGAAGGGCCCGTTCGTCGCGGTCGACTGCGGCGCCATCGCGGAGTCGCTCGTCGAGAGCGAGCTGTTCGGGCACACGCGCGGCGCATTCAGCGGGGCGATCGCGGATCGCGAGGGGCTCTTCGAGGAGGCCGACGGCGGGACGCTCTTCCTCGACGAGATCGGTGAGCTGCCCATCGCGACGCAGCCGAAGCTCCTGCGGGCGCTCGAGGCGCGCGAGGCGCGGCGTGTCGGCAGCAACACCGCGCGCCCGTTCGACGTCCGCATCGTCGCCGCGACGCGGCAGCCGCTCGCGGCGCGCGTGAACGAAGGGACGTTCCGCGAAGACCTCTACTACCGGCTCGCGGTCGTCGAGCTCCACCTCCCGCCGCTGCGCGCGCGGCGCGAGGACATCCCCGCGCTCGCCGCCCACTTCCACGAGCGGTTCGCCGGGCGGCGCGCGCCGCTGCCGGCCGGGCTGCTCGCGACGCTCGTCGCGCGGAGCTGGCCCGGCAACGTGCGCGAGCTGCGCAACTACGTCGAGCGCCACGTCTCGCTCGGGGCGTTCGCGGAGGACGCGGACGCGCCGTCGGCCGCGCGACCGGAGGACCCGCTCCCGGCCCTCGCCGGCCTGCCGCTCAAGGAGGCGCGCGAGCGCTGGACCCGCGCGTTCGAGGCCACCTACGTGCGCGACCTGCTCGCGCAGACTGGGGGCAACGTGACACGCGCCGCTGAGCTCGCCGGTGTCACGCGCCGCTCGCTCCAGCGCATGATGGCGGAGCTTCCGGCGCTCCGACCCGAGCGCGAAGGCCGATGAACTGCGACGCGCGCCGTCGCGCGTCGCGCGCGGTGCGACGGACAGCGTCGCACCCGTCGCCGAATCGCGCGTAAACTCGGACGGCAAGCGTCTTGCGATGCCAGCGAGTCGAGGCGCCCGACGGAAGGGCGCACGAGGAGGTCTTCGATGTCGTCTCGCCGCCCTGCCGCGCTGCTCGCTTGGTTCTGCCTGGTCGCCGTCCCTGCCTGCGGAGGCGAGAGCGCCGACCCCTGTGCCGCGAGCGCGTGCGACGGCGGCGGCGGCTCGGGCGCGACGACGAGCTCGCGCGGCGCGACGAACGCGACTGCCACGTCGTCCCACGCGGCGACGACGGGATCCGGCGAAGCGACCTGCCCGCCGACGCCGGCGACGGCCGTGAGCGCGACGTCGACGTCATGGTCTTCGATCCGCCTCACGTGGAAGGGCGGGCCCGACGACAGCGGCTTCCGCATCGAGCGCCGCTCCACGCACGGCACCGACCCGTACGTCGAGGCGGGGACCGTCGACGGCGCGACGTTCGCGTTCGACGACACGGGGCTCAACGCGATGTGGGAGTACACGTACCGCGTGATCGCGCTCGGCCCCGGCGCGTGTCAGGCGACGCCGAGCGACGAGGTGGTCGCGCAGGTGCTCGGTCCGAGCGGCGCTGGCGGCGGCGGCGCCGGCGGATCCACCGGCGCGGGCGGCTCCGGCGGAGACGGCGGCGACTGCGGCGGCCTCTCCCGCACGCCGCTGCCCGCGTCGCGCACCGACGTGAACCCCGGCGACTCGCCCGACACCGTGAAGGCGAAGGTCGAGGCGTGCGCGAATGGCTTCGTCTACTTCCACCCCGGCTCGTACACCGCGCCGCAGATTGCCGCGCACGATCACTGCACGATCGCGGGCGACGGCGCGACCCTCACGAGCTCCGGAGGCGATGCGCTCCTCGTGCTCACCGGCTCGCACGACGTGCGCGTCGAGGGCCTCACGCTGCGCGGCAAGGGCGTCCTCATCGACAACCTGCAGGGCCCCTCGGACGGCCTCGTGTTCTTCCAGAACACGTTCGACGACGTGTCGATCTTCGGCCCGGCCGGCATCACCGGCGCCCAGATCGTGTGCAACGACTTCGAGAACCGCGGATCGAGCGTTTCGACCTACGGCAACGTGACCGTCGCCGACACGCGCATCTCCTACAACAGCTTCCACGGCTCGTTCGAGGCCGTCCACCTGTTCTGCGGCTTCCAGGGGACGAGCCACGACATCAGCGTCGACCACAACACGATCCGCGGCGCGACGCGCCACGCGATCGAGATCCAGCAGGGGTGCCGGAACCTCGACGTCACCTACAACGACATCGCGGACTGGAACACGGTCTTCTGGTCCGACGACGGCACGGGCCCCGACCACAGCCCGTGCAAGTCGGGGGCGCACATGGCCCTGTCGATCGCGACCGGCGGCGTCCAGCCCGACCCGAAGGCGAGCGGCGGCCAGAACATCCACATCGCCTACAACAAGCTCGATATGGCTCCGCCGTCCGCGTACCCGGAGAGCGCGTGGTACTGCATGTCGGCGCTCGAGCTCATGGGCAACTGCGTCGAGGTCGACCACAACACGATCACGGATTGGGGCAACGCCGCGCTCACGTACCTGAGCACGAGCTCTCCCGGCGGCATCGTCACGTACAACCTGTTCCTGCACGACAACACGTTCGTCGACGTGGGCGGGAGCTCCGGCGGCGCTCCGCCGGCGCAGCCGTGGACGGCCAACTCCGACGGCACGTGCGGCTGGTAGCGCGGGCGGTCGTTCACGCTGTGGTACGCTCGCCGGTCGGATGTCGGTTACCGCGTCACCGCGGCGGGTGGGGAACTACGCCATCTTCGACGCCATCGCGACGGGCGGGATGGCGACGGTCCACTACGGCCGGCAGCTCGGCGAGGCCGGCTTCTCGCGGACCGTCGCCGTCAAGGCGCTGCACCCCCAGTTCGCCGCGGACCCGAGCTTCGCGACCATGCTCGTCGACGAGGCTCGCCTCTCCTCGCGCATCCGTCACCCCATCGAGCTCGTCGACGTCGTGCGCGACGGCGCGGAGCTGCTGCTCGTCCTCGCGTACGTCGCGGGGGAGCCGCTCCACCGCTTGATGAAGGCCGCGCGCGGCCGCGGCGGCGTCCCCGCCGCGGTCGCGATCGCGATCCTGTGCGACATGCTCACGGGCCTGCACGCCGCGCACGAGGCGAAGGACGCGACCGGGAGGTCGCTCGAGCTCGTGCACCGCGACGTGTCGCCTCAGAACGTGATCGTCGGCGAAGACGGCATCGCGCGCGTGCTCGACTTCGGGGTCGCGAAGGCGATCGGGCGCAGCCAGATGACGCTCGAGGGGCAGCTCAAGGGCAAGCTCGGCTACATGTCGCCCGAGCAGCTGCAGGGCTGCGTGAACCGGCGTTCGGACCTTTTCGCGGCCGGGGTGGTCGCGTGGGAGGTGTTCGTCGGGAGGCGTCTGTTCACGGGCGACGACGCGGCGAGCGTGCTCCTGAAGGTGCTGACGCAGCCGATCGAGGCGCCGAGCGCAGCGCGGCCCGGCGTGCCGCCGGAGGTGGATGCGCCGATCCTGCGCGCGCTCGAGCGCGACGAGGGGGCGCGGTTCGCCACCGCGGAGGAGCTCGCCGAGGCGCTCCGCGCGGTCATCTCGCCCGCGTCGCCGCGTGAGGTCGCGGCCTGGGTCGCCGAGGTGGCCGGGCAGGGGCTCGCGGAGCGCGCGGCGCACGTGCGCGAGCTCGAGGCCGTGTCGCTGGACGCGCGCGACACGACGCCGACGAAGCGGCCGCCGCCGCGGTCGATCGAGACGGACCCTTCGCTCGCGGCGAACGCGGTCGACGTGACGCCGGCGCCGCGGACC
>JADMIO010928667.1_pt1 | contig 16953 bp, 34 predicted proteins | sample 8958161 | NCBI WGS metagenome assembly JADMIO01 (sample SAMN16585339, study PRJNA669376) | soil metagenome | isolation source: Crop rotation soil | place: USA: Cullars Rotation, Alabama | collected 2011
GACCCGGCCGCCGGGTCCGACAGTTCGTCGTCGAGCATCACCCTGGCCAAGGCGCGGCTCCCATCGGGAGTGTCGGTGTTCAGCTGCAGCGAAACAAGATCCGCCGCATAGCCCGCCCACTCGACCATCTCGGTCATCAACCGGTCACTCGTTGCGTCGATCGGGATGCCCATGTTCCGCGACGACGTGACCCGGGCCCGCTCCTCCGTGTACCGGTCACCCAGCGTTGCGCGCAGCATCGACCAATCCTTGGCCAGCCGGCGCACCGCGGCGCCGAAGTGGTTTTCGCATGCCGTGCACAACTCGTCAGGGTTCTGCGTGAACCCAGGCTCCTGTTCACCGTCGATGACCACCGGGGCCCGGCAGTGGTGGCCGGCCGTGCACCGGTGCGTTCGCCGCTCCGGGCGGGCATCGCTCGTGGACTTCTCGAACATCAGACTCCTGACCATTGAGACGGACGGCGTTGAGGGACACGTGCTGACGGGATGGCCGTGGCTGTCTGGCGCATTCGGCGATCGACGATCGCGGCGAGCACCTTGTGGGCCAGGACCACCGCACCGTCGCCGTACCGGTGGACCACACTCCCCATGTCCTGATGGCCCTCACACGCGTAATGCCACCGGTACGTGTTGATCGCGTCATCGGTGCCGCCGGCCGACGTCATGCGAGTGATGGCTATGGCGCCGAGCTGGGCGTCGTTGATGTGCAGATCGAGGTAGACGCTCACCTGGGCCTCCCGAGCTGGTCGAAGACATCGCCTTCTTTCAACTCGGTGACGCTCATCGACGAGTCGACCGCATACCGCAGCGCGTCGATCTCGTTGAAGAACAACGCCATTCCGGAGCGGTCGCTGTAATACGCCAGCCAGCCGATCGTTCTCGGTTCCAGGTCACTCTCGCCGGGTAGTTTCAAGAGCTTGCCCGGGCCCGCCACGAACGCCGCAGCGAGATCCTGAACGTCCTTGTCGTCACCGCCCAGGACCTCGGCGATCTGCAGCAAGGCGAAGAACTGCGCGCACGCCAAGTCCTGCATGAAGTTCACCCGCGGGCCGGTGGAGTTCATCGCGGCGTCATAGATCCTGCGCGCTTCGTCAAGGTAGCCGCTCATCGGACAACCCTCAGAGTTCCGGGTCCGGGCTTATCAAGATCCTGCGGTGGCGGCCGGAACAGACTCCCCCAATCAATGTTGGCCGCGTCGAGCGCCCGCTGCACCCCGTCCATATGACCCGCGAACGACCTTGCGCCATCTTCGCTCGGGAAGCCGTCCAACCACGCCCCTCTGGGGCTCGTAGCCCTCCAGTTGCCGTTCCCCCCGGAAACCGTCCATCGAGCTGTCTCCGGGGCACCTGGGCCACCGATCGGGGCATCGGAATCTGAGTGGGTCATGGCTGGTGGCCTTTCTCGAGTGCTGCACGGATGTCGGGCATGTGACGGGCCGCGACAGCGGCGTGGTCCACGTGGTGGCATACGGCGAGGGACGCGTTGTAGCCGTCTGCATCGCAGAGGCCGCACGCATCGATCGCCGCGGGGTCCAGGTGAGCGGTGTCGGGGTCCTCGATCGTGGTGTCGAGATCGACCACACGACCAGCGGCTGCCGTCCGGGCCGCGGCCTGCTCAGCGCGCTTCGCCTCCAGATCGAAGTCACCAGCCACTGATCGTCACCCCCGGCGGCAGTTGGGGAGGCTCTTCGGTTCGCGCCCGACGTGCGCTGCTGATGAGGTCTTGGCCGAGCTTCTCGGCGTGGTCGGGTGTCAGTCGTATCTGGAACTCGCGGCCTTGAAGCTGAACCAGCTTGACGAATTCGTGCGGCCGCGAGGAGTTCCCGGAGCACATGACGCTGGCTTTCGGGGCGTCGTGGGTGTCTGGCCATGAATCAGGCATTCGCTACCTCCTGGTGGTGGCACTTGACGGCTGGCTCGGTATCGGGGATCCAGTTGGAGCCGTGACAGATCGGGCAGTTCTCCCGGCGGGACCGGGCACGGCGGCGTTCCTCGAGCTCGTTCTGCTGCACGAGGGCCGCGTTCCGCTCTTCCCACTTCCGGATCGCCTTGCAGCGACCGCACGGGCCGTCGGAGTTCGTTTTGTGGTCAGGGCATTTCGGGGGGCGGGGGTCGTGCGCGTCTACTGACGTAACCCCCCCTCTAGAAGTCTCAACAAGAGAGGGATCGGGTCGGGTCTGGGTCGGGTCTGGGTCGGGGCGCTGTGACTCACGCCGTGACACGTCTTTGCTGAATCCCTCGGCGCCATCGGTGGTGTCACGCTCGGAGTCACGGCGTGACATCTCGGACTCACTGCTGCTCGGATCATCTTTGGCGATGTATGCGCGACCCTTTTTACTTCTCCGGTAGTCCGCCTGCCTAGCCGCATCTGCTTTGCGCCTAGCCTCGTTTTCGGCCTTCGTTTTCTGCCATTTCTCCCAATTTCCGAACAGAATTTGCCGAGAATTCCGCCAAGATTCCGGGGAACTTTCCGCCCAAAGTCCAGCCTGCTCATGCAGCGCGCGGATCAATCTCGGTGTGCCATCGAAGGATTTGACGGTATCCAGAGACACCCGGCCGTCGGTCTCTTCCTTCGCCGACCACGCCCCGCAGCGCACCCACAGACCGATGGCCTCGTTACGCAACGAGCGATCCAGGGCCATCACTGGCTTGCTGTCAGCGAAGGCATCATCCACCCAGAACCACGGCATCAGGCGGTTCCTCCCACCGCCACGCTGTGCGCGCGGATGAGCTCCAGGTGCGCGCCGATGCGGCCGCGTGGAATGTCGGGGTGGACGCACGAGTCGCACATCCAGATACCTCCGTAGCGCCCCACCGGCACCACGTCCGGATACCAGAACGCACCCGGGGCCCTGCACGGTTCGCAGCGGCCCAGGCCGACGCCGCCAACGATCAACGCTGGGCGGCAGGGCGTGTTCTCGAACCCGCAGCGGTGCGGGCACAGCGGGATGCCCGTGCCGTCGGTTTTCTTCACGTGTCCGTGCTCGCAGACCAGGCCCTCGCGCTTCATCTGCCGGCGGGTGGCTCGATTCATCGGTCCTCCTCGGTGCGGTTCGGGCAGCTCGGCTGGTGGCCCATAGTCGGTACGTGCCAGGAGCATTCGACGCAGCGGTCCTGCAGGGCGGCGCACTCGGCGCGCGACAGCACGCGGCCCGGGAAACGTTCAGCCACCGGGCACCTCGAGCACGTCGATGTCGTGCCCCGTGAGGCGGTGAATGTCGAGCATGTTCCGCAGGCGCTCCCCCGTCAGGTCCCACACCTTCGGGCAGTCGCAGCACCGGGCCGTGACCACGAACGACATTGATCGGGCCAGGAGGAGACGGGCGATGGCGTCGGGCTTCTGGTGCAGGCCGCCGCCGTCATCCAGCAGGAACCACACCGGGTTCCGGCCCACGGCGCCGAACCAGAACTGCACCGGCACCAACGACGGCGAAACCTGCGTGCCCTTGATCGTGTAGCCATGAGCCTCAGCCCAGTTCGGGTTCATCGTGACCGTGCCGTGGCAGCCGGTCGTCCCCGACCCGCACAGCAGCATCAGGTTCGACAGGACATCGAGGCCACCCTGGCTCTGATTGCGGCGATGGTGCGCATTGTTCGCCGGCAGGCCGCAGATCTCGCAGCACCCACCGGCACGCTCACGCAGCGCTTCCCGCACCTTCGGCGGGATCCTGCGGCTCACGACGCCAACTCCGGATGCCGGGCACGGTGCCTTCGATCCCGCAGGCGCAGCAATCGGTTCACCGTCAACGGGTCATAGGCCAGAGCCGCCTCGGTTTCGAGCAGCTGATTCAGCAGCTGGTAATAGCGGATCGCGGACAGCCCAACCTGATCCCGGATCGCCAGCTCCTTAGCACCCGGTGACGTCGACCAGTCCTTGCGTTCCAGGTCGAGCATCTGTCGTTCGACGTCGGTCAGGGTCGCGGCCATCAGCGCCACTCCGGATGCCAGATCAGACGCGCCGGGAGCATCGTCTCCAGACGATCAACCGGGGTGTACCGGCCACTCCCCGCGGCCTTCCACCGGCCGTCCGGGAACTTCTCGTACACACGGTGGCCATCAGGATGCTGAAACTTTGTCCGGATCGCACACCCCACCGGTAGATCCAGCAGCTGCTCGAAGTCGTCGAGGTCAGGTGCAGGCGGCGGATCCCACTGCGGTGCTTCCTGACTGGGACTCCACAGCACGGTCGCCGGCAGCGTCAGATCCCGCCACGGGATGGGGCGTTCGTCGCCGAACACCACACCACGGTCCACGTCGAACCGGGCTGCAATCGTGCCCGCCTTCGAATACACCACCGTGCCGCGCGGAACCGCGAACAGCTGGTCGATGGTGTCGATGAAATCTGTCACTGCTCATTCCCCTGGGTTGCGCGAGCCAGCACGGACTCGGCGAGCTTCTTGATGTGCTCGGTCTGTGTCTGCGGCGTGGCGGTGCCGTTGGTGACGTCGGGTTCGATGAGCCGGTCGGACTCCATCGCCTTGATGTTCAAGGTGTCGAGGATGACCGGATCGGAGCCGTGGTTGCTGACGCAGAAGTAGGCCAGCACGCCGTGCTTCTGGCCGGGTCGGCCCAAGCGGCCAATCGCCTGGCGATGCACGCCGGGCGACCAGTCGAGCTCACCGAAGACGATGGTGCTGGCGACATCCTGCAGTCCGTCGAGGCCGGCGCCGGAGCGCAACGACATCACGAGCACCCGGGAATCGCCGTGAACGAACTGTTCGTACGACTTCGCCTTCGCTGCCGCCGATTCCGTCCCCGTGTACAGCACGGGATCGAATGCTTTGAGCCGTTCCATCCAGATGTCGTAGACCGCGCGGTGCCAACCGAACAGAACGACCTTCTTCTCGCTCTCCAGCAGCAGGCGCACGAAGTCGGCGACGAACGGGGCCTTGGCGATACCGGTGGCCTGACGCATCCGCCAGTCCAGTTCGCCGGCCGATTGCCACTTCTCGGTGCGTGACGCGCTCTGCGACAGGATCAGGCGGGCCATCTCGATGGCGTTGCCGGACAGTTCATCCAGTACGGCTTCGTTGGCCGGGACGAGCTGTTCGACGGTTTCGATGGCTGGCAGGCTGATGCCTACGTCGTCGCGGGTGCGGCGCAGAAACAACCCTTGCGACTTCAGGTGCGCGCGCAGCGCCTCCGGGTTCTTCAGCCGCACCTTCCCAGTGCTGTCCTGTCCGCCGCCGGACCACTCCCGCAGGAACTCATCCCGGGAGCCGAGGCATCCCGGCTGGACGACATTCATGACGTTGAAGATCTCGCCGCCGTAGTTGTAGACGGGTGTCGCGGACAGGCCGGCGGTGAACGGCGCCGGCCGCACCACCCGCTGCGCGCCCTCGTATTTAAGGGAGTCTTCGCGGCGCAGTTCCTGGATCTCATCGAAGATGACGGTGTTGACCCGCCCGGCGAGGTGCGGTGAGAGTGCCGCGAGTTTCGCGTAGTTGATGAGGATCAGGTCGTAAGCGACGTTGCCGTTCTCGCCGCAGATCCGCTGGAGCTCTTTCTCGCCATTGGTGGTGCGCAGTTCAATGCCCGTCAGGTCGGGGTAGAACTTGCCCAGTTCGCGCAGCCACTGCCCGGCCAGGCCGGTGAGGGTGACGGCCAGCGCGGGCCGCGCTGCGGGGTCCTCCAGCAGCGCCAGGGAGATCAGCGTTTTGCCGAGTCCGAGTTCGTCGACGATCAGCGCGGACCTGTTGGCGCGCACCAGGTCGGTGGCCAACTGCTGGTAGTCGCGCAGCGGCATCGCCGGTTGCAGCCAGCCGGCGCCGGGCTTGAGCTTCGCGCGGCCGGCGAGGACCTCGGCGACCAGCGTTTCCTGTTCCCGGTGCGCTGTCGCTTCGGCGGTGAGGTAGGCGCGGTCCTCGTCGGTCATGTCGAAGTCCCACCGCGACAACACCCATTCCAGTTCTCGGGCGAGCGAGCGGGTCGCGGCCATGGAGATCCCACCCTCGTCGGCGGCCATTCGGACGCCCGGGATCAGCCGCTTCAGCCGGATCATTACGTCCGGCTCAGCGGCGATGGCCCACGTGTTACCCGTGTGGGTCCGGCGGTGGGCGATGGTTCCGACGATCCGGCTCACAGGGCACTCTCCAGGTGAATCGAGACGACCGGCTTGCGGTGGATGTAGGTCGGCATGGCGGCGGCCAGTGTCCGCAGTCCGGAGGCGAACACGATGGCGTCAACGCTGTCGTGCTCGGCGTAGCGACCCAGCTGGCGCAGCACCGCGGTGCGCGACCCCTTCACCTTCACCTCGACCGCCACCGCGCGGCCATCAGCCGTGACGAGGAAGTCGGGGCGGTCCCGACGGTCGAGCCGCTTCTCACGCTCCACCTCGAACGACGAGTCAGCCAACAGTCCAGCCATCGCGTCCTGCAGGTCCGCTTCAGTCGCCCACCGGTAGGTGAACCCGGTGAGGTGCTCAGCGACGAGCTGAGCTGCAGACGCAGCGTCGTCCACCGCCACCGCGGTCATGACGTGCCTTCCTGTTTCTTCGTAGAGCATTTGTGTCCGGTCGACGGGATCCGGCCGTGACAGCTGGGGCACTGCGGGGAGCACGACAGGTGTCGCCTCCCCTGCCCGCACGTCACCGGCTCTCCGCATTCGGTGCAGGGAACGCCACGTGCACCCATCAGGCCGCCTCCCAGCGCACCGGCGTGCGATCTGCCGGCACGTAGAGCGGGTGCTTCGGAGATCCATTGGCGTTGGTCCCCAAGCAGAACAGCGCCGGACGGCGGATCGCGGTGCGTTGCCAGGCGAATGGATAGCCGTCCCACCAACTGACCGCAGCCGGGTGGGCACCCCAGGCGACGATGGTGCAGTCGGCATCGTCGCGACTCAAGTACTCCCGGTTCTCAGGGCCGACCATGACATCCTGATCCAGGTTGACCAGAGTGTCCGGATTGGTTGCTCTGTACGCGAATAGGTTTCGCACCACGATGCCGCCGTAACCCCACCGCTTCGCGAAGTTGACGCAGCGCCGGATCGTCGCATCATCCACTCGGCCGTCCGCAGTCGACGGATTCAGCATGATGAACTCCAGCAGCGGCCCGCCATCCCACCGCCGGATCAGTTCATAGCGCCACCGACCACAGTCACTGATGACCGCAGTTCGAACAATCTCGGTGTCGCACTCTAGGCGGTCATCACGGAAGTCGGGCCAACCTTCGACCGGCACCAACGCCTTCTCGCCGACGGCGGCAGCAACAGGGAACAGTTCCTCCTGCTTGGGCATCTCGCACCTCACCTCCGAATCGGTTCTGATCGCATACGGGCATGGCTGCGTCGGGTCGATCTCGCGGCGCAACTCCAGGCGGTGGTCGGCGGCCAGCTCGTAAGTCGGGAACGCCGCGACCTCGGTGCCGTTGCGCTGATTGATGATTCGTGCTGTCACGCGGCGGCCTTCCCGAGCGCCTCGGCGGCCCGCTCGCCGAGCCAGCGAGCCACACCGACCGGGACCGCGTTGCCGATCTGCCGTTTCACGTCAGCGGCTTTGCCTACGAACTCGTACGTGTCAGCGAAGCCCTGGGCGCGAGCGCATTCTCGGTTCGAGAGCATGCGATGCCAGTGGTGGCCGCGGCCGTCTACAAGTGCGACGCCGTGGTGGTTGCCGCCGGCAGTGATGGCAGCCAGCTGACGACGGTCGACGCGGTGCGGCCTCGCGTTCCGTCGATACGTAACCAGGTGCTGAACGCCGCGGTCCCGGATCGCCTCGATCTGCGGAGACACATAAAGTGGTCGGGTAACGCGCTTCCCGGGGTCCGCTTCGACGATCGCGTTCGCATAGACCGGCGGCGCGACCGGAGGTGTCAGGTCCATCTGAATACCGCGCTGAGTTGCAGCGAGGAACCACCGTATGCGCCGCTGAGCGTGGCCGAAATCCGCGGCGTCAAGCACCATCGGATGCAGGTCGTAGCCAAGCGCGCGGAGTCCTTCGCACCACCAGCCGTACAGTGTCCAGCCCTGAAACTCCGGGACGTTCTCCACAAAGATGACCGGATATCGATGCACCTCAGCGGATTCGATGATGGCGAACGCGGTGGCCCGATCGATTGCCCCGGCGTCGGCCCGAAGTCGTTCTACCTCGGCAGGCGGCCGGGCGCGCCCACCTGAACGGGCGTGCCACACACACGACGGACTCACCCAGGCAACGTGAGTTGACGGGAAGGTCCGCCAGTCCGTCTCGGACAGGTCAGCGCATCGGTGCTCGGTGTCCGGATGGTTCAGCTGGTGAGTGGCCACCGCCGTCTGGTTGTGGTTAGCCGCGATCTCGATCCGAAACCCTGCCTGGCGCAGGCCCTCGGACGAGCCGCCAGCACCGCTGAAGAGGTCCGTGGCAGTCAGCATCAGCCCTGCACCTTCCCGAGGTAGTCGAGGCGGTCCAGTTCGTCCTCATCAGCCCATGCGTTCGTATGGCCATCCGGGCACACGCCAGATCCATTGGTGTTCCGGAACATCCGGTGACAGGTGCTGCACTCAATAACGTCCATCGACGTCCCCGTCAGTGCTGGTGCCGAAGACCCGGGCCCGCTGCGCATCGGTAATCCGCTGCAGCGTCTCGACCACCCACTCCTCCGGCTGGCTCGAGCTGAAGTGCACCCGGCCATCTGGGTACACCAGGATCGCAAGCAGCGTTTCGCGTTTGACGTCGACAATTCTGGGAGGCTTGTTGTCATGGCTCCCAACGACTTCGCCGCTCACGAGTAGTCCGCCGATCCTGTGATCGGCGAAAGTCCGCCCGGGCACTCAACGGCGAACCGGTCCCCGTGCCGCGCGCGACCCTCGGCCAACGTCCTCGCGCAGTCCCACTGATTGCCCGTGACACCCTCTTGTCTGGCGAGCGACTCAGCGGCCTCCTCATCGCCGACATCCAACAACGCGGCCAAGCGGCAGATGACCAGCTCGTACCCCCAGCCCTTCAACAGGAACTTCTCTCCCGCTGCGTCGCGGAACCGTTGGATGCGAGCCTTCAGCCAGTTGGGCAGTGCGGCCTCCCACTCGGCATACAGCTGGCGGTTCTTCTCCAGCTGCACCACATCTGACCTGCGCAGCTGCTCAGAAAGCTCCCGCGCCTGCCGCGCCAGGTCCTCGTCCGTGAGACGGAACAGCCAGCCGTTCGCGTCCTGCAGGCCAGTGATCTGGCCGAACTTCACCGTCTCCACCCACAGGTCCTCGCCGACAGTGATATCGCGGCCCAGCTCCGCCTTCGATCGCATGAACGTCCAGCCGTGATCGCCGCTGATGGTGAGACTGTCGCCGCTGTCCTCCACCTTTGTGACGGAGAAGCCCTGGACGCGGCGGGGCATCGACGCCCAGTGCTCCGCGGTGTGGTGTGCAGGAGTCTCGGTCATCGGCTCGCCGCTTTCGCGATGACAGTGATGAGCCCGATCACCAGGAGGATGGCCACCGGAATCCACAGTGGCGCGAACACCCACCACCAGGACCACGACTGCACCGTGGTGTCACCGACGCCCAGTTTCAGCACCAGGAAGATCAGGAACAGGATCGTGCCGAAGCCAAGTCCGTTACCGCCGCGGCGGGGTTCGCGGTGGCCGCGTGGGCTGATGATGGTCACGATGCGACCGCCCAGTTGATCGCAGCGACAACGAGTTCGAGTTCAGCACGGACTTCTGATCGAGAGCCCGACAGCGGCGGCCCTTGGCCCCAGAGACGGTCCACGATGAGGTCTCGCTCTTCCGCAGTGAGTTCGACGCGGCGAGTGGCAGGCTGGCGGAGGATGCGATCGGGGTGGCCCGGCCGCTTGAGCATCACCGTGGCGTCAGGCCCGTGGACCTGCTCGATCGCGTCGAGAGCGCCACGTTCCTCGCTGTACCGTTCGGTGGGCCGTTCGAACGGCTCGTGGTTGCCGGCGTCGCTCACGATCCAGCGCCAAGGCTGCTCCGGCTTCCGGCCCGGGAAGCGGCGGACGCCGGCCTTCTTGATCAGCTCGACGATGATGGTCGGTTTCATATCGTTCCTCCGATTCCGAACTCAGGGAGGACTGGCAGGCCGTCCCTTCTCCCCCACAGGTGCAGCGCGGTGGGGTGGATGTTGACGTGCTGGGCTGTGGGTGCGAACACCTGATACGCGAAGCTGTCGCCGAAGACGGCGCGGTGCAGAACTACGAGGTCGCCGTAGGTTGGCATGGTCACGCCGTCGACGTTGGCGAACGACGCGTGCACGTACTCGATGCCGTCGAAATCTGCTTCAGAAACCAGGATTTCGGCAGTGCCGTCCTGGCGCATGATGCGCCACCCCGCGGGCCCGAACTCAGTGGGCACCGACCATTCCTTGCGGCCCAGAATCGACCGCATTCGAAGCGGATCGACAGTTGCCACGCTCAGCCTCACGTCGCTCACTCCGGCGCCCCCATGACGTCGGTGTCCCAGTGGGGTCGGCGGTCCTCTACCTCACCGCGGGTCAGCCACGGCAGGTCGTCGTCAAACTCGACGTCATCGAGAGGAACCAGGACCGGCGGCGGGGCGGCGAGGATGCCGCGTTGGCGAACGATGTCTTCGTGGACGAGCTGGCCGATCCACACGACGCCGGCGCCAGCAGCCACACCCGCGGCGATCATGGCGTCGCGATGGAACTCCGTCGCCACACTGGTGACGGCGAAAATGATTGCGCACCAGAAGATCGCCGATGACGTGAGGCGGATCCATTCTGCGCGGGTGCCGTTGTTCATGCGCGCACCGTGATCGTGTGTTCCGGGCAGTACGCTGTGACGGATTCGCCGACGAAGAACACCGAGTTGGTGATGTCGAACCCGGTGACAGCTGCCACCATGACTGCGGTCTGATACTGGGTGCGGCCTTCGTCGAGGGTGTCGCAGACGTAGCCAGCCGCGCCGATCGCGGTCTCGATGTCGGGGAACGTGAACCCGCGTTCCGTGATGGCGGCGATGAAATCGCCGTCGGTGTCCGGGTCGGCCTTCGCGGCGGTCAATCCCAGCATGCCGGGACCGAGCATGCCGACGCCGATCAGCAGCGGCATAGTCCACCACCACCGCCAGTCCTCACTACGATCCGCCGTTCGGCGGGGAGCTACGATGTGTTCTGACACGGGATTCCTTTCAGGTTGTTCCGTTGTCCTCGGTCCCCACCCCTGCGACGGGTGGGGACCGATCTACTTCTGAGCTGCGTCGTCGAGCCGTTCAGCGATGGCCTGCAGATGCACCGAGCTGTACGGCGGTTCTTCACCACCGGATGCCAAGCGGTGCAGGCACTCCGCTGCGATCGCCAGGTCTTCCGAAGCAAGGTGGGGGTGGCCCGACCCCGCCAGGGGGGTCGCGGAGCCGGGCCCAACCGCCACGCCATGCGCGGCGGAAGTTGAGTGCCCCGGGCCAACGGATGACAGCCCATCCGCGGACACAGGCCCGGGGCGATCCGCTACAACCGGCGACAGTTGACCGGGAGCGGAAGTCTTCGTGTGCTGAGGGAACATCTCAGCCGCCGCGGTGCACCGCGCACCCATGTCTTGCGCCGCGGCTGCCGCGATGCCGGCCTGGACTTGCGGTTGCATCGGCGCGCCCGCTATGGCGATCCGGTCGAGAACGCCGCCGACTACCCGAAGTGTTCGATCCACGATGTCACTCACGAGGCACCGCCCTGCACCACCGAGAAGCTCGGGATGTCAGATGGTGGTGCCGCGTCCTTCTTGGCTTTCCGCCGGAGGTATTCGCCGCGGGCCACAGCCGCTGTGGCCAAGCCGACCCACATCCCGACGATGCCTGTAACGCTGCCCACTGCAGCGGCTTTCGCGATGTCACTCATGACCGCCTCCCGAAGCGGCGAGACCCAGCCCGCTGGGCGGCGCGCTCCCGGCTACGGCAGGTAGCAGCGAACAGCGAGATCGGTCCGAAGAAGATGACCAGGAACCAGGCGATGTCGACCGCATCTGTGCTCACGACGCCTCCTCGAATTGGGCGTTCTCCCAAGCCTCGACATCGCTGAGGCGGTAACGGGCGTGCCGGCCGAACCTCGCGAACTTCGGACCCTTCCCCTCAGATGCCCATGACTCGAGGGTCGACTTGGTGATCCGAAGACGGTCAGAAACTTCCTGACGGGTCATCCAGGGCGAGGGGGCGGTCATGAAGCCACCGCCGGCGACCGGTCGAGCTTCTTCCGAAGGAAATCGATGCCCGAGGGAAGGACCTTTGTGGTCGCGGTCGGGATTGTCTCGCCGGCCCGGTTGGTGTAGGTGCCTGGCACCACCTTGAAGTGGTGGGCGTACCGCTGGTACGGAAGGCGGTTGCCCTGCAGGACCCCCATGCGGCGCAGCTCGCGCATCATCACGTTGCGGCCCCAGCCGAGCATGTTCGCGACGGCCTGCATTGAGTAGCAGCCGTCGGCGTCCATCAGCTCGTCGTAGAACTCTGCCTTCGGCGCCAGCTCCGCGACCTTCTCAGTCAGCTCCCCGATCCGACGGGATGAGATCGTGAGCGCCTGGTGCATGATCTCGTCATCCGACAGCGGCGCGACGCCCCGGCGCAGCGCCGAAAACTCGCGCACCAGACGCTTCTTGAAGTCCTTCACGATCGCGTTGTTCCGCATGAAGGTCAGCAGCAGTGTGGCGTGCTCCTCGTTCAGGATCGCGACCTCACGCCGCTGCGTCCCGCCAGCGGTCTGAAAGGGTGCGATCTCAAATCCGACCCTTCCGAACTCCTGAAAATCGCCCAAGTTGTCCCGAATTAGGCGCAGTACTGACGCGTGCTCGTTCTGAGTGCCATTGGCGACACGCATCGACGTCGTGGTGGCAACACCCTTGGCAACCTGAACGATCGGTGACGCCTTCTCCAGCGCGGCAAAAGTGCCGGACACGCCCTCGGTCTCGGGGATGCGGATCTGATCGGTCACTGGTCATCACCGCAAAGCGCATGCTCGTCGTCCCAATCGCGGTCCGCGGCGTAGTCAGCTTCGGCGCGCTCGCTGTTGATGGCGTGCAGCACGTGAGTGACGACGAGCGGCGCGAAGTCGTCAATCGGGCGACCCATGCAGTCGGCGACGGCCTCGGCCGCGGCGAGCTTCTCGTCGTCGGTGACGACGATCTGGTCGGTGCCGCGCTTCTCCATGACACGGCCGCACACGCAGCTGCTGAACCGGGTGATTGGCGGCGCGAACGTCGCCTCCCACACCGCACGTTCGTGCTCGCGGATGTGATCGTCTGCGGCGCGCATGGCGTCGAAGAAGACCGTCGCCGGTCGCGCGGTAAGCGCGTCTCCCACCCGATCCAAGATCGCCGTCATGCCACCACCTTCTTCTTGTCATTTGAGCGCTCAGCACTTGTCAGCCGCTCCTCAAAAAGCACCTCGGTGGGGACGCCAAGCGCGTCCGAGATGCGGTCAGCCGTCTGCGGCGTGCAGCTGGTCTCACGGCCGGCCGTGAGGTGATTGATGAAACTGGGGTGCCGGTCGATCGCGCGTGCGAGCTGGCGGCCGGACATCCGCTTTGTCGGCTCAGGCCCGACCATGGCCCGGAGAAGCTCCGCGCTGCGTAACCGCATCCACGTTCCCTTCGGTCGCCGTTTGAATCTCGTAACCGCCATGTGTGGCGTACCTCCCATCCTGCGCGCTAGGCGCCTAGCTGTCAAGTAGTACTTGTCGAGTATGCGCCTACTAGTAGGCGGGGCGCAAGAGGATCACACGCTTGTAGTTCCGCAGCCAGTGGCTTTGACGGATGATTACCGCAACAGATCAGTAGGCACCCTTGCGCCGAATGCGTTTGCTCAGGGGGTAGGCGGCATGAGAGGCGGACATATTGCCAGGCCACACCCGGTCCTTCGACGATGGGACCGTGCCCAATCTTCAGCAGCTCATCACGGAGCAGAAGAACCTCAGTGGTCGGTCCTACGCCGACTACGAGGCGCGGGCCGGCAGTGTTATCTCTCGTCAACGCTGGCAACAGCTCGGCAAGGGCGACCGCATCAAAGAGTTCAGTGAGCCTGCGACGATTCAGGCCATGGCCGACGCCCTTGAGGTGGACGCCACTGTCGTCATCTTGGCGATGGCCAAGACCCTCGGCTTTCCGGTAAGCGACTTCGGATCGGATTTGGCGCGCATGTTGCCGCCGTCCGCAAGGAATCTCACCGTCGAGCAGCGCGATGCGATCGTTCGTTTGGTCCGGGCGATTGCCCCCTCCGAAGGAGCGCAAGGTGCCTCATCTCCTGATCCGTCCACGGCGTCGCGAACACCGGGCGAAGCGGGTGAAGCCGAGGAGGCCGACGGCCGCCGGCAGAGTGACTACGACCTGGCCGCTAACCGGGAGGTCGGCCAGTCCGAGGGTCGGCGACTCTACGAGGAGAGCCGAAAGCGCGGGGAAGGCAGCCAGGTCGATCCACACGACGAGTGAACTTACGTCGGTGTAATCCCTGGTCAGAGCGGTCGGCTGTCAGAGCCCTCCCCTACCGTCGGCGCCCATGGGGAGATACGACCCGTGGAGGGATCTAAGCCGACGCACCTACCTGCGCGTCGAGTTCGTCGATGAGCCAACGGGCCGGCGCGGCCGGATCTGCGGCAACACGATCACCATCGACCAACGGCAGCTCCAGGAGGAGCGCAGGTCAACGATCGCGCATGAACTGGTGCATGACGAACGCCGGATCTTCCCAACCGATCCAGTCTTACGCGCCAAAGAGGAGAACCTCGTCGAGCGCACCGCGGCTCGCCGGCTGATCGCAGTTCACGATCTCATCGACGCGCTGCGCGCATGCTCCACGCGCCTCGCGCACGAGCTCGCTGACCACCTGTGGGTAGATCCGCCGATGCTGAGGGCACGCATGGACGCTCTCGACTCCATCGAAGTTTCGGAGCTCGAGCATCACCTGGAGGACCAATGGCTGTGGATACCCTGACCGGCGACCAGCGCGCCATCCTCGATCTCGAGGCGAAGTGGTTCACGACGTCTGGCGGAAAAGATTCTGCGATAAGGGAACTCGGCATGACGCCGATACGGTACTACCAGCGCCTGGCCCGGCTGATTGAGTCGGAAGCCGCTCTGGAGTGCTCCCCCGGAGTCGTGAACCGATTGCGGCGAATCTCTTTCCGACCTCGCAGTTCGTAGGTTCGGTTTACGATTTTCAGCACGAGATGGGGGGCTTCAATGACTGCCGCTGGTTGGTATCCGGATCCTGCCGGAGGCGTGGCGCTGCGCTACTGGGACGGATCGCACTGGACCACGCATTACGCACCGACACATCCTCCAGCCGCGCCAGCAGTCGGCGGGTTTTTCTCGCTAGAGCGAATCATCATGGTGCCCTACGCCGTGGTGTTCGGCGGCCTCGCATTCGTATGCGTGGTCTCTGGCCAATGGAAGTCCTTGGGCGGTGTGGCATTCCTCGCAGTACTCGTCGGCGCACCGCTCGTCCTGGTGCTGATGGCCGCGCGACGGTCCCGGCAGGTTCGTCAGAACCGTCTTGCTCGCCGAGAGTACGAAGCCGGGCTGGCTCTCCGGTCTGAGCAGCAGCATCAGGCGATGATGCGAGGCGAGATCAACGCGGGGGTGTTCGGCGCATTCCAGCCATACTCAGAAGCAGACAGTGTGTTCGGCGCGGAGCAGATGCGTGAGCAGGCGTGGCAGCCCGAACTCGGCGACCAGGTGGCGGTGCGGCCGAGCAACCCGGCCCCGTGGCACGTCGTGACGCAATTCCCGACGCGCCAGTTTCAGAGCCAGGCTGACAACACGCCAGAAGGGCGTCCCGCAACCTGAACCCGCCGTCTGACCCGGCGCTTATTGTGGCTGCATGGCAGGTAGGCCACCGCTGAGGATCGGGCAGCACGGCAACATCAACCGGGTCCAGGTGGAGCCCGGCGTGTGGGTGGCGTACTGCCGGTTCCGGGACGCCGACGGGGTGACGCGCAAGGTGGAGCGGCGAAGTCCGCTCGGCACGGTCGACAAGCGCGGCAATCTCGCCGAAGACGAACTGATGACAGCGCTCAAGGATCGCCGGCCGCCGTCCGATGTGGTGGGCAACCTCAGCGTCGAGACCGCGGTGATGGCGTTGGTCGACAAACACGTCGAACGCCTCGAGGAGGACGGTAGGGCCGAGGCCACCGTCGACACCTACACCTTCGCCGCCGACAAGCTCCGGAAGTTCCTCTCCGGGGTGCGGGTCCGTGAGGCGTCCACCGCGCGCCTGGACGCTGCGCTGCGGTCGATGAGGACCGCGCACGGCGCGACGATGGCCAAGCAGGCGAAGACGGTTCTGCGGGGCGGGATGCAGCTGGCGGTGATGGCCAGCGTGATCCCGGCGAACCCGGTGCGCGATGTTCAGCCGTTGACCGCGAAGGTTGCACCGAAGGGTGCCCGGGGCCTCACCGCCGAGGAGTTGAGTGAGCTGCTGGCCAAGCTCGGGGAGTCGGAGTACTGCCGGTCGCTGGATCTGGTCGACCCGATGACATTGTTCATCGCGACCGGGTTGCGCCGGTCTGAGTTGTTGGGACTGCGGTGGGTCGACTTCGACGCGAAGGGCGCACTGCTCATGGTGTCGGGGAAGCTGGTGCGCGCCAAAGGTAAGGGGTTGTCGCGGAAGGACACCACGAAGTCGGCGGCCGGCCTGCGCACGGTGCCGCTGCCCCCGTTCGCGGTCGACATGCTGGAGGCCAGGAAGGGTCGGGAGTACTTCGGGGAGCAGACGATGATCTTCCCGTCGACGGCCGGCACCTGGCGGGACCCCAACAACATGGGCAAGCAGTGGCGCAAGGTTCGCGATGACCTCAGCGTCACCGGTGTAACCAGCCATAGTTTTCGGAAGTCACTCGCAACCATGATCGATGACGCCGGAATGTCAGCGCGGATCGGTGCGGACCAGCTCGGGCACTCGAAGGTGTCGATGACGCAGGACAGGTACATGACGCGGGGTCGCGTGCACACCGAGGTGGCCGATCTGCTCGAAAACCAGATCCATAAGCGGAAGATAAACGGCGGATCTGAGCCCGCGGCGGGGTAGGCTAGGGCTCT
>JADMIO010806563.1_pt1 | contig 16951 bp, 15 predicted proteins | sample 8958161 | NCBI WGS metagenome assembly JADMIO01 (sample SAMN16585339, study PRJNA669376) | soil metagenome | isolation source: Crop rotation soil | place: USA: Cullars Rotation, Alabama | collected 2011
CATTCCCCGGCGGTAAGGCGCGGGCACGGGAACATCGCCGCTCTGACCAAAGGCTTCGGAGCGGGTCGAGGCGTCATGCGACTGCCGTATATACCAAGTTCCGTTCGAATCCCGCCACACCGCTACGTCGGTTTTTCCGTCCGAGTCGTAATCGCCGGGTACGAGAACATCCGTGCTCAATCCCCAATAAATGGTCGAGCCCGAATTGGTGGAACTGTTCAGGATGAACCACGCACCGGTGGAACCGCGGAATACCGCGACATCGAATTTTCCGTCACCGTCGTAGTCACCGACGACCGGTTTATCGCCGCTCGCGCCGTAGGCCTGGGTTCGCGTGCTCGACGTTGTTGACTGCGAGATGTAGAAAGTGGCGTTGCTGTCTCTCCAGACCGCTATATCGACCTTGCCATCTCCATCGAAATCGGCCGGAACAGGTATGTCTCCGCTGCTGCCGTACGAGGTTGTCTGCGTGGACCCAGTGGTGCTTTTCAGAATGTACCAAGTCAAATTCGACGGGCGGAACACCGCGACATCCGCCAACCCATCACCGTCATAATCGGCAGGCACCGGACACCGCTAGCGCCGAAGGAGGGATAGTAGCCACCGGCATCGGACGAGCGGACGATGTACCACGTCGCGTTCGAGGGACGGAAAACCGAAAAATCGGTTTTCCCGTCGCCGTCGAAATCCGCGGGCGCGGGCAGATCCGTCGATGAGCCCCATTGCGCGCTCACCAGCCCCGAACTCGAGTTGATGTACCACGTCCCCGTCGAGAGCCTCCAGACGGCCAAATCGGTATTGGTCGGCGCGGCCGCGCCCGGCTGATCGACCCCGATAAGCCGGTCCGCAGCAAAGATACTTTCCTTGCTCAAAATCGGCGTCGGCGAGGGCGGGGCCAAATCGGCGTTGGGGCAAAAACGCCCGCAACGGTGCTCCAACGCGCCAGCGCTCCGACGGTCAGGAGAAGGGCCACTACTGTCGCAGTGGCGACCATTCCATTACGCCACTTACGACGGCGCGCTATAGCGGCTTGTTCTTGGATTTCGATCTGACGCTGGCGGGATTTAGACATGGGGCTTCCTTTGGCTTAAGGCAGAGGGAGCCGCGAACACCCGCATCGGACCAGACACACCGCCGCTTTAATCAGGCATCTTTGCCGGATCGAGGAGCCAACGGTTATGCGAACGGGGGTATCGCATACTCTCTGCCGGTGAATCGTGAAGTCGAGAAGAGGCGTAACGCTATTACAGCGAGGCGTCTCAGGTCGAACGTGAAGTTCCGTTATGGGCCAGCCAACTGCTGGTCCAACGGCGACCCAATAAGGACGAACGGGACTCTACACGAAGAAAAGGGTGGGGTCAATACTTTTGTTGGAAAATTTTTTGTTAACGGCGACCATCGTTGGAGTGGTGACCAATTAAGTTGCACGCTGCCCCATCCATGCGGGTGGGCGACCCGCGGTCCCGGTGAGGATGCGGCCCGTTATCTTTTACCGCGAACGGGTGCGGGTTTCTAATAAAAAAAACGCGAGGCCGGGCAAAGTTCACCCGGGCCTCGCGCGGCCGTCCGTCCAAAGTCGGCCTAACCGGATTAGGTCGACCGATGTCAATCCCGTGGATTCCAAACCGGCTCGAACAACTGCCGATTTTCTGCAGGACGAGCCGAATAATTCGTGGCCACGCCGTCGCCTCGACCGGCTACTTGGGACTGCATCTGGCCCGCGGCTTCGGCGAGATATTTCACGATCTGGACCAACCGCTTATTAACTAGCGGGATCGGGGTCGATGCCGCCAACTTCGCCATTCCGACTGCGGTACCGAGCGCCGCGTCGATGGCCGACGGCGAAGCGAACCGCGCGGACTCCGTGGTAAAAGTGGTATAGGCTTGCTGGACCTTCGCGGCGAAAAGTTGGACCTGCGCCCGCGTTGGCGTGCGTGTTTGCAGCAGTGCGTTCAACTGGGTGATCGCGTCCGCCACCATCTGCGGCGATGTAACCGTGACGATCGGGACATTCGATTCCAGTATGAAATTATCGAAGATCGCCGTCCCCGGTGTCGTGGTCGGACGCCAGGTCCCGGCGCTGATCTCCGCGCGCATCACGTTCAACGGCAGTTGCCGCGCCATGGTGCGTTGTTGGTGCCAGTTAACACCGTCGCCGCTGGTCTCCCATACGATCGTGTCCGCCGTCGCGTTGTGCCGGATGCGCCATAGCTTATGTGCGACAGGATCGTAAGGTACGTTCACGCCCGTACGAACGCCGGCGACAACCTGCTGGAAGTAAAGCAAACCGGTCTCCTGCACGATCATATAGAAGTTCTGACCGTCGAGGCACAACGCCAGTTGCGTATCAGCCGGAACGCCGTTCGCTACCTGTTTAACTTCGACGGTAGCGCGCGCGTTGTTCATGTTCGCCGAGTTCGTCAAGACGTACCCGTTGTACTTATCGCCCGCGACATTCTCCAACGGCACGATCTCTAACCGCTGGTTTTGTTCGCGCACCGGGATGGATTGATCCCACCCACTGGGTCCGTTGACGGTTCCCTGCACCGTTCCAAGTACCCACTTGTTGGCGTCGCGAACGTTGTCGTTGAAATCGTCGGAGAGCAAGGCCGTGGTTGGAGTCGGCGTCACGGTCGGCGTCGGCGTAACCGTAGGGGTCGGGGTCGGCGTGACCGTCGGCGTCGGAGTAGCCGTCGGCGTTGGGGTCGGAGTCGACGTCGGGGTTCCGCCTGCCGGAGCAGTCGCGGCGTCCACGGCATCGATATTGGCGCCGACATCGGTGCCGTCCGTACCGGCGTTGCGATAAGGACTGCCCGAAGCCAAGCGATAATTCCCAGCCGCGTAATTCGCGAACATCGACGGAGCCAAGCTCGCGGGATAGAAATTGTTCGCCGGATAGAGCGACGACGACACTCCCGTATTCATCGCGATCACATTCTTCAAGAACGTACCGCCGGGCCAGTAGTAATTGATCGCGGTATTACCGATGCCTACACTATCGCCGAAGATCCCGTAGTCGTTATGCGCGGCGATGTTATTGGTAAAGGTGAAATTCGGCGCGGTCGCTCCGGTACCGGTCAGGATCGGACCGTTCTGAAACGCAGTGTTGTGATCGACCGTAATGTAGGTCCCGCCGGCGATCTGAAAGAAGGTACCGCTGCCTCCCCAACTGGTGTTGATGTCGTAGAGCAGATTGTTCTTGATCGTCATGTGATTCGACATCTGGCTGGGGTACAAGTAATCCTCACCCAAAACGTTGATGCCGGAAGCACTGTGACGGACGATGTTGTTGGTAAAGGTGATGTTCTGGACCACGTTCCACGGCGCGCCGCCGTATTCGTTACGTACGGTGAAAAGAATGGCGAAACCGTTCTGCGCGCTGGCCCAGTTGTTCTCGAAAATATTGCCGTCGATCGTTACCCGTTGCGCATTCTTCAATTCGAACAGGTTCTTGATGCGATAGACATTGCGCCACGATACCGGGCGGCTAACGTAGTTATTGCGGAACTCGATGTCCGACGGGATCAAATTCTGGATCGCAGGATCGGCGCCGCCGAACATAACGATATTGCCCGACGCTTCGATGTAGTTGTTGTTGATGGTGAACGGTCCCGGACCATTCCAACCGCAGATCGCCTGCGCGTCCTGACCCGTGTTCTTAACGTCGGAAAAATAAGAATTGATGATGGTGGTGGAGGCGCTGTTCAGCGCGATGCCGCGCTTCAACTGGCCATTCGGGTCGCCGTGGACATAGCAGCGGTCGAAAAGAAAGTGATGCGGGACTTGACTCAGCGAGCTCTGCGAGGTGCTGCCGTCGCCCAGCCAAACCAGATCGTAAATGACGGCGGCGGAGTTGACCGGCTTGATCTCGATACCGACAAACTGAAAATGATGAGCCATCGGGGCCGTCATCAAGGCCGGGCTTCCTTGTCCCGGTGATACCAATTTCGGCATGGCCGCGGCGTGGGCCGCAGTGACGCGTACGCCCGGACCGGGCAACGACGTCATCGCCGACGAACGGACCGTAATATAGGCCGCGCCCGATTTAAGCGGGAGCGTGAACGGTCCGGTATAGGAAGCGCCGGCGGCCAATACGATCTCGTCGCCCGGTAGCGCGTTATTTAATGCTGCTTGAAAGTCACCTCCGGCCGGTACGTTGATCGTGGCGGCGTGGGCATTTTGTGAAGCGGCGGAAACCAGGATCAGGATCGTGGCAGCGCCGAAAATCAGTTGGTAGGCAAACTTAGCAAATACACTACGAACGAAGACAGATGTGGTTGGACGGAACATTTGTTACCTCACTTCGGTAGCCGGACGATCTCGTCTTTGGGTTCGAGACTCCTGGCTTTGCGGACCCGCATCACTGCGGGGGTGCCGTTTAATCGGTGAGCGCAACGCTCAAGCTTTGAAGGGGGGCATGAGCACTGAGCAACTAAAGAACGAACAGATTTTTAATGCTGGTGCCGGTCGTGTTCGTCATGGGTAAACGAACAGACCGAAATGAAACTGACGGTGGTCACTGAGGGCGAAAATGCGCGAGAGAAGGCTTTTTCCACCAATGGTGATTGCAGTTGCCACTGGCGGAAGGCGGTACGCATCCGGGGAAGCGTTTTACCGGCCTTACTCGATCGCCTTCGGCAACCAGACTATCTCGGCTTGATCTTGCGACCGAGATTCACGGTTTTGCGAGCCTGCCTCGCGACAGGTTAGCCTTTATCGTGTGCAATCAAACATTGGGAAAGAGCGTCGCGCACGCGGGCATCTGCGTGGTTGAACAAACAGATTAAACCATGTACAAAAATGCTTGTCAACGATTATTAAAAATATGATAACTTCTATTTTGTGAAGGAAAACCTTATGAAATAAGAGGATTATCGCACCAACATCGACGACGGCGGGGTCCGAACGTGGATTCAATTGACCCTGCTACTGGGCGCAAAGTAAACTTGCCGTGCTTAATTCGCACTAAATTTAGCAACTATTCATGGGGTAGGTATGAAACTGACTCGAGATATACAAAGCCTGAGCGTTTTTAAGCGGGACAGTTCGAAATTCATGCGTCAACTGAAGCAGACCCGGCAACCGATCGTGCTCACGGTAAACGGGAAGGCGTCGATCGTCGTTCAGGACGCGGAAAGCTATGAAGAGCTTCTGCGGGCGAAAGAAAAGCTGGATGCGTTGAAGGGGATCCAGCGCGGACTGGCCGACGTAAAAGCCGGCCGCGCGATACCCAGTGACGAATTTTTCCGTGAATTTTTCGCACGGTACGATGCCCCCGACGAGGAATGACGCGCAAAAACGCACCGTTTGAAATTACCTGGGTCATCGTTGGTCGATATCGTGTATTGTTTATAGTGGACGGCGCCGATGTCCAGGTACTCCACGTTCGTGGCCCCTTCGTCGAATTGATCGATCCCTAGCTCGACTTAATCTGTACCCCATCAATCCATCTTAATGAAACAAGTCATCCGCCGCGGTTTGAAGGAAATTATTGTTGACGAAGTACCCGATCCGGTCGTAACCCCGCATCATGTGCTGGTGCGCCCGCACTATTCGCTGATCAGCGCCGGCACCGAAACAGCCGATATTCATACTGACAGTCTAGTAAAAGAGGTCGCGGATAACCCTTCGCACCTGAGCAAGATCTGGGCGGTGATGAAACAGGAAGGACCGCTCAGTACCATCGCCGAGGTCCGCGCGAAATTCAAGGAGTACGCGGTGCTCGGCTACTCGGGCGCGGGCGAGATCATCGATATTCATCCCACTGTAACCGATCTTCAGATCGGCGACCGCGTGGCCTACGGCGGCGAAGGAACCGGCCATGGCGAGATCGTCATCACCGGCCGTAACCTGGTGGCGCGCATGCCCGAAGGCGTCAGTTTTGCCGACGCAAGCATGACCACGCTCGGCAGCATTGCGCTCAACGCGGTGCGCATTGCCGAGATCGGCGTCGGCGATGTGGTCGCTGTCATCGGTCTCGGATTGGTGGGTCAGTTGGTCGCGCAGTTGGTGCGGGCCCAAGGCGGCGTGGTGATCGCGATCGATATCAACGGCGACCGCGTCGATCTGGCGCGTTCGACCGGCGCCGATCACGGTCTGGTGGCGGGTGACAGCACGCCGCAACAAGTCGTAGCCCTGACCGCCGGCAATGGGGCCGATTGTGTCATCGTGGCCGCCGCGGCGAAATCTCCTATCCCGGTCCAACAAGCGGTACAGATGTCCCGCGACCGCGGGCGCGTGGTGATCGTCGGCGCGGTGCCGCTGGACCTGCCGCGCGACCAGATGTACATCAAGGAACTGCGGCTGCTGATGGCCCGAGCGTACGGTCCCGGCAGTTACGATCCGTCCTATGAAAAGGGTGGCCGCGATTATCCCCTTCCCTACATCCGCTGGACGGAAAACCGGAATATGGAGGAGTTCCTCCGGTTGGTCGCGACCAAGCGGGTGACGCTCGGTCCACTGGTCAGCCACGAGTTCCCGCTCGAAGAAGCGCCGACCGGGTACCAAACGATCATGGATCCTGGAAAAAAGAGTCTTGCCGTTCTGTTGCGTTATCCGGCGGCGGATTCGCCGACACCGGCTGAGCAGTTCGCGCCGCTACGACGGCTGGAATCGGGCGCCGGCAGTCAGGCGAAGGGTAACGATCTGTCGGTTGCACTGGTGGGCGCGGGAAACTTAGCAAAGTGGGCGCACTTGCCCAATATCCAGAAGATCAACGGGGTCAAACTGCGCGCCGTTTATTCCACCCATGGTGCGCGAGGAAAATCGTACGCTAAACGTTTTGGCGCGGAGTACAGCTGTTCGGATTATGACGAAGTTCTAAATGATCCAAACATCGATATGGTACTGATCACGAGCCGCCACCAATACCACGCCGACCAAGCTTTGAGAGCGTTGGCCGCCGGAAAGAATGTTTTTATAGAGAAGCCGATGGCGATCACCATCGACGAATGCCGCGCCCTTGTGCAGGCTGAACGTGAATCAACGGGCACGTTGACGGTCGGTTTTAACCGGCGGTTTTCGCCCTACTATGTCGAACAGAAAAAGTTACTGGCGCGACGTACCGGGCCGGCGGTGATCAATTGCCGGATGAATTCACCCGGTCTAGTGGGGAAATTTTGGGCCGCTGATCCGAAATACGGCGGCGCGATCATCGGCGAAGGCTGCCACTTTGTGGACTTGATCTACTGGCTGCTGGATAGCGAACCGGTCAGCGTCGCCGCGCACAGTCTGCCCCTGGGTCAAGACGACCCGATCGGCGAGAACAACATTGCTGCCACGTTCCGTTATGCCGACGGTTCAATCGCGAATCTGACCTATTGCACCGTCGGCAGTGCGACCTCGGGCGGCGAGCGGTTAGAGGTCTTTGCCCCCGGCATCGGCGCCATGTCCGAGAACATGAAGCAGTTCTGGTCCAAAGGTAAAGTGGTAAATAAAAAGTCGAGCTGGTTTGCCGAGAAGGGTTATCGCGCGCAAATGGAATCGTTCGTGCAAGACTTGCGCTCCGGCCGCGCGCCGGCGGTCACGACCGTCGACGGGGCCCGCGCGACCATCGGTGGCTTGCTAATGTTGGAATCCGCCCGCACCGGACAGACGTTGCCGTTCGACCTAAACGACTTCTTGACCGGGTAACTCGGCTTCCAACTTTCGCTTGACCGAGCCCGCTCCTTACTGGGAGCGCGGGGGGCTCGCCCGCAGGTTGCGGTAGATCGAACAAGGCCGAAAGCTTTCAATTTCAGCTGCGATCTTTCAGGTAAGTTAGTCACGGCCCACCGATGCGGGCGGGCCGCCCGCGATCCCAGTAAGCAGCAGGCCTATTACCACTGAAGGTTGATAGGCAGCTTACCGGTAGCGGGCGACATTGCGAGTCTTATGCGTGTACTTCAGCTAGGCCCCTATCCGCCGCCGCATGGCGGGGTGCAGGCGAATCTTTCGGCCATCCGCGAGGCTTTGCTGGCGCAAGGGGATACCGCGCCCGTAATGGTCATAACACGGGCCGACAAGACGAAGCCGGAAGAAGACGTGTTTCGTCCGCAAGGGGCGATCGATCTAGTTGCCACGCTGCTATTCCTCGATTTCGGTATCATTCATTTGCATCTGGGCGGGAATTTGACGGCGCGGCTTTTATTGCTGGCGTTAATGTGCACATTACTGCCCGGCCGGAAGTCGGTCCTGACTTTCCACTCCGGCGGTTATCCCGCAACGCCTGAGGGACAAAGCGCTCGTCCACAAACTCTGCGCGGATTCGTTTTTCGCCGGTTCGACCGGATCATCGGTGTAAACCCCGCGATCGTTGAAATGTTCAAGCGTTTCGGCGTTCACGAAGATCGGATCCGATTGATCTATCCTCATGCGATCCCGCGAGTCGATCCGAATATAACGATCCCGCCGAAGATCCGGTCCTTTTTGGATCAGCACGAGAAGGTCATGATTTCGGTCGGCTTACTCGAGCCGGAATACGATCTTCCCGCACAGATCGAGCTGGTAAATAAGTTACAAAACGAACATCCGGGAACGGGATTGATGCTGATCGGATCGGGTAGTCTTGAAGCAGATCTGCGGTCTCGCATCGCTGCCTCCCCCGCGCGCGATCACATCCTTCTGGTCGGGGACCTGGCTCATGCGATCACGGTGCGCGTGCTGACCGAATGCGATCTAATGTTACGAACGACGCTCTACGACGGCGATTCGATCTCGGTGCGCGAGGCGTTGGCGCTGGGCCTACGGGTGATCGCGACGGACAACGGGATGCGGCCGGACGGGGTGAAACTGATTCCCGCGAGTGACCCTGAGGCACTTTTCGCGGCAACTTCTCGAATGCTTAGCGAGGATAACGCGAAGCAGTCATCCTCAACTAAGCAGGTCGATAATATCGCCGCCGTCCTCGCCGTCTATCGCGAACTTTCTCCGCGTCGTTACTAACTTCCGACACGGAACTCACATCGTCTTCCAGTCCGAAAACCAATAAAACCAACAACAATGTTTAATGGAAAATAGTGGCAATTATCCATTTTCTTCATTGACTTGGGAACCCTCCTGCTCCAGAATTGCCGGAAACATGCCCCATGGATAACGGCTGCCTTTGCCCGGTACGCCTGACCCGTAGTTTCCAGGCTGCAGTTTTTGAAAGATCAAGTCCATGGTTATGCTGAGTGCCACTCTTAGGATTCTTGTCTTTGCCGCTCTTCTTGGGCTCCCGTTAACAATTTTCGGGCAGGGCCAGGCCAACACCCAGGTGCCGATCACCGGTGGGTCGATCGCGCTTGACCGGCATCAAGGTAACGGCATGGGCGGCGAGGCCAATATCCTCTTGAATGATCTGCTGGTATCAGGCCCCATGGTTAATTTCGCCGTGACTCCAGACTGCAATCATTTGGGCAGCATTTGTCTTCGCGGTAGCAGCGTTCAGTTGCCGTCATCCCACTTTACTGAGGACGGGTTCAGCATCGGTTCAGTGACGACGAACGGACAGACGATCGAGCACGTCTACTTTTTAGGCGGCTTCAATTTCTCATCGGTTCCGACCACGATCCCACGAATGTCATCCATCTCCGGCGTCACGACGATTACCGCGCCGTTCACCGCGACGGGACAATTGTTGGGTTGCAGCACACCGATGCCGAGTGGGGTTTGCAGTCCGGTAAACACGATTTTTAATCGGAGTTTTTCTGGTGGGGGAACCGTGACCTATCGGTTGCGGGCGATCAAAGGATCGGACTTCTTCGGCCAAAACGCCCAGTATTCGTTCGATCTCACCAGCGTGACCCTGCAGTTTGCAAATTGAGCTGGCGCCTCCGCTCGTCGTTACAACCCACTTCGTACAATGTCGTGCAAACGGATCAATCCGACGCACTTCCCTTCACGGTCAACCACCGGCAATACCGAGATCTGAGCCGGCCGGTCTTCCATCAACCGCAGCGCATCGAAGGCCAACAGTTCGGGCGAGGCCACGACCGGCTGGCGCGTCATCATTGATTCACAATTCAGCATCTCTAATTCGTCGGCGCGTCGCGTCGCAACCGCGCGGCGGAGATCTCCGTCCGTGATGATCCCGGCCAGGCCTCCGTGTTCGTCCAACACGTTCGCCGCACCCAAGCCGCCTTTAGTAATCGCGGAGATGATCTCAAGCCATTTTGCATCAGCCGCCAGCGTGGGATTTTCGGGGCCACTGTGCATAAGATCGGCTACGCGCAAGGTCAGCCGCTTACCCAACTGGCCGGCCGGATGATTCTGCGCAAAGTCGGCTTCGGTCCAGCCCTTCACTTCCATCAACGTCAACGCCAAGGCGTCACCGATCGCCAACGCAACGGTAGTGCTGGTCGTCGGCGCCAGATTGAACGGACAAGCTTCGGTCGACACCGAGGCATCGAGGACCACCGCCGCGCCCCGCGCAAGCGTCGAATCATGTTTGCCCAAGATAGCGATCACCGGAACTTTCCGCTGGTCCAGCACCGGCATTAAAGCCACGACCTCGTCGGTTTCGCCGCTATTACTCAACGCGATCACGACATCGCCTTCGCCGATAATGCCCAACCCCCCGTGTAGTGCGTCCGAAGGATGCAGATAGATCGCCGCCGTTCCGGTGCTGGTCATCGTCGCGGCGATCTTTTGGGCGATAATGCCGGATTTACCCAGCCCCAACACGACGATCTTCCCCCGGCATTCCGCCAGTAAACCCACCGCGCGTTCGACGTCTACGGGCTTGATCCGGCGCTGTGCTTCGGAGATCGCCGACGCCTCTTGGGTCAAGACTTGAGCGAACCGATTCGCCTTTTCATTCGTATTCATTCGGCATTGTTGATAAACGACGCGGGAACGAAAAGCAAGTCACCATCCCAGATCGGAGTCAGGAAGGAGGTGATCTTAGGTCGATTGGTGTCGAGTCCCCGTTCGCGCCGGGCTGCGGTACGGCCACGAACAGCTTAAGATGGAACGGTAATTCTAACCTTAGCGTAGCGACCTTATTTGCATGAACATTTTTGTCGACGAGCAACATCGCCTCCGGAGTGGTTGGCGGTTTGTGATCTATTTTTTGGGTACATTCGTGGTCTCCAGTATCCTGGCCGCGGCGGCAGCCCTCGTTCTTTTTCTCGCCTACGGACAAAACCGGGCCGAGCAAATGTTTGGCGACCGTCCGGGATTTATCATCCAAGGCGTCGTTTTAGTTCTTGCCTCCTTCTTTGTCGGATGGGCCTGCGTCGCGTTATTTGAAAAATTGAAGGCGGCGTCCTTGGGTTGGGCGATGCATAGCGGATGGTTGCGCGATCTGCTGGTAGGCAGCGCCCTCGGCATCCTTACGCTGGGCTTAGCGGCCGCGATCGCCGGCGTGGTCGGGGGCTACAAGCCGGTGTTTACCACAAATCTCGCCGCCGCCTTTCCCTCGTTGCTCTTGGCTCTAGTGATCTTCGTGATCGCAGCGGCCGGCGAAGAGGCGCTATTCCGGGGTTACGGTTTGCAGACGATGGCGCGCGCGAATCTTGCGGCGTTGGGTATCGCGCTTACCTCCTTGCCGTTCGCGTTCGTACATCTGAATAATCCGAACGTTTCCTTCTGGTTCACGTTTTCGAACACCATTTTGGCCGGAGTTTGGTTGGGTTTGGCGTATTTGAAAACGCGCAGTTTATGGTTCGCCCTGGGCATTCACTGGTCCTGGAATTGGACAATGGGCGCCGTGTTGGGGATTCCCGTCAGCGGGGTCACCAAGGTAGCGCCCGAGCCTCTGATGCACTTGCAATACAATGGGCCAGCGTGGTTGAACGGCGGGAGCTACGGTTTAGAAGGCGGGTTGGCCTGTACGATCGCGTTGGTGGTCTCGACCTTGCTGATCTGGAAATTACCGTTCCCAAAGGCTTCCGAAGAAATGCTCGAGGCGTCGCCCCTCGCAGAAGCCGCTGACCAAAAATGGGACGATCCGAACCGCCGATAGTGCGTAATCCCTGTTTTTGCGGGTTAACGGTTGGCGACTGAAGCGCATCTTATGCGAATGAAACCGGTAAGTTCGCGGATTTTCTGGCGTTCAGCTTCGGTCGCAACGACATGTTGTAGGCAAACAACCGGTTATCGACGTCGAGGGTAGCGGATGTCCGAACTAGACCTGACGGGAAACGGGATACTGTTTTCCAGTCCGGCCCCAACCAAAGTGGCAGTAGCTGCGGTTACGGAAATCACCGTCGAAGCCCGCCTGGTCGCCCGTGTGCGTGCCGGTGAGCGCGACGTGTTCGGCGAACTGTACTCACGCTACGCCGCGATGGTGCACGGCATCTTGTTAGCTCGCGTGCCGCGGGCGGAGGTCGACGATCTGGCTCAGGATGTCTTCCTCTCGGCGTATAAGAACCTCGGCAGCTTGCGGAATAGCAACGCGTTCGGGCCGTGGTTGGCAATGATCACCCGGAACCGCGCGATGGAGTTTTATCGCCGCGAGAAGAAGACCGAGGAATTGCCGGACGAGATACCGATCCGCGCGTCGAAATTGGCGGAAGCGACGGAGATATTGGATGTGATCCGTTCGTTGCCGGACGCGTACAAGGAAACGCTGGTGCTGCGATTGGTCGAAGGCATGACCGGTCCCGAGATCGCGGAACGCACGGGGTTGAAAGCGGATTCGGTCCGCGTGAATTTACACCGCGGGATGAAGATGTTGCGCGAGAAGTTGGGCATTACGGAGCGATCATGAACGATTATCTTTGGGATGGAACAGGCAAACCGGACGCTGATATTGAGCGGTTAGAAACCGCTTTGCGTCCGTTGCAGTATGTGCCGCCGGCAAACCCGCTGACGTTACCTGATCTTGAAGCACCACGCCGGCACGGAAATGGTTTGGTGTTGCGGTGGGCTCTGGCCGCGTCGTTCGCGTTCCTGGCACTGGCGTTGGGCGTTTGGCTTAGTCGGCAACCAGGCGCGGGTCCGCTTACGGTGGCGTCGTCAGGTTCTTTCCAGCAGTTGGACCTGATCTGGACCGGTCCGGTAGAGGTGGCCCCTCCCGTCACGCCCGATAGCAACCTTGCGGCAGTGAAGTCTCGAGTGCGGTTGGCGTCGCAACTACGGCAACAGCAGATCGCTGCCCGAACCCGCGCAGAACAGCGTGAGGGCCGGCTGGCGGCGGAGCAGTTAATGAAGGCACTGCAGATCACCAGTGATCAATTGAACTACGTTAGAACCCGAGCAGCCCAAACGGGCGGCGAAACTCCGGATTCGTGATCACTTACTCGACAAATGTTGGAGAAGCAATGAAGAAAACCGTTAAAATTTCCCGGCTGGCCCTCGGTTCGTTGGTTCTGCTGCTAGCCCTAAGCGCGTCGGCAGCGGCGCAGGACACCGCCAGGCTAAACTTAGATGCGCTCAAGCGGTTCGAGACGGCATCGGCCCAAACGATCGACGTCAACGTGGACGGCAAATTGTTGCAGCTTGCCATTCGCGTGCTCAGCGCCGGCGGGGTCAAGAATCCCGATATGGCGAAGATACGCGACGCCGTCGCCGGCCTAAAAGGCGTGTACGTCAAATCGTTTCAGTTCAATGCGGATAATGCCTATGCGCCCGCCGATCTGGAACAGATCCGCTCGCAACTTAGGCCGGGAACTTGGGAACGAATGGTCGGGATTCGCAGCCAAAAGGACGGCCAGAACGTCGAGGTCTTTACCATGTTCGAAGGCGACCGCATCGGTGGGTTGACGGTGATCGCTACGGATGCACGGCATTTGACCGTAGTCAATATCGTCGGGATGGTCGATCTGGAAAAGTTGATGGCGCTGCAAGGCACGTTGGGGATTCCCAATGTCAACATCACCACTGAACCGAAAACTCAGGAGTAGGTACTCATGGACCCACGTCGCATCAAACTGGTCTGGCCGCTGCTGCTGGTGTTGTTGATCGTAGCCTTCACCGCCGCGCCCACATCTGCCAAGGACAACGAATACGATGCTGTGGTCAATCATCTTCGGTCGCGTTATCGCGCGAAGAAACAGGGCATTCCCTTCCTCGGCCTGGCGCGTTTTGCCGTTAAGTTGATAAAACCCGCCGGCGTCAAGAGTTTCAATATCACGCTGTTCGAAAACCTTCGTTTCGACAATCCGGAACGCGGACGGGAATTGCAGCAGATCCTCCCGGACCTGTTGAATGACGGATGGTCACCGTTGGTTCGCGTCAGCCAACTGAACGGTGATCAATCCTACGTCTACGGGCGGGATGACGGAAACGATATCAAGTTAATGATCGTCAACATCGAAGCCGACAACGCCGCCGTCATTCGCGTTAAGCTCTCACCTGAGCGACTGGTCGCGTTTTTACAGGAACCGAGGATCTTAGGTGTTCCAATCAGGTAATATATAGATTTTGCTCGATTTGTGATGATGCGCGTTCGTAGTTCGGCGTTTACGCGGCTTCTTCGATGGATGCCCGAACAGCAAGACCGATGCATCGTGGGAAACATTTCTTCAGTAACTCCGCCCTCTCCCGAGCCTCTGACCTCGCTTCCTATCTCTGGTAACATAAGCGTATGGGAACTGGTGCCAAGCGCCGCGCACTGATCGTCGTGGACCTGCAGAACGATTTCTGTCCGGGTGGAACACTGGCGGTTCCTGAAGGGGATCAAGTTGTCGCGCCGCTAAACCGGTTGATCACGGAATTTCTTACCAATGACGAACCGGTCTTCGCCAGCCGCGATTGGCACCCACGGCAGACCCGCCACTTCGCGGAATTCGGCGGTACTTGGCCGGTGCATTGTGTCCAAAACACACCGGGCGCAGAATTCCACCCGGACCTGATACGCGACCCCAGAATTCAGATCATCTCCAAAGGCTTGGGCGACACCGATTGCTATTCGGCGTTTGACGAAACGAATCTAGCAGAACGCTTGCGGGCCGAACGCGTTGACGAAGTTTGGGTCGGCGGCCTGGCCACCGATTACTGCGTCAAGCAAACAGTTTTGGATGCCGTGAAGCACGGTTTTCAGGTCAAAGCGATCGCCGATGCGATGCGGCCGGTTGAGGTGCAAGCTGGCGATGGCGAACGGGCGATCGAGAAGATGCGTGCGGCCGGCGCCGAGATCATTGAATAGCCTTTACAGATCCCGACAATTTCATGGGCACACTTAACATCGACCGTTACCACGCCGCGATGGGCGATGCTTCCTATAAGGAAGTAACTCGCCTGCACAACAAACCGTTGAGTCAGGCGCAGGCCACGTTCTATGTGACCCAACGCAAACTGGATTTCGCGCCGTGTTTGGGTCACGAACGATTGGTCCGTTCGCTGCTCGATAGCCAGATCGATCGGCCCCGGCTGCGTTTTTTAGAACAGGATCGCGGCGGCCTAAAGCTCTTCGCCCAGGCGGTCGAGGATATGCATTTTGTTGGCCGGGTGCGCACGGTACGCCCGGCCACGATCGTTTTTGCCAACGAACCGTTCGCCGATATCACCGGCGAGTTTGGGTTAACCCAAGCACAGGAGATCAAGTTCGAGCATGCGTTCGATCTGCCCATGACGACCGCGAGCATCGCGTTGCGGTTGCGCATGGCCGCCGGAGATCGCTGGCTGTCCGATTTCAGTTTGCGGCGTTGCGGTGACGTCGAACGTGCGGTCGAGGTGGCGACCTTTGCCTTCATCGGTGGGTTCAATGACACCTCGAACATGGAGGCGGCCCACCGTTTGGACATTCCGGCGGTCGGCACCGAAGCGCATTACTGGCAGCAATCCTACATCGAGTTCATGGACCAGCCCGAGATCGAACCGCGCACGGAAAAGCCGAAGCATTTCGAACAAGTAGCTTTCGAGCGGTGGTTGGACGCCAATCCGAATGGCACGACGCTGTTGCTGGATACGATCGATGTTTATACCGGCGCGGTTCACGCTTTGTTAGCGGCAACCTCGACACCGGAGCGGCGTAGCGCATTCAAAGGATTCCGCATCGATTCGGGTGATCTAGCGGAGTTGGGACGATGGTGTTCCGACTTTTTCGCGGCCAACGGGTTGCAGGATCTGATGCCCATTTTGACCGGTGATATAGACGTGGAAAGTCTGCGCCAGATCGTGGACTCGTTCCCTGGTGCCGCCGGATTCGGCGTCGGAACAAAGTTGGCGAGCGAGGTTAAACGCATCGCGGGCGTGATCTTCAAAGAGTGTTTGATCGAAGGCCAGCCCACGTGTAAAGCTTCGAACGATCCGGATAAATCAACGCTCCCGGGACTGTTGCAGGTCTTTCGCGGAATCGACGGATCCGGCAACTACGTCGGTGATGTGATCGGACTGGAAGAGGAGGAGCCGGAGATCGAAGGCGCCGAACGGGTCGCGAAACTCCTGCTTCCCTTCTGGGAAAACGGCCATCACGAAGCCATCCCGTCTATCGAAAAGCAGAAATCGATCGTTGAGGATCAGCGGCGCCGTTTCGCCGATATTGAGAATTACCCCGTGCGGTTGAGCGAACGGCTCTACAACTTACGCGCGAACTTGGTGGAACGCATGCGCGAAGATCGGTCCGATTGGCGATCGGTCGTAACCGTTCCGGATCAATTAGCTCCTGCGCTCGAACCCAAAACGCCCTTGACCAAAACGGCTCCGGTCAAATAACGATACTTTCAGGATGCCAAGTTCCCCACCCGCAGCGCCAGCGTCAAATCCGGTCCTTTTCGATTACCGCAAACTAGTTCTTTTTAGCGCGGGATTTCTGCTTGTGCTCTGGCTGGTTCGACGGGCGGCCCTTGGCGTTTGCCGCAACCTGGTGTCGTTCGATTGCCCCGGGACTTGGCCGATCAGCATCTTTAAATCGGTCTGGCCCACGCCGCAACGCTTGCTGACGGCGGCCGGCGCACTGTTTCTCTTTTGGATCCTGATCCGTGTACTGGAAAAGACGGAATACCGGCTGACGCACATTATTCTCGCCGCACTGCTTTTGATCTGTGCGACAAATTTGATCCAGGGATGGCAGATCGGTTTTTTTGCCCCGATCTCGGGGGGAAAG
>JADMIO010957507.1_pt1 | contig 16949 bp, 15 predicted proteins | sample 8958161 | NCBI WGS metagenome assembly JADMIO01 (sample SAMN16585339, study PRJNA669376) | soil metagenome | isolation source: Crop rotation soil | place: USA: Cullars Rotation, Alabama | collected 2011
AAGTGGCACGGGCGTCTCGCCCGTGAATCACGCGCAGGATGCGCGTGCCACAATGAATCGCCTGTATGTGATCGAAAGCACTCCGACAATCACGGGCGCGAATGCGGACCATCGCTTCTCAGTTAAGCCCAGCGCAATGGCCGCGATTCGCGGGCTTGAAGGCGCCGGAGTCGTGCCGGAATGGGACGTCATTGTTCGCGATTTGCAGGCGCATAAGGGCGCCTCGATCGTGATCGTTGGCGACGAGCAACCCGCGGAAGTTCACGCGGCCGCGCATGCGATGAACGGCGCGCTCGGCAACGTCGGCAAGACCGTTTTCTATTCCGATCCCATCGAAGCTAACTCAGTCGATCAGAACCAATCGCTGCGCGAGCTCGTCACGGACATCGACACCGGCAAAGTCGAACTTCTCGTGATCATTGGCGGCAATCCGGCTTACAACACGCCGATCGATCTCAGGCTGGATAAGAACCGGCTGGACAAGGTCAAGCTGCGCGCTCACCTGAGTCTCTTCAACAACGAGACTTCGGATATCTGTCACTGGCACATTAATGCTGCGCATTATCTCGAGTCGTGGAGCGACGTGCGCGCGTCCGACGGCACCGCGACGATCGTGCAGCCGCTGATTGCGCCGCTTTATGAAGGCAAGACCGCGCATGAAATAGTGGCGCTGTTCAGCGACAACTATGATCGCAAGCCCTACGACATCGTGAAGGATTACTGGCGCAGCCAGCCAACCAGCGCGGGTGCGGCAGCCACTTCAGCCACGCCAACTTCCTCGCCCGCAACGAACAACGAGCGCAATGGCGCCAGCACCGGCCAGGCCACTCCGTCGTCTTCGCCAACGCCGAACGGGCCTGCTGATTTCGAATCTTCCTGGCGCAAATGGCTGCACGACGGATTCATTCCCAACAGCGCGCTTCCCGCTAAAACAGTTACGCCGAAATCCGACCTGGCCAATTCGCTTTCACAGACAAATGCGGCTGGGACAGGCGGCTATGAAATTGTTTTCCGTGCCGATCCGACGATCTATGACGGACGCTTTGCGAACAACGGCTGGTTACAGGAATTGCCCAAGCCGCTCACGAAGATCACCTGGGACAATGTCGCGCTGATGAGCGCGAACACCGCCGCCAGGATCGGCGTGACTACTCAGAATTACGAAGAGGGCAAGCACGGCCGCGAAGCTTATGTCGACATGGTTCGGCTTTCGCTCGGCGATAAGACCGTGATCAAGGAAGTTCCGGTTTTTGTGATGCCGGGTCAGCCCGACGACGTGATCACGGTGCATTTCGGCTACGGCCGCAGAATTGCGGGACGGATTGGTACAGGTCCGGGATTCAGCGCCTACGACATTCGTCGATCTGACGCGCAGTGGGGCGCTGCGGGCGGTTCGATGAGCAAAACCAGCTCGAGATACATGCTGGCGACGACCCAGGCCCACTTTCAGATGGAAGGCCGCGACATCCTGCGCGAAAGCACGCTCGAAGAATTTCACAAAGAGCGAGAACATTTGAAAGAAGAGCGCGCCGAGGAGCAGAAAAAGTTGCGCGAGCTCTCGCTCTATCCCGAGTACGATTACAAAAACCAGGGCAATGGCTACGCCTGGGGAATGTCGATCGACTTGAACAGTTGCGTCGGCTGCAACGCGTGCATGATTGCCTGCCAGTCAGAAAACAATATTCCCATCGTCGGTAAAGAGCAGGTGGCGCGCAGCCGCGAGATGCACTGGATCCGCGTCGACGCCTATTTCAAAGGCGACGAGCACAAGCCGGAAGGACCATTCTTCCAACCCGTGCCCTGCATGCATTGCGAGAACGCGCCCTGCGAACCTGTCTGCCCGGTGCATGCGACCGTCCACAGCGCAGAAGGCCTGAATGACATGGTCTACAACCGCTGCGTGGGCACGAAGTACTGCTCGAACAACTGTCCGTACAAGGTGCGCCGCTTCAACTTCTTCCTTTACCAGGATTGGGAACAGCCTACTTACCAGTTGATGCGCAACCCGGACGTGTCGGTGCGCAGTCGCGGCGTGATGGAAAAGTGCACTTACTGCGTGCAGCGGATTCAGGCGGCGAAGATTCAATCGGAAATTGAAGGCCGGCCGGTGCGCGACGGCGAGATCGTCACGGCGTGCCAATCAGTCTGTCCGACGGAAGCAATCGTGTTTGGCAACATCAATGATCCGAACAGCAAAGTTTCCCGGTTGAAGGCGCTCGAGCGCGATTATTCGCTGCTGGGCGAGCTGAACACGCGCCCGCGCACGACGTATTTGTCGGCGTTGCGCAATCCGAATCCTGAAATAAAAGGATGAGGGCTCGGAGCTTGTCTGTTTTGGTCTTTGTACTTTGGTCTTTGGTCTTCGAAGCTGATCAGCTCGCTACCGGAGTGGCTCCACTTTCGGAAGACAGCAAAGCCCAAAGACCCAAGATCCAAGACCGTTTTTAGTGATGGACGAACCACGCGACCAACAACACACATCGATTCACGCGACGCATCCGGTCGTGGGGACTGAGCTGACCTTTGGCTCAGTCACCGACAAGATCAGTGCGATCGTGCTGAAGCGCAAGACGCCGATCTGGTGGTTCGTCGGCTTTGCGGTCTCGTTCGCGATGTGGCAGTTGATGCTGCTGGCGATCACCAAGCTGGTCTTTGAAGGCATCGGTCTGTGGGGCGTAAACGTTCCGGTCGCCTGGGGCATAGACATTCTCAACTTTGTCTGGTGGATCGGTATTGGCCACGCCGGAACGCTCATTTCCGCGATCCTGCTGCTGCTGAGACAAAAGTGGCGCACGTCAATCAATCGCTTTGCGGAAGCGATGACTTTGTTTGCGGTGGCGCAAGCAGGCATGTACCCGATTTTCCACCTTGGCCGTCCCTGGCTGGCTTATTGGCTGTTCCCTTACCCAAACACCATGGGCATCTGGCCGCAATTCCGCAGCCCGCTCATGTGGGACGTGTTTGCGGTATCGACTTACGCGACTGTCTCGGCGATGTTCTGGTTTGTAGGCCTGATTCCGGATTTCGCCACGTTGCGGGATCGGGCCAAGAGCAAGCCTTTCCAACTGATTTACGGAATGTTGGCGATGGGATGGCGCGGCTCAGCACGTCACTGGCAACGTTACGAGATGGCCTACTTGCTGCTGGCCGGACTGGCCACGCCCCTGGTGCTTTCAGTGCACACGATTGTCAGCTTTGACTTCGCCGTGGGCATCATTCCGGGTTGGCACGCCACGATCTTTCCACCTTACTTCGTGGCCGGCGCCATCTATGCGGGTTTTGCGATGGTGCTGCTGCTGACGATTCCGCTGCGCAAGATGTTCGGCCTGGAAAGCTTCATCACCATGCGCCACATGAACAACATGGCAAAGGTGATGCTGGCCACCGGATTGATCGTCGCGTACGGCTATCTGATGGAAGCCTTTTTTGGTTGGTATAGCGGCAATCCGTTTGAGAGCTTCATGATTTGGAACCGCATGCACGGGCCCTATGCCTACTACTACTGGGCATTGATCCTGTGCAACGGTCTGACGCCGCAATTGCTGTGGTTCAAGAAAATTCGCTCCAGCCTAATCGCTTTGTGGCTGATCTCGATCGTAGTCAGCATCGGCATGTGGCTCGAGAGATTCGTGATCGTCGTCACCAGTTTGCATCGCGATTATCTGCCATCGTCCTGGGGCATGTACCAGCCGACACAATGGGACTGGGCAATGTTTATCGGCACCATCGGATTTTTCTTTGCGCTGCTGTTTCTGTTTATTCGCTTCCTGCCGATGATTTCAATTTTCGAGATGCGCACGATTCTGCCGGAAGCTGAAGTTGATGATTAGGGTCTTGGTCAGTGGTCAGTTGTTAAGGGTCAGTTCTTTGTTACTGGAATGCTTCACTTTTTCCGGACGAACCAGTGACAACTAACGACGGACAACAGACAAAAATGGTTGTCAGATGAAACCAGGCAAGCCACAAATCTACGGCGTGATGGGCCAATTCGATCGGCCAAGCGAGCTCGTGTCGGCGGCGCGCGAAGCCTACGCCGCCGGCTACCGCCAGATTAACGGTTACTCTCCGTTCCCAATCGAAGAGCTGACTGAGGCGATCGGGTTCAAGCGCACGGTCCTGCCTCTGATCGTACTTGCAGGCGGAATCATCGGCGGGCTGGGCGGCTTTTTCATGCAGTACTGGATGGAAGTGGTCGACTATCCCATCAACGTGGGCGGCAAGCCTTTCAACAGCTGGCCGGCATTCATTCCGATTACTTTTGAATGCACCGTTTTGGTCGCGGCATTCTCTGCCGTGATGGGCATGCTGGCGCTGAACAAGCTGCCCCAGCCCTATCATCCGGTTTTCAATGCGCCGAATTTTGCGCTGGCGACGCGCGACAGTTTCTTTCTGGTAATCGAAGCCAAAGATCCGAAATTCGATCACGACGAGGTCGTGGGGTTTATGAAGAGTTTGGAAGCACGCGAGGTAGCGGATGTTGAGCTGTAGGAAAGTGAGCAGTAAGCAGTTAGCAGTGGGCCGTCGACGGTCCACCACTCGAACTGTGTCTCGCTTTCTTTTCATTTGCTTACTGCTTACCGCTTACTGCTTGCTAATCACCGGTTGTCGCCGGGACATGCAGGATCAGCCGAAGGCCATCGCCTATCGCGAAAACTCGTTCTACAAAGACGGCACGGGTTCACGGCCGCTGATCGAAGGCACAGTGCCGCGTGGTTATCTGCGTTCGGATCGCGAATACTATTTCGGGAAAAAAGCAGGCGCGCCCACATCAACTACGCCGGGGCAAAATGCGTCGACAAACTCGACCGCGCTTTATCCCGATGATGTCGAAACTTTTCCCATCGCGATCGACAAGGCCGCGATCGATCGCGGGCAGGATCGCTACAACATTTACTGTTCAGTTTGTCATGGCATGACCGGATATGGTGACGGCATGATTCAGCGCCGCGGCTTCAACAAACCGTCGCCGGCAAACTATCACGACGATCGTTTGCGCCAGGCGCCGGTCGGCCATTTCTTTGACGCGATTTCAAATGGATGGGGCGCGATGCCGTCGATGGCTTCGCAGGTCCCTGTAGAAGATCGCTGGAAGATCATCGCGTACATTCGTGCTTTGCAGTTGAGCCAGATGAAGGGCGGGGCCCCGAGCGCGAGCGAGGGAGCAAAAACCGAGAAATGATTCATGCAGGTTACAACCCTCCGGCAGAGCTCGGCCGCGTGCGCACGCGCGCGCTGATAGTGGGTGTCGTGTTCACGCTCTTGCTGATCATCGGCGCGTTTTTCAGCTCCGACAAGTTTTTCCACGCTTACCTGGTGGGATACATATTCTGGGTCGGCATCACCGTCGGCTGCCTGGCGCTCCTGATGCTGCAACACCTGACGGGCGGCGCCTGGGGGCTGGTGATTCGCAGAGTTTTGGAAGCCGCCACGCGCACTTTGCCACTAATGGTGTTGTTGTTTATTCCGATCGTGATTGGCTTGAAACAGATCTATCCTTGGACGCACGCGGAGGTGATGCATACGCCGGCGCTGCAGGACAAGGCGGCCAGGTTTTTGAATCCTTCTTTCTTCATCGTGCGCGCCGTCGTGTACTTCGCGATCTGGTCGGTGGGAGCACTGCTGCTGAACTGGCTGTCGCTGCAGCAGGATCGCAACCCATCGCGCCGCCTGCGCAAGCGCATGCAGATGGTGAGCGGACCGGGCCTGGTGGTCCTCGTTCTCAGCGTGACCTTCGCGTCAATCGATTGGGTAATGTCGCTCGACCCCGCTTGGTCGTCGACCATCTTTGGTTTGATTTTCGTGGCCTCGTGGGCCTTGAGTGCTTTGGCCTTCACCACCATGACGATGGCCTGGCTGTCCCAGCGTGAACCGATGAATGCCGTGGTCCAGCGCCCGCATTTTCACGATTTGGGAAACCTGACCCTCGCGCTGGTGATGCTGTGGACGTACTTCGCATTCTCGCAATACCTGATTATCTGGTCCGGAAATTTGCCGGAAGAAACCACCTGGTACGTGGCGCGCAAGCACGGCGGCTGGGGCGCGATCGCGCTGGGCATTGTGGTCCTGCAATTTCTGCTTCCATTTCTGTCGCTGCTGTCGCGCGCGACCAAGCAAAATGCGCAGAAACTGGCGCTGCTGGCCCTGCTCATTCTGCTGATGCGAATTGTAGATGTGATCTGGTTGATTGAGCCGACGTATCACCCAGGTGATTTTGTTTTGAATTGGATGGACTTCGTTGCGCCGATTGCCATCGGCGGTTTGTGGATCGCAGTGTTCGTCTGGCAGTTGCAGAAGCGGCCGCTCGTGCCGATTAACGATCCGGGGCTCGAGCAGGCTCTGCAGCCGGCGCACGGACATTAAGCTGTTAACAAGTAAGGGTAAGCAATAAAGCAGTTAGTTAGTTTAGCTAATGGAAAAGCATCACGTCACCGAAACGCCGGACACGTCGCACATCAAGAACGTTGATGTGACGCACGAGACGAGCGACGTGCAGGTCGCCAGTATCGGCAAGTTTGTCATCGGTCTGTTTGTGCTGACCGTGGTGACTTACATTGCCGTGTGGGGAATGTTCCGCATGTTCCAGCACAATGAAACCAAGCTGGAGCAGGAGCGGCCACGACCCACGATGGCGTTGACCGGTGCAGAGCGTCTGCCGCCTGAGCCGCGCTTGCAAGGCGCGCAGGGCTTTGCCGAAAGTCTGGAACGCACCACGGCGAAGACAGAGAAAGAAGAGCCCGGCGCGAAGAGCGACGGACCCAAGAGTCCGACGTGGGAGATGGACGTGCTGCGCAAGCATTGGAAGGACACGCTGGAAAATGGTCCAGTCGATGAGAACGGCACGCGGTACGGCATGCCGATCGACAAAGCCAAGGAAGAAGTTTTGAAGCAGCTGCCGGTGAGAAAGCAATGACGGGAAACGGAGAAAGAAAAATGGGTAGGCTGGGAGCAGTAGGCGAGCGTGCGCTGATGACTCTCCGGTTCGCCCTGTCTCCCTGTCTCCCTGTCATCCTCTTGCTGTTCACTGCTCACTGCTTTCTGCTTACCGCTCACGCTCAGCCCGGCGTGCCGATGCCCAGTTCGCCGCTGTACGGCGCGCGGCCGGAAACGGGAGTGGTATCCACCGGCTTGCCGGCTCCTTTGAAGAAGGTCGGAATCGACCAGAAGCTGAACGAGCAAGTCCCGCTCGACGCGGTCTTCAAAGATGAACAGGGACGCGAAGTGAAGCTCGGAGATTTCTTTAAGGGTAAGCCGGTGGTGCTTTCGCTCGTCTATTACTCGTGCCCGATGCTCTGCAATCAGGTCCTGAGTGGCACGCTCAGCTCGATCCGGCAGGTGAGCTTTAATGCCGGCGAGCAATACGAACTCGTCACGGTGAGTTTTGATCCACGCGAAACGCCTGAGCTCGCGGCCGCCAAGAAGCAAACGTACGTGAAGGCCTACAATCGCCCGAGCGGTAATGCGGGCTGGCATTTTCTTACCGGGGACGAGGCAAACATCAAGCGTCTGACTGAAGCAGTGGGCTTTCGCTACATCTGGGACGAGCAGACCAAACAGTTCGCGCACGCCAGCGCCATCATGGTGCTGACACCGGAAGGAAAACTGGCGCGGTACTTCTACGGCATTGAGTACAAACCCAATGATTTACGTCTGGGCCTGGTCGAAGCGTCGCGGAACCAAATCGGTTCGGCAGTAGACGCGTTGATGCTCTATTGCTATCACTACGATCCGGCAACCGGAAAGTACGGCGCCGTGGTGATGAATATTGTGAAGATCGCGGGCGCGATTACAATCGTCTTGATCGCGGGACTGCTGCTGATGCTCATTAGGGTGAGCAACCGCAGACAGTTGGCGGCCAGTAGCACGTAGGTCTTCGGACTTTGGTTTTGGGTTTTGGTTACGACTTTGGTGAGCTGCACGGTACGACCTGGTTTTGTTTTTGATCTGAGAGCTCAGATTTCAGATGTGAAATTCAGATGATGCAATCCTGGTTTCCATTCATTCCTGAGAGCGCGTCCACCATCTCTGGTGACGTGGATGCGGTCTATTTTTACATCACGGGCGTGACGGTTTTCTTCTGCACGCTGATCGGTCTGGTCATCATCTTTTTTGTCATTCGTTATCGCCGGCGCAATGCTTTTGAGATTCCCCGGCCAATTGAAGGCTCAACCAAGCTGGAAACGCTTTGGACAATAATTCCGCTGTTCATCGCGATGAGCATCTTTGTGTGGGGCGCCAAAGTCTATTTTGCCCAGTACCGGCCGCCGCAGAATGCCCTCGAAGTCTATGTAGTCGGCAAACAGTGGATGTGGAAGTTCCAGCACCCGACCGGTCAACGTGAAATCAACGAGCTGCACGTTCCCGTCGGACGCAAGATCAAATTGATCATGACTACGGAGGACGTCATTCACGACGTGTTCATTCCCGCATTCCGGATCAAAGCCGACGTCGTCCCCGGGCGGTACACCACTCAGTGGTTCGAAGCAACCAAGCCCGGCCGCTATCACCTGTTCTGCGCCGAATACTGTGGCATGAATCACTCCGGCATGGGCGGTTACGTGGTGGTCATGGAACCGAAGGATTTTGATAACTGGCTCAGCGGTAATGCTAATCAAACATCGCCGGCCGCTGCCGGGCAGGGGCTGTATGAATCGCTCGGTTGCGCTTCGTGCCACGGAGCGAATGGCGAAGGCGGGCGCGGGCCGACTTTGCTCGGCGTGTTTGGCAGCAATGTGGTATTGAGCGGGGGCGGTACGGTAAGAGCGGATGAAGGCTATGTGCGCGAATCGATCATGAATCCGCAAGCAAAGATTGTTAATGGCTTTGGGCCAATTATGCCGTCGTTCCAGGGCCAGGTGAATGAAGAGCAATTGCTGCATCTGGTCTCGTTTGTGAAATCACTTTCGACGGCAAAGCCGGAAACGTTGACGGCGAAACCGCCTCCGGCCAATGCAAAGCCAGGCGGGACCCCGGCAAGTTCGCCGGCGAAATGAAGATTTGCGGGAATTGAAAAGCGGCTTTGCCGCAACGCAGTGCGATAAGCCTGGCTTACCGGCAGAGCAAGAACGAATCTGCGCGGCTACGCCTCGGGGCCGTTGCGAAGGCGCAGCCTTGGCAAGGATTGACGACTTAAACGGTAAGGCAAAGCCTTACCGCACTGGCGGCGGCAAAGCCGCTGAAAGAACGATAGATTCTCAAATGGAAGAATTCAAGATACCAAAACCGCCACGGACGAATTACCTCAACGCTGAGTACGGCGTGAAGTCCTGGCTGCTGACCCGCGATCACAAACGGATCGCGGTGCTGTACCTGGGCGGCATCAGCTTTTTCTTTTTGATTGGCGGTCTGTATGCGATGGCCATCCGGCTCGAACTGCTCACCCCGCAGGGCGATCTGGTCCAGTCCAGCACCTACAACAAGATGTTTACGCAGCACGGAATCATCATGGTGTTTTTCTTCCTGATTCCGTCAATTCCGGCCACCCTCGGCAACTTTCTCGTGCCGATGATGATCGGCGCAAAGGACCTGGCCTTTCCGCGCATCAATCTGTTGAGCTGGTACATCTACATGCTCGGCGGCATCGTCACAATCTACGCGCTGCTTGCCGGGGGCGTGGACACGGGCTGGACTTTCTACACGCCATACAGCACAACGTTTTCCAACTCGTATGTGATCGCCACCGGACTGGGGATCTTTATCAATGGATTTTCCTCGATCCTCACCGGCCTGAATTTCATCGTCACCATTCACACGATGCGTGCGCCGGGCATGACCTGGTACCGACTGCCGCTCTTTATCTGGTCGCACTATGCCACCAGCCTGATCATGATTCTGGGCACGCCGGTCATCGCCATCACGATCCTTTTGGTAGCGATCGAGCGCCTGGCCCACGTCGGCATCTTTGATCCGGCGAACGGCGGTGACCCGGTCTTGTTCCAGCACTTGTTCTGGTTTTACTCGCATCCGGCGGTCTACATCATGGTGCTGCCTTCGATGGGAGTAGTCAGCGAGTTGATCGCGAACTTCTCGCGCAAGAATATTTTTGGGTACAAGTTCGTGGCCTTTTCCAGTCTGGCCATCGCCGTATTCGGGTTTCTGGTCTGGGGACACCACATGTTTGTCGCCAGCCAGTCAGTCTATGCGGGCATGATCTTTTCGTTCCTGAGCTTTGCCGTCGCGATTCCCTCGGCGATCAAAGTCTTCAACTGGACGGCCACGCTGTACCGCGGCTCGATTTCGTACGACACGCCGATGCTCTACGCGCTTGGCTTCATCGGGCTGTTTACCATCGGCGGCATGACCGGATTGTTTCTCGCGTCGCTGGCGACCGACGTGCACCTCAGCGATACCTATTTCATCGTCGCGCACTTCCATTACATCATGGTGGGCGGTGCGTTGCTGGGTTATCTTGGCGGACTGCACTACTGGTGGCCCAAGATCAGCGGCCGCATGTATCCGGAAGGCTGGGGCAGGTTCTCGGCGCTGGTGGTTTTCGTCGGTTTCAACCTGACGTTTGCGCCGCAGTTCGTGCTCGGCTACATGGGCATGCCGCGACGCTATCACACTTATCCGGTTGATATGGTTTCGTGGCAGGTGCTGCATGTGCTGTCTACGGCCGGCGCATCGATTCTGGGCGTGGGACTTTTGATACCGTTGATTTACCTGGCGTGGTCACTGCGCTATGGGCGTATCGCCGACTCAAATCCGTGGAATTTGCCCGGCCTCGAATGGCAGACGACTTCGCCGCCGCCGACTGAGAATTTTCTCGAGACGCCAATCGTCCATGCCGAAGCGTACGAGTTTGCGCCGCCGGAGCACAAAGAAGTGGTCGGAAAGTTTGAGCGGCAGACACCGGTCGAGACGTGAAAGCAGCACAGGCTTTAGCCTGTGCGTTGCGGCCAGTGCCGCAGGGAAAGAGCATTGAAAATTGAAAAGTGCAAACCAGACTTTGGCTTTTCGACGACGTCATGAGTTCAGCGGAATAAACGAATGTGGAAGACAGCCAGGAAGGAAATTCGCCCGTGCTGCCGTAGTTATCGTTTACGGTATTGATTGTTTTGAGTTTTCAATTTGAGATTTTCATTTTTCGATTTCTAATTTTCACTTTCTGTTATGCCTGAAGGCTTAGCCACAACTCACCACCCCGCGCACAGCGCGTTGCAGCACCATTTTGAAAACATGGAGCAGCAGCGCGAAGCGGGCACCCTCGGCATGTGGGTGTTCCTCGTGACCGAAATCATGTTTTTCGGCGGGATGTTCCTGGCTTACACGCTTTATCGCTACAAATTTCCCGGCGCCTTCGCCGCCGCCAGCAACCACCTCGACATCACCCTCGGCGGTGTCAATACAGTCGTACTGATTGTCAGCAGCTTTACGATGGCCATGGCCGTGTTCAGCACTCAAGTCGGCAAGCGGCGCGCGTCGATCATATATCTGATTGTGACCATGGTGCTGGGTCTCGCGCTTCTGGGCATCAAAGCGGTTGAGTACAAGGAAAAATATCGTGACAGTTTGATTCCGGGTCAGCTAATTCCCGGGCGCCCCTTCAATCCGGAAGTGGCAAAGCACGGAGACACAGATCCGAAAAAGCTGCATCTGCCCGAAGGCACGTCGGTCAAGAACGTCGAGATGTTCTACTGGATCTATTTCGCCATGACCGGCATGCATGCGTTGCACATGATCATCGGCGAAGGGATCATGACGGTCATTTTGATCATGGCCTGGCGGAAAAAGTTCAGTCCCGAATATCATGCGCCGGTGGAAATCACCGGACTTTACTGGCACTTCGTCGACATCGTGTGGATTTTTCTGTTCCCGTTGCTTTATTTGCTGGGGCGGCACATGCAGGGACACATGTGAAGAATTGGTAGCACGCTCCGGCGTGCTTCATCCAAAAGCGCGCCAGAAGCGCGTGTACCGTTATGAGCGAACACATAGTCTATCCGCGAGTCTACATCACCATTTTCCTGGTGCTGTTGGTGGGCACTGCCCTCACCGTGCTTGCCGCGTTTCAGGATTTTCCGGGGCCGTTGAATGCCGTGGTGGCGCTCACTATTGCGGTGATAAAGGCGACCTTCGTCGTGCTCTATTTCATGCACGTCCGTTACAGTGGCCGTTTGATTTGGCTGGTAATCGCGTCGGCGCTGTTCTGGCTGGCGATCATGTTCGCACTCACCATCAGCGATTATTCGTCACGCTCGTGGCTGCCCATAAGTTAGCCGTTTAGCCGCAGACGAACGCGGATAGGCACGGATAAGACAACGGCAAAAACAAATCATATGACGGGAGTGTGGAGACTTTTCCAGTAAAGTTTCTGATCCGCGTTTCATCCGCGTGAATCCGCGGCTAAAACTTCCGCGGCTAATTTATTCACCCAGCAGTAGCTGCCCATCTCGCACATTAATTACCTTGTGACAGCTGGTACATCTGAGTTGGAGGGTGGCGTCTGAAGTCTTGACGGTGACGCCACAGTTAGGACAGGGCGCGCTGATCTCACTGGATTTGAACAGATCGCGCATCATGAAAATCGGAAGGACCAAACCCGCAACCAGCAGCGGGATACCGAAGATTAAGCCAATCTTTGTGCCTTCGCCGAGTGTCAGGGCAATTACGAGGCCGGCGATGAACAAGACCAATCCGACTGCGATGCTGAAGCTGAATCCGTAAGCGCTGTCAAAAGTCTTGCCGCCTTTTCTCTCAGTCGTTTCTTCTGCCATGGCTATCTCCCAAAGTGGCACGGGCGTGCCGCTCCGTGAAAACCTACGCGCAAGATGCGCGTGCCACAATTACGACACGGCCGCAGGCTGCGCCGCATTATTTGGCTCGTAGTAAAGAATGCGATTGCAGTTGTCACACGTGATTACTTCGGTCCCGCGGCGCACATCCGCCATCATTTGGGGACGCAGCGCCATGAAGCAGGCGGTGCACGCGCCATTGCGGGCTTCCGCGACCGCGATGCCGTCGCGAATGCGCGCGCTGATGCGATTGAAAAGCGAGCTCACCGATTTTGGCAACTCCTTCATCATGCGCTCACGCTCGGCCCGAGCCTCGCCCAACTCTCTTTGCTGCACCTGAATTTGCTCGTCGAACTGCTTGAAGCGCTCTTCCATGTCCGCACGCAGCTTCTCGACTTCAGGCGCGCGCTCGCTCAACTCTTTTTCCGCGGCCTCAAACGCTTCCATTTGTTCGAGCACCTGCGTCTCGTAGGTCGAGATCTGCTTGCGGGCCGCATCTGCTTCGCGAATCGCGGCGGTGTACTCGTCAGGCTTTTTCGCCGCCATCAGATTCCGCTCAGCGCGTTCGGTCCGTTGTTTTTGTTCGAAGATTTCCTTTTCCAGGCTGGCCCGTTGATGAAAAGCCGCATCCCGTTTTTCTTCCAGTCCACGAATTTCAAAGGCGCGCTGATCGAACTCTTTTTCGATCTCCGCGCGCCTCTCAGGAATGCTCTCGATTTCGGCCTGTAGGTTTCTTATATTCGTGTCAGTCTTCTGCAAAGCGATTAACTGCGCCAACTCCGCTTTCACTCTTTATCGACTCCTTGGAAATATTGGTTTGTGAATAATGACAATCATGTGAACCAATAATCACACAGAGGCCGAGCCATGTGCAAGCGGGGGCTGTTTTACGGCCGTCCGAGTCGAAGACCTCGACAAGTGCTGTGGCTCTGTGTTGCGCCCAGGCGCGGGGAGTCTACAAGCATTAGGCCTGAGTGAGCTACGTAAGGGCTTTGCCACTCCAATGCTTTCGGCTTTGCCGAGCCCAGTGCGGTGAGGCTTGCCTCACCGTTTCGGCATTTAGTGGGAGGCTGCGCCTCCCTCAGAGGCGCAGCCGCGCGCAAGATAAGCACCCTCACGGTGAGCCCAAGGCTCACCGCACTGGGCTCGGCAAAGCCGAAAGCGCTCGGCAAGGCTGAAAGCACTCGGCAAAGCTGAAAGCACTCGGTAAAGCCGAAAGCGCCGGCAAAGCCGAAAGCACCGGAGCGGCAAAGCCATAACCCGGATTGTCACAGGCCGGGTCAAAGCCTGGTGCGCGCTAAGCTTGCGTTCAATCCCGAAGCATTCGAATTCTTCGATAAGTTGCGCTAATCTCGATGCCATGATACGTCGACCCGTCAGGCCCATCTGTTTGGGTTTCGCGATCCTATCTCTGTTTACGATCGCCCACGCCCAAACCCCAACCCCAACTCCTTCACCGGCCGCCACGCCGCCGCCGAGCGATATTTACCTGACGTTTCTGACTCAAGACTTCAAGGTAGGCGCGCCGGCAAAGTTCACCCAATATGTTGGTTATAACAATCAGCCGTTCTTTCTGGCTGACGGTCGCAGCATTCTCTACACCTCGATTCGAAATGGGCAGGCCGACATCTATCAGTATGACCCGGGCTTTGGCGGCACCACGCAGGTGACGAACACACCTGAAAGCGAGTATTCGCCGACCCTGATGCCTGACGGCAAGAACATTTCCGTCGTGCGCGTTGAGGCCGATGGCACACAGCGTCTTTGGAAGTTTCCGTTGACCGGAGGTGGCGCACCGTCACTGATTCTCGACAACATCAAGCCCGTTGGTTATCACTGGTGGCTCGACAAGAACACGCTGGCCCTTTTTATTCTGGGCGCGACCGGCAAGCCCGCCACGCTGCAGATCGCCGACGTGCGCACCGGAAAAGCGGAAGTCGTGATTGAAAACCCGGGACGCATTCTGCGCCTCGTGCCCCATCAGAGAAAGCTGAGCTTTGTGCACAAGGTTTCGGATCAGGAATGGTTAATAAAGACATTTGATTTGAAGACAAAACAAATCTCGACCCTGATCAAGACCCTCCCGGGCAGCGAGGATTATGCCTGGATACCGAGTGGTGCGCTCTTGATGGCTAAGGATGCGAAGCTCTTTAAGTGGAATCCGTTAACCGATAAAGATTGGGTGGAAGTGGCGGATTTCTCAGGAGCGGGACTGAAAAGCCTGACCCGCATTGCGCTCAGTGCGAAAGGCGATCGGATTGCGATGGTGGCGCGCTAGTGGCACGCGCATCTTGCGCGTGATCCCACGGGCGAGCCGCCCGTGCCACCGCTATCAATCAGCACCCACAGCCTTGGCCGCGTTGATTCTCCCACCAGTGGAAACCTTTCCCTTGAGCGAAGGCAATTGATCCACCGAATTAAGAATCCGCGCGCGCAGATCATCAACCGAAATATTGGGATTAGTAGACAGCACCAGCGCGGCCACTCCGGCGACAAACGGCGTCGCCATTGAAGTGCCCTTCCTCTCCTGAAAATCGTGGTTGAGCCAGGTGCTCATAATCGCTTCGCCCGGCGCGGCCACGTTTACTGAAGTGGCGCCGTAATTCGAAAACGAAGTGAGCTCGTCAAAACGATTCACGGCAGCGACGCTAATCACGTTAGGCAGATTATAGCTGGCGGGATAATGCGGTACGCGGTCGTTATCCGAGCTCGCATTGCCGGCCGCAGCCACAAACAGAATGCCCTCGTCGCCGGCCTTGCGAATCACATCTTCCAGCGCGCGCGACTTCATGTTTGAACCCCAGCTCGCGGAAATCACGCGCACGTTGACGCCGGCGCGCTTACGATTGATCACGTAATTGATGGCTTCGATCGCGTCGCTGGTCGTCCCCGCACCCTCGGCATCCATGAACTTGAGGGCCATTATCTTAACCGTCCAGTTCACGCCCGCGATGCCGGCTTCGTTCCCGCCTTGGGCCCCGATAATCCCTGCGCAATGCGTGCCATGACCGTTGTCATCCATCGGATCGCCCGAATCTTCGGCCACATTGAAGCCGTGAAGATCATCGACTGCGCCTTCCTCGGTCAGATCGTCGTCCTGGTAAGCCTTGATGATCTCAGGCCGGCGCCAGATGTTCTTTTCCAGATCGGGATGCGTGTAATCAACGCCGCTGTCGAGGACCGCCACGACGACCTGATCGCTTCCTGTGGTCACCGCCCAGGCTTGCATGGCGCTGATATCAGCGCCGAATTTGCCACCATCCTGTCCGTGATTGAACAGACCCCATTGCTTGAAAAACAACTCGTCGTTCGCATGAACGTGCTTGCCCGCGGAATCGTGATCGAGTTGGATGTCCGCGTTGACCTCAGCGTACTCGACTTCAGACAGCGCGCGATATTGTGCCGCGACTTCGTCGCCTGTCTTGTTATCTTCGTCCTCGATTACTTCCAAGCCGTCGACCGCCTCAATTCGATCGGCAACCTCGTCATTAAGCCGAGTAGTAATGCCTTCGATGGTCTGCGCGGTCACACCGGGCTTGAAGCGCACCAGAATTTCAGTCTTGCGCGGCTCGCCCTGATCTGAATCGCCGTCCGAAGCGGACTCTCCCGCCGGCGCTACGACCAAGGCGCTGCCTCTCCGGTTTTTCTGCCACTTATGCAACTGTCCTGCGAACGCCGCCAGCAAGATCAGGATCAGCGCGATGAAAAGATTAATCCAGAGAGTTTTTCGTGACATAGATCTTAAGAATGGACTTTGGTCTTTGTACTTTGATCTTTGTGATCTGTGTTAATTCAGATGTCACCTTCGATTCAGAAGTTCAAAAGACCGAAGGCCAAAAACCAAAGATCAAACCCGATAATTCTGCCCGTTGAAGTTGTGAAGCCGCAACTGTTTTCCGGCCGCGCGGTACTCATAGGATTTGTTTTGAGCTTCGAGCCGAATGCGCCAGCCTGAGGTCAGTACCTGGGCGCTCATCTCGTCGCTCACGGGCGCTCCCAAAGCCGCGTCAGGAAATTCAGTTTGCTCGACCGCACCTTCGCTGATATCGACCTCTTCGAGGCCGAGCCTTCGCGCCAGATCGCTGCGCGCGCGGACCAAAGCTTCTACTATTGTTTGTGATTCGTTTATTCCCACCGTCTACAACCTCAGTCCTAACAACGACAGAATGTTTCTGTTGGTTCCACCCCAAATCAAACCAGGTCGCCATACCGGTGCTG